>Ga0209930_1000919_pt1 | contig 54707 bp, 53 predicted proteins | sample ThiBiot_500_biof_2_FD_183948 | JGI IMG/M metagenome (GOLD analysis project Ga0209930, IMG submission 183948) | Wastewater bioreactor microbial communities from Cape Town, South Africa - Thiocy_cont_500_biof (SPAdes) | ecosystem: Engineered > Bioreactor > Thiocyanate-remediating >...
AGTCCGTAAGACCCATTTCGGTCAGAATTTGCGCTTCGATCGGATAGAAGTCCGGATGGGGACGCGGACGGAGGACGAGGTAAAGCTTTCGCCGCCGACAATATTCGTCCACCAACGCTCCCACCACAGTCCGGTAGTGCTCCGGGTCGGGAGCAACGTCAAAGGGGCGCCAGAACGGCGCGAAGCGCACGAGCGCCATGCCGCGGCCGAGATAAGGCACGAGATACAATCCGATCCGGGCACCTGCGACGGGAGTGCTCTCGCGCCGCAGCAGAATATGGCTCGATCGTTCGCCCCGTTGTCCGGAGCCGTAGATTGCCGTCTGCTCGTAGTGGACGTCGGCGAACGTCCCCATCGCCGCGTGCCATCCGTCGTCCGGCACGCAGTCGATCTGGCGTTCGTTCATAACATCACCCTGCATGACAAATATCGCGCGGCTTGTTCGAACATTCCTATCCGACTCTCGGTCATCGCGAAGCGGGAATGATCGGCACGGTCGGAGTGAAGCGAACCGCCGGCTCGCGGTAGGCGAACGCCCAGCCGCCGGGATTGTCGGCGATGTTGAAAGCGGCTCGATAGGAACATCCATCGTCGCGATCCCAGCACCCAGCCGCCGTCCGTGTCACCGCGAAGTGGTGGCCGTGCAAGTGATACGGATAATTGATCATGGCTGTTGTCCTACACCTTTTGAGGGCTCAGGCTTTGTGCCGTGCTGATGTGGTTCGCTACCGTGTTGATGTTGATTGCCGCCGCCACCTTGATCCATAGACCCCATTTCTTCGTCGGGCGGCGCCTTGGCAACGATGTCCTTGTAGTCCTGCGGCGACATACCCGGCAATTTTTGGACAAAAGCAACGATGCTCCAGATCGTATCGTCATCATGACCTAATCCCCATGCGGGCATCGCCGTCATCTTCAAGCCGTGCTTCGTCACCCAAAAGACGGTCCTTGGATCGAGCTTCGTTTGCGAGAGATTGGGCGGCTGCGGATACAGGCCGGGCCGGATCTCCGAATCGCTTTTGCCGGGCGCAAGATGGCAGCCCACGCACATCGCGGCGTACTGCCCCGCTCCCTTCAGAATCAATTGTTCGTCGGCCAAATCGGGCACCTTGATATCGCGTGCGCGAACCGCGATCGCCCGATCGCGTGCGGCTTCCAGCACTTTGCTGGTAATATTCCAATGCGGAACATCAGCGCCAATTTCGTAAGCTCCAGAGACGATGAATGCACCGCCTCCGAACAGTACCATCAAGCCGAAAAGGCTGGCCCCGAGTATTATTCGCTTCATCGATAGGTCTCCATGCGTCATGCTTCGGACGCAGCTATAATTGATGTTCGAGAGTACGTGTTGGTGCCGCCTGCGGTCGGACTTTCCGATCCTACCCGCTCAGCGTGGAGAGATCGCAGCCAACTACATCCCCTTCATGCCATTCATTCCCTTCATGTTCATTCCTTTCATGCCCTTCATGTCGTCAGGCATCGCCTTCGGTTTTGACGACGCGGGGACTGGGGCTCCTGTCGCATCGACCTCGTAAGCAACCGTACGCTCAGGGTTCTTGTACGGCCCTGGATCGCGATAGTCGTCACTTGCCATGCCTTCGCGGATCTTCATCACCGTGAACATGCCGCCCATTTCGATCGGCCCGAATTGTCCGGAGCCTGTCATCATCGGCAGCGTGTTGTCCGGCGCGGGCATCTCCATCTCGCCCATCGCCATGCCCGTCGACCCCATCACCATAGCGTCGGGCGCCAGCTTGCCGACCGCTTTCGCCAAGTCCTTCTTTGAGACGCCGATCATGTTGCGCATGTCGTGGCCCATGGCGTTCATGGTGTGGTGCGACTTGTGGCAGTGAAACGCCCAGTCCCCGGGATTGTCGGCGACGACGTCGAACGCACGAACCGCGCCGACAGGTACGTCGGTCGTCGTCTCCGGCCATTGCGCGCTTTCGGGAACCCAGCCGCCGTCCGTGCAGGTCACCGCGAAATGGTGTCCGTGCAGGTGGATCGGATGGTTGGTCATGGTGAGATTGCCGATCCGCACTCGTACCTTGTCGCCGAGCCGCACCGGCAGCGGGTCGATGCCCGGAAACACCCGGCTGTTGAATGTCCACATGTTGAAGTCGGTCATCTCGTTGACCTTCGGCAGGTAGGTGCCGGGATCGATGTCGTAGGTGCTCATGATAAAGACGAAGTCGCGATCGACCGGGCGGAAGGACGGGTCGCGCGGATGCACGATGAACATCCCCATCATGCCCATCGCCATCTGGACCATTTCGTCGGAGTGCGGGTGGTACATGAACGTCCCGCTGTTCTTCATCTCGAACTCGTAGACGAAGGTCTTGCCGGGCTTGATATGCGGCTGATTGAGTCCGCCGACGCCGTCCATGCCGTTCGGCACGATCATGCCGTGCCAATGCACGGTCGTGTGTTCCGGCAATTTGTTGGTGACGAAGATGCGGACCTTGTCGCCCTCGACCGCCTCGATCGTCGGCCCCGGTGCCTGACCGTTGTAGCCCCAGAGGTTGGCTTTCATGCCGGGCGCGAATTCGCGGACGACAGGTTCAGCGACGAGATGAAACTCCTTCCAGTCGCCGTTCATTCGCCAGGGAAGCGACCAGCCGTTGAGCGTGACGACCGGACGGTAATCCGGACCGCTGGTCGGATGCAGCGGCGGCTGCATCGTCACCTTGTCCATGATCGGCGCTTCCGGAATGTTGGCCGCCTGCACGCGGCCGCTGACGGCGCTGGCGCCGACCAGCGCCGCCGTTCCCAGAAATCCTCTTCGCGATAGCATGTTGGCCTCCATCAATGACCGCCGCCGCCGCCAGCCTGGGCGGTGGTCGTCGGACGGGACTCTATTTGTGTTTCTCCCGAGCCGCCGCCGTTGACGGCGGTCTGCAGATCAGATTGGGCGAGCCAGAAGCTGCGCTTGGCATCGATTCCGGCCCGCAGCGACGCGATGCGCTGGCGCGCTTCCGTCAGCAGCGCGAACACATCGACCTGCATGCTCGAGAAGCGCAGCTGCATTTCTTCGGTGATGATCTTCCGGAGCGGCAGCACCTCGCGCTCATACTGCCGGGCGATCTCGTAGCTCGATCGATACGTCCGGTACGCGTCTCGTGCTTCCGAGCGCACGTTGATCGCCTTCTCGGTCAGGCGATTGAAGGCCTGATTGTAGGTCTCGCTCGCTTGTCGCACCCGGACTTCGCCGCCATCGAAGATGGGGATCTGGAACTGGATGTCGAAGCCGCGTTCACGGAACCGGGAGCCATCGGGATCCCTGGTGGTCTTCGCGATTCCTGCAACATCGAGCAGCGTGACGAAACGACTCGCTTCCGTGAGATTGAGCGATTTCGCCAGCGCATCCAGTTCGATGCGTGCGATCTGCAGGTCGATCCGGTGCGTCACTGCATCCACTTCGATCGACGGCAGAGCGGAAGGACGTCGTGGCAATGGCGGAAGCGTCTTGGGCAGGCGGAACGTAAGTTCGCCGTCCCAAAGCCCCATCAGTCGTGCGAGACGTTCACGCGAACTGGTCGCCTCCTGACGTGCCGAAGCGAGATCGGCTGTCGTCTCCGCGTAGAAGACCTGCTCGCGGGCCTGATCGAGCTTGTTGAGCGAACCGGTTTCACCCAGTTTTGAGGCCAGCTTGGCGGTCGCCTCCGCCGTGGACTTGGCATCTGTGAGAAGGCCGACCATCTCGTTAGCGCCGACGGCGCGGTAGTAGGATCGCCGCACATCGGACGCGAGCCTCAAGGTCTCCAATGCTGCCCGCAATTGCGCCTGGTGGAATCGCCTCTTGGCGATCTCGGAACGGAACGGCAGCGTCGCCAACGCAAGAATGTCCCCGACCACCTGACGTTCGATTTCGACGGCGCCGCCGCCCGATATTCGCGAAATCGAGAATGTCGGATTGGGCGGAAGGCTTTCCTGGACGAGGTCGGTTTCCGCCAACGCCAATTCGTTGTACGCGGCCTGCAAGCCGCGATTGTTGAGCAACGCGACCTGGACGGCGGTATCGACATTGAGCGCTCGGCGCAGCAGCCGCTTGACAGCATCGTCGGCCTGCTGGGCTTCGTCCACGGAGCGGATCGCGACCACGTCCTTCTTGATCGTCTGGCCAGCGATATCGGACACGACGCCCATTCCACGATCCGGCGAGAACGTCGCACAACCGGAAAGAAGAAGGGACACGGTTAGCGCCAACGCCGACCGATGGCGGCGGAGGCTCTGATGGAACGGCACGCCATTGATGATTTTCATGACGTGCTCCTAATGCTCATGCCCGGATTTGGGTGACGGCGTGACGCTCTGGTTCTGCTGCTTCCAGCCGGAGGGTGTCGTCGGACGGAGGCTGGCGTAAGGGGCGATGGTCGACCGGTAGCCGACGCCCGCGACCTTTGCCCCGGGATCGGCGGGGTCCGCGCCGACGAGCGGCGCCAGCGGTACCGCGCAGCCGCCCAAGATCAGGGCCGCAACAGCCACCCCTGCGAATGTCCCGAATCTGATTCCGAATATTCCGCGCACCACCGAACCAACGGCGGCGGCAGTCGCCCCAATTTGCGCTGACATAAGACTTTCCTGAACTGACGATGGACCACAGGTGCGCGTGCCCCCGAACGGGCGCAACACCGCGTCATGCTTGGTCAGGTCAGGAAATGGGGGGGCGATAGCGCTGCGGGGGCGCGTTGTCCGTCAGTTTCCGATAATTATCGGACACCCGGACGGCCTTCGGTGCCGACGGTTTGGCAACGCCAACGAGCGTGGCAGGAAGCGCCGTGACGCACATCAGGCCACAGCACTTGCCGTCCACCGAATGCGGCGCCTTTGCCGGGCCGGAATCGCTCTTCAACGCGGCGGGTTTCGCATCATGGTCCGCGGATGAATCAGCCTGGGTCTGGACGCCGGAATGATGATGGGCATGCCCATCCTTGTGGACGTGCGCCATGCCTTCGTCGTGCACATGGACCATGCCGGGTACGTGATCTTCGTCGGTCAGGCAATAGGGCGTCGCATGACCGCCCGGCAACGCGAAAGAAAGCGTCGGGGCCAGCACGCAAAACAGATAAGCCAAGGCAACCAGCCACCCTGTCCTCTGCCGCTGCGTTCTGGTGAGTCCGGTTAACATAAACGCGTCAATACTTTCAATTTGCCGTGCTCGGATTCGGAATCATAACTGCGAAATCTCGGGCCGCCAAGATGGAACCTGACCTGACGAGACGATCATCGTTCCGCACGTCCGACCACCGCCATCAATTCCGCGATCTTGCGGCGCTGATCCGCCTTGTCGCCGCTCGCGATCGCGTGTTCGACACAGTGCGAGACATGATCCTTCAGGACCTCCTCTTCGACGCGCCGCAACGCGGCACGAACGGCCGAGATCTGCGTTACGATATCGATGCAATAGCGGTCCTCTTCGACCATCTTGGCAAGGCCGCGCACCTGTCCCTCGATCCGGCTCAGGCGTTTTTGGCAGGACGTCTTGATGTCTTTTCGCATTCGCTCTATATACCCCTACAGGGTATGGGTTGCAAGCCACGCAGGAGATTTAGATGAGCGGTCCGGAAAAGGCAAATTCCACAGGCGAATGCGGCTGCTCCTCGAAGGCGATGGCAGCCCCGGGTCCCGACGAAACCAAGGCGGCATGTTGCGGCGGCGGTCACGGTGACCATGGTCACCGTGCTCATGAGCACCACCATCATCCCGTCTCCGGAGATGGAAAGGTCGTGGATCCGGTCTGCGGGATGACCGTCGATCCGGCGACGAGCAAGCACCGGTTCGATTACCACGACCGCACCCACCACTTTTGTTCGGCTGGCTGCCGCACCAAGTTCGCCACGGCCCCGGAGCAGTACCTCGACAAGTCGCAGGCCTCGGCGATGAAGGCGACCGTTCCGGAAGGCACCGTTTACACATGCCCGATGCATCCGGAGATCAGGCAGATAGGACCCGGCAGCTGTCCCATCTGCGGAATGGCGCTCGAGCCGGATGTGGCGACACTGGATGCGCCACCCAATCCCGAACTGGCGGACATGACCCGGCGGTTCTGGATCGGTCTCGTGCTCGCGTTGCCCGCCGTCGTTCTCGAGATGGGCGGACACCTGGTCGGTGGCCACGGCTGGGTCGACCAGACCCTGTCGAACTGGATTCAGCTAGTCTTTGCGACCCCAGTCGTAATCTGGGCGGGCTGGCCTTTTTTCGTGCGCGGCTGGCAATCGCTGCTGACCCGCAACCTCAATATGTTCACCTTGATCGCGATGGGGACCGGTGTGGCTTACGTCTACAGCCTCGTCGCCACCGTCGCCGCGCATGTCTTCCCTCCCGCTTTCCGCGGACACGATGGTGCCGTTGCCGTCTATTTTGAAGCGGCGGCAGTGATCACCGTTCTGGTTCTGCTGGGGCAGGTCCTCGAATTGCGTGCCCGCGAGGCGACGTCGGGCGCGATCAAGGCCCTGCTCGACCTCGCCCCGAAGACGGCGCGCCTCGTTGCGGAGGATGGCACCGACCATGAAGTCCCGCTCGATGGTCTCAACGTCGGCGACAGATTGCGCGTCCGTCCCGGCGAAAAAGTCCCGGTCGACGGCGTCATTCTGGAGGGGCGTTCATCGATCGATGAATCCCTGGTGACCGGAGAATCCATGCCCATCACCAAGGATGCTGGTGCCAAGGTGATCGCCGGGACCCTCAATCAATCTGGAAGCTTCGTGATGCAGGCCGAGAAGGTCGGTCGCGATACGGTGTTGTCGCAAATCGTACAGATGGTCGCGCAGGCGCAGCGGTCGCGGGCGCCGATCCAGCGTCTCGCCGATCAAGTCGCGGGCTGGTTCGTGCCTGCGGTGATCGTGGCCGCGCTCGTCGCCTTCGTGGTCTGGGCCATGATCGGCCCTGAGCCTCGTCTGGCGTTCGGTCTCGTGGCGGCTGTCAGCGTGCTGATTATCGCCTGTCCGTGCGCCCTCGGCCTGGCCACCCCGATGTCGATCATGGTCGGCGTCGGACGCGGCGCACAGGTCGGCGTCCTGATCAAGAACGCCGAAGCGCTCGAACGCATGGAAAAGGTCGACACGCTCGTGGTCGACAAGACAGGCACCTTGACCGAAGGCAAGCCCAAGGTCGTTTCCATCGAAACTTCTCCAGATTTTCTGGAGGACGACCTGCTGCGTCTCGCGGCAAGCGTCGAGCGATCGAGCGAACATCCGCTGGCGGACGCCATCGTTCGCGCAGCCAAAGAGCGCGATCTGACACTGGCGAACGTGGAGGAATTCGATTCGCCGACGGGCAAAGGCGTGACCGGAAAGGTCGAAGGCAAGACTATCCTGCTGGGCAATGCGGCCTATCTGAAATCGTTAGGTGTCCAGACACAAACGTTGGAGCCACAAGCCGAAAACCTGCGCGGTGAAGGTGCAACCGTTATCAATATCGCACTCGATGGAAAGTTGGTGGGACTCTTTGCAATCGCCGATCCAGTGAAGCAATCGACGCCTGACGCCTTGAAGGCGCTGGCGGCAGAAGGCATCAAGGTCATTATGCTGACCGGCGACAATAGAACCACGGCAAATGCGGTCGCGAAACGGCTCGGCATCTCCGATGTGGAGGCAGAAGTGCTTCCGGACCAGAAGAGCGCCGTCGTCAGCAAGTTGCAGAAGGCGGGGCGGATCGTTGCAATGGCCGGAGATGGCGTCAACGACGCCCCTGCCTTGGCGACCTCGGACGTTGGAATCGCGATGGGCACCGGGACCGACGTCGCGATGGAAAGCGCGGGAGTCACTCTTCTCAAGGGCGACTTGATGGGAATCGTTCGTGCCCGCCGTCTCTCCGAAGCGACGATGAGCAACATCCGGCAGAACCTGTTCTTCGCGTTCATCTATAACGCTGCCGGCATTCCGATCGCGGCCGGTGTGCTCTATCCGACGTTCGGATTGCTGCTGTCACCCATCATCGCTGCAGCGGCGATGGCGCTATCTTCAGTCAGCGTCGTGGGCAATGCGCTACGATTGAAGACTGTGAACTTGTGAGGTGTCGGACTGAAAGCGCTGTTCGAACTCAGCGGGGCTGTGATTGAGCGCCCGCTGAGTTCGAGGATGATCCAACCTCAAGAGTTCTTATTCCGGGCCCTGATCCGCTCCAGATGCATCTGGATGTCAACTTGTTTTGGGAACCAGTCTGAAATGGCATATCGCGAAACCAGCGGTATCAATGGATGGATCCAAACCGTCCTGTCCGGGATGCTCGCAAACTGGCTCGTGGGTTGGCAGCGTTCTTCGCCACCATGGGCGGACGATCATCGACAGGTTCGTCCCCGTGTTCCTTGCCGTGTCGCTGTTCGTCGCGGCGGGGTTTCAACACAGCCTGGCAAACATGGCGTACTTTTCGCTCAATCGACGAACGAATATTGCCCATCGACGACGCCGCGCAGGAAGACCTCGATCTTCTCCTCATAATTGTAGAGTCGATTGAGTAGTCGGCTCCAGTTGATGTCAGACTTGACGGCTCATGCTTGGATTATCTCAGCTATAACTCCTAAACTTTAGCACGACAATTTCGCTGAAATTCTGGTCGCACCAATTTCCTTTTAGGAATTACTCAGAAGACTTGCCACCTAAACCACGATAAGCCCAATTTATGCGATGGCCTCAGGCGCCGCGATTTCTGCTACAAGCACCGGTGCGATTGCGACTTGTATGCCTGATCGATTTATCTTGCTTCCGGCCTCCCGCAGGTCAGAGCCTAAAAGCAAAATTGACATTAACAATCGGCTCACGAACATCGAAAATTTGGAGCGGATGGAGGGAATCGAACCCACGCCTCCAGTTTGGAAACTGTTGCTCAACCCTCGAGCTACACCCGCAAAAGAGATTCTATACCAATTTCACAAAGACGGCAGAGACTTTCGCGTGCTAATGGCATTATTCCGGAACCAACGTAAATTTTGTGTTTTCGTCGGACGGCTTAAACTACTATGGACATCGTTCGAGTGCGGTAGCAAATTGCGTGCTGCAACGTATCCCGGCAGTTTCCGTCCTTGTAGGACGGGGGCGACGGAGACCGTTCGAGGTTCTAGCGATCATAGGATCGGCGTCAGAAGATCTTGCGGTTGTTGTCGCACTTTCACAGCCGCTGCATGAAGAACCGCTGCTCTTCTCCGCGTGCGAAGGCAGTTCAAACCGGACGAAAGGGCGGCGTTTTCGTCAGCTAGCGTCCGTGACATCTTGTAACTTCCACTGCAGCTCTAATTTGGCAGGAGGATTGATTGTTGAAAAAACCGATCCACCGAGTCCAGGCGATCGCCGCAGTCTGTTTCTTCGGTACGTCGATTTTTCCAAGCCAGACGGTCCTCGCTGGCCCGTGTGCATCCGACATCGCGCAAGTGGAGACGGCCATGGACGCGTTGGCTTCAAATCAGGGGAGCGGTTCTGCTCATCAATCGCATGCCGCAAACCTACACCATCAACCGACTCCAAATTCGGTCAGGCGAGGCAAGGAGAAGGCGGGAGTCGATGAGCGCCACGATCGCGCGGCGCTGCAACGCGCGCGTATGGCTAACGCCAAAGGTGATATGGACGGGTGTGCGAAGGCCCTCGCCGAAGCGCGTCGCGAACGATTGTCGCAGTGAGATGATAGTTCGCCGCCAGTAACCTCATTTCGTGCACCAACGGACCGCGCCCATAGGGTTACTCCGCCATAGACGCCTCATCGCAACACTCTGCCGGTCCGAAAGACCAGCCATTCCGCGTGCATCTGCGTTGCCAAAGGTATTTTCGGTAAGCGCCAGCAGTGCGATCAAATGGGTCCGACAGTGGCGTGTTGACGGGCGAACGACGCCGAACCCGGTTCTCGGTCATCGCGCGCGCGGTTCTCCGATGACGCCCAGCGCTAAAATAAGCGCGCTCGCGCTTATTTTTTAAAGCCCGAAGGAAGTCGCGCCGTTGCGCCGATCACAAACGTCCTCGAAGCCGGCCAGCGCATGGATTACCGCCCCGCGCAATCATCCGGACCTTCGCGATGTCCGACATGCTCATGGTTGTTCGTGCTTAGACATGCAGCACGCCTTCCTCGTTGCGTAACGCCTCGTCCTCGATCTGAATTGTGACATGGTCGATCTTGAAACCGTCCTTCATGCGGCGGCGGGCTTCCTGCAGAATCGTACTGGCGACCGACATGTCGTTAACCACCAGGTGGCAGCTCATGGCGTCGAAGCCGGACGTAATCGTCCAGACGTGGAGATCGTGGACCGTCTTCACACCTTCGATGGTCGATAGTTGGCGCTCGAGAAGACCGAGATCGACGTCCGGAGGCGTGCCTTCCATAAGGATGTGCGTGACCTGTTTGAGTAGGATCCACGTCCGCGGCACGATGAACAGCCCGATGCCCGCGCCGATGATAGGATCGGCCAGCACCCATCCTTTCCACATCATGAGCAGCGCGGCGATGATGACGCCGATGGACCCCAGCATGTCGCTCAGCACCTCGAAATAGGCGCCCTTGACATTCAGGCTCTCCGACGAACCGCCCGCCAGCAGCCACATACTGACCAAATTCACGATCAGACCGACGCACGCCACGATCAACATTGGTCCGCTCAGGATGTCCGGCGGGGCGAGGAAACGCTGGTATGCTTCATAGAGAATGTAGACCGTAAGCAGCAGCAGCACGACGGCATTCGTCAGCGCGGAAAGCACCTCCATACGGAGGTAGCCGAAGGTCCGCTGTGGTGTGGCCTCTCGGGCGGCAAAGCGGATCGCGAGCAGCGCCAGCGCCAGTCCGCCGACGTCGGTCAGCATGTGTGCGGCGTCAGCCAGGAGCGCCAGGCTGCCCGTGATCAGGCCGCCAGCAATTTCGGCAAACATGTATGTCGCCGTCAGGGCAAGCGCCCATGCAAGTCGGCCTGCGTGTCGCGCGGCCGCCGTCCCGGCGGGACCTCCACCATGCATCGTCAGTTCTCCGGTTTAAGCATTGGATTCGAAGCGCTTTCGCCGATCGATCCGCGCAATTTTACTTCGAGTTCGTCCAGCAGAAAGAAACTGACGTCATCAACTGAATCGTGTCCTTTGGCGAATGGCTGCTCGAGAAGACGGACGAGGTACAGCGCGTAGACGAACATGTAGGAAATGAAGCCAAACATGATTGCCGATGCCGGATCGCCCTCGGTCTTGAGAAAGAGCATCATCATGACAATAGCGGCGACCAGCGTCTGCACCAGAACGTGGACCGATGGCACGAACTCCACGCGCTGAATCTGGTAGATTCGGAGCACGGCTCTGCGGATCACATCCTGCGTTGAGCGGAGGCGGACGACGAAGTTGGCCGCCATCCCCATTCCCTCCAGGTGTCCGAAAATCGGCGTCAACTTGCCGATCTCCTCAAGAACCGGTGGAATATCCTTGTGATCGCTGGCGTGGCCAAGACCGGTCCGCAGTTTATCGATCGTGTCGATCAGGACGCGGCGGCTCGCAATCAAATCGAAGTCCTTGTTGATAACGGCAAACGATTCCAGATCGCCGTCGATGGCTTCAATGGACGTGCGGATGTCCGCCGGGATGCGTTCCGCTTCCTTGTAGTCGGCAAGAATGCTCGACAACAGAAATCCGATGATGAAGATGGCGCCGCCGATGCCGCTCGTCAGCAACCTGTTGAGTTCGAGAAACTCGAAGCCGAAAAAGTGCACGGCGGCCTTGATGCCGCCGAGCAGCAGCACGACCGCCGCGACCGTGAAGAACAGGCGGAACTTCTTGCGGAAGCTAAGGTCCGCACCTCCAAAATGGAGATGTCCAATGATCGACGATGTCACGCGTTACCAACCATTCTTGATCGTACGGACGGACACAAACCGCCATCCATTCCAGCGAAAAACTCGTATCGATGTGCCATCAGTCACCTCGATTCCAGCAGCGCCATCGTTGGTGAGTTTCAGATCACGGGCGTGCGTGGTGAAGACGAGGCGGTGCCGCCCGTGCGATTCCAGGTACACCTCGTGGAGACAGCGATCGGCGATGCAGACGGCGGCGCGGTTCGCGCACGCGAAGTCCTCGAAATGCAACGAGACGAAGCGGAAGCCTTCGGCTTCGATTGAAACCGAGAAATAGTGCGCGGCCGCCGCCTTATTGCCGCAGGCGCGCGCACGGTTGACGACCACACGGTGGAGATCGGGCGGCAGGGCATCGATGTGTTCGGCAGCCAAGGGGTTTTCCGACGCGGAGCTGCCGCGCGCTGCAGCCACAGCATGAATATCGATTAGTGCGGCAAGCAGGAAAATCAGCCCTGTTGTCGCCGATCGCACCCATTTCTTACGGATCCTGTGCATCTGTGTCCTCCTTGCGCTCAGCCGCGCCGAAAGCGGTCGGTCGCGGTCGCGGTCATTCAGGTTCCGACGCGCGATGCCTCACACCGCCGTCGTTCGGCTGCTCAGAAAGAGACACCGTGATCCAGATCACGCGACACTCCTTCGCAAACGAGTCCGAGGCGGACCAGTAGCGTGAAGCGTCTCGGAATGCCGAGCGGACTTTCGACAATGAGCAGCGCGCCAACCGTGCTGAGATTGCGCACGACGCAGGGTATCGTCGCCCCGCCGAACGAGATCGTGCCCGCCTTGACCACCCTACTCCGCCTCTTCCGTCGGCGCTCCTCCGCGACGCCCTCCCTCCCTTCAATCGGCCTTCTTCTCCGCTTTCTCCGCAAGTGCGACGATGTCGCCGTCCCTGAAGAGGATCCCCTCAAGCTCGGTTCGCCATGCCTTCTTCTTGCGTAACAGGAATTCCAGGTTCATGCCGAAGTGCTTGAATTCCTCCTTCTGCGCATTCGCCATGATTGCCTTGGCCACCTTGTCCTTTTCGACGGACATCCGCTGTTCGTACCAACTGATCGCTTCCGCCTCCTCGATCAGCGAGGTGATCATCCGCGCAAAAGTCCGGATGTCCTGCGACAGTTCGTCCGGCGGTTCGTGATACTGGTCGAAGCCCATGGAATTCTCCTTGGTTTGAAGTCCAATGTTTTGGGGGGTTACTTTTCATCCGCCTGGTCGGCGCCGGGCGGCGCCAGCAGCCGCAGCGCGTTGAGCGTGACCAGCACCGTCGCGCCAGTGTCGGCAAGGATGGCCGGCCACAACCCTGTCAGGCCGACTATCGTGGTGACCAGGAAGACCGCCTTCAGACCGAGCGCGACTGCGATGTTTTGGCGGATATTGACCATGGTCCGTTTCGACAGATCGACCATCGCCGCGACATCGGAGACCCGACCGTGAAGCACCGCCGCGTCGGCGGTCTCCAGCGCGACGTCGGTCCCGCCTCCCATGGCGATGCCGACGTCCGCGGCCGCCAGCGCCGGAGCGTCGTTGATGCCATCGCCGATCTTGGCCACCGTCCATCCCGCGTTCCTGAATTGGGCGACGATACGCTGCTTGTCCTGCGGCAAAAGCCCGGCCTGAACCTCGATCCCGAGTTGCTTGCCGACCGCGGCCGCTGTCCGCTGGTTATCGCCAGTCAGCATGACCGTTTTGATGCCCGCCTCGTTAAGCAGTTTCAGGCCTTTCACGGCATCCGGACGCGGTTCATCGCGCATCGCTATAGCGCCGGCCAAAAGCTGACCGATCACCAGAACCGAAACCGTCTTGCCTTCGTCGGTGAGTCCTGCGAAGCGAAGTTCATCGTCGGGTTTCAGAGAAACGATTTCGGCTGCGGCCGACGGCGATCCAAGAAAGACGTGGAGTCCGTCGACCCTTGCGCGAATCCCCTTTCCGCCGACCGCCTCGGATTCCGAAGTCGCCGGAATTGGAATGTCGCGCTTGTGCGCCTCGGCCAGAATTGCGGTAGCTAGTGGGTGGCTCGATCCGGCCTCGAGCGCGGCGGCAAAACCGAGTACGTCGTTCTCGCTGCGCGCGAGCCCGATGACGTCCGTGACTTGGGGTTTGCCCGCCGTCAACGTGCCGGTCTTGTCGAAACAAGCCATCGTCACCTTGCCGACTTGTTCGAGAACGGCACCACCCTTCAGTAACAGGCCCCGGCGCGCGCCTGCGGAGAGGCTGGCGGCGATCGCCGCAGGCGTCGAAATGACCAGGGCGCAGGGACAGCCGATCAGCAAGATCGCCAGACCCTTGTAGATCCAGTTGCTCCAAACGCCACCGAACAGCAGCGGCGGCACGACAGCTACCAGTATTGCCACTGCGACCACACCCGGCGTGTAGAACCGCGAGAATCGGTCGATGAACCGTTCGGTAGGCGCCTTGGATTCTTGGGCTTCCTCGACAAGGCGCACGACCCGCGCGATGGTATTGTCCGCCGCAGCGGCGGTCACCCGCACCCGCAGCAGCCCATCGCCGTTGACGGTGCCGGCGAACAGAGTGTCATCAGGCCCCTTCCGGACCGGCGTGCTCTCGCCCGTCACGGGCGCTTCGTCGATCGCGCTCTGTCCGGAAACGATCATGCCATCGGCGGGGATTCGATCGCCGGGCCGGACTTGAATCAGCGCCCCGACGGCAAGAGTTTCTGCCTGTACTTCGCGTACCTGCCCATCCTCCTCGACCCGGGCGGTCTTCGGAACAAGTCTGGTAAGATCCTGAATGCTGGCCCGGGCACGGCTGGCGGCGACGCCTTCGAGCAGTTCGCCGATCAGGAACAAGAAGACCACCGTGGCGGCCTCTTCGGTTGCACCGATCACGACCGCACCGATCGCGGCAACCGACATCAGCATCTCGATCGAGAACGGCGTGCCGACACGCGCGGCGGAGACCGCGCGACGCGCAATTGGAACCAGACCAACCAGCATGGCGAGCAGGAATGCCCAATGCTCCGTCGTCGGTACGGCCTTACCAAGCACGTAGGCCACTGCCAATGCCATTCCGGAAGCGATCGTCAGGATGCCCTTGCGGGTCCGCCACCACGCCCCGCCGCTGGAGGTGTGCTCATGAAGGTGGGAGTGACCGTCCTCGGGGGAGGACGCTTCGTCATTGGCTTGCTGCTGGCGATGATTGCTGCTTCCCGCCGCGTCGACTTGCGCGACGCGATAACCCAGATCCGAAACGCGCTGACATATGCCATCGTCGGCTTCGCTGCCGTCATGGCTGACGATCACGGTACCTGCGGGGACCGAGACGACCACGTCCTGGACGCCGGGCAGCCGTTGCAGGGCGTTCTCGATCTTCGTGGCGCAGGAGGCGCAGTCCATACCCTCGACACGGAGCCGGATTTTCGTGGGCTGCGCAATGTCGCTCACGATCGTCCCCTAAGGAACTTGCTGCGAACGTCCTCGTTCGAACTCATGTCCTACCCTCCTTGCGCAAGCGCTTGTAGAGCGCCTCGACAGCATCGGAAAAATCCAGCGCCGCATTCTGAGCGCAATGGTCCTCAAGGAAATGCAATTGGCCGACAAGATCGAACGTTACCGGGGCGAGATCGAGCCCCTCGTCCACGCCTGGTGGCCTGCTGAGGATGATTCCGCTCATGAAGCCTTGTGCCCAAGCGAGGTAATCTCTCCGGAGCACCGGATTCGCTTTGACGTCATCACTGAAGCGTTGGCACGTCGTAGCGCCCAGACCGACAATCTTGGCCTTCTGCGATTCCGCCTGCAGCACCTGCCATCCGGCGGTCGCAAGCAATGGACCGGACGATAGCGCCAGGACCAGAAGCCATCGCCTGCACCAACCGCCCGTATGACTCACGCGAGCGTTCGCTCCGTCCTGGCCGTCACTTCTGCCTGGAGCTCCGTTGTTGGTCATCGTTAATCCCCATTCAGAACAGGGACGATGATCCCCGCGGCGAGACACCTCATGGGTTTACTCCCTCCACAGCGGGCGAGTTCGAGCCGCCATTCTCCGGATCTTCCCGTCTGAACAGGACGTAGAGCGCGGGCAACACCAGCAACGTCAAGATCGTCGAGGAGATGATTCCGCCGATCACCACGGTCGCCAGTGGTCGCTGCACCTCGGCGCCCGCACCGGTGGCAACCGCCATCGGCACGAAGCCGAGCGAGGCGACCAGCGCCGTCATCAACACGGGTCGCAGCCGGGTCAGCGCACCTTCGCGGACCGCATCGACAAGGGCATGTCCTTCTCGCCTCAGGCGCTCAATGAAGGTGATGATGACCAGACCATTGAGCACCGCTACGCCGGACAACGCGATGAAGCCGATCCCCGCGCTGATCGACAATGGGATGCCGCGCAGCAAGAGTGCCACGATGCCGCCCGTCAGTGCGAGCGGCACCCCACTGAACACCAGCAACGCATCGGCCATTGATCCCAGGCTCATAAAAAGGAGCAAAAGGATCAGCAAAAGCGCGATCGGCACGACGATCGTCAATCGTTGCGTGGCGGAAACAAGCTGTTCGAATTGGCCGCCCCATCCGATCCAGTAGCCCGCCGGCAATTTCACTTTCTCCTCGACCTGTTTCTGTGCGTCGGCAACGAATGACCCGAGATCACGGCCGCGCACGTTGGCGGTAACCACGATGCGCCGCTTGCCGTTTTCGCGGCTGATCTGATTGGGACCCAACGCAACGTCGATTTCGGCAAGTTCGGAAAGCGGCACGTACCGGATTTGAGCAAGCGGCGAATTGTTCCAAACCGCTGGCTTTGCCTTGGCGTCGTTCTCCAGAGGAGGCAATGGCACCGGCAGCGCCCGGACCGCCTGAATGTCAGATCGCAGATACTCCGGAAGCCTAACCACGATCTTGAAGCGCCGGTCTCCCTCAAAGACAAGGCCGGAGGGTTTTCCCCCAACGGCGATTTCGATCAAATTCTGGACGTCCGACACATTGATTCCGTATCGTGACAAGGCCTGTCTATTGAGCTTCACCGTCAACACCGGCAAGCCGGAGGCTTGTTCGGTCTTGACGTCGGCCGCGCCTTGAACATTCTGCAACACGGCTTGCACCTTTGCTGCCGATTGGACCAGCGTGTCGAGATCGTCGCCAAAAATCTTGACACCGACGTCGCTGCGGACCCCGGAGATTAATTCGTTGAAGCGCATTTCGATCGGCTGCGATATCTCGTACACGCTGCCCGGAACGTCTTTGGCGGCTTCCTGGATTTCACGAACCACCGCGGCCTTGCTCTTCTCCGGATCAGGCCATTCCTTGCGCGGCTTCAACATTACGTAACCATCCGAAGTCGACGGTGGCATCAGATCGGTTGCGACTTCTGCGGTGCCGGTCCGTGCGAAGGCCTCCTTGACCTCGGGAATCTTCAGCAGCCGCTTTTCGAGCATCGCCTGCATTTCCAGCGACTGGGTCAGGCTCGTTCCCGGGATCCGGATCGCCTGCAGCGCGACATCCCCCTCGTCGAGGCTGGGAATGAATTCACCGCCCATGCGCGTCGCGGCGATGCCGCAGACGATGACCAGCAACGCGGCGACGGCGGCGACACCGAAACGGTTGCGAATCGAGGCGGACAGCAACGGCGTGTAGAGCTTTCGCGCGCCGCGCATGAAGAAGTTTTCGTGTTCGGAGACCTTTCCGGTCACCAAGAGGGCAACCGCCGCCGGCACGAAGGTGAGCGACAGGATGCTGGCGCCGGTGAGCGCCATCAGGACCGTCAAGGCCATCGGCGTGAACATCTTGCCTTCGACGCCAGTCAGCGTGAGGATGGGCAGGTAGACCACGCCGATGATCAAGGTTCCGAACAAACTGGGACCGATCACCTCCCTCGACCCGGCGAGAATGGTCTCGAACCGTTCCTGACGATTGAGCAATCGGCCCTGCCGATGCTGTTCTTCCGCCAATAGCCGCAGGCAGTTCTCGACGATGATGACTGCGCCGTCGATGATGATGCCGAAGTCAATGGCGCCGAGGCTCATCAGGTTGGCGCTGACCTTGTTCTCCACCATGCCGGTGATCGTGAACAGCATGGCTAGAGGAATCACGCATGCGGTCGCGATCGCCGCTTTGAAATTTCCCAAGATCATGAAGAGAATCACGATAACGAGCAGCGCACCTTCGACCAGGTTTTTTTCCACGGTCGCAACCGTCGCCTCGACAAGGTGCGTTCGGTCATATACCGCGCGCGCGATCACGCCATCCGGCAACGATCGGCCGATCTCCTTGAGTTTGGCGGCAACCCGCTGCGCGACAGCGCGACTGTTCTCGCCGATCAGCAGCATTGCGGTTCCGAGAACGGTTTCCTTGCCGTTCACGGTGGCCGCGCCGGTCCGCAGATCCTTGCCTTCCCTCACCTCGGCGACGTCTCCGATTCGAACCGGAACGCCATTGTGAGAGCCAATCACAATTTCCTTGATTTCCTCGACGTTCGCCACCTGGCCCGGCGTCCGAACCAGATATTGCTCGCCATTCCGCTCGATATAGCCTGCACCCACATTGGCGTTGTTCGACGCCAGCGCCGTCATCACGTCGCGGAAGCTGAGCTTGTAGGCCATCAGTTGCGCCGGGTCCGGCAGCACATGAAATTGCTTCTCGAAGCCTCCGATGGTGTTGACCTCGATGACGCCCGGGACGTTGCGCAACTGTGGTTTGATGATCCAGTCCTGGATCGTCCGCAGATCGCTCGGCGTATAATCGCCGCCGCCCTCTTTACGGGCGCCGGGCTTCGCTTCGACCGTGAACAAATAGATTTCGCCGAGTCCTGTCGAGATCGGTCCCATCGCGGTCTCGACGCCGGCGGGCAGTTGGTCCTTGACCTGCTGGATGCGCTCGTTGACCAACTGCCTGGCGAAATAGATGTCGGTCCCATCCTTGAAGATGATCGTGACCTGGCTCAAGCCGTAACGTGACTGTGAGCGCGTGCTGTCGAGATGCGGCAGCCCGCCCATGGCGGTCTCGATCGGAAACGTGATCCGCTGCTCGACCTCCAGCGGCGAATAGCCAGGCGCGCTGCTGTTGATCTGGACCTGGACGTTGGTGATGTCGGGCACCGCGTCGATCGGCAGCCGGGTGAAATTCCAGGCGCCGAGGGCCGCCATGATGAGAATGCCGATCATGACCAGCCATCGCTGCCGGATGGCGAACGACAGAATTCCATCAATCATGACGCTGCTCCTGATGCTCGCCGATCTCCCGGATGCGTCCGAACGAATGCACGGACGTTGTGTAGATCACGCCATCGCCTTTCCGACCGGTCCAAGCGGCCGCTGCAATGCGTTCGCAGATCGGCGCCGCTTGGTCCGACCGGCAGACAAGCCTCAGTTCCAGAAACTGGTGGTAGGTGATGTCCTCATCGCTCGCGACATACGACCCGCCCTGTCCCCGGCCGCGGCCCTGGCCGCGCACCTCGTCGAAGGTAAAACCTGGAAAATTCGTGAGATCATGAAGGGCGCGGACCACATGGCCCTCCATGTGAGGTCTGATCAACGCGGTGATCAAAATCATGTCGTTCTCAGTGTTCATCACCGCCCGCTCCTTTCGTCATCTCAGCCTTTACGATGAAGCTGTTCTTGGCCGCATAGACGTCGCCGTCCAGAACGCCGTCGGTGATCTCGACGAGCTGCGGATCGCGTTCACCGATTACAACGTTTCGTGCCTCGAACTTTTCGCCGTTGCGAACGAAGACGATCGTGCGGTTTTCCACGGTCTGCAGCGCCGATGATTTCACCGCGACGCCGACCTTTTTCGCGGTGAGCATCAAACGACCGGTGACGAAGAGTCCCGGGCGAAGCCGTTGTCCGGCGTTCGGTACCATTGCCCTAGCGATCGCACTCTGGGTGTCACTGCTGCCAACCGGGGAGAGATAGGAAATTTTCGCATCGATTGGCGCGCCGCCGTCCGCTGGATCGATGAACACTTGGTCACCGACACTGACCCGCTTGAGATCGCGCCGATAGACCGAGAAATCGACCCATACGGTCGACAAATCCGCGACCACGAAAGCGGGCTTCTGCTCGGAAGCGTACTCGCCCAACGTGATCTGGCGATCGATCACCGTTCCGGCCAACGAGGCCTTTAATTCGTACTGGGTTAGGCTTTGGTTGCTCTCGATGACTGCAAGGACGTCACCCTTCTGGACGGCGTTGCCGATCCGCTTGCGCACGTCGCGGACGATCCCCGGGAAGCGGGGTGTAACCTGGACCAGCGATTCCTGGTTCGGTTGGACAATGCCGTTGAGGAAAAGGCTTTCGCGCAGCACGCCGGATGAGGCTTTCACGAGTTCGATCTCCGAAGCCTCGACCTTGGCGTCGCTCAGGATAATGCTCTCTGAGTGCTCGTCCTTGTCCGTTTTTTCGGTGGGTGTGACTTTCGAGCTTGCTGGCATCAGCATGCGATAGCCGCCGTAGCCCAGCGCGACGGCGACCAGAATGAACACGGAGTAGCGAACAATTGCCTTGATCATCTTGAACTCTGATGTGTGAGCGAAAACGGGTTGCCGACAAGACCTTCGATCGTCGCCACGGCAATATGGAAATTCTGCAACGCTTCCTGCTCGCGCAGCCGAGCCTGGGCGAGCGTGGCTTGCGCATCGAGGACTTCAAGCAGCGTGAACCGTCCCTGGCCGTAGCCGTCGAAGATCGCCTGCGCCGCAGCTTCCGCCTTCGGGATTGCGGACTTCCTGAGGATCGCAAGCTCGCGCAGCGACCCTTCCAGAGAGTCATAGGCTCGCCCCGCCAGCACAACGAGCGTGGCCTTGTTCGCCGCTCTTTCGGCGGCGGCTTTTGCCAAGCTTTCCTGTGCGGAGAGGATGTTGCCCTGGTTCTGGTCAAACACCGGGATCGGAATAGAGATTCCCAGCCGCACGGCATTGTCGCCGGTTTCATTGAAGTGCCGCCAGCCCGCGCTCACCCGCACGTCGGGATAGGGCTTGAGCCGCGCTAGCAGCAATTCGGCATTCCGCTGCGCATAGACCGCCGTCCACCGCACCAATTGGGGATTTGCATCGATGGCGGCAATGACGGCTTTAAACGATGGCGGACGCCCAACCGTTTCTAGACGGCCCGTCACTGTCGAAAATCGCGGAGACGTATCGCCCATGAGAACTGCAAGGTCGCGCCGCGCGCTCGACAGCGAAGCTTTGACGCGTTCACGGTCGGCCTTGACGAGATCGGAGGCGACCTCAGCCCGCCCCGTTTCAGCCGGCGATGACGCGCCGGCCTCGACGCGCCGTTGCAGCAAGGGCGTCAGACGGTCGATGGCGGCAACCTGATCGTCCAAAATCTGGACGCGCCGTTGCGCGCCGAGCACCGTCAGGAAGGCCACCGCCGTCTCCGACAGGACCTCCAGTCGAACAGCCTTGCGCTGGATGACGGCAACGTTGACCCCGGCCGCTCCCGCCGCGATGCGCGCATCGCGTTTGCCGAACAACTCGAACAGTTGGCTGATCTGCAGAGTCGTCTCGGCCGACCGCGTGCCGCGGTAGGGTCCCGAGCCGAGCGAATTGTCCTGTTCGTAAGACAGGTCGGGATTGAAAAGCGCCCCGGCCTGGATTCGCTGGCCGGTTGCAATGCCGACATCCCGCTCGGAGGCGGTGAGACGCGGATTGGCTGCAAGCGCTCGCTGTAACGCATGCTGAAGCGTCATTGGCCGCGACGCGGCCCAGGCAATGCTCGAGGGCAGCCCGAATAGGATCAGCGACACGCACAAGAGGCGCGCCGGAGCACATTTGGAAAACATAAAAATGACCTCGAAAACGACAATTCAGGGCGCAGAGCGCCCCGGCGACGATTTTCAGGTCAGATGCCGTGGTGGGGGCGGATCGAGTCCCGGTGCCAGACCGGAATCATGCGTCAATCGCGCCAGAATCAACTTGGATGTTGGTTCAAGCGGCGTCGCTAAAATGACAGGGATCGGGACGGACACAGAAAAACACCCATGGCAATGGTGTTCGACCGCCAAGCCCTTGCCGGAAAGGTCGACGTCCTTGTTCATCTGCGTTGCAACGATCGAACTGCCGGCGGGGTTCGTTACGTCGATATCGTAGAGGCTATGCAGCGTCCCGGCCAACAAATAGGCAACCATCAGGAACACAGCCGCAATGCCGCGCGGGCTGCGCAAGCGACGTTTTCCAGACGGGTCAGACGCGAACGTCAAATGGAACTCACTCTCCTTGATCCCAACGAGCCTATCACCTGAAGTTAGTCCGTGTCGATCCGCAACAATATTACACTCGCCGACCTGAACGGGCGTTTCCCAGAGTCTATCCTGCCCGGTACAATAGTTGGGAAGTGTCGATGTAGTCAGGACCTTGCTTGAGCAGCCAAGTGCACGCCCTCCTCAGATGCGGTCGACCATGTGCGTAATGCTTCGCACGCGGCCTCATTGATATGCCTCTGCTGTTGGGGCTTAGGGAAATTGTTTGAATGAGAAGAATTGGAGGCTCGCGAAAGCCGCGAGGCCAACGGACCGCTCTTACGCCGCCTTTGAAATATCAATTTGGCGCCGACCACAACCCCGAGAAGAACGGCTGCGACGAGAGCGTCCCTCCTGACCACAACCCGAGAGAAGTGCCACTCAAAATGCGCCGCGTAGTCTGCGACGTAAGCAATTGCAGTCGCGCTCGCCAAAGATGCAAACAAACTCATCGATCTCCTTAAATTGTCTGTCATATGCTACCTTGAATACCGAGACTCGCTTCGAACAAGCCGTCAAAGTTTAAGTTTGATGCCGTGACGCCTTTGGCTAGACTGTCAGCGCAGCAATAATGCTGCGCCTACTTTCCCCCGCCCCACACGGCGGAGCTTTTTTGTTGGTTGCATCGAAAAGGCAAGGACTTTGACCATTGCTGGGCCAAGTGTTCTGCCATTTAGCGTCTCGCGGTGCTGAAAGGGTCCGAACCTGCCATCGACGCTGGTATAGGTCTTCGTCCTGCCCCGGACACGGTTATTACTGAAGCAGGTTAGGCCCATCCTCATGGGGCCGTGCCAGTGCAGTTTTTATTGATCCCGTCGCACTAGCCGCGTCGCCTGATCACTGACCTCGATTGTAACGTGGGACAAATCGCCGAACTTGCCAAGCATGCGGCGATAATATTCGGCTTCGCGGCGTTTCTCGGTGGCGATGGCGACGATTGCTCCAAGGTGTCCGGGTCCCAGCCGCCAAAGGTGCAGGTCGGTCACCCGATCTCCGTCGCGCTCGATCGTCTGTCTGACCTTTTCCGCCATCCGCGGGTCCGGATTGCGGTCCAGCAATATGCCGCCGGTATCGCGTAAAAGTCCGAACGACCAGTTTGCGATGACGACGGCGCCGATAAGGCCGGCGAGCGGATCCATCCAGAGCCATCCGAAGGTGCGCGCGAGGAGAAGTCCGACAATCACCAGCACCGAAACGGCGGCGTCGGCCGCCACGTGAACGACCGCGGCACGCATGTTGTTGTCACGATGATGAGCGCCCGCTGGCGCATCGTGATCGTGCTCTTCGAAACTTTCTTCAAATTCCTTGAACTGATCGTCCTGCTTTAGACGGACCTTGGCCGCAAACTCATGAGGTTCCGGAATTTCGTCGAGCGATTCCAGATATCCTCCGCGATCCGCGAATGTGAATGTCTGTCTGCCGCCCGCAGGTCTTATGGTTTCAACGGTGACGTGCGAAGCATGTAACTGCAGGCCATCCGGAAGCCGCAATCGGAAACGAGGCGGCACACCGTTTTCAAAAACTTCAAGTTCGATCGCGCCGGCCCCGAGGTCGATCCGGTGAACATCCCCGCCGTGATCGAGGGGATGTTCGTGGCCGTGCGAATGACCGTGGCTGTGCCCGTGATGACCGCCGGACAGCAACCATGCGCTGACCAGATTAACCGCGAGACCGAGCACGGCGATCGGAATGGCCTCGTTGAAACTGATGGCGACGGGGGACAGAAAACGCGATACCGCCTCATAACCGATCAGCAAGGCGATCATCGCCAATATGATCGCGCTACTGTATCCGGCGAGGTCTCCGAACTTTCCGGTGCCGAAGGTGAAATTCCGGTCGTGGGCATGTCGGCGCGCATACGTATAGGCCAACGCCGCCAACAGAAGCGCGCCGGCGTGCGTCGACATATGCAGACCGTCTGCGATCAGGGCCAACGATCCGAACAGTGCGCCGCCGACGATCTCCGCGATCATCATGAGGCCGCACAGCCCGATGACCGCCCAGGTCCTGCGCGCGGCCTTGTCGTGATCTTCACCCAGAAAAACGTGATCATGCGCGGCAGAACGATCGATCGTCTGGTCGACGGCCATGGCGTGTCCTTACTTCAGGTAGGTGTGAACGACTTCGATCAGTTGATCCGCCGCATCCGCATTGAGCGCGCCGGGATTCTTCTGGGGATCGACCAGATGGGTGCGGATGTGATCCTCCACGACCTCGGCCATCAGACCTGCGACACTCCCACGGATGCCGGCAATCATGTGCATGATGCGCTCGCACTCGGCTTCTTCGCTTAAGGCACGCTCGATGGCTTCAAACTGACCGCGGATGCGGCGAACTCGCGCAAGCAGCTTCTTTTTCTCGCGGACGGTGTGGCTCATGCGACAATATAGCCTACCCCCCTATCCTTTTCAAGCTTGTAACTTCGGGTTGGCATATCCCCCCCGGGAGGATAGGTTCCGCGGATGGCAAAAGTTCACGTTCACGAAACGCATCCCAATATCGTCAGGCGGCTCCGGCGCGCCGAGGGTCACCTACGTCGTGTCATCGACATGTTCGACGAAGGCCGGTCGTGCCTGGATCTGGCTCAGCAGCTTCATGCCGTCGAGAAGGCCATCGGCGAGGCGAAGCGCACATTGATCCACGACCACGTCGACCATTGCCTCGATCGCGCCGTGAGCGGGCCCGGCAAATCGACAAGAACCGTCGTCGATGAATTCAAGGCCATTTCCAAATATCTGTGACGGTGGCGCGCTGGCTCCACGTCGGAAGAGTATCATGATGAGTCGCTCGACAATCGTTGTGCTTGCGTTCGCGGGAGGAGCCGCGATTTTCGCGCTGGGTCTGTCGACGACCCTTCAACGGGCAATCGGGATGGGACCGCCGGCCAAGACGGCAATATTGCCCAAGCCGTCGGCACCGGAGCTGATCTCCAGCCTTCTGTCTATGAGTGATGAGCAGATCAAGCTCGCGCAGATCGATCTGGTCGACGTAGGACCGGCAGCAATCGCCAAGCGTCTCGTTGTTCCGGGTTCGGTTGTTCCCGACGCGGACCGGATCGCACATGTCTCGGTCAAGCTATCGGGGACGGTCGCGGAGCTGCGCAAGAATATCGGTGAAGATGTCGCAAGGGATGAAGTGATCGCCGTCCTCGAAAGCCGCGAGGTCGCGGATGCCAAGAGCGAATATCTGGCAGCCGGACTTACAAACGATCTGCAACAGGATTTGTCCACCCGCGACAAGACGCTCTGGGACAGCCGTGTAGGCACCGAGCAGCAATACCTGCGGTCGCGCAACGCCGCGGCGCAGACCGAAATGCGCGTCAAGATCGCGCGGCAGAAATTGCTTGCGCTAGGCCTCGGCGAAAGGGAGATCATCGCGGTGCCCGGGGTTCCAGAGGCTTCGCTTCGACGCCAGGATGTGCGCTCGCCGATCTCCGGGCGGGTGGCCGAACGCAAGGTCGAGTTGGGCACAGCCGTCGGCCGGGACAGTCTGGAGACCGAATTGTTCGTCGTGGTCGATCTGAGCCGTGTCTGGGTGGAATTGTCTGTCGCCTCCTCCGACCTTCCTTTGATCAAGGAAGGCCAATCGGTCAAAATTTCCGCAAGAGGTCTTGCCACGACAGCCATCGGCAAGGTCGTGTTCGTGAGCCCGCTGGTCGACAAGGATACGCGCACGGCGCGCGTCGTGGCTGAAATCCCAAATCCCGACCGGACTTGGCGGCCGGGATCGTTCGTCACGGCGGCAATCGCCCTCGAGGAGCGGACCGTGCCCGTCGTGGTGCTCGCGACCGCCATCCAGAAGCTGGCCGGCCAACCGATCGTGTTCGTCCGGACCAAAGACGGCTTCGAAAAGCGCAATGTCGTGGTTGGCGAGAGAGAGGATCAGGTCGTCGAGATCGTGTCCGGCCTGACGCCCGGCGAGGCCGTCGCCACGACGAACACGTTCTCGCTCAAGGCCGAGCTTTCGAAGCCGCGGGACGAGGACTGAGCGATGATCGAAAGCATCATCGATTTTTCGGTCCGGCGCCGATGGCTCGTCCTGCTGATTACGCTGGCGGCAGTCGCCTCGGGTTTCTGGTCTTTGACCAAGCTTCCGATCGATGCGGTTCCGGATGTCACCAACGTCCAGGTCCAGGTCAACGCCGCGGCCCCGGCGCTGACGCCGGTCGAAATCGAGAAGCAGATCACCGTGGCACTGGAAACAGTGCTGGCCGGCACGCCCGGTTTGGAATCGACGCGGTCCTTTTCGCGGAACGGTTTTGCCCAGATCACGGCCGTGTTCACCGACCGTACCAACATCTACTTCGCGCGCCAGCAGGTTTCGGAGCGCATCAACGAGGCCAAGGCCAATCTTCCGCCCGGCGTCGACATTAAGCTCGGGCCAATCTCGACCGGACTTGGCGAGATCTATTGGTGGGCGGTCGAATACGCCAAACCCAGCGCGGTTGCACCGGTGCACAACGGCCAGCCCGGCTGGCAGTCCGATGGAACCTATCTGACGCCCGAAGGTGAGCGCCTGACAAACGATTTTCAGCGGACGGTGTATCTGCGCACCGTGCAGGACTGGATCATCCGTCCGCAGATGAAGACGGTCCCCGGGGTGGCTGGCGCCGATGCTATCGGTGGTTTCGTCAAGCAGTTCCAGGTGCAACCCGACCCAGCACGGCTGATCAGCTTTGGACTATCTCTCAATCAGGTCATCGAGGCCATCGAGGCCAATAATGTCAGCCGCGGCGCCAACTACATCGAACAAAATGGTGAAGGTTACGTGGTCCGCGCCAGTGGCCGCGTCGAAAACATAGAAGACATCTTGCAAATCGTCGTGGCCACGCGGGCCGGCGTGCCGGTGCGCGTCAAGGATGTCGCCGACGTCGTGATCGGCAAGGAGTTGCGGACCGGCAGCGCCAGCGTCAACGGCCGCGAAGTCGTCCTTGGAACGGCGCTCATGCTGATCGGAGGCAACAGCCGCACGGTCGCGGCTGCGGCGGATGCGAAGATCAAGGAGATCAGCCGGGCGCTTCCGCCCGGCATCTATGCCCACACCGTGCTCAACCGGACGCAATTGGTCGATGCCACGATCAAGACTGTCGCCACCAACCTGGCCGAAGGCGCTCTGCTCGTCATCGTCGTACTCTTCCTCCTGCTAGGCAACCTGCGGGCCGCGGTAGTGACCGCGTGCGTCATCCCGGTCACCATGATGCTGACCGCAACCGGCATGCTGCAGGGCAAGATCAGCGCCAATCTCATGAGCCTGGGCGCGCTGGATTTCGGACTGATCGTGGACGGCGCCGTGATCATCGCGGAAAACAGTCTGCGCCACCTCGCCGAACGCCAGCGCGAGTTCGGGCGAGTGCTGGCGTTGGACGAACGGCTGCAGACCGTCAAGGAATCCGCCATCGAAATGATCCGGCCTACAGTCTACGGCCAGCTTATCATCATTCTCGTCTACGTGCCGCTGCTGACGTTCACGGGCGTCGAGGGCAAGACGTTCGAGCCGATGGCGCTGACGGTCATCATCGCGCTCGTTGCGGCCTTCGTCGTCTCGCTGACGTTCGTCCCGGCCATGGTTGCACTGACCGTCACCAAGCCTGTCAACGAGCAGGAAAACGCCATCATCCGCAAGCTGAAGGCGGGCTATGCGCCGCTGTTGACGCGGGTGATCGCGTCGCCGCTGCCGGCTATCGGGATTGCTTCGGTTCTGTTCATCGCGGCGGGTTTGCTGTTCACCCGGCTGGGGCAGGAGTTCACGCCGACGCTGGATGAGAAGAACATCGTGATGGAGGTCAAGCGTATCCCGAGTACGTCGATAACCCAATCGCAAGCCATGCAACTCCAGATCGAGAGTGTCGTCAGCAAGTTTCCGCAGGTGGCGTTTGTGTTCTCCCGTACCGGAACCCCGGACCTCGCCGCAGACCCGATGCCGCCGAACGCGTCCGACACCTACATTATCGTCAAGCCGCAGGCCGAGTGGCCTGATCCATCGATGACCAAGGACGATCTCATCAAGCAGATCGAAGCGGAAGCCTCGAAACTGCCGGGGAACAAACTCGGCTTTTCCCAGCCCATCGAAATGCGGTTCAATGAGCTGATCGCCGGCGTGCGCGAGGATCTGGCGGTCAAGGTGTTCGGCGATGATTTCGAGCAGATGCAGCGGGCCGCCGGTAGCATCGCCAATACGCTGCGCCGCATTGACGGCGCCCAGAATGTGAAGATGGAGCAGACTGCCGGTCTTCCGTTCCTCGAGATCAAGATCGACAAGGCCGAAATCGCACGACGAGGACTCAGTTTGCTCGCGGTTCAGGACGTGATCGAGGCCGCAATCGGCGGTCGGGTCGCCGGACTGGTCTTCGAGGGTGATCGACGTTTCCAGATCATCGTCAGGCTGAACGACGCATTGCGCAACGATATCGCGGCGCTGGAAAACCTGCCGGTCCAACTGCCGCGACTGACCGCAAATGCCGCGGTGGCATCCGTCCCCCTTCGCGCTCTGGCGACATTCGAGCAAACCGAGGGCGCAAACCAGATCAGTCGTGAGAACGGCAAGCGGCGCGTCGTCGCGACGGCTGAAGTGCGTGGGCGGGATATCGGATCATTGGTCGCCGAGGCGCAAGCGATCGTCGGAGAGAAGGTCAAGCTGGCACCGGGGACCTGGCTCTCCTGGGGTGGGCAGTTCGAGAATTTCTCCGTCGCCCGGCAGCGTCTGATGTTCGTGGTCCCCGGCTGTTTCCTCTTGATATTCCTGCTGCTGTTCGGTGCCCTTGGTTCCGCGCGGGACGCGCTTCTGGTCTTCAGCGCGGTGCCCCTCGCGCTTACCGGCGGCATTGCCGCACTGTGGCTGCGGGGCATGCCGTTCTCGATCTCGGCCGCGGTCGGCTTCATCGCACTCTCCGGAGTCGCCGTCCTGAATGGATTGGTGATGTTGAGCCAGATTCGAAGATTGGTTTCGGAAGGTGTGGATACCCGCGTGGCCATCAGCCAAGGCGCTCTGACGCGGTTTCGTCCGGTCATCATGACCGCGCTGGTCGCCTCGCTCGGCTTCGTGCCGATGGCGCTTGCGACGGGGACGGGAGCAGAAGTGCAGAAGCCGCTGGCGACCGTGGTGATCGGTGGCCTGTTGAGCGCGACGCTGCTCACCTTGCTGGTCTTACCCGCGCTTTATTCCTACTTCGCATCTATCGAAAGCCAGACGAAGCCCGGCCGCGCGTTCGTTCCGAACCGGGCGGCCGAATAAAGCTCTATTGCAAGCGCGAACCTAGAGCGTTTCACGTTTTGATTGAAGCGTATCCTGCGTTTGCGAAGTAGTTGGCGCATTCTGCGGGCTGGATGGTTGCGATGAGGCTGCCGAGATTTCGGCAGATTTCATCGAGGGTGCGTTTCTGGGCGGCGCGCATCCAGTGCTTGATCTTGGCGAAGGCCTGCTCGATCGGGTTGAGGTCGGGTGAGTATGGCGGCAGATACCATAGCCTGGTACCTGCGGCCTTGATCAGGCGGCGCAGCGCGGCCGGCTTGTGGCTTCCGAGATTGTCCATGATGACGATATCGCCGGGCCTCAGACACGGCACGAGCTGTTGTTCGACATAGGCGCGGAAGCACTCGCCGTTGATCGGGCCGTCAAACAGGCAGGGAGCTGTGAGGGCGTCGCAGCGCAGTGCGCCGAGGAAGGTCATCGTACGCCAGCGGCCATATGGTGCGAAGCCCCGCACGCGCTCGCCCCTCAAGCCCCATCCGCGCAGCGGCGCCATGTTGGACTTGATCCAGGTCTCGTCGATAAAGACCAGACGCTGCGGATCGAGGCCGGCCTGCCACGATAGCCAGCGCCGCCGCCGGCGGGCCACATCGGAGCGGCCTTGTTCAAGAGCGAACAGCGTTTTTTTGAATCGCAGTCCTTCGCGGCGCATGAACAGCCACACCGCATTATGCGAGACGCGAACTCCGCGTCCCGCCAGTTCTTCCTTCAGGGCGTGCAGCGTCAGCTGTGAGGTCTGCCTGATCCGCTCCTTGATGAAGCCGCCATGCGGCTCCAGCACCGACTTGCAGTGACCGCCCATCTTGCCGGGCCTGACCGAACCCGTCGCCCGGTAGCGCGCTGCGACCACTTCACCACCGAAGACACCGCAACGCCAAACCGCGCCGCCGCAGCCCGGCAACTCTCACCCTTCGATACCGCAGCGACCGCCCGCTGGCGCAAGTCAATGGAAAGAGGTCTGACCATCGGATGCTGGCCTCCAGTCCAGCCAGCATCTTGAATCATATTCGCGCCAAAACCGGAATCCCTCCCGATTCAATAAACTCGTGAAACGCTCTAGCGTCTCCCATTGATACGAATAGCGAGCGCGCCTCCGGAATCACCACGGCAGCATTCGCTGCATCACACGATCACGATGGATTAAGAGGTGTGCCATTGCCGCCGCAACGTGAACGCCGATTGCGACGAGTAACGACCATTCCATAATTTGATGCCAGCCGTCGATCGCACGAACGCCGGAGGCGCTTTCGGAGGCCAGCATCGGCAAACGGATCAGGAAGAAATACGACAGACTCCATCCGCGAAACGAGGCGAACAGCCAGCCGGTTATGGTCGTTGCCAACACAAGCGCATAAAGCAGCCAGTGGACAGCTTCGGATGTCAGGCGTTGCCAGGGAGGAAGCGAGACTTCCGGCGCAACCGGATGCGTGATGCGCCACCCGAAACGAAGAACGATCAACGCGAGGATGGTGAGCCCGAAGGAAACGTGAAACACCATGGCGCTGCCCGGCTGCGCGCCACGGTGAATGTCCGGCATGAACCAACCGATCGGGTACTGCACCACCAGCAGCGCAACAATGAGCCAATGAAAGACTTTCGCCGTGGTTCCGTAGTGCAATTGCTGGTGCATGACTATGCCGCTCCGATCAGGATGCCGACCGCCAGCACGATCGCACCTCCAAGCACAATCTGGAACACCGCCTGCAGGAATGGCGTGTCCATGTACCGCGTACGAATGTAGGCGATCGCCCACAGTTCAAGAAAGACGACGCCACCGGCGATCGTCGTCGCAATCCAGAACGCGTTGGGCCAGGAATCGGGGACAAGGTAAGGCATGGTGTGGCCGAGGCCACCCAACGTCGTCATCAGGCCGCAGATGGCTCCGCGCAACCAAGGCGAACCGCGCCCGGTCATCGATCCGTCGTCGGACAGCGCTTCTGCAAAGCCCATGCTAATGCCGGCGCCGATCGATGCGGCGAGGCCGACCAGAAACGTCTGCCAGTTTTGATGGGTCGCGAATGCCGCGGCGAAGAGCGGTGCAAGCGTCGACACCGAGCCGTCCATCAATCCGGCGAGGCCCGGTTGAACGTATTGCAGCACGAACATTCGCTTGCGGGTTTTGTCCTCCTCCTCGCGGACGTCAGGGCTGAGGTTGCCAGTCAGTCTCGCAGCGAAGCTTTCGTGATCTTTCTCCATCTCGGCAAGATCGCCAAGCAACTTGCGGACTCCAATGTCGCGGCTCTGTTCGGCGGCTTTCGTATAAAAACGCTCAGCCTCGAACTCCATCGTTTCGGCTTCTTTGCGGATAGTATCTAGGGAGAGATTTTTGGTCAGCCAGATCGGACGGCGGCGCAGGAATCCCTTGACGTTTTCGCGGCGGATCGGCGGCAGATTGGGACCGAACCGTTGTTCGTACAATTCGAGAAGCATGTGGCGATGATTCTTTTCTTCCTCGGCCATCCGCTCGAAAATCTTGGCGGAGTCGGGATATCTGCTCATCAGATCCTCCGCAAAGCTCATGTAGATTCGGCTGTCCTCCTCTTCGCCCGAGATCGCGACGGCAAGCACCTCCCTTTCGGTCAGGTCCGCAAAATTCTTCATTGGAAGCCCCGACGCCATAGTTTAGAATAATTCTAAATCAATTAAGGATGCTGCGGCGACAGGTCAAGCCCAGAATCGCGTTGCCATTCTGAGAACGATCAACGCGGTGGGCCGCGAGCGAGGGCGAAAATGCAGAAGGTCAAATATCGTCTGATCAACTCGCGGCTGGCGCCGCGACGGACCAAGCTGGAGCTACCTGGATGGGCGGGTGAGCGCCAGCCTCGCGCGAATGGTTCGCGCGAACAGGTCTGGCATTGTGTGCCCTTTTCGGAAGGCGCCCAGTACGGGATCGAATTGTTTTATCCCTACGACAACGAGCTTCGCGTGAGCACAAAAGATGGCAAGCTCGTTCTCGACGGAGATTTTGGACCCCCGCCAGAGTCCGGAGTGCAATGGCCGCCGTTCCGGAACTTTGGCGACAGCTACTACACCTATCAACTCCTCCTCGATCTTAAGGTCGAGCAAGGATTCGCTATCAGGACCGAACCGCACCCGCGTTTCTACACCGACCGCACCGATACCGTGCCGGTGGCGGTGCCCGCGCTGATACGAAACTGGTGGCCGATGTTGTTCTTCATGGTGTTCAAGTCCCCCGCCGAAGGACGAACTCACATTTTCCGGCCTAATGAGCCGTTCGTGCAAATCATCGTTATCCCGGAAGAGGCGGCCTTTGAACTTGAGGAGATGAACGACGAGGAGGCCGCCGAACGTGAGCTGCAATCGCGCCGGATATTTGCCAATCGTCCGAAGCTGGCGGAAGGTACCGAGTGGACGTCATCGACAGATACCGTATTCGACGGCACTTATCGCCATCTGCATCGGGCGGCCAAGGATCGAGCCCGCAATCAATAGCGGCTTGATCAAAAGGGGCCTGACGGCCCTTTTGATCGATTCGCTTAGTCGTCGTCGCGATAAAAATGATGATGGTGATGGTGGTGGTAAAAGTGATGGTGATGGTGATGATGGTGCCATCGCGGTGGAACCACAACGATCCGAGGCGCGCGGTGCCATCGATGGTGATGATGGTGATGATGATGATGATGATGATAATAAAACTGGGCCAATTCGATTTGGCCATCAGCCGAAGGTGATGAAGCAGCGTCAATGGCCTGAAGAGTGGTCAGCGCGTTCGGAATTGGCTGTAGCAGATCGGCATACGAGTTTGCCTGGAGAACGTCAGTTGGCGCGGGATTTACTACGGGGGGTGCTGCCTCCGCGACATTGCAGGCTCCGAGCGTCGCCACGGCTCCTATAAGTCCGGCGATCTTCTTGTCCATTCACGCCTCCTGAGAATCTTAGCCAACGGATGCTGGCACCTTGTAACGTTCCCCCGCACCGCAAGTTCCAAGTTGAACTAGATGGGAGCGAGCCCGAGCTTGCGGCTCCGGTTATATCCGGTACCCGCCGCCTCCCGACAGACGTGGCGCTGCTGGGCGAAGCAATAAGAATATGCCGCGTGCAATACACAGCAGGTCATGGAAAGCTACCCGAGCGCGCCGATTCACGATCGACATCTATTCGCAGACCCGGACTCGGCGCCGCACCCAGCTATAGCCGTCCCAATACGGCCTTCCCTGAGTCCAATAGCAATCCGGCGCGTATCGTGGCGCAGCTACCATTCCACCGATGATTCCGCCAATTATACCTGCAGCGGGGTCATCGGAGTAATATCCGTGGTGATGGTGATGGTGATGGTAAAAATGATGATGGTGGTGATGATACTGTGCAAGTTGGACAAGTGGCGTCTCGCTAGTGCGAGCTGCGTCGTCCGCTCTCAACATTGCGACCGCATCGGGGATAGGCTCGAGTAGCTCGGCGTAAGACTGAACCTGCAGGTTAGGGCGAGGGTCTTGAGCGGGGGTTGCCGCTTGACCGGGAGTGCTACAGGTCAGCAGCGCAGCGGTACTGCAAAGCAAAAGCGAGAGATTATTCTTCATTTCACGTCCTCCACCCCCTGTGTGTCAGCACCAGCTTGTTTCATACTTTCCTTCCGGCCCGAGCGACCGAGGAGGCTCAATCAATTACGCGCGACCATGTCTTCCGTTTTCACGACCTGAGATTCGAAATCGGGGCGCAATTTAGAGCGGAATTGTGGCAGGAAGCACCACCCAGCGATCAACAAGATCAAAGTTGCGCAAGACGATGTAACTCCTTTGATCAATCCGATGGGCGATCACATCAATCCGGATGCGGCCCCTCGGTCTTGTTTTCAAGCACCTTGCCAGTGGCGGCATCAATCCCGACTTCCTGGGTCCGCGAGCCCGTCCTGATGTCGAACGAATAGCGCAACCCGCTACCACCGGCCTCGCGCCCAAGCTCCTCGTCGGTGATTTTCCCGGGATGAGCCTTGAGGGCGAACTGGCGGGCCTGCGTGGAGTCACCTTGGCGTGACCTGCAAGGTTCTGACCTGTGTAGGCAGGATAAGTCCAAGGATGACCAGGCCGAACACCGGATGCAGCACTACGGCATCGACGCGCGTGGTCAGCGTGTCAGGCTTCGACGGCATCGTCACGGTCTCGCGGATGATGCGGTCGGCCTCGCGCTGGGTGGCTTTCAGTTCGGCGATACTCAGCGGCATCCAGGTGTTGTCGCGTTTGTTCTCGCCGAGATGCGCCGCGAATTCGTCGGTGCGCCGCAGCAGTTCGGCGATGCCGCCCTTGCGCACCGCGATCGAGGTGACGACAGTGACGCCGAGTGCCGCCGACATCTTGTCGATATCGATCTCACTCCACGCCGTTGGGCGATGTCGAACATGTTGAGGATCACCAGCAGCGGGCGACCGGTGCGTTTCAATTCCAGCACCAGGCGGAAAGTCAGGCGCAGGTTGGTCGCGTCCGCGACGCATAGCACGATGTCAGGCGGATCCTCGTTGGCATAGCGGCCGAGCACGACGTCGCGGGTGATCTCCTCGTCAGGGCTGCGGCCACGCAATGAATAGGTGCAGGGCAGATCGACCAGCGACATGGTGCGGCGCTCGGGCGTCACGAACGAGCCAGTCTTGCGCTCGACGGTGACGCCGGGATAGTTGGCGACCTTCTGACGGCTGCCGGTTAGCGCGTTGAACAGCGAAGTCTTGCCACTGTTAGGGGCACCCACCAGCGCGATGTGCAGGGAAGCCGCCGTCATCGATCGAAACCGATCATCGCACCACGACAGCCATAGCTTCGCGCCGCCGCAATGCGATCGTGATATTGTCAACGCGCACAGCGATCGGATCGCGGGCGATGGCCCCCTCGTGCAGGATTTCGACCCGCGCGCCTTCGATGAACCCCATTTCGATCAGTTGCTGCTCGCGCTCGGCTGCAACCGCCCCGTACGTTGCCGATTTTAGCACCACGACGGTGCCGGCAAAGCCCCGCGGGGCGTTGCCGAGCAGCAATTCGGGAGGCGGATGCGGGCAGTCGCACATGCGACGTTTGTGAGCAGCCGCCCAGTCGACGTCAAGCTGCCTCCCGGCGCGAACATTAGAAATGCTCTACGTATGCTCGCCAAGCTGGCCGCGCAGCTGTTCCTTACGGAGGGGCGTGGCCCAACGCGTGCGATGAGCTCGCCCAACGTGGGTACGTAGTAGCCGAGAGCATTGTGTGGCCTGAGGGGAAGCTCGCCGTGAACACATGCGGGGCATTTGGAACGAGGTCGGGTCGCGCGCGCTCGAAACTCAACTTCAGTAGGATGCTGATTAATTGACCGCCGACACTGCTCCAAGGATTAGTAAGGCGGCGGCACGCTTGCGCAGCATAATGAGATAGCCCAGCACAGCTACAAAGACGAGACCGAGTACGACCGTACTGCCGAGCGCCGTTAGGTCTCGGGCAGCCTCTTTGAGCCATAGGGGTCCGATTGTGTTCGCCATGTCTCCGGACTGTCGGAAGAACACGAGAATCGCGTTATCAAAGGCCGTGGTGTCACCCTCCGCCACATCCGCGGCGAGGAGTCCGAACGCGAGGAAAAGAGCGGCAACGCCAAGAATGACAGGAGCGGACAAATCTCCTGTCGCGTAACAGAAGTGGTGAGCCATTGCCACAAGGAGTGTCGGCGCGCTTCGAAAAACATACATGTGAGAGCAATCTCACGCGCGCTAGTTCCTGTCCACGCGCGATGGCCAACATTGGCAAATTGTATAGTCGCGGTCGAACGCCTGTGATCGTCGCGAGCGCATTCTCTTGGCTCTCCGCGGTCGTGATCGCTTGCGACATCGTCACCTCAAGACGGCCGGAAGCACAAGGTACTTGTCGACACTCAAAGCGGTCAGGTTGTGAAGACAGCCATGGCCGACGATGAGCAGAATGAGAACGGCCACGAGGGCGACGACAACTGACGCTCGTCATTTTGGGCGGCTCGCGCTCGCTGTGAGCCGCCTCCTATTGCTCCCTCTCTCGCTCTCGATCCGTGGGCCAGCCGTCGCCATGACAGCCAAGCCGCAACGACCCTTCAAGAGGCCAACATGAAAACCCGATCAAGAAGTCACCTCATCGCATCATCGCTGGCGTTTGCGCTGGCAGCTTCGATGGCCGTGCCGATCGCCGCCGCGCCTGCCCTCGCTCGGGAGACGGCCGTCGCGCCGGAGAAGAATCCACCGGGGGATATCCCGGACAGCCAGGTCTTCGTTGAATACAAATCGCCGTTTGGCTTCGCCATGAAAGTCCCCGAGGGCTGGGCTCGCGCCGATCGCGCGGACGGCGCTCGCTTTTCGGACAAATACAACATCATCGATCTGGCTGTTTCGAAGGCTGACCAGGCGCCCAATGCGACGATCGCGAAAACACGCGAAGCAGCCGAATTGCAGAAGGGCGGCCATGCTGTCGCGATAAAAACGGTCAAGGACGTCAAGCTCAAGTCGGGCCCTGCTGTCCTTGTTTCTTATGCCTCGAACTCCGCCCCTAACGCCGTCACCGGCAAGCAGATCCGGCTCGAGCATGACCGTTATCTGATGTTCAGGAACGGCACCTTGGTCACGCTCGATCTGTCCGCGCCACTCGGCGCCGACAATGTGGATCAGTGGCGGCTGATGTCGAACTCTTTCCATTGGCAGTGACATGAGCGTGCTCCGCGGCCACGAGCTGTATCGGTTCTTCCACGTGGGCGACGATGAGACGCCGGCGCTGAGAGGCATCGATGTGCAGCTCGACGCCGGCGAGATGGTCGCCCTGGTCGGCCCGTCCGGGAGTGGCAAGTCGACGCTCCTCGCCTGCCTCGCCGGTCTGGACGAGCCCGATGGCGGTCATGTGGACGTCATGGGAGAGCGCCTGTCGCGGCGGCCCGAAGCAACACGGGCTCGTCTGCGCGCTCGCCATATCGGCATGTTGATGCAGTCCAACAACCTGTTCGACCACTTGACGGTGTCCTCCAACATCGCGCTGCAAATCGAGCTGTCGGGCAAGGGCGAGCAGGGTTCGCTGCTGCAGCGGCTCGGCATCGGCGAGCATGGCGATGCAATGCCATCGCAGCTCTCCGGCGGCGAGGCCGCGCGAGCCGGCCTTGCCGTCGCGCTCGCAGCCGATCCGGACATCCTGATCTGCGACGAGCCGACGGCCGAGGTCGACGCCGACACCGAGCATCGCATTCTCGAGTTCCTCGACGAGAGGCGGCGCGCGGGCTGCGCCATTCTGGTCGCGACCCATAGCGCGTCCCTGGCGCAATGCGCCGACCGCATTCTGCGGATCAAAGACGGGCGGATTGTCCATGATTGATCTCGTCGAAGCGTTCGGAGCGGCCCGCTCCTTCCAGCGCGGCGGCAAGACCGTGGCAGCGCTCGCTCCGACGACGTGTCGGGTCAGAGCGGGGGATCGGATCGCTTTACTGGGACCCTCGGGAAGCGGAAAATCCACCCTCCTGCACCTTATGGCGGGTCTCGACATCCCGAGCGCGGGCGAAATGCGCTGGCCGCTTCTGGGACGCCGGGATGGTCTGCTGCCCGGCAAGGTCGCCATGGTTTTTCAATCGCCTAGCCTCATGGCGCCGCTGAGCGTCATCGAGAACGTCGAGCTTCCCCTTATTTTGAAGGACGGGCGGGACGACGCGCGCGCCACCGCTATGGAAGCACTCAAGCGCGTCGGCCTTGCCGATCTGGCAAATAAGTTGCCCGAGGAACTGTCCGGCGGGCAGGGACAGCGCGTGGCCATGGCTCGCGCGATCGCGGCGCGCCCGCAGCTCCTTTTGGCGGACGAGCCTACGGGGCAGCTTGATCAGGCGACCGGGCTCGCATTGATCGATGGTCTCTTGAATTGGCTGGCAGGCTCTCCGACCGCGCTGGTGATCGCCACGCATGATCTCGCCATTGCCGAACGCATGGAGCGGATCTGGCACATGGACCACGGCCAAATGTGTTCCGCGGCGGGAGATGAGCGATGATAGGGCCATGGATCTCCGGACTCGTCCGGGCGCGCTCGGGACGCTTGATCGGTGCCGTCGCAGGGGTCGCGTGCGTGGTGGCTCTTATCGCCGTCCTCGGCATATTTCTTCGGGCCAGCTCTGCGAGCATGACGACCCGGGCGATCGCCACCGTGCCTGTCGATTGGCAGATCCAATTGGCTTTCGGCGCCTCACTCGAGGCCATAAAGGAAGCAGCCTCGAAGGCAAACCCGCTCGCGAAGGTGCAGACGGTCGACTACGCATCTGTCGACGGCTTCGAGTCCTCGACCGACGGCACGGTGCAGACGACGGGAGCTGGACAGGTCCTTGGCCTCGACCCCTCCTATACTGCCTCGTTCCCCGGCGAGATCCGGCTTCTTCTTGGGTCGTTAGACGGCGTTCTCGTCGCCCAGCAGACGGCAGCCAATCTGCACGTCGGTCTCGGAGACATGGTGATGATTCACCGGCCGGGGCTGTCGAACTCCGCGGTCAAAGTGGGCGGAGTGATCGATCTCCCGAACGCCGACTCGCTCTTCCAGGCGGTCGGCGCCCCGAAAGGCCTCGCACCGCAGGCTCCGCCCGACAACGTGCTTGTCCTTCCCGCCCCGCTTTGGCGCGAGCTCTTCTTGCCACAGAAGAACGTCCGGCCGGATAGCGTGCGCCAACAACTGCATATCGGCATCGACCGCGCGCAGTTATCCAGCGATCCCGGAGCAGCCTATATCGCCGCGACTGCTTCCGGTCATAACCTCGAGGCGCGAGTGGCAGGGACCGCGGTTCTCGCCAACAACCTTGCGGCGCGCCTGGATGCCACCCGCGGGGACGCGCTTTACGCCAAGGTGCTCTTCCTGTTTCTCGGAGCGCCGGGAGCAGCTCTCGCGGCACTGCTGACTGTCGCCTGTGCTCGCTCGGGCGCGGACCGGCGACGCCGGGATCAGTCGCTGCTGCGATTGCGGGGAGCGTCGACGCGCCGGATCCTGACGTTGTCCGCTGTCGAGGCGGCCCTCGTCGCTGCGGGCGGGGCGGTCCTGGGCCTCGCCGTCGCAGTTCTCGCGGCGCACCTTACTTTCGGTGCAGTGCTCACCATCACCGGCCTTTGGCCCTGGCTCGGGGCTGCCGTGATCGCGGGGCTCGCCCTCGCCCTCTTGGCCGTTCTGCTACCAGCTTGGTCCGAGGCGCGTCGGCTCACGGTTGCAGCGGCGCGCATGGTGCTCGGTTCGGATCACGTGCCGTTGTGGCGGAGAGCTTTCGTAGACTTGGTGCTCATTGCCATCGGCGCTTTGGTCTTCTGGAAGACGGCGAGCTCCGGTTACCAGGTGGTGCTCGCGCCGGAAGGCGTGGCGGCAGCTTCGGTTGACTATGCGACGTTTCTCGCTCCCCTGCTGATGTGGGCCGGCGTCGGCCTGTTGACCGTCCGCCTTTCGACAGTGGGGCTCGCGCAGGGCCGCCGCTGGCTCACGGCCGTCCTGCGGCCTGTCGCCGGACCTCTCTCGGACCTTGTGGCGGCTACGATGGGGCGACAGCGCGGGCGGCTGACGAGCGGGATCGCTATGAGCGCCCTCGCCCTTGCGTTCGCGACTTCGACGGCCGTCTTCAACACGACGTACAACGCGCAGGCTCGCGTTGACGCGGAACTCACTAACGGAGCCGACGTCGCCGTCACTGGTACCAGCACCGCACCGGCCTCCAACGTCATGGACAAGCTCGCGGCTTTGCCGGGCGTCGTGGCGGCACAGCCCATGCAGCATCGCTTTGCCTATGTCGGGACGGATCTGCAGGACATCTACGGAATCGATCCGATTAATCTGGGCAAGGCCACCGATGTCTCTGACGCTTATTTTGCGAACCGGAATGCGGAGGCCACCCTGGCCGAGCTTGCCAAGACGCCCGACGGCGTCCTCGTCTCGCAGGAGACCGTCAATGACTATCAGCTTGCGCTGGGCGATCCGATCAATTTGCGCCTTCAATCGGCGACCGATCACCAGTACCACGTCGTTCCGTTCCGCTTCATTGGTATCGTCCGCGAATTCCCGACGGCGCCGAAGGATTCCTTTCTCGTCGCCAATGCTACGTACATCGCTAAGGTGACCGGCTCCGACTCGGCTGAGGTCGTCCTGCTGCGCACGCGCGGCAATCCAGCTGCCGTCGCTAAGCTGGCAGAGCAGGTCGTGAGTTCGCTTCCGGGCTTGAAGGTTCGCGACATCGGAACCACGCAGCATCTCATTGGCTCGAGTTTGACGGCTGTCGATCTCGTCGGTTTGACCCGGATCGAACTGGTGTTCGCCGTGATCATGGTGGCCGGCGCGGCTGGGCTCGTTCTGGCGCTGGGACTGGCCGACCGGCGGCGCGGCTTCGCCATCCTCTCGGCGCTGGGAGCGAAACCGCGCCAACTCAGTGCTTTTCTTTGGAGTGAAGGGATGCTGATCTTTACCGTCGGAGGCGCAATTGGCGTCGCCGGCGGCTTCGGCATGGCATGGATGCTCGTCAAGCTGCTGACCGGCGTCTTCGATCCCCCTCCCGATCAGCTGTCGATTCCGTGGATCTATATCTTTGTCCTGATCTGTGCTGCTTTCGCCTCAATGGCGGCGGCGGTGATCGGAGCGCAACACGAGACGCGGATCCCGGCCGTTCAGCGGCTAAGGGAGATGTAAATGGGGGCGGGTGCTCATTACTATAATGCAACGTCGCTTTGGTCCGACCTGGAGCTGCGTCATGGGTATGAGAGCGCCGACCCCGGTGAGAACCGCAGCAGGAATAGAGGCCATGAAGATTCTCGTCATTGAAGACGATCGCCGGATGGGAGCGTACGTCCGCAAGGGCCTGGAGGAACACGGGCATGTGGTCGACTTGGCTCCTAACGGTCGGGATGGCCTGTTTCTCGCCGCTGGGGAGACCTATGACGTTATGATTGTCGATCGCATGCTGCCCGGCCTCGACGGGCTAGGCGTAGTGAAAACAGTACGCGGCGCCGGGGTGAAAACGCCAATCCTGTTTCTGACCACGATGGCGGGGATCGGCGACCGCGTGGAGGGCCTTGAGGCTGGCGGCGACGACTATCTGGTAAAGCCGTTTGCCTTCGCAGAACTTCTAGCGCGAATCAACGCGTTGGCTCGTCGCCCGCCCATGACAGAGGTCTTGACGATTATCCGGGTGGCCGACCTCGAAATGGACCTGATTGGCCGAAAGGTGAAACGCACCGGCCAGGACATTGCCCTTCAGCCGCGCGAGTTCCGGCTGCTTGAATATATGATGCGCAATGCCGGCCGCGTTCTCACGCGCACAATGCTGCTTGAAAATGTCTGGGAATTCCACTTCGATCCCAAGACCAACATTGTGGAGACACATATGAGCCGGTTGCGCGCCAAGATCGACAAGGGCTTCGAGACGGAGCTGCTCGAAACCGTACGAGGCTCCGGATATATCCTTCGTGTTCCAGCGTAGGCTTCTGCGCACAGCGAGCTTTCGGCTTGCATTGCTTTATGCCTTGCTGTTCGGCATATCCGTGCTTCTCCTGGGCGCAGTGACCTTCTGGAGCACGCGCGCGGCACTGGAAGATCAGCTCCGGCGCAGGATCGAGGCCGAGATGAGCTTCCTGCAGGAAGAGTTTAGAAGCGATGGAATTGATCACCTAGTCGCGACGGTGCAGGAACGAACGCGAACGCCGTCCAATCTCGATTATTTCGTCTTGGATCCTGCGGGTAAACGCCTCGCCGGAGACCTGCCGATGGTTTCCGGCAGCGTCGGCTGGGTTCGCACGAAAAGCGGTCGTGATGCAGACGGAAAGGAACGTACGGAATCCGAACGCATCGAGGCCCTCGTTTCGGAGCTGCAGGGAGGTTACAGGCTGGGTGTTGGCGAAGATCTCGAGCAGGTGCGCGAGATCGAGGACACCTTCCTGACCGCCTTCGCGTCGGCCCTCAGCGTTGTTTTGTTGCTCGGCATCGGAGGCGGCCTTCTTCTCAGCGCTGGGTTTCTTCGTCGCGTCGAGACCATCACGCGCACTGCCGATGCCATAATCGCAGGCGACATTTCGCGGCGGATCGAGCGCAACGGGTCCGGAGATGATTTCGACCGGTTATCGGCGACGCTGAACGCAATGTTGGACCGGATAAGCGGACTGATGGAAAATCTCCGCCAAGTCTCGACTGATATCGCTCACGACTTGCGGACGCCCCTTTCCCGCCTTCGCCAAGGCCTGGAGGAAGCACGATGGCGCGAGCTGACCGCGGCCGACTATCGCGGCGTCGTCGAACACGCGATGGAGGAAGCCGACGCTATCCTCGACACCTTCTCCGCCCTGTTGCGCATAGCGCAGATCGAGGCAGGCGTCCGGTGTTCGGCGTTTCGGTCGGTTGACCTGTCGGAGGTCATGCAAACGGTCGCAGACGCCTATGCGCCGACTGCCGAGGAAAGCGGACGCACGTTGCGGATAGACATTGCGGGCGGCGTAACAATCAATGGCGACCGCGACCTTCTCGTTCAGCTCTTCTCCAATCTCGTGGAGAACGCACTCCATCATACGCCGCAGGGAACCATCGTCGTCGCGCAATTGTCTGAAATTTCGACAACCGTGATTGCCGAAATCGCGGACAACGGATCGGGGATCCCCGCAGAGGAACGCTCAAACGTGCTTCGGCGCTTCTACCGACTCGAACGCAGCCGATCGACCCCCGGCAGCGGTCTTGGCCTGAGCATGGCGAGCGCAATTGCCGCGCTCCACCACGGGACGCTCGAGATTATCGACAATGCGCCGGGCCTTCGTGCCGTCGTGCGATTCCCAAGCTCCAGCCGCGTCTCCTAGAACTTGAGCCTACCTGGACCACGGTGGCGCCAGGACTGATTGGCCAGCGCGCGCTCGAAACTGGCCCAAAAGGGCGCAGATTACCGATCCGTATACATCCGGGAATGCCGTTCCAATCCCCATGGGCGCTTATGGGTGTGACGGGCGGTCGCCGATTGTCGCCGCAGCTCTCCGATTGGACGGAAAACCTCATGACCTCAGAACTGTCGAAACGCGGAAGCATTGTCAGGATGATGCTGAACAAAGTTCCAGAGGTGACTCTCTTTTTCTGGCTCATCAAGATCATGTCGACGACGGTCGGGGAGACCGGCGCGGATTACCTGGCGGTTCACGTAGGGCTTGGCACCGCCCTCACCGGCGGGATCATGGCCGCGCTGCTGCTTGCCGCGCTGGTGTTGCAAGTCCGGATGCACCGATATGTGCCGTGGATCTATTGGCTGACGGTTGTGCTCGTCAGCGTCGTCGGTACGCAGATCACAGACCTGTTGACCGACAAGCTCGGCGTCCGCCTGTATGTCAGCACCTTCGCATTCGCAACCGCTTTGGCCGCAACCTTCGCGGTGTGGTACGGATTTGAAAGAACGCTGTCGATCCATACAATCGTGACGACGCGACGCGAGCTATTCTATTGGCTCGCGATCCTCTTCACTTTTGCGCTGGGCACGGCGGCCGGCGACCTTGCGACCGAAGCGCTCGGTCTTGGCTTTAATCTGGGGGTGGTAGCCTTCGGCGCGCTGATCGCGGCCATTACACTGGCGTATCGTTTCGGTGCCAATCCGGTTCTCACCTTCTGGCTGGCTTACATCTTGACGCGCCCGCTTGGAGCGTCGCTGGGCGACCTTCTGTCCCAGTCGCGGGAGTACGGCGGGCTTGGACTTGGCACCGTGTATACCAGCATGGCCTTTCTCGTCGTTATCGTCGGGCTCGTGATCTTCCTGAGCGTGGAAGCCGGGAAGCCTGCAGATCCAATGCTGGCCGAAGACAAGGTGTGAGCCCGTACATGGCGAATCGTCCCCGCCGGGCAGGATCAATCGCAATCAACGTTTCCACAAAATCAGAAGATCAGCGATGACCACGCATAGACAAGCGGGTATGGCAATCATGCTAATGATAGTAGGCGCCGCCGCTCTGGCGGGAGGAGGTCGGATCCCCGTGAGCCTCTTCGCCACTACGAAGGCCGAGGCCGCCGCGGCCTCGAAGCTCGGGGACCTCTCGAAATTCCAAACGATCGCGGCTGACACCAAGGCGCTTGCGGACAAGGGCGATCTGGCGGGGGCAAAGACACGCATCAAGGATCTCGAAATGACATGGGATGAGGCGGAGGGCGGGCTTAAGTCGCGCGCGGCGGCTGATTGGCACGTACTCGATAAGGCCATCGACCGTGCGCTCCAAGCCTTGCGTGCGAGTGTACCTGATCCTGCGGCTTGCAAGCAGGCGCTGGCTGATCTTCTCGCGGTAATGGACGGTATGAGCGGTAAGACCTCACGCTAAGCCGCCAGTCTCGTTCGATCAACGACCTATCGTGGGCAAGCGTTTGGCTTTGTTGTTTGACACAACCGCGCCGCCGTCGCCGCAACAAGCTGCATCGGATATGGCCATGGAAGACAAACGAGAGCATGAACGCAGGCGAGTGCTGAAGGGAGGGAAAATAGTATTTAACGGCGGTCGCTCCGCAATCGATTGCACCATCAGGAATTTGTCAGCCGGTGGCGCCACTCTTCAGGTCGAAAGCCCGCTCGGCATTCCCGACACATTCGAGTTGGTTGTGCATCCAGACAACATCATAAAAAGCTGTCGGATGGCCTGGAAAAAGGAAAACCTGATCGGAGTCGCGTTCCAAAAGACAAGTTAGCCTGCTGCTGTCAAATACCCAGTAACCCCGTCCGCAAACACCTGTTTACCCCAGAGAACACGATGAATGAGATCGAAAAGTCGGCCTTCAGTAAAGTCCCGCCGGACGCCTGCGTCGACGCTGACCGCGATGCGCGGGAAGCTCACGTGCGGGAACAGAGAGACCGGGAGTCGCAGGATGCATTATTGTCGAACGCCGACTTCAGCGTCGCGGGCATTCCCGCCCGCACATTGCCGACATCCTCGGGCTCAACGCCGAGCAGCACCGCTAAGGCGTCCGCGTCGGCCAGCCCGTATTGCGCGAACCTCAGCGACTTCAAATGCCCGCTTGGTACCGATTTCGGATCCCTCCCGCGATCGTTCCGACGCTTTGCTGAGCGTCTGTGCGCGCGGCGAGGTAATCTCCCAGCCCCATCGCGATCGCGCCAGCAGCAATCTCCGTGCGCGCAGTAAGATGACCAACTGATGCCGAAGCGCTACGTTCTCGGCTTCAAGCCGCAACGTCGACTTGAATGGCGAGGTCGGACGGCCAGAACCAAACACAGCAGCCCGATCATTTCGCCACCACGCAAATGCCGACCTTCGGAAATGTTCGAAACAGCCATTTGCGGTGGCGTACATGAGGACGCCTAGCGCCGCGCTCACTCAGAGCGACTTGTCGCGATGCTCAATCCTGCGGGCCAATGCGTCGGCAAGTCCAATCGTCGGTTTAGCCTCGGGACGGCGGAACGTGCCGGCGGTGGCCTTGCGAGCACCCAACACAGTCAACGCTTCGGCCTGTTTCACCGCCGCTGCCATCTGATCCACGACCGGCACCGGAATTCGACCCTTGACCTTCTCGGCGAGGCCGGCGAGTGGCGCCCCACCGAGAATAATGACGTCCGCCTCGTCCTCGGTCACTGCTCGGTTGGCAAGCTCAACCAGCAGTTCTTCCTTTTCTTCCTGCACCTCCGAAACCGACGCAAAGGAACCATCGAGCATGCGGATGCCGGCGCAACGCCCGCCCAAGCCATGCATGTCGACGCAATCCTGATACCAAGCACCGAGGGCCCGGGCGAAAGTCACAATGGCAAAGCGACGTCCGAGCATGCACGCGGTCAGCATCGAGGCTTCAGCCATGCCGACGACGGGCAGATCGAACAGTTCACGTGCGCCAAAAAGACCCGGATCACCAAAAGCCGCAATAATTACGGCATCTACATCCCGATGCCGTTCCGCAAGCATTTCCAGAGCGATGGCGCCGCCGATCTGGGCTTCGGCGCGCGTCGCGATGTAGGGAACGCCGCGGGGCGCGGTCAACGGAACAATAACGGTACCCGGCGCCGCAGCCTTCTCGGCGGCAGCGGCAAGGCGCGCAGTGATAGATTCACTGGTATTGGGATTAAGCACCATGATGCGCATGCGGGACGAAGTCCTTTAGTCCGATCGATCTGCCGCAGCTTCCGGCACGGGAGCTGTCACGGTCCGTCTGTCAGAGCAAATACCTAAGAACACACGATCTGCAAACAAATTTTTGTATGCAGTATACAAATGGATTGAGAACGCCTCTATATTGTTTCAGACACAGTGCAGGTTGGATGGAGTGGTGAATGACACCTCGGACTGCTGTAACACGAGTCAAAGAAGTTCGCGCCGCCGCCCGGAAACTGCCTGAACGGGTTGCGCTCCATGAACAGGCTCTGGCGCGGCTGCGCACATTGATTGTCCGCGGCGATCTCGCTCCCGGCGTGGCAATCCTCGAAACCAAGCTCAGCGAAGAGCTCGGAATTTCCCGGACTCCCCTTCGCGAGGCACTCAAGCTACTGGCGGCAGAAGGGTTGCTCGAGTTGAGATCCAACCGCAGCGCGCAAATCGCACCATTACGACCGGTCGAGATCGACGAAATCTTCGAGGTCATCAGCGCTCTTGAAGGCATTGCCGCTGAACTCGCGGCATCACGCATGACATCTGCAGAGTTGCGGCGGCTGACACAGCTCCAGGATCGGATGGAGACCCATCACGAAGATGGCCGGCTGGATGATTACTTCAAAATCAATCAGGAGATCCACAGCTACATTGTTGCGTGTGCCAAAAATGCGGTCTTGAAATCGACGCACGACGGGCTCCTTGCCCGCGCTGAGCGTGCACGCTACTTCGCTTTGTCGTCTCGCTCGCGCTGGGATGATTCCGTCATGGAGCATCGGGAAATTTTAAAAGCGCTCAAGAAGCGCGACGGCGCTGCCGCGGCCCGTGCGTTGACGCAACACGTCTTGCATACCGGCCGAACGGTCAACAAGGAACTACGTTCCCGCAGGAATATTCACCAACCAACAAGTCCTGTCAGAGACGCAAACCGCTAACGAGCCACATCGTCTTCATGTCATTCGGAATATATTCCTCAAAAAAATTGTATGCAGAATACAAAAAATGTTGTGTTCTGCCCGTTTGTGCTGCAGCTTTGCAGCGGCTATCGGGATTTCTGACGGTTCGGGCACGGTCGCATGCAGGTCTCTCAATCAAGAGGAGGCCGCATGGCTTAGATGACTCAACATTGGAGGAACAAATGACTGCGCAAGGCGATGTGATCTCAGCGGAAGGCTCGCAGCAAAAGACCGGCGTACGCTGGAAGATTTTCGTTTTGATGTTGTTTCTGATCACGATCAATTACATCGATCGTGCCTCCCTCTCCGTTGCGATGCCGCTCATTTCCAAGGAGTTTGGTCTCGATGCCGCAGCTCAGGGATTTATTCTGAGCTCGTTCTTCTGGACTTATGCCCTGATGCAAATCCCCGGCGGCATGCTGGCGGACCGATACAAGCCGCGCATCGTCATTGCAGCAGCGACGATTGGTTGGGGTTTCTTTCAGGCGATCGCAGCCGCCTCAACAAGTTCGTTCATGCTTATCTTAACCCGCTTGGGACTCGGGGCGGCGGAAGCGCCGATCTATCCCGCCGGCGGCAAGCTCAATGCGATGTGGATGACGCCAAACGAGCGCGCGCGTGGCGCCACGCTGCTTGATGGTGGCGCGCCGCTTGGCGCGGCGCTGGGCGCACTTGTCATTGCCGGCCTTATCGCCGCGTTCGATTCCTGGCGGATTTCTTTTGCGGTCGCTGGAATCGGTACGGTTCTCTGCGGCGCCCTTGCCTGGTGGTACATTCGCAATAGTCCAAGCGAGCACCCGTCCGTCAATGAAGCCGAGGCGAAGCATATTGAAACCGCCCACGCATTGGAGGATTTGAATGATCCGGTGTCGTCTGGCCGCGGGATTGGCGCCTACTTCGCGTACAAGTCTGTCTGGTGCATGTGTTTGGGATGGATGTTCTTCAACACCGTGTTTTACGGACTGCTGACGTGGATGCCGACCTACCTCTTCAAGGTTCACGGCCTCGACATCAAGCAGCTGGGCGGGGCTCTGTTCATCATGTTTTTCGCCGGATTCATTGGGGAACTCGTCGGGGGACAGATTGCCGACGTTTGGCGGGAACGTGGCGGTCAACCCAACACCGTCTTTAGAACTCTGTTCGGCATCGCTGCAATCGTCGCAACCATCTCAATCTTCTCGGTTGCCTACGTGAAGGACGCCGTAATCGTCGTTGCGCTGCTATCTTCGACGCTGTTCTTCCTGCGCTGGTGCGGAATGTATTGGGCCATCCCATCCATTCTTGCCACGCGAAATCGGGCGGGATTTTTGGGCGGTTGCATGAATCTCGGCGGTAACATCGCCGGCGTCACTGTCCCGATTATCGTAGGTTTCATTGTTCAGTTCACGGGATCCTACTACCTCGCTTTGATGTTCTTCGCCGCCGCGGGCGTAGCGCTGCTCGTTTGCTCGACTGCAATCGACTACAGCCGGAAACTTCCGGTTTAGATCGGACTCGATGAGCCTCGCTCGTGAATGCGAGGCTCATCACTCCGAATCATCCAGTATCATCCGGTCATCGACGCAGACCGACGGCGTCGGATGACCATTCGCATTAGCGAAGCTACCTGACCATTATTCGAGCTTTCGCAATGCTCTCCGGAGAACTTCATGAACACGCGCCTGCGTCTCGGAATGTTGACCCCCTCGTCCAACACCGTCCTCGAGCCCATCAGCACGCAGATGGTCGCGGGACTTCCGGAGGTCAGCGTTCATTTTGGCCGCTTCAAGGTAACCGAAATCGCATTGTCGGATCAGGCGTTGAAGCAGTTCGACGACACCGAGATATTGCGCGCGGCGGAACTTCTCGCCCATGCCAAGGTCGATGTGATTTCCTGGAACGGCACATCCGCGAGCTGGCTTGGTTTCGACCGCGATGAGCGACTTTGCGAACGCATCACCTCCTCGACCGGTATTGCCGCCTGCACATCCGTATTGGCATTTCGGGAAATATTTGAGCGAACACGTGTGAGGCGGATCGGTCTTGTGACCCCCTATACCGACGACGTTCAGGCGAAGATCATCGCGAACTGGAAATCCGCCGGCATTATCTGCTCGGCAGAACGGCATAGCGGTCTCCGCGATAATTTTTCGTTCGCGGAAGTCAGCGAGCACACCATAGCAGAGATGATCGGTTCGGTTGAAAAAGCGGGATGCGAGGCAGTCGCGATCGTGTGCACGAACATGCGCGGAGCTCCGCTTGCTCAATTGCTGGAAGCAAAACTCGGCATTCCGGTCTATGACTCGATCGCGACGGCCGTTTGGAAGAGCCTTGTTCTGGCCAGCGCCGACCCTCGGCGGGTCAAGGGCTGGGGCAGCCTGTTCCAGGATGCCCGGCTTTCGGCTCAACCATGACGTCGGTGTCGAGGATGTTGTATCACACCGGCCCGCAGTGAGGAGGGCACCATGGCAAAATTCGACACCATCATTCGAGCCGGCACGATCGCGACCGCGTCGGACATCTTTTCCTGCGATATCGGCATCCGCGACGGACGCATCGCTGCCCTCGGACATGACCTTGGTACTGCCGACCAGTTCATTGACGCCACCGGCAGGCTGGTGCTGCCCGGCGGCATCGACAGCCATGTTCATATATCGCAACCGTCGGGCCCCGATGTCGTCATGGCGGATGACTTCGAGAGCGCAACGCGATCGGCTGCATTCGGCGGCAATACAACAATTCTGCCTTTTTGCTTGCAGGAGAAAGGACAATCGCTGCGCCAGGCATTGAAGGATTATCACGCTCTCGCTGAAGGCAATTGCCATATCGACACCTCCTTCCATCTCATCATTTCCGACCCCACCGAGCAGATGCTCGGGCAGGAGTTGCCGGGGCTTGTTGCCGATGGGTATACCTCGTTCAAGGTCTTCATGACCTACGAAGGCCTCGCGCTCGCCGATAGGGAAATATTGGAAGTCATGAGCGTCGCGCGCGAAACGGGCGCGCTTGTCATGGTTCATGCCGAGAACTATGACGCCATCCGCTTCCTCACCGACCGGCTTGAGCTCGCGGGGAAAACCTCGCCGCGTTATCATGCGACTTCCCGGCCAATCGTGGTCGAGCGCGAAGCAACGCACCGCGCAATCTCGCTGGCGGAACTCATCGGCGTGAACGTGATGATCGTTCATGTTTCAAATCGCGAGTCGATGGAGGAAATCCGCCGTGCTCAAGCCAAGGGCTTGAGCGTATCCGGCGAAACCTGCCCGCAATACCTCATGCTGACGGAGAAGGACCTCGACGGACTCAATATGGAAGGCGCCAAATACGTCTGCTCGCCGCCACCACGCGACGAGGCCAGCCAAGCGGCGTGCTGGGAGGGTATCCAGACTGGCGTGTTCTCGGTTTTTTCCTCAGACCATTGCCCGTTTCGTTATAACGATTCACAGGGCAAGTTGACCGCAAAAGGCAGAACAAGTTTTCGCTGGGTGCCGAATGGCATTCCGGGAGTGGCAACACGCTTGCCCATCCTGTTTTCGGAAGGCGTCAACAGAGGCCGCATTGACCTGAATCGCTTCGTCGCGCTGACCTCGACCAATCATGCCAAAACCTACGGCCTCTACCCGCGCAAAGGCACGATCGCAGTGGGATCCGATGCAGATATTGCTATCTGGGATCCGAAGAAAAAGGTGACACTCACCCACGCGCTTCTGAAGGATGGCTCGGATTACACGCCGTATGAGGGCCTCAACGTCACAGGATGGCCTGAACTGACGATGGTGCGCGGCCAATGTATCGTTAAGGATGGCGAACTGATCGGCAGCAAAGGTTTCGGTCAGTATATAAAACGAGAGACGGCCTCCTTCATTAAACCGCCTGTAGGGTCAGTGCGCGCCGACGGATAACCGATCGTCAAATAGGCGAATAAATTAGGAAGGCTCTTGTGAACGTGGCGCGCCATTCAGAATAACATTTTGAAATCTTACGTGATTGAAACTGCTTTGTAATTTTTAGACGCTGCCGAAGGCAATTAAGGCGGATCACAACTGATCCCTGCCGCCAAGTCGCTTGCAACAGGGCTTGGGAGGTCAATGTTCGGCGTGGAATGCAACAACTGGCGGATGCCCTGCATCTTTGCAATAGCAATGAAACAGGTGTTGCATCCGTCTGAGAACCCCGGTAATGCAACACCTGTTTCGGAGGTCGGAGAGAACACATTACCGGTCAGTGGCTTCTGTTCTTGGCGCAGCTTCCGGCTGCCCCCTCCAGCGGGCGCGTGGCGCTGTGGCGGCGTCTTCGTGCCGCCGGAGCTGCCAGCGTGCTGAATGGGGCGTGGATTTTAACAGTTACGGACGAGCACAAACTGCTCTATGCGCAGCTTGTCGAGATGGTTCGCGCGCAAGGCGGCAGCGCCACCGTCTTCTCGACGACTGCGACCAGCGAGGAAGAAGAGCAAGCCATTATTGCTCGGTTTCAGGCGGACCGAGCACGCGAATACGACGAGTTCGCCGAGCGCTCCGGCGAATTTCTCGCCGAGATCGAAAAGGAGACCCGGCGCCGGAAATTCACATTTGCAGAACTTGAAGAGATCGAGGACGACCTCGACAAGCTTTCTGCCTGGCTCGCCAAGATCAAGGCGCGCGACTTTTTCCCCAACGCTCGAATGCAAGTGGCGAACGAAACGCTCGAGACCTCTGGCGCCGCTTTGCGAACCTTCGCCGGCGCGGTCTATACGCAAGAGGGTGTTGTAGACGCGGCTGATGACAGCGCTGGTTCGTCGGATACCGCGACTCCGAATTCCCCGCTCAAGAAGCGAGGGAGACTGCGGGATGGCTGACCAGGTTCTTGCCGCCTCGACGGCGCTTCGAAACCTGCCGCGCGGAATCTGGACGCTTGGGTTCGTATCGATGTTCATGGATCTCTCATCCGAGATGATCCACGCTCTCCTGCCGATCTACCTCGTCGCCGTGCTTGGAGCCTCGACACTCACGGTCGGACTCATCGAGGGTGTCGCCGAATCGACGGCGATGATCACTAAAATTTTCTCCGGCGCGCTGTCTGATTGGTTGGGTCGCCGCAAGCTGCTGGCCGTTATCGGCTACGGTCTTGCTGCCCTCACCAAACCGATCTTCCCGCTCGCGACGACGCTTGAATGGGTGGTGACCGCCCGATTCCTTGACCGGGCGGGAAAGGGTATTCGCGGCGCACCGCGCGACGCGCTGGTGGCCGATCTCGCCCCCGCTCCGCTGCGAGGAGCAAGCTTTGGTTTAAGACAATCCCTCGACACGATCGGGGCCTTCCTCGGCCCGCTTGCCGCAATCGGGCTTATGCTTTTCACCGGCGACAATTACGCCGCGGTGTTCTGGATCGCGGTCATCCCGGCGTTCATCGCGTTCGGCCTGATGGCGTTCGGGGTGACGGAGCCGGAACGCGCCATTGACGCTACGGCAAGACCCAAGCCGCAGTTCGCCGATGTCTGGCGGCTCTCAGGGCCATTCTGGGCCGTGGTAGCAGTTGCGGTGGTGCTGACGCTGGCTCGGTTCAGCGAAGCCTTTCTGGTTCTGCGGGCTCAGAATGTAGGTCTCGCGATTGCGATCGTACCCGTCGTCATGGTCGTTATGAACATTGCTTACGCACTCGCAGCTTACCCGGCCGGCATGCTGTCTGATTGGTTCGGGCGTCAGGGCGTCCTGATCGTCGGCGTCGCTACACTCGTGGTCGCCGATCTGCTCCTGGCACTCACGACGTCAGTGCCCATTCTTTTGTTCGGTGCGGTGTTTTGGGGCCTGCACATGGGCCTGACCCAAGGGCTGCTTGCAACGCTGGTGGCGGACACCGCGCCTGCCGATCTGCGCGGAACCGCGTTTGGAGTGTTCAACCTCGCGAGCGGGGTGGCCATGCTTGTCGCCAGCGTGGTCGCCGGAGCGCTCTGGGATGTCTACGGCCCGAACGCGACCTTCCTGGCCGGCGCGGCTTTCACCGCCATCGCTTTGGCCGGCCTGCTCGCTCTACGAAAGCAATTCCGATCAGACAACACCTCATCAGCTTAGAGCAATCGGAAACTGTCGATGGATGTGAGCATGTCCGGTAGTGAGCACAAGAATCCTGGTGGACCTGGGCGTCGAATCGTTCGGCTTCTGGTTATTCTGGCGGCGATCGGAGGTCTTGGCGTGCTTGTCGTCTGGGGTTTCCTTGCCGGACGCGGCGAGGCAACGATGGAAGCCGAGCGAGAACGTCCGGTCAAAGCGCCCTTACGCGTGTCGACTGACGGCCGAGGGCAGCCCGTCGTGACCCTCGACGCAGCAACGCGTAGGCAGAGCGGAGTCGATGTTACCAAACCAAAGTCGACGCAGTACCAGGAGCAAGTCCGCGCCTACGGAACAGTGCTTGACCTCGACAAGCTGGTTACGCTGGACAACAATTATGTAACTGCCGTCGCCCAGCTTCAGAGCGCTCAGGCTAAGATCGTTGCATCGAAGGCGGCTTTCGAGCGCGCGCAGGCCCTTTCCAAGGACAACATCACGACTGTGGCGCAGCTACAGACGGCCCAGGCCACATTCGGTGCGGATAAAGCCGGCGTCGCAACGGCAGAAGCCCAGGTCAAAACGCTAAAAGCAACGGCGCTGCAGGAGTGGGGAACGGTCATCGGCAAGGCGCTCGTCGAGAGTGGGCCTTTGGTGACGCATCTGATCGAGCGCCAGACTTTCCTCCTCCAGATCACACTGCCGCCTGGAACATCCATGACGCCGCCGTCGACCGCGACGGTTCAATTCGGCGCAAGCGCCTCGCACCATCAAGTGGATTTTGTCTCGGCCGCCACGCAAACGGACCCGAAGATCCAAGGCCTGAGTTTTTATTATGCGGCCGATGCCGCGAGCAATCTGTTGCCGGGAATGAACGTCCTTGCGTTCCTGCCGTCCGGTGCTCCCATCGATGGAATTGAAATTCCAGCCTCGGCGGTCGTGTGGTGGACGGGGCGGGCATGGGTCTATCTGCGCACTGGCGCGGACACGTTCACGCGCCACGAAATTCCAACCGATGTGCCCGCGCCCGGAGGCGGTTTCATCGTTTCGGTCAAGAGCCTCCCATACCCCGACCCGGAGATTGTGGCGCAGGGCGCGCAGATCTTGCTGTCCGAGGAGTTCCGGTCACAGATCCAGGTCGGCGAGGACAAGAAATGACGTCGGCAAACCCTGATCATTCAACACCATTCGGCTTGCAAGCGAATGTCATCGGTTTCGCGATCCGCTTCCGCGGCATCGTCGTGGCTATGGCCTTGGTGCTGCTCGGCTACGGCGTCCTCTCGGTTGCTGGCGCCAACTACGACGTTTTCCCGGAGTTCGCACCGCCCCAGGTCGGCATCCAGACCGAGGCGCCCGGCCTTACGCCAGAACAGATCGAGGTCCTCGTCACCCAGCCGATCGAGAATGCCATCAATGGTGTCCCCGGCGTGCAATCGTTGCGGTCCACCTCGATCCAGGGGCTCTCCGTCATCACGGTTATCTTCGCGCCCGGAAGTGACATCTATCGGG
>Ga0209930_1000922_pt1 | contig 54637 bp, 47 predicted proteins | sample ThiBiot_500_biof_2_FD_183948 | JGI IMG/M metagenome (GOLD analysis project Ga0209930, IMG submission 183948) | Wastewater bioreactor microbial communities from Cape Town, South Africa - Thiocy_cont_500_biof (SPAdes) | ecosystem: Engineered > Bioreactor > Thiocyanate-remediating >...
AGGAACTCGACGACGGGCGATGGTGCCTACATTATGGGCCAGTCGTCTTGGGCATCCTCGATCACCGCGGCCGGATCTGCCGATCCTCGCCGGCCGGCGAGGATCGGCTGGCCCAGCACACCCAGCCGCCGGGGTGAAAGGTGTTACCCATCCTCCCGGTCTAAACCGTTACCCATCCGCCCGGCCGTACAGAGGGGGATTTCTCTACCCGCACACCTTTTCCGTCTCGCATACCCTCACCTCCCCGTTGCTCCGCAACGGGTCCCTTCCTCTCCCACTGCGTGGGAGAGGACTGATGAACGATGTGCCCACTCCCTAGCATTTGAATGGGGAGGCGAAGGGTGGCGCGCCCTCAATGCTCGTAAACGTCGGTGGCGCGGGCCACCAGCGTTTCCGTGGCCTGCGCCATTGCCGCGACGGTTCCGCCGTCCTTGAGGCCGTATTCGGCGGCGATGGGCCCCAAAGCATGGCGGCCCACCCAGACGCGTCCGCGCGCATCCTCCCAGACCGAGAGACGCAGCGGCAGGTCGAGGGCCACCGCCTGGTTCTCCTGCATCAGCCTGGTACCGACCTTGGGATTGCCGAAAACGAGGACCTTGGTCGGGCGGAGCTGCAGGCCGGCCTGCTCGGCATTCTTGCCATGGTCGAAGACGGCGAAGACCGGAACGTTCCCAGCCTTGAGACGAGCCTCGAGCCGGGACACAGTCTCGTCGACCGTGAACTTGCTTTCCCGCGCCACGATCCCTTCGGGGACGCCAACCGCGCCGAGACCGGCCTTGTAGGAATCGGCGATATCGCGGGCCAGTTCCGTGAGATCGAGCCCTTCCTTGTTGGCCAGCAGGGTCACGCAGACCAGGTCCTCCGCCGCGGTGAAGCGGCTGAGATAGGCGCTGAAGCCCGGCGAGGATCCCTTGATCTCCATGAAGCCCGGATGGCGGGTGAATTCCCACCCGGCCATCGCCGGCACGACCGTTCCGTTGCCGAGCGTGGTTGGCTTGTAGATCAGCGCGCGATTGGCGTCGTTCTTCACCAGGATGCCGCCGGCCAGGCCGATATCCCAGGCGCTGATATCCTCGGCCGACGACCAGAGGCTGCCGAAGGCGAAAAGATTGGCCGAGGCCTTGGGGTCGGTCGCTGCGAGCTTGCCGTCGATTACGTGATAGCCGGTCGCCGGCTCGATCGGATTGATGAAAGGGATCTCGGACTTGAAGCGGTTGTGCGGCCGGTCGGTGCGGGCCTTGGTCGCAAAATCGTCGACGAAGAAGGTGCTGCGCAGCCCCAGCGGATCGATCTGATGGCGCGTGACGAAGTCACGGAAGGACATGCCGCTCGCCCGTTCGACGATCAGCCCGAGCAGCAGGAAGTTGGTGGCACTCTGGCGCACCTGGGTGCCACGCTCGAAGGCGAGCGGCGCTGTCGCCACCAGCTTGATCAGCGCGTCGGGCTTGAGAGCGCCGTCGGCCTCGAAGTCTTTTGCCGTCCGATAGTCGGGAAGGCCGGAGGCATGCTGCAGCAGATCGAGGACCGTCGTCTTGCCCCAGGCCGCGGGCAGCCCCGGCAGGTGTTTCTCGATCGCGTCGCGGATATCGAGCTTCTGCGATTCGTACAACTGGAAGACGGCGACGGCGGTGAAGGCCTGGGTAATCGGCCCGATATTCCAGGCAGTCCGCGTCGAGGCGAGTTCATCGTGCGTCAGGCTGGCCCGCCCGTATCCCGCGGAGCGCGGAATATACGGCGCTTGCACGATCGCCATCGCGAGGCCGGGCACACCATGCTTGTCCATGAACTCCGCGATGCGCTGATCGATGAACTTGCCGCGCGTCTCGAGCGCCGGCTTGCCGCGTGGCGCTTCGGCCGACGCCGGCGGTGTCGATTGCGCGAAAGAAGAACTCGTCGTCAAAGCCATGATCCCCACCATGAACCAGGTTGCCCACCCAGCCGATCTATTGCCCACCATCGGCTCCGTCCTTCGTCAACTATGAGTAGAGGCGGCGCAGGCTATCTCCCAGTCGCGCGATGGCAAGCTCTATCTCGGCCTCCGGCGTGCCGGCATAGCCCAGCACCAGGCCATGCTCCTTCTTCGGTCCGGCATAGCAGGCCGACAACGGCGTTACGCTGACGGAAGCTGCCGCCGCAGCAGCCATTGCGGCGTTATCGTCGAAGTCGACAATTCCGGCCCCGCTCTTCGAGACCACAGGCCGAGCAATCACGTGCATGCCGGCGGGATCGGGCGTGATCTCGAGCAGCCCGGCGAGATGGCGTTCGGCCGACGCGATCAGCGCCTGCTGGCGAGCGGCATAGAGAAGACGCGTGCGCCGCAAATGCGCGGCGAGATGGCCCTCGGCGATGAAGCGGGCGAGTGCCCCCTGCCCCAGCAGCGAAGCGCGCGGCGAGACGCCCGTCATGATCCGTTCGGCAGCATCGACCAGCGAGGCCGGCAGGACCAGGAAGCTCAGCCGCAAGGTGGGAAACAGCAGCTTGGAGAAGCTGCCGAGATAGGCGACGCGGCCGCTGCGATCGAGCGCACGCAGCGGCGCCAAGGGCCGGCCGGCATAGCGGTACTCGCCGTCGAAATCGTCCTCGACGATCCAGCCGCCCGTGCGCTCGGCCCAGCTCAACAGCTCGAGGCGGCGCTGCAGGCCGAGCACCGTGCCGAGCGGGAACTGATGCGAGGGCGCCACGACGGCGAGCTTCGCGTGGGGCGCGAGCGCCAGCGCTGCCTCGAGCGAAAAGCCCGACGCGTCGATCGGCACCGACACGGCGCGCACCTCGGCCGCGGCCAGCCCCTCGCGGGTGCCGCGAAAGCCTGGCTCCTCGATCCAGGCTTCATCGCCGGCATCGAGCACCAGGCGCGCCAAGGTGGCGATGCTCTGGCGCAAGCCCGAGGTGACCATGACCGCCCGCGCCTCGCAGGCGAAGCCGCGCGCCAGGCCGAGATAGGCGGCGATCGCCTCGCGCAGCCGCGAATCGCCGAAGGGATGCGGTGCGCCGGCAACCTGCCAGGACGGCTTGCGCCATTCCTGCTCCAGGAGCTTGGCCCACAGGCGATAGGGGAAGGCTTCGCGGTCGGGCTGGCCCAGCGGAAAGGCGATCGCCGGATCGCCGAACGGCGCCTGCGGCGTGGGCCCGGCAGCGAGAAGCTCGACCGTGCGGCGCGACAGGACGGGATCGTCCGCCGTCGCGCGCGACCTGGCGGTCGTCGCGGCACCGTCGACGCTGGGCGACACCAGCATGTCCTCGGGCAGGTTGGCGGCGACCGAGATCCCCGATCCCGCCTGGGTGACGAGGTAGCCTTCGGCAATGAGCTGATCGACCGCCAGCAACGCGGTGCCGCGGGCGACGCCCAACTCCTCGGCCATCAACCGCGACGACGGCAGCTTGGTGCCGGGCGCCAGCCGCCGCTCGAGGATGGCGCGGCGCAGCTGCTCGCCGATCTGGCGATGCAGCGGCTCGGCCAGGGTCGCATCGAGCACCAGGCCCAGCGGGGGCGCCTTGCGAGCCCGTCTTGTCATGCACCTCGCCTCATAACTGGTACAATCCACTTTCCCTGAACTGGACCTTTCTTATAGACCATTCTCGCCGCATGGTCCGCCCGCAACGCCCCAACAGGAGTCCAGGACCATGACGAGCGTGACCACCGCGGAAGCCACCGTGCCCATGGAAGCAGACGGTGCCGCCCCGAGCTTTGCGGTCTCGCAGGTCAACAAGGTCAAGCGCGTCCACGAACGCGGCCGCTACGACAAGAAGACCATCTACGAGATTCTCGATGCGGCCCTTGTCTGCCACATCGCCTATGTGATCGACGGCCGCCCCTACTGCACGCCGACCAGCTTCTGGCGCGAAGGCGACCATCTCTACTGGCACGGCTCGTCGGCCAGCCGGATGATCCGCACCCAGAAGGAAGGCGTCGACGTCTGCCTGACAGTGACGCATCTCGATGCGCTGGTGATGGCGCGGTCGGGTTTCCATCATTCAGTGAACTATCGCGCGGTGATGGCCTTCGGAAAGGCGCATGTGATCGACGATGTCGACCACAAGCTGAAGCTGATGGACAGCTTCATCGACCGCATCTACCCCGGCCGCTCCAAGCTCATCCGCCAGCCCAACAAGCAGGAGCTGAAGGCGACCACCATGATGGGCATGGAGATCGAAACCGCGTCGGGCAAGATCCGCGACAAGCACGTGGCCGACGACGAGGAGGATTACGACGCGGTGCCCGCCTGGTCGGCGCTCTATCCCGTCACCCAGGTACTGGGCGCACCGTCCGACTGCCCGCGCCAGTTGCCCGGCCTGGCACGCCCCGACGACATGGTCGACTTCGCGCCCGGCGACCGGCTGGACGAGATCATGACCAAGACCTATCGCCGAACGTTTGGTGAGTGATTGGCGAATGGGATGGTGTTTGTTGCAAAGAATCGCTGTCATCCCGAGCGTCAGCGAGGGACCTTTGGTGATCAGTAAAGGTCCCTCGGCTTCGCCTCGGGATGACACCGAGCTTGTTGCGAAACTCCGCTACAGCTTGCCGAGTGCCGCGAACCAGAGATAGTCGAGCGGCACCACCACGACGAACGTCACCGCTGTCAGCAGCAGGCTGAAGCGGACGGCGGGCCCTACCGGCACCCGGCCCATCTCCATCGCCACCACGATGGGTGCTGCCTGATAGGGCAGCACCACGGTCGAGAAGCCCAGCACCTGGATCATCAGCACTGTCAGCAGCGGGAAACCCGACGCTGACGCAAGGGCGTTGGCGAGCGGCGTATAGAGCGCCGGCACACCGTTGGCGGTGACGACGAAGTTCAACGCCACGGCGAGCCCTGTCATCGCCAGGAAATTCCGGAATGGCGCCTGCGGATCAAACGGCAGGTGCGCAATCAGCACTGTGCCGATCCTCTCACCGAGCCCGCTCTTGGCCACCAGTGCCGCGAGTCCCAGGATCGCTGCGACATAGATCAAGGTCCGCACATTGGCGCTGGTCGCAAATTCCTCCGAAGTGAGGAAGCCGACGCGTGGCAACAGGCAGAGACAGGCTGTGGCGAGGCCGACCCAGGCCGGCGCGATGCCGTGCCAAGTGTCGGTGAACCAGAGCGCAAGGGTCACGAGCAGCAGGACGCCAAGCCGTCGCTCCGCCTTCGACATCGGCCCCGCCTGCTCGGTCGAGGCCGACCAGGCGGGCCGGCTGGAGAAAAGCAGGCTGAGGCAAGCCGCCATGAGCGCACCTTTGACCAGGCCCAGCACCGGCGCGTGCAGCACGAGGTAGGGGAAGTAGCCGAGATGCAGGCCGTAGGCGGTCTCGATGGCGCCGGCCATCACCTGGTTGGGCACGTTGGCGGGCAGGATCGAGGTCGAGAGCATGAAGGTGCCGAAGCCCGGCTTGATCGGCCAGCGCCATGACGATGGGCATCAGGAGCGCAATGCGCCCCATGTTGGAGGGCATGACGAAGGCCAGCGCGTAGGTGAGCGCCACGACGCCGATCACCAGCCGCGGATAGGAGCCTCTGAGGGAGGGCACCATGCGGCGGGCGATGCGGTTGGCGAGCCCGGTCTTCTGGATCGCCGCCCCGATGACGAAGCCGCTCAGCACCAGCCAGAGGGCCGACGAGGCAAAACCCGAGAAGATCACGCCCGCCGGCGCCAGCGCCAGGATCGTCGCCGCCGCAAAGAACAGAAGGCCGGTGAGATATTCCGGCAGCCGGCGCGTGGCCCAGAGCGCGATCGTGGCCGCGACCACGACCGGGACGAGATTATCGGAACTGATCGTCATTTTCGTGTTTCATGTTACACTTCAGATTAGACAAGCCTCGGCGGCTGGCAATAGACTCCCCTCATGAAATTGCGGCGGGCCACCCTCAGCGACGATGCCTACGGCGCGGTGCGCACCATGCTGCTCGATCCGACGCGCTTCGCGCCCGGCAGCAAGATCAGCGTCGAGGAGATGGCGCGAGAGCTCGGCGTCAGCCGCTCGCCGGTCTGGTCGGCGATCTCACGCCTGGAAGCCGAGGGCTTGGTCAGGGTCGAGCCGCGCCGCGGCGTGTTCCGCATCGGCTTCGATCCCGACAAGCTGCGTACCCTGTTCGAGACCCGCGAGGCACTGGAAAGCTTCGCCGCGCGGCTGGCGGCGGAGCGCATGACCGAACAAGAGTTCGACGAGACCGCCCAGCACCTCGCGGCACAGCGCGCCGCACTCAAGAAGAAGAACGTCGACGACTATTCGACAGCCACCATTGCCTTCCATGAGGCGATCACCGCCAGCGCGCGCAATCCGATGATCGCCCGGCTCTTGAGCTCGATCTACGACCAGGTCCATGCGATCTGCGGCGGCCGGTCGGCGGCGATCGGCTGGCCGGGCCGCGCCGCCAATATCGAGGACCACGCCAACCTGCTCGACCGCCTGCGCCGTCGCGATGCCGACGGTGCCGAAAAGATCACCCGCCAGCACGCGCAGCGGCTGGCGGCCGGTGTGTTCGAGACGATGGGGGCTGAGGCAAGCGTCTAGAGGTTGCAAAAAACCGTGTCACCCCGAGCGATAGCAAGGGGCGTTTGCGGATCAGTAAAGGTCCCTCGCTATCGCTCGGAATGACACCTTGTTTGTAGCCGGCACTACCCACCCAACGCCGGCAGGATCACCGCGCGGCAGTCACCGAAGCCGATCGAGGCATAGCCGTCGCGGCGGCCGCGGGCGCGCAGGACGATTTCGTCGCCGTCGACCAGGAAGCGCCGCTCCTCGCCCGACTCGAGGCGCACCGGGTCCTTGCCGCCGTTGCTGCTCTCCAGAAGGCTGCCGCTCTCGGCGTGCTCGGTGCCGGAGATCGTGCCGGTGCCGAGCAGGTCGCCGGGCTGCAGGTTGCAGCCATTGCTGGTGTGGTGGGCCACCATCTGCGCCACCGTCCAGTACATGTAGCGCGCGTTCGAGGCCGAGAGCTTGTGCGGCGCGAGGCCCTTTTCCTTGAGGCCCGGCGTCAGCAGCAGCACTTCGAGCTCGAGCGCCAGGCCGCCCTCGCGCTGGTCCTTGTCGTCCAGGAGATACGGCAGCGGTACGGGGTCGCCGGCCGGACGCGCCGTCTGGGCTGTGCGGAACGGCGCCAGAGCCTCCGGCGTCACGATCCAGGGCGAGATCGTGGTGGCGAAGCTCTTGCCGAGGAAGGGTCCCAGCGGCTGGTACTCCCAGGCCTGGATGTCGCGCGCCGACCAGTCGTTCAGCAGGCAGAAGCCTGCGACGTGCTCGGCCGCCTGGCCGATGGCGATCGGCTCGCCGAGCGCGTTGCCGTCGCCGATCCAGACGCCCAGCTCCAGCTCGTAGTCGAGACGGGCACTGGGGCCGACCGTCGGCGCCGCCGCATCGGGCGCCTTCGACTGGCCCCTGGGCCGGCGCACCGGCACGCCCGACGGCAGCACCGACGAGGCGCGGCCGTGGTAGCCGATCGGCACGTACTTGTAGTTGGGCATCAGCGGCTGGTCGGGGCGGAAGAGCTGGCCGACATGGGTGGCGTGATGAATGCCGACATAGAAGTCGGTGTAGTCACCGATGCGCGCCGGCAGATGCAGCTTGCAGTCGGCGGACGCGTGCAGCGCCTTCTCGGCTGCACCACGATCCTTGCTGCCCTCGGTCAGAATTTCCGAAAGCCGCGCCCGAAGCGCCTGCCGCGCCGCCGCGCCCAGCGCCAGAAAACCGTTCAGCGTACCGGCCGACGCCGCCTCGGCGGCGCGACGCGCTTCGCCCTGGAAGAGGCCGGCTTCGAGCGCCGCCTTGAGATCGAGAATGCTGTCGCCGATGGCAACGCCGCCGCGCGGGGCGCCACCGCTGGCGCTGAAGACACCGAACGGCAGGTTCTGGATCGGAAAGTCGGCATGACCGTTGGCCGAGGCGACCCAGCTCTTGCGCTTGAGGTCGTGGGTTTGGTCGATGGTGGTCATGTCTCTTCCTATCGCTTGGTCGGATCGAAGTGTTTGCGCAGGCTGCGACCGTAGTCGCCATACTCCTTCTGCAGCGTATCGCTGCCAGCGGCAAAGGCCGAGACGCGCTGCGGGTAGCGTGTCTCAAACATGAAGGCGAGCGTATCGGCGAGCTTGTGCGGCGCGAGCTCGGCCGTGCTCGCCTTCTCGAAGGCGTCGGCGTCGGGACCGTGCGGCAGCATCATGTTGTGCAGTGACGCCCCACCCGGCACGAAGCCGCCGCCGGTCTTGGCGTCGTACTGACCGTAGATCAGGCCCATGAACTCGCTCATCACGTTCATGTGGTACCAGGGCGGCCGGAAGGTATGTTCCGCCACCAGCCAGCGGTCGGGGAAGATCACGAAGTCGACATTGGCCGTGCCCGGCGTGTCCGATGCCGAGGTAAGCACGGTGAAGATCGACGGATCGTTGTGGTCGAACAGGACCGGACCGACCGGCGAGAAGCGCCTGAGGTCGTATTTGTAGGGTGCGTTGTTGCCGTGCCAGGCCACGACGTCGAGCGGCGACTGGCGGATCTCGGTCTGCCAGAGCCGGCCGCCCCACTTCACATAGAGCCGCGAGGGCACCTCGCGATCCTCGTAGGCCGCGACCGGCGAGAAGAAGTCACGCGGGTTGGCGAGTCCGTTGGCACCGATCGGGCCGCGTTCGGGCAGGGTGAGCGCGCTGCCATAGTTCTCGCAGATATAGCCGCGCACCGGACCGGCCGGCAGCTCGACCCGCATCTTGACGCCGCGCGGCACGACGGCGATCTCGCCTGCCGCCACCTCGACGACGCCGAACTCGGTGCAGAGGCGCAAGGTGCCCTGCTGCGGCACGAACAGCATCTCGCCGTCGGCATTGTAGAAATACTCGTCGACCATCGAGCGCGTGGCGACATAGATATGGGCCGCCATGCCGGCCTGCGTCGCGGCATCGCCTGCGGTCGTCATGGTGCGTATGCCCTCGACGAACGAGGTCGGCGTCGCGGGGATCGGCAGCGGATCCCAGCGCAGGGGCGCGATCGGCAGATCGACGTCAGGCTGCGGCGCGGTGCGCCACTGGCCGATATCGGCCTTGGTGAAGGGGCCGACATGCGCCAGGGTCGGCCGGATCCGGTAGAGCCACGACCGCCGATTGGTGGCGCGCGGCGCCGTGAAGGCCGTGCCGCTCAGCTGCTCGGCATAGAGACCGTAGGCGCAGCGCTGCGGCGAGTTCTGCCCGACCGGCAGCGCGCCAGGCAGCGCCTCCGTCTCGAAGCTGTTGCCGAACCCGGACATGTAGCCCGCCAGGGCCACGCTCGCCGCCTTGCTCATGGACCGCTCCTCTCCAGATAGTTTCATTTGTAACTAATTTTGGAAGAGAGAGCAAATCGAGAAAATTGGTTTGTTTTGCCTCATCCTGAGGAGGCCGCGTAGCGGCCGTCTCGTAGGATGGGCTTTAGGCGAGGTGCTCGTTCCCACCCTTCGAGACGCTCGCTGCGCTCGCTCCTCAGGGTGAGGTTGGTTTGTTTCGCCTCATCCTGAGGAGGCCGCGTAGCGGCCGTCTCGTAGGATGGGCTTCAGGCGAGGTGCTCGTTCCCACCCTTCGAGACGCTCGCTGCGCTCGCTCCTCAGGGTGAGGTTGGTTTGTTTCGCCTCATCCTGAGGAGGCCGCGTAGCGGCCGTCTCGTAGGATGGGCTTTAGGCGAGGTGCTCGTTCCCACCCTTCGAGACGCTCGCTACGCTCGCTCCTCAGGGTGAGGTTGGTTTGTTTCGCCTCATCCTGAGGAGGCCGCGTAGCGGCCGTCTCGAAGGATGGGCCTCAGGCGAGGTACATTGCTCCATGGACGATGAACCGGGCGCTCATATCTACATGCTCCGCTGCTCCGACGGCAGCTATTACGTTGGCTCGGCACGTCGCGGATTGGAGCGACGTGTCGCTGAGCACAACGACGGCAAGTATGGCGGCTTCACGTCGAAACGCCTGCCGGTCGTCCTGGTCTGGGCGGAGCACTTTCCCGACATCACCGATGCCATTGCTGTCGAGAGGCAGATCAAGGGATGGTCGCGGGTAAAGAAAGAGGCGCTGATACGCGGCGACTATGGTGCCTTACGGACTTTGTCGAAGAGGAGTAGCAGCAAGCCTTCGGCAGACCTTGCCTGAGGCCCATCCTTCGAGACGGCCGCTTCGCGGCCTCCTCAGGATGAGGAAAAAACAGAACCAACCTCACCCTGAGGAGCGAGCATAGCAAGCGTCTCGAAGGGCGAGACAGCCGCTGCGCGGCCTCCTCAGGATGAGGTCGTCACGGCAACAAGATCAGCGGGCCGATGGTGGTGCGGCTTTCGAGGTCGCGGTGGGCCTGGGCGGCGGCAGTGAGGGGATAGCGGTGCCGGATATCGAGGCGGATCGTGCCCTGGCGCAGCGCTTCGAAGGTGCGTGACGCCATGTCGGTGAGCACGGCGCGGTCGGCGGTGTGGTGGAACAGCACCGGACTGGAGAAGGTCACCGACTTGGCGCCAAGTTCCTCGACGCGCAGGCGCTCGATCGGGCCGCTGGCATGGCCGTAGCAGACCCAGTGGCCGCAGAGCGCCAGCGCCTCGAGATTCTCGCGCGCCGCCGCCTCGCCCAGCCCGTCATAGATCACATCGGCACCACGGCCGCCGGAGGCTTCGTGCACCGCCGCGGCGAAGCGATAGTCGCGGCCGACGACGACGAAGTCGCAGCCCGCGGCCCGCGCCGCCCGCGCCTTGTCCTCGGACGACACCGTGCCGATCACCCGCGCGCCTAGTGCCTTGGCCCACTGACAGAGCAGCAGGCCGACGCCACCGGCCGCGGCATGGACGAGAACAGTCTCACCCGCGCGCAGCCGATGGGTGCGATGCAGGAGATACTCGGCCGTCATGCCCTTCAGCATCACCGCCGCCGCCGTCTCGTCGTCAATATCGTCCGGCAGCAACACAGCCTGCGCCGCCGGCAAGGTGCGGACGCCGAGGTAGGCGCCGGGCGGCAGGCAGGCATAGGCCACACGGTCGCCGGGCAGCAGGTGGGCGACGCCGTCGCCGACATCCAGCACCTCGCCCGCCGCCTCCAGGCCGAGCGGCGCCGGCGGCTCGATCAGCCGGACCTCGCCCTTGCGCACATAGACGTCGAGGTAATTGACGCCGATCGCGGTCTGCCGGATCCGCACTTCGCCCGGGCCCGGCGCCGGCGCCTGCAGCGATCGGGGCTCCAGCACATCGGCATTGCCGAAGCGTGCCGCGACCACGCCCTCAGTCGCCATCGATCCGCTGCTGCCGGCGATCGCCGGGGTGCCGGGCACGCGTCCTTGAGGGCGTCGCCGCAGATAGCTGCGCAAGCCCTCGAAGCCGCCCTCGTAGACGCCCTTGCCCACGAGATCGGCGAACTCCTGTTCGCGGCCGCGCGGTGTATCGAAGGTCGACTGCCAGTGCCAGAAGGTGCGCTCGCCGTCGGTGATGCGCTTCAGCTGCACCGTGGCGACGTAACGGCTGAGCGGCAGGGTGGCGTCGAGGATGCAGTAGGTCGAGACGTAGTCGTTGTCCGACAGCGCGAGCAGCTGCTCGCGGATATGGTTGCCGTCCTTCAGGCTGAAGCTGCGCACGCAGCCGATCTGGTCGGACGGTTCGTCGTTCTCGATCGCCGACTCGGCAATGGCCGGATGCCAGGCGGTGTGGCTGTTGAAATCGCGCAGCACCGCCCAGACACGCTCGATCGGCGCATCGATCACGGCGGAGCGGACGACCCGGATCATCGCGACCTGCGCGTCAACGGCGCATCAGCGTCTTCAGCGAATCGAACGCCGCCTGGAAGACGCCCTGCCCGATGTCGCGTGCCAGCTGGCCTTCGCGCTCCGGCGCGCAGTCGAACTCGGCCCACCATTCGGCGAAGGTCCGGTTGCCGTCGGTCACCGGCGTCAGCTTCAGGGTGGCGACGTAATTGTCGACGCCCATCGGGCTCTCCAGGATCGAGTAGGAGCATTGGAAGTCGTAGTCCGAGAGCGTGAGGAGCTGCTCGCGGATCGTGCCGCCGTCCTTCAGGCGAAAGTTGCGCACGCAGCCGATACGGTCCGAGGGCTGGCCGCCCTCGATGCGCGAATCGGCCACGAACGGCGTCCAGTTCGGGAGCCCGTTGAAGTCGCGGATGCGGCCCCAGACCTGCTCGGCCGGCGCCTCGATAACGGTCGAGGTATAGACCTTGATCACGCTGCCCTACTCGCCGGCCTGGGTGCGCGCTGGACCCGGTACAACGGCCGGACCACCGCCCTGCCCTCCGCCGGAGCCCCCACTCTGGCTGCGTTCGAGCAGGCCTTGCGCCGCCCGGCCGACATCGCCGCCCTCGACGCCGATCTCGCGCAACAACTGGTCGATCAGAGGCGCCTGGGCGCGAAAGCGCAGCGCCGAATTGACGACACTGTCGGCCAGGCCGGCGCCGACGTCGCCCGCCTCGGCACGACCGCCGGCCGATCCACCGCCGCCGCCCAGCCCATCGACCTGCAGGATCTTGATGCCCTCGATCCGCTCCATCGGCTTCACCGATTCGCGGATGATGGCATCAAGCTTCTCGATCAGCCGCATGCGCATGGCCGAAAGGCGAGCATCGGGGCTGAGCAGGTTCTGCGCCTCGTTCATCAGCCGCGTGCCCTCCGCGTCGACCTCGAGCCGGATACGCTGGGCGAGCGCCCGGATCTTCTCGGCATCCGCCTCGGCCTCGGCTTCGGCGCGGACCGCGGCGCCGCGATCCTCTGCGGCGTTCCGCTCCGCCTCGGCGGCGACCGTAAGGCGCAATGCCTCGCGCTCGGCCTCCTGCCGAGCCCCGATCAGCTCGACGCTCTTGCGCCGCTCGGCCATCTCGGTCTCGCGCGCGGTGAAGACACGCTCCTCCTCGGCGACGGCGATCGCCCGCGCCCGATCGGCCGCGGCCTGCGCCTCCGACTGCGCCCGCGACTGCTCGGCGATCGCCACGTTGCGCTCCTGCTCGGCAAGCTCGATCGACTTGCGGCGGGCGATCTCGAGTTCCTCGACCTCGCGCTCCTTGGCGATGCGCTGCTCCTCGATCGCCCGTTCCGAGGCGAGCCGCGCCTGCTCGATCGCCTGGCGTGCCATGATCTGGGCCCGCTCCGCCTCCTGATCCTTGTCGGCCCGTTCGCGCGCCACGCTGGCGCGCTGGGCGGCGCGCTGGGTCTCGAGATCCTGCTCCTGGGCGAGCCGCGCATGCTCGAGCGCCCGGTCGATCTCCAGGCCCTGGCGTTCGGTGTCGAGATTCTTGTTGCGGATCTCGATCATCGTATCTTGCTCAATGTCGTTGCGGATCTTCTTGCGCCGCTCGATCTGCTCGGTGAGCCGCGTCAAACCCTCGGCATCGAAGGCATTCGACGGGTTGAAGAATTCCATGGCGGTCTGGTCGAGCTGGGTCAGCGACACCGTCTCGAGCTCGAGGCCGTTCTGCAGCAGGTCCTCGGCGACCACGGCGCGCACGCGCTTCACGTACTCGCCGCGCTTCTCGTGCATCTCCTCCATGGTCATCTCGGCGGCCACCGTGCGCAGCGCGTCGACGAACTTGCCCTCGATCAGCTCGCGCAGGGCATCGGGCTGCATGGTGCGCTGGCCGAGCGTCTGGGCCGCCGCGGCGATCGCCGGGTCGGCCGCCTGCACGCGCACATAGAACTCGCTCACCACATCGACCCGCATGCGGTCGCGGGTGATCAGTGCCTTGTCGCGGCCGCGCCCCACTTCCAGGCGCAAGGTGTTCATGTTGACGGGGATGACCTCGTGCACGATGGGCAGCACGAAGGCCCCGCCGTTCATCACGACCTTCTGCCCGCCCAACCCAGTGCGCACGAAGGCGCGTTCCTTGGACGAGCGCAGATAGAGCCAGTTGAACAGCCAGATCACGATCGCCACCACGATGGCTGCGACCACCAGGGCCAGAATAAAGGTACCGAATTGGGCTCCGCTCATAGCGACCTCCCGTTCATCGCCGGATGTTCTTGAATTGACGCGTCGTTTCGGTGAGCGCCCGCTCGGTCGGCAGCCGCTCCATGCTCGATGCGCCGTAGAAACCATTGCACTCGGGACAGGCATCGAGGATGAACCGTGCATCCTCGGGCGTGGCGATCGGCCCGCCGTGGCAAAGCACGATGGCATCGGGCTTGATCTGCCGGACGATCGCCGTCCACGCCTTGATCCGCGGCACGCAGTCGGCGAGCTTCAGACCGGTCTCGGCGCCGATGCTGCCGCCGGTCGTGAGCCCCATATGGCAAACCACGATGTCGGCACCGGCCTTGGCCATGGCCGTGGCCTCGTCCTCGTTGAAGACATAGGGCGTGGTCAGCAGATCGTGGCGTCCCGCCGACCGGATCATCTCGACCTCGTGGTGGAAGCCCATACCGGTCTCCTCGAGGTTCCGGCGGAACTGCCCGTCGATGATGCCCACGGTCGGAAAGTTCTGCACGCCCGAGAAGCCGAGCTCGCCCAGCCGGCGCAGAAAGTCGTCGAGGACCAGGAAGGGGTCGGTGCCGTTGACGCCGGCCAGCACCGGCGTGCGCTCGACCACCGGCAGCACCTCGCGCGCCATCTCCAGCACGACGTCGTTGGCGTTGCCGTAGGCCAGCAGGCCGGCCAGCGAGCCGCGGCCGGCCATGCGGTAGCGGCCGGAATTGTAGATCACGATCAGGTCGATGCCGCCCGCCTCCTCGCACTTGGCCGAGAGGCCGGTGCCGGCGCCGCCGCCGATGATGGGCTCGCCGCGGGCGATCATGCCGCGGAACCTGTCGAGAATGTCCTTGCGAGCGATACGCGCCATATCCCTACCGTGAGCCCCTTACCGTGCAGCGACGCGGGCGGGCCTGCCGCCGGCGATCTCGTTGAAGTTCGCAACCAGTGCGTCGATGAAGGCCTGGTCGTTGATGTTGTGCGGCAGCACGACCAGCCGTCGGTCGGTGCCGCTGCGGAAGCCCGCGATCAAGGTGTCGAACAGGGCCTTGTCGGCCGCGGGATCCCAGAAGGGCTGGCCGGGCGCGTCGAGCATCGAGACGCCGCCCTGGGGGATGAGGAAGCGCACCGGCCCCTGCAGGCGATTGAGCTTGTCGACCAGGAACTGGCCGATGCGCCGGCACTCCTCGGCCGTGGTACGCATCAGGGTGACGTTGGCGTTGTGCCGGTAGAGATTGCGGCCGCGATGCTGCGCCGGCACGGTGTCCATCGCCCAGAAATTGATCATGTCGAGGGCACCGCAGCTCCCGACATAGGGGACCCGGCTGCGGGCAATGACATCGAGCCGGGTTGGCCCTGCCGACAACAGGCCGCCACCGACCTCGTCGGCGATCTCCGTCGTAGTGACGTCGATCACGCCGGCCAGCAGGCCCGACTCGACCAGCTTCTCCATCGACTGGCCGCCGGTGCCGGTGGCATGGAACACCAGACAGTCGTAGCGTTCTTCGAGCTGCTTGGTGACGCCTTGCACACAGGCCGTCGTGACGCCGAACATGGTGAGGCCGACCGCCGGCTTGGCGGGGCCGGTCGCCGCACTGCGCCCGGCATGGGCGATCATGCCGGCCAGGGCATGCGCGGCGTTGGAGAGCACTCGCTCGGACACGCTGTTGATGCCGGCGATGTCGGTCACCGAATACATCATGCAGATGTCGGAGGGGCCGACATAGGGCTTCACGTCACCCGAGGCCACGGTTGACACCATCACCTTGGGAATGCCGATCGGCAGCCGTCGCATCGCCGTGGTCGCGAGCGCCGTGCCGCCCGAGCCGCCGGCAGAGATCAGCCCACCGAGATCGCGCCGCGTGGTGATGAAATGCTCGAAGGCCACCGCCATCTCCGTGACGGCCGAGCCGCGGTCGCCGGTGAACACCGCGCGCTCGCCACGCGGATGATGTCGCGCCACCTCGCGCGGCGGCACCGAAGCCGGTGACGGCGCCCCCGAGGTCGCAAGATCGACGGTGACGGTGCGGAGCCCAAGCTTCTCCAGGCAGTTGCGCAGGAAACCGAGCTCGCGCCCCTTGGTGTCGAAGGTACCGGCGATGTAGGCGGCACGCCCGAACGTTTCGGCCACCGGCAGCTCGACGACGCGAGCCTCGCGCCCGGCGCGCGCCAGGCTCGCCGCCGCGACCGCGAGCGACGGCACCGCGGCCGGCGGCTCGGCCCGATTGGCGAGGATACGGTCGGCGATGAGGCGGTCACGCGGGCCGACGCCCGACTCGGCGGCATTCCAGCGCGTGAAGCCGCGCACGGCGCGCTCCTCTGCAACCGGCGGCGCCGCCGCTTCCGATGGCGCCTCGTCGGTCGCGCGCCGGATGGTGTAGATGCGGGTTTCCTCGGCGGCCGGCCCCGTTTCGGCGGCAGCATCGGCCTCTGCCTCCTCGGCCTCGCCACCCGCCGCCACGCCCAGCAGCCGCTGCTGCAGCTCGCGATCGGCCGCCAGCTCCGCCGCCGGCAGGGTGCGTGCGATGCGGCCGTTCACCATGACGGCGACCGTGTCGGCGACATCGATGGCGACACCGAGATTCTGCTCGACCAGCAGCACCGAGAGCGCATCGTCGCCCAGCGACTTCAGGGTCGCCGCCACATGCTCGACGATCACCGGCGCCAGGCCTTCGGTCGGCTCGTCCATCACCAGCAGGCGCGGGTTGAAAAGCAGCGCACGGCCGATCGCCAGCATCTGCTGCTCGCCGCCGGAGAGTTGCGAGCCGCCGTTGCCGCGTCGTTCGGCCAGCCGCGGAAAGAGGTCGTAGACCCGCTCGACCGTCCAGACGCCGCGCCGCGCCGTGCTGGCAGCCAGCCGGAGATGCTCGTCGACGGAGAGCGAAGGCCAGACGCGGCGACCCTGCGGCACGTAGCCGATGCCGAGCGCGGTGATGGCGTGCGGGGCCAGGCCCGCGATCTCCACGCCGCCCAAGCGAATGCTGCCGGCGGACGGCACCAGACCGGTGATGGCATTGCAGAGCGTCGTCTTGCCCATGCCGTTGCGGCCGACCACCGCAAGGATGCCGCGGTCGAGCGACAACGACACGTCCTGCAGCGCGTGCGCGCGGCCGTAATGGACGTTCAGCCGGTCGATTTGCAGGATCGGACCGGAGCCGACTTCGGCGCGGCGGCGGGAGAACCAACTCACTCGGGAGTTCACTGGCGGTGCCCTCCCATGTAGATGGCCGCGACCTCGGGGTCGTTCTCGATCTCCTGCGGCGTGCCGTGCTTGAAGACGCGGCCGTTGTGCATGACGGTCACCTGCTCGACGACACGCAGGGCGATCTCGAGGTCGTGCTCGATGATGATGAATCCCATGTGTTCGGGCAGCGCCGTGAGCAGCGCCACCAGTTCGCGCCGCTCGGCCGGCGACAGGCCGGCGGCCGGCTCGTCGAACAGGATCAGGCGCGGCGCACCGGCCAGCGCCATGCCGATTTCGAGCTGGCGCTGCTGGCCGTGCGACAGGGACGACACCGGCCGGTCGGCCACCGACTGCAGCCGCACCCGCTCCAGCAGCTCGTCGGTCGCGACCTGCGAGGGATGCGCCGCCCGGGCGCGCAGGAAGTCGAACCGGCCGCGCGCCACGCCGCGCACGGCAAGGAAGAGATTGTCCCGCACCGGGAGATTTCGGAACAGCAACGAGGATTGATAGGTGCGACGGAGCCCCATGCGAATGCGGTCGTAGGCCGGCACCTGGGTTACGTCCTCGCCGAAGAAGCGCACGCGGCCGGCCGTCGCCGGGAAGTCGCCGGTGATGACGTTGAACAGGGTGGTCTTGCCGGCACCATTGGCCCCGATCACGGCCCGCCGTTCCCCGGCCGCCACCGTGAAGGAGACGTCGTCGATGGCGCGCAGCGCGCCGAACGCCCGGGTGACGCCCTCGAGCTCGAGCGCGTTGCCGGTGGCGATCGGCGTCGCCTGGGAGGATGGATCGGTGCTGATCAGGGTCATGATGGCGACCGGGCGGACAGGCCCATAGGTGCTAACTTCAGGCGACCCAGCAAAGGCCTCATCCTGAGGAGGCCGCGCAGCGGCCGTCTCGAAGGATGGGAACGAGTACCGAGTCTGCTGCCGACCCTTCGAGACGCGGCCCTGCGGGCCGCTCCTCAGGGTGAGGCACCTTTGTAAGTTGGCATCCATGGCGGACAGGCTCCGCCCAGCTTCTCTCCTTATTATGAGAGGTTCAGGTCATGCTTGGATCACGGGCAGTTCGGCACGTCGCGGCTGCCCAGGCCCATCTTGTCGAACTCCTCCTTGCTCATGTTCAGCTTCTGGTCGACCTTGGGAATGGTCTTCACGACCTTGTTGTAGAAGGTGCCGTCCGCGCCCTTCGCCACTTCGGTGATGAAGGTCGGGCCAACCGCCTGGCGATTCTCGTCGAGCGTGATCTCGCCGACCGGCGTCTGCAGCTTCAGCGCCTTCAGCGCCTCGCGATACTTCTCCTGGTTGCCCGACAGGTCGCCCTTGACCGCCTCGAGGGCGTCGAGCGCGGCCTTCATGTTGAAGTAGTAGACGGTGGCGAACAGCGACGGGCTCGGGAAGCCGTCCTTGAAGTTCGCCTTGTAGTCGGCGACGAACTTCTTCCATTCCGGCGTGTCGATGCTGTCGGCCATCGGGCCCGCCGCGGGCGTGCCGACCAGCGAGTCGCGCCGCTTGCCCTTGAAGTTGAGCACGGTCTGGTCGACCGTAATCGAGCCGCCGACCATCGGCTTGTCGCCGCCGGCCTGCTCGTATTGGCTCAGGAAGTTCACGGCGTCGGCGCCGCCCAGTACCACCAGCAGCGCATCGACGTCCTGCGGCAGCTTGGCGATGACCGAGGAGTAGTCCTTGCCGCCGAGCGGCACCCAGGCCTTGTGGGTGATCTTGCCGCCGAGCTTGCAGTAGGCCGCCATGAAGCCCTGCACCTGCGAGTACGGGAAGGCGTAATCCTCGGCGATCAGCGCCATCTTCTTGTAGTTCTTGGTGTTGTAGGCGTAGTCGCCGAGGCCGACCATCCACTGGCCGCCGTCGGTGTTGAAGCGGAAGAAGTTGGGCGACGGGTTCACCAGGGTGGTGGCCTGCGCGCCCGAACCGCCGTTGATGAAGGTCACGCCGGGCTGCGACTTGGAGTAGTCCTTCACGGCGATGCCTTCCGAGCCCGACAACGGCCCGACCATGATCTGGACCTTGTCCTGCTCGACCAGCTTGCGGGTCGAGTTGACCGCGACGTCGGGCTTGGCGTCCGACGAGGCCTTCACCAGCTCGATCTTCTTGCCGGCCACCATGCCGCCGCGTTGCTTGAGCGCCAGCTCGGCGCCGCGCATGCCGTCCTGGCCGCCGGCCGCGAACGGCCCTTCGAGGGTGGCCAGCACGCCGATCTTGATGGTCTCCTGCGCCTGAGCGCCCGCGGTGAGGACGGTCGCGACCGCCGCTCCCGTCAGCACACCGAACAACTTCGCCGTACGCTTGGTCATTGGTTTCCTCCTGGTTGCTATTGGCGGCCGAGCGGCCGCGCCATGGGAGCTCGTGTCGAGACTCCCGTTGGACCTCCTGATGAACGCCACTCTCCGCTACGCGTGGCGATGCGCCGCCCCCCGGCTCGCCGCATCACCCATTCTTTCGCCTTGTCCCACCACCCCAGCAGGCCGTCCGGCGAGAACAGCACGATCACCAGGAAGCCGAGACCGATCACCAGATTGAAACGTTCGCGGTCGATGAGATCGATCGCGAAGTTCTGCAGCAGCACGAAGACAATGGCGCCGATGAACGGCCCGACCGGATGGCGCAGGCCGCCGATCACGGCGATGATCAAAATGTTGATCAGCCAGGACGTCCCGACGGAACCCGGCGTGATCAGGCCATTGTACCAGACCAGCAGCACGCCCCCGATACCCGCGAGCGCGCCGGCCACGGCATAGGCGGCCACCCGGTGCGCCACCGGGCTGAAGCCCAGCGCCCGCATGCGCCGGGCATTGTCCCGCACACCCTGCAGGGCGATGCCGAAGGGCGAGCGGATCAGGTACTTCACGAAGAAGTAGCCGGCGAGCGCCCAGAACAGCGCGAGATAGTAGAAGGGCATGGGCTGGCGCCAGTCGATGCCCAGCACCACCGGCGGCACGACCTTCTGGAAGCCCTGGAAGCCGTTGAAGATCTCGTAGTTCTGCTGCGCCAGGTAGAAGAACGCCATCCCGATCGCGAGCGTGATCATGATGGTGTAGATGCCCTCGGTGCGCACCGACAGCCAGCCGATGAAGGTGGCGGCCAGCGTGGCGCCCATGACCGCCAGAATCACCACCAGCCACCACGGCCAGCCGAGGCTGATCGCCGGCGTGCCGCTGACGCCGAGGATGGCCACGATGTATCCCGCGATGCCGGCCACCGTCATCTGGGCCAGCGAGAGCATGCCGCCATAGCCCGCGAGGAAAGTGAGCGACAGCGCAATCAGGCCGAGCGCCAGGACCTGCCCACCGATCTGGAACGTGAAGAAGGGCGTGGCGACCCAGGGGTAGACCAGTACCGCGACCAGCACGACGAGATGGCGCCAGCGCACGTGATGCCAGAGCCGCCAGATCCCGGCGCCGGTCGGCACGACAGAGTCCGAGCCCGCCGCAGGTCGCGCCGGAGGCCGTGCGGTCTCCGGCGTCACCGGGGCCGGACGACCGCCCGACCAATTGCGGCCGCCGCCCGAAAAGTTCATCGCCTTGCGCCATTGGGCGGCGCTCATGTGCGCCTCCCCAGGATGCCCTGCGGCCGGAAGGCCAGCACCAGCGCCATGATGACGAAGGTGAAGACGATGCCGTAGGTCGGCGCGTAGGCCAGGCCGAACTGCTCGGCGACGCCGATCAGTACCGCCCCGAGTGCGGCCCCGGTGACGCTGCCCATGCCGCCCACGATGACCACGACCAGCGAGGCCAGCAGGTAGCGGGTGTCCTCGCCCGGGGCGATGGACAGCGCGGTGCCGCCCACCACGCCGGCGAAGCCCGCCAGCCCGGCGCCGATCGCGAAGGTGATGGCGAACACCATCTGCACATTGACGCCGGACGCCGACAGCATGGCGCGATCGTCGACGCCGGCGCGTATCATCATGCCGACCCGCGTATAGGCGAGGAACGCCCACAGGCCGACCCCGATCACCACCGCCGTGGCCAGCAGGACCAGCCGGTAGGTCGAGAACTTGCCGACCAGCGGCAGGGTCGTGGTGCCGCTGATCCAGCGCGGCGGATCGAACTGGTAGATCTCGCCGCCCCAGATCCAGAGCGCCACGTCGGCCGCCATGATCGAGAGGCCAATGGTTGCCATGGTCTGGCGCAGATCCTCGCCCTGCATGAAGCGGAACACGCCGACCTGCAGGACCAGCCCCATCAGGGCCGCGAACAGGAAGCCCGCCGCCACCGCGAGGAACCACGAGCCGAGATACTCGCCCGCCACCCAGCCGACATAGGCGCCCAAGAGGTACAGCGAGCCGTGCGCCAGGTTGACGTTGCGCAGCAGCCCGAACACCAGGGTGAAGCCGCTGGCGACCAGGAAATAGAGCGCCGCCAGGGTCAGGCCGTTCAACGTCGTGACGAAGAACAGGCGCTGATTGTCGACGATCCCCCAGACCGCCAGCGCCGCAAGCACCAGCCCGCCCAGCCATGCCCAGAACCAGCGTCGGAGGAGGGTCATTCAGCCGGCCCTCTGGCGGCTGCCTCTTTCATTCTCCTCTCCCCCTTGGGGGAGAGGTTGGGTGAGGGGGACGCCGCAACCCGCACGCCTTCTCCCTTGTGCGCGCCCTCACCTCCCCCATGCTGCGCATGGGTCCCCCTCCTCTCCCACTGCGTGGGAGAGGACTGATAAGCGAATGAGAGCGTCATGAGCGTCACGCGACCGACTGCGCCCAGCGCGTACGCGCGGAAGCGATTTCGGGTTTCTTGTAGAAGACGCCGTCCTTCATGACGGCCAGGATCTTCCGCGGGTCGCGCAACAGAGCGAGGTTGCTCAAGGGGTCGCCGTCGACCAGCAGGATGTCGGCGAGGCAGCCCTCCTTGATCTGGCCGAGGTCACGGCCCTGCATCATGATCTCGGCACCGAGCCTGGTGGTCGACACGATCGCCTCCATGGGCGTCATGCCGAGATACTTCACGAAATATTCGAGATCGCGTGCGTTCTGGCAGTGCGGCGTGAAGGCGAAGCCGTAGTCGCCGCCCGGCAGCACGCGGATGCCGCGCTTGTGCATCTTCTTCAGCGATTCCGCCGCCGCCGCGAGCTCGATCTCGTAGCCCATGTCGATCGCGTTCTGGCGCGTGATGCCGTAGGGCGCGGCATGCTCCAGCATGGCGACCAGGATGCCGATGCCGGGCGCCACGAAGATCCGGTCCTTCTTCGCCTCCAGCATGTCGAGCGCTTCCTCGTCGGCGAAGCTCGCGTGATAGATGATCTCGACGCCGTGCCGCATCGCCTGCTTGATCGATTCGCAGGACCGGGCATGGGCAGAGACACGCTTGCCGCGCATCTTGGCCTCGGAGACGGCGACGGCCACCTCCTCGTCGGTCATCCAGGTCGTGTCGGCCGGTGCGCCGGGCACGAAATTGTCGCCCGAGAGGTTCAGCTTCACGGTGTCGACGCCGTATTTCAGGAACATGCGCACGGCGCGGCGCATCTCCTCCGGTCCGCTGACCACGACGCCGAAGCTGAATTCCGGGAACGGCAGATGCGGCAGGGTCTCGTCGCCCAAGGCGCCGGCGACGGTGATCTCCTGGCTGGCCGCAAGGTAGCGCGGCCCCGGGATCATGCCCTGGTTGATGGCATTGCGCGTCACCACGTCGAGCCGTGGCTTGGCGCAGGCGGCGCCGACGCAGGAGGTGAAGCCCGCCTCGAGGTAGCGCCGCGCCACGTCGGCCGACCACAGGACATGCTCCTCGAGCGGCATGCGCTGGATGCCGTCCAGCGTCGCCGAGTCGTTCCAGGAGAAATGGGTATGCGCCTCGACCATGCCGGGCATCAAAGTGGCACCGGCGCCGTCGATCACCGCCGCGCCCACCGCCGGGATGGCGCGCGCGCCGCGGCCGACCCGCAGGATGCGGTTGCCCTGGACCAGGACGTCGCCGGCAAAGGGCGGCGCCCCCGAGCCGTCGATGATCCGTACGTTGGTGAAGAGCATGTTGGTCATGGCTTTCCCTCCACTTGCTCGCGTTAAAGGCGCCGGGCGTAGAAGCGCCGCAGCGCGTCGTTGCACTCGCTCGGTCTTTCCAGGGTGGTCCAGTGGCCGCAGCGCGACAGGATCTCGACCCGCGCATCGCCCAGCCGCTCGCCGATCTGGCGCACCGCCTGGGGCGGCGCGATCGCATCCTCGTCGCCCGTCACCATCAAGGTGGGACAGGTGATCGACGCCGGGTCGGCCGGCTGGGCGCCGGCCAGCGCCTCGCACGACCGGGCATAGCCGTCGGGCGTCTGGCGCATCACCGATTCGCGTACCATCGCCACGGCCGCCGGCTGGCGTGCACGCGTGTCGGCCGAGGTCGCGGCCTCGACGATCGCGTCGGCAATCGCCTGCAGGCCGGCATCGCCCTCGCCGCGCGCCTTCTCGGCGCGCGCCCGGATGCCAGGCCGGGCGGCATCGGGCGGTGCGAGCAGCGGCCCGAACAGCGCCAGGCTGCGCACCAGTTGCGGCGCCGCCGCGGCGAGATGAAAGGCCACGATGGTGCCCATGGAATGGCCGATCACGTGCGCCCGCTCGACATTGAGGCTGGCGCAGAGGCTCAGCATCGCCTGCACAAAGCGCTCGATGGTGAGCGGTCCGTCGACGCGCGCGGACCGTCCCGAGCCCGGCAGGTCGGGCCGCACAGTGCGGTGGCGCATCAGGGTCGGCATCAGCGGCATCCACACATTGGAGGTGCCACCCAGCCCGTGGATCAGCAGTACGTCGTCGCCCGATCCGTTGGTCTCCACCGCGATCCGATCGACGTACTGGGTGGCCATCTCCGTCCCCCTACGCCACGGAGAGACGCCGGCCGGCGGAGCCCGCCAGAACCGGCTCCTTGGCGAAGCGGCCGTCCTTCATGACCGCCAGGATCCGCCGGCCGTCCTGGAGGATCGTGATGTCGGCCACCGGATCGCCGTCGACCAGCAGCAGGTCGGCGAGGTAGCCCTCCCGCACCTGCCCCAGCTCGCGGCCACGCATCATGATCTCGCCGCCGAGCCGCGTCGCGGCAACCAGCGCCTCCATGGGCGTGAAGCCGAGATACTTTACGAAATATTCGAGGTCCTTGGCATTGGTGCCGTGCTTGATCCAGGCGAAGCCGTAGTCGCCGCCCGGCAGGATGCGGATGCCGCGGCGATGCATCTTCTTCAGGGTCTCGCAGGCGATCTCGAGCTCGCGATGGTAGCCCATGGCGGCGGCCTGCTCAGGCGTGATGCCCCAGGGCGACGCGTGATAGGAGGTGTTGATCAGCCAGGCGATGCCCGGCGCCACGAAATGGCGATCCCTGGCGGCTTCGAGGAGGTCGAGCGCCTCCTCGTCGGCGAAGCTCGCATGGAAGATGATCTCGATGCCGTGGCGGATGCATTGCTTGACCGATTCGGCGGAGCGCGCATGGGCGGCGACCCGCTTGCCGCGGCGATGCGCTTCCGCCACCGCCATGGCGATCTCGGCGTCGGTCATCGGCGTGAACTCGGCCGGGATGCCCGCAATATACTCGCCCGACAGGTTGAGCTTGATCGTGTCGACGCCGAATTTCAGGAACTGCCTCACCGTGCGCCGCATCTCTTCCGGGCCGTTGACGATGGCGCCGAAGCTGAACTCGGGGAACGGCAGATGCGGCAGGGTCTCGTCGCCAAGACCGCCCGGCACGGTGATCTCCTGGCTGGCCGCGAGATAGCGCGGCCCTGCGATCATGCCCTGCTCGATGGCGTTGCGGATCACCACGTCGAGCCGCGGCTTGGCCGTGGCGGCGCCAATGCACGAGGTCCAGCCCATCTCCAGGTAGCGCTTGGCGATGTGGGCGCACCACAGGATGTGCTCCTCGGTCGGCATGCGCTGGATGTCGCCCAGCCCCGGCTGGTCGTTCCAGGAAAAATGCGTGTGGGCCTCGACCATGCCCGGCATCAAGGTGGCGCCGGCGCCGTCGACGGTGGTGACGCCGACCGTGGGCAGCGCCCGGCTGCCCCGCGCCAGGCGGGCAATGCGGTTGCCCTGGACCAGCACCTCGCCGGGGTAGGCCGGCGCGCCCGATCCGTCGAGGATACGCACGTTGCTGAAGAGGACGTTGGCCATCGCTCCTCCTAGTGCACGGGGTTGGCGAGCGAACCGATGCCGTCGATCTCGATGCGCACGCGATCGCCGCGTCGCAGGAACTTCGGCGGATCGAAGCCGATGCCGACGCCCGAGGGCGTGCCGGTGGCGATGATATCACCGGGATGAAGCGTGATCCCGGCCGACAGGGTCGAAATCAGGGTCGGGATGTCGAACACCAGATCCCGGGTGGAGGCGTCCTGGCGCAGCTCGTCGTTCACCCAGCAGCGCACGCGGGTGTCGGCGCCGTCGACCTCGTCGCGCGAGACCAGCCAGGGGCCCATCGGCCCGAACGTGTCGAGCGACTTGCCGATCAGCCATTGCTTATGACGGCGCTGCAGGTCGCGCGCCGTCACGTCGTTGATGATGGTGTAGCCAAAGACATGGTCCATGGCGCGCGACACGGGGATCGAGGTGCCGCCCTTGCCGATGATCACCGCGAGCTCAGCCTCGTAGTCGATCGACGACGAGAGGCCCTCGGGCATGCGGATCGGCGCTTCCGGCGCGATCACGCACTCCGGCACCTTGGAGAAGATCACGGGATGGTCGGGCACCGCCTGCTGCGGATCGGGCTGGTCGTTGCCGAAGCCACTGGCGGCAAACTCGCTGGCATGGGCGCGGTAGTTGATGCCGACGCAGAAGATGTTGCGCCGCGGCACGGGCAGCGGCGCATCGAGCTTGACCGCCGACACGGGCAAGGCTGGTCCCGTCTCCTTGGGAAAAGAAGCACCCGTCGCCCCCGCCGCCATCGCCTCGACGAGCGCCAGCGCGCCCACGGCATGAGCGCGGTCTCCGAGCGCGAGCGTCTTCAGGTCGCGTCCGTCAGCACTCAGCCGACCGACATGCCGTCGCCCCGCCCACCAGAAGGTGGCGATCTTCACGTTTCCAGCCCTCGGCCCGATTGCGGGCTCGATCCCGGCAATGGCCAAGACCGATTCGTATTGCTATTTGGTGAGACGCTCTCACAGACAGGGCACGCGTGAGACACGTATCTCACAGATCGTGTGAACGCTAGGGCCGGTGTCCGGGACTGTCAAGGAAGCCATGGCTACACGGTTGCAACGAACACCATCTTTACCATCGAATGACAACGATGCTCGAGCCCGCACGCATCGCAAGCTGTTGGCCGCGGCCATGCGCTTGGCGCGACGCGGCCGCACGCCGTCGGTCGCCGAAGTGGCCGAAATGGCCGGCGTGTCGCGGGCCACTGCCTATCGCTACTTTCCGAGCCGTAGCGCCGTCATCGCCGCCGTCGTCGCCGAGAGCCTCGGCCCGGTGCGCTCCTTCAGGCCGCAGGCGCAGGAAGGTGGCGAGCGGGTGCGCGAGCTGTTCAGCCAGACCTTTCCGCGCTTCAAGGAGTTCGAGCCGCACATGCGGGCCGCGCTGCAACTGTCGCTGGAGCACGAATCACTGGAGCGTGTCGGCAGCCTCGAAGAGCCGCGTTACCGTCGCGGCTTCCGTCGCGACCTGCTGCTTCGCGCCGCCGGCCCCTTGCGCGACCGGCTGGGTCGCGGCCCGTTCGAGCAGTTCCTCAAGGCGCTTTCGATCCTCTACGGCATCGAACCGCATGTCGTGCTGAAGGACATCTGGAACTCGACCGACCGCGAGGTCGAGAAGATCACCCGCTGGATGGTCGACGCCCTGATCGATGCCGCCCTGCGCGACGCGTCCGGCCGCAAAGCGGCGGTCCGCTGAACGGGGTAATAATCAGTGGCTTGCCGTTATCCTCCTCTCCCCCTTGGGGGAGAGGCCGGGTGAGGGGGATATCTCGACCCGCGCAGCGTTGCCGTCGCGTGCGCCCTCACCTCCCCCATGCTTCGCATGGGGCCCCTTCCTCTCCCGTTTCACGGGAGAGGACCGAAGAAAGCGAAGCGTGACTCCAACACCCGCTACGCGCGCGCGATCTGGAAGAGCTGGCGCATGCGCGAGACCAGGGCAGATGCCGGCGGCATGTCGGCGGCGCCGTCGTTGGCGGCCGGAGACATGTTCCCTTTGACGTACTGCGACAGTGTCTGCCTGACCTCGTCGGCAATGCCCGGCCTGTCCTGCATCAGCTTCATCAAGGCTGCCTGGCCGATCTCATAAACGACGGTGAAGGTCAGGGCGCGCACCGTCGCCGCCTTCCAGGCACTGGGGACCAAGGCGCTTTCGCCGAAGTAATCGCCGGGTGCCAGCCGGCGCAGTTCGAGTTCGCCCTCCTCGCTGTGGCAGGACACCACGACGACGCCGGTGCGAATGACGATCAGCGAACCGACAGGGGCGCCCTCTTCCACGAGCACCTCTCCCTTGCGGTAAGTCTTGCGGATCATCGTTTCGGCCAGGATTTGCTTCTCCGTGTCGGTGAGAGACGCGAGAAGCGGCAAGGTCTCCAGCAACCGCAGGGCTGCGGCTTTGGGCGCTACCGGCGTGCCTTGCGGTGCCAGGCTGGTGGCGATGCCCACGGCGCCCTTGGGCGGGGCCAGCATCAGGCCCGACGCCCGCGCATGGCGGTAGATCAGATCGTAAACCTCGTTCTTCGCCACCGAGGCGGCCTCGAAGTCGCGGACACGAAACGACAGCTCGAATTCGATGGCTTGTGCATCGAGTGACTTTATCTCCACGGCCGGCTCCGGCGTCACCAGGATGGCGTTGCTGCTGACCAGCACATTGCGCATGACCGCCAGGATCGTCGCAGGGCTCATGGTCGGCATCATGCGTACCGTGAGGGTCACGCCATGGCTGCGATTGGGGCTGCTGATGTTGGTGACCTGCGCCTTGGCCAGGCTGCTGTTGGGCAGGACGACGAGGTCGTTGGCGGCGTTGAGCAGGCTGGTGCCCCGCCAGTTGGTCTCGATGATGCGTCCTTGCGTGCCGTCGCTCAGCACGATCCAGTCGCCGACATTGTAGGCGCGGCTGAGATTGAGCGCGACGCCCGAGAACACGTCCGCCAGCGTGCTCTGCAGAGCGAGACCCAGGATGACCGCGAACACGCCGGAGGTGGCGATCAATGTGCCGACCGGGACATTGAAGACATAGGCGAACACCGACAGGACGCCCCCGAGATAGATCACGCCGACGATGACGTCCTGCATCAGCCGGCTCTCGTGCGGCCGCTTCTCGAAGATCAGGAAGATGCGCGTGAAGCTGGTCAGCACCCAGGCAGCGTTGACCCACCAGATGGTCTTGGCCAGAGCCAGGAAGATCCGCTCGAAGGGCGGGGTATCGCTCGGCGCAATGACATAGGGGACGATGTCGTGGCTGTAGAGGAGCGCCGTGAGGCCGGCAAAGAAGACGAACTGGAAGATCAGCCGCTGCGCCGGATAGCGACGCAGCAACACCTGGGTGACGAGCACGCCGATGGCCGCCAGCGCGCCGGTCTGGACGAAGGGATCGCGCGCCAGTTCCGCCAGCATGGAGGCGTCCATCAGCTACTCCCAGAAGTGTCGAGGTCCGAGCTTCCTTCCTCGATAGCGGCCCAACCACGACGCGACCATTGTCCGGTCGCATCGGCGGCCGACCTCTTGGCATGACCGACACATACTTTGGTTTGGGCCGGTCCCGGGGAAAGCCTCCCCGGCGTCAGGCGGCGGACTGCAGCCGCACTGCGACGGGAATGGACTTCGCCGCCGGTGTACCGCTCTTCTCGTCGTGGTGAGAGAGCGGCAGGAGCGGATTGGTCTCCGGATAGTAGGCGCCGATCGACCCTTTCGAGATGCTGTGCGGCTTCGCCCGGAATCCGCCGACGAGGCGACGCCGCCCGTCGGCCGACAGGGTCTCGATCTCGATCATGGCTCCCTCGGCGATGCCGCGCGCCTTCATGTCGTCCTCGTTCATGAACGCCACCATGCGACCGCCGAACACGCCGCGATACCGGTCGTCGAGGCTGTAGATGGTGGTGTTGTACTGGTCGTGGCTGCGCAAGGTCGTCAACTGCAGTGCCGAGGGATCGGCCACGACAGGGTCCTCGTCGAGGCCGGAGAAGAGCAGAAAGTTGGCACGCCGACTCGGGGTCTCCCAGATCCGGTCGCGCGGCGGATTGTAGAGATGAAAGCCGCCCGGCGTCCGGATGCGGAGATTGAAGTCCGCGAACAGGGCCGGAAACACTTCCTCGATCTTGCTGCGGATCCGGCCATAGTCCTTCGCGTACTCCGCCCAGTCGATGCCGTGATCGGGCAGTGTCGCCTGGGCCATGCCACAGACGATCGCCACTTCCGATCTCATCTGGTTGCTCATCGGCTCGATGATCCCCGTCGAGGCATGGACCATCGACATGCTGCCCTCCACGGTGATCGCCTGGCCGATGCCGGCCTGGATGTCGATGTCGCTGCGGGCGAGGCAGGGCAGGATCAAGGCTTCCTTGCCGTGCACGAGATGGCCGCGATTGAGCTTTGTGCTGACGGCAACCGTCAGGCGCAGGCCGCGCATCGCCTCGGCGGCCATCGTCCAGTCCGGCACGGCCCGCACGAAGTTTCCGCCGAGGCCGATGAAGACCTTGGCCTGGCCCGCCCTCATCGCCTCCAGGGCCTTGACGACGTTGTGGCCGTGGGCGCGCGGCGGATCGAAGCCGAAGACTTTCTGCAGCCGATCCAGAAACTCCGGCTTGGGCTTCTCGTCGATGCCCATGGTGCGATCACCCTGGACGTTGGAATGGCCGCGCACCGGACAGACGCCGGCGCCAGGCTTGCCGATATTGCCCCGCAGCAGCAGCAAATTGACGATCTGCTGGACGTTGTCCGTGCCGAGACGATGCTGGGTGATGCCCATGCCGTAGACGGCGATGACCGCGCGCGCCTTCATGTAGATGTCGGCGACCCGCTCGATCTGCTCGCGCGGCAGGCCGCTCACCCGCAGAATGTCGTCCCAGCTCGTCGCCCGAATGTCGGCGGCGAAGGCCTCGAAGCCATGCGTGTGCTCGGCGATGAAATCGAGGTCGAGAACCGGCAGATCGCCCCTTCGCATCGCCGCGTCGTTGGCCTCGAGGACCAGCTTCATCACCCCCTTGAGGGCGGCAATGTCGCCGCCGACACGGACCTGGCAATACTCGCTGGCGATCCTGGTCTCGCCGAACGTGGCCATCTCCAGCGGGTTCTGCGGCGCGGCAAAACGTTCGAGCGCCCGCTCCCGCAGGGGATTGAAGACGACGATCGGCACGCCGGCGCGCGACGCCCGGTGCAGCTCCGTCAGCATGCGCGGGCTGTTGGTGCCCGGATTCTGCCCGATGATGAAAATGGCGTCGGCTCGGGCGAAGTCGTCGAGAATGACGGTGGCCTTGCCGATGCCGATGCTGGCGGGGAGGCCGACGCTGGTCGGCTCGTGGCACATGTTGGAACAGTCGGGAAAATTGTTCGTCCCGAAGCGTCGCGCAAAGAGCTGATACATGAACGCCGCTTCGTTCGAGGTACGCCCCGACGTGTAGAACTCCGCCTCGTTGGGATCATCGAGCGCCTTGAGCTCGCGGGCGATCAGGGCGAACGCGTCGGCCCAATCGATCGGCAGGTAGCGATCCGTCGCCGGATCGTAGCGCATCGGCTCGACGAGCCGCCCCTGCTGCTCCAGCCAGTAGTCGCTCTGCCGATCCAGCTCGCTCACGGTATGTGTCGCAAAGAACTCGCGCGTGACGTGGTTCCTGGTGAGCTCCCAGGCCACCGCCTTCGCACCGTTCTCGCAGAACTCGAAGGAGCTGGTATGCCGCGGATCGGGCCAGGCGCAGCCGGGACAATCGAAGCCCTCGGGATGGTTCATCGCCAGCAGCGCGGCGGAACCCTTGACCAAGACACCCTGCTCGCGCAGCGCCTTGGCCGTGGCGTGCAGGGCGCCCCAGCCACCGGCCGGCGGACTGTAGGGTGCGAATTGCGGCACATCCCGATCTTCATGATCGGCGTTGTCGGTCTGTGAAGCCGCGGAGAACGGGCGATCGGTCATGGCACTCTACTCCTCGAAGCGTCAGAGCTTGCGCGGGCACGATTGTTCCCGGTCAGTGTCATCGAATCTCGACCAGCGTGTGCGAAGTGTCGAGACCTTGCGGCAAAAGATGCGACATCGTCACGTCTCGGCAGCTCTCCGCACCGAACGTCGTGCATCCTCGAAAAAGCAGCGAATTACCGGGAAGATTTCAGGCCCGTGGCATCCCACGTTCATGACGCAATGACGACGACGACCTTCGAAGCGCCATCTGCAGATCATCGAACCGATAGGAGGCCAGTCATGACTCTTTCAATTCAGGACCGTAAGTCGGCAAAGCTGCACACGCCCAGCGGCTTCTCCGACAATGCCGTCAAGGACCTGTCCGGCGCGCTCACGGCACTGCTTGCCGACTGCTTTGCGCTCTACATCAAGACGAAGAACTTCCACTGGCATATCTCGGGGCGGCATTTTCGCGACTATCATCTGCTGCTCGACGAACAGGCCGACCAGATCTTCGCCATGACCGACCCGGTCGCCGAGCGTGTGCGCAAGATCGGCGGCACGACCCTGCGCTCCATCGGCCAGATCGCCCGGTTGCAGCGCCTGCTGGACAACGATGCCGACTATGTCGAGCCGACCGCGATGCTGGCCGAACTGCGCGACGACAATCGGCAGCTCGCCGGCTCGCTGCGGTCGCTGCATGTGCTTTGTGAGGAACATGGCGACGTCGCGACGGCAAGTCTCGTCGAGGTCTGGCTCGACGAAGCCGAACGCCGCATCTGGTTCCTTTTCGAGACCACCCGATAGGCTCTGCGGTCGCGCCTGTCTTCGTTTCGGGTCATACTGGGCGAAGACAGGCGCTGCGGCCCGCATACCAGCAGGAGCGAGCACCGATGAAACAGAGCAAACCCAAACCCGGCAAATCGCGGCCGACGGCGCGGCCCGGCGGCGCGGCCGACCGCGCGACCCCCAAGCCGACGCGGGACGACACAGAACGTCGCCTCGACGAAGAACTGGCCGAGACGTTCCCTGCCAGCGATCCGCCCTCCATCCTGCGGGGACGTCCCGCCGACGATTGAGGCCCAAACCTATGTATGGGGCCGACGAACCCTCCGTACAATAGCAACCCTAGTGCAGGGAATGACACGCTGCCTTCATCACAATGGTGGAGATTCGGTGATGTCGCGCAGCACGGAACGAATGGAAAGAGGCGCTTTCGACGGTCTTTCGGAAGCCTGTCTACCCCTTCCCGCCGTCGATCATGACCCGGCATTCGACGCAGAGGTCCCGCAGCATCCCGACCCGCAGTCTTCGCCTGGCGCCAGTCGTCACGTGGGCCCCCTACTCAAGTGGCGCTATCGCCGCGTCGAACGCTATATCGACGACCACCTGGAAGACCGCATCATGCTGGCCGACATGGCCCGCATCGTCGGCCTCACGCGCATGCACTTCGCCGCGCAGTTCCGGGTGGCCACCGGCGTCAAGCCGCACGAATTCCTGCTGCAGCGACGCATCGCCCGCGCCTGCGGTTTCCTGCGCGACGAGAGCCTTTCCCTGGTCGAAATCGCGCTCAAAGTCGGCTTTCAAAGCCAGGCGCACTTCACCACGGTCTTCAAGCGCATCGTCGGCGAGACGCCGAACAGATGGCGCCGCCTGGCACGGCTCGGTGCCGACCGGATTGATCCACTCCGCGCCGGCGCACAACTGCGGTGCTAGAGCACGTTCCGCTCGACTGGAATCAGTCGAGCGGAAGGTCGTGCTCTAGATTCTAACGATTCTAGAGCAGCTTATGCCCGGGAAGAGGGAACCGCATGCGGTTCCATCTTCCCGGGCGCTGCTCTAGCTGTGGAGTTGCGCGTTGAGGCCGTCCCAGTTTGGCGTGCGCCTGGTCGCCTCGAGAGCGCCGGTCTGGGAGTTGCGACGAAAAAGAAGGCCCTTTTGGCCCGAAAGCTCCTTGGCCTTCAGGACTCGGCCATCTTCCAAAAGGATGCGCGCGCCTGCCGTGATGTAACAGCCCGCTTCGACAACACAATCGTCCCCCAACGAAATGCCGATACCGGCATTGGCTCCGATCAGGCAGCGCTCACCGACCGTAACCCTCTCTTTCCCGCCTCCGGACAGAGTGCCCATGATCGACGCTCCGCCGCCGACGTCGCTGCCCCTTCCCACGACCACGCCGGCGCTTATCCGGCCCTCGACCATGCAGGGACCGAGCGTACCTGCGTTAAAATTGCAGAAGCCTTCATGCATGACGGTCGTGCCCGGTGCCAAATAGGCGCCGAGCCTGACGCGATCCGCATCGGCAATTCTCACGTCCGCAGGCGTCACATAGTCGGTCATGCGTGGAAACTTATCGACGCCTGTCACCTCAAACGCGAGGCCGCGCTTTCGGGCCGCCATTTGCACTTCCGGTACACGAGAGGGTTCACAGGGACCGAGGGTCGTCCAGGCAACGTTGGGCAACAGGCCGAAAATGCCATCGAGGTTCAGGCAATTGGGCTGAACGAGCCGGTGACTGAGGAGATGCAGCCGAAGATACGCGTCGTGCACATCGGTCGGTGCAGAGGCAAGGGAGTCGATTTCTGTACGGATTGGCACGATGTCGACACTGCGAATATCGTCGTGTCGCGCATATCCGTCTGCCTGCTCACCCAACGATCCGCCGATCTCGTCCTTCGTGAGCCGCACCGTTGCCGACTTGTCCGCCCCCACGACCAGGCGCAGCCGAAGAAACCAGGAATCCAGCACGCGGCCGTCAGCGGCGATCGTCGCAAACCCCTCGCCTCTCGCGCCTCTCAACTCCATCGCCATTCGAATTGCTCACTGTTCGGTCCTGCACATTGGCTGGCCGCGCATCATGAGTCCACGCCCTAAAGGGCGAAGCCGCCATCGACCATCAGGGTCTGGCCAGTGACGTATGAGGCGGCGTCCGAGGCGAGGAAGTCGACGACGTTGGCGATCTCCATCGCAGTGCCGAAGCGGCCGAGCGCCACCGCGTTCTTGGTCGCCTGGATGAAGCGATCGTCGAAATCGCCCTCTGCCACCAATCTGTGGAACATGCCGTCGCTGATCGCACCCACGCCCACCATGTTGGCGCGGATGCCGTTGCGCCCTTCTTCGGCGGCAATGCCCTTGATCAGCGATTCGATTGCGGCCTTGGGCGCCGACGACATCACGTCCTTCTTGGCATAGCGGCGGATTGCCGGCGTGCCGAGGCCGATCGCGACGCCGCGCGCGGCACGCAGTCCGGCAATGGCGTGATGGAAGAAGTTGTAGGCACCGAAGACGTCGGTGCCGACCGTCTCCTCGAACAGCTGCGGGGCAAGATCGCTGATGTAGCGCATGTTGATGTAGGGACCGGCAGCGTAGATCGCGGTGTGCAGGCCGCCGAACCGGTCGAGCACCTCCGCGTGGACCCTGGCCACCGCGGCCGCATCGCGCAGGTCGAGCTGGAACGCCGCCGCGCGGCGGCCCGTTGCCTCGAGCCGGGCGACCAGCTTTTCCGCGGCCTCGCGATTGCCGCGATAGGTGACGGCGATGTTGCTGCCTGCTGCCGCGAGCAGCTCGGCGATCGCCTGGCCGATGCCTCCCGAACCGCCGGCGATCAGCGTGGCACCGCTCGCGTAGCGCGCGGCTTTGGGGGCGGGTGCGCTCGCGCCGGTCATGCGTCGACCCTCGCCTGACGTGCGTCCGCGTAGTGACGCCGCGTGACCTCGCGCAGCTTCACCTTCTGGACCTTGCCCGAGGGAGTCATCGGGAAGCTGTCGACGATGAAGAGCTGGCGCGGGATCTTGAAACTCGCAACCTTGCCCTGGCAGTGGCGCTGCACAGTGTCGAGGTCGACGGGCCGCGCACCGTCGCGCAGAATGACGAAGGCCGCAGCGACTTCGTTCAGCCGCTCGTCGGGATAGCCGACGATCGTCACGTCGGCGATGTCGGGCAGCTCGAGCAGCAGTGCCTCGACTTCGGCCGGCGCCACGTTCTCACCGCCGACCTTCAGCATATCCTTGTAGCGCCCGGTGAAGCGCAGATAGCCGTCGGCGCGCATGTAGCCCGCATCGCCGGTCCGCAGGAACCCGTCCTCGCCCAGCGCCGCCGCCGTCTCCTGCGGCATGCGGTAGTAGCCCTTGGTCAGGGAGAAGCTGCGGATCCGGATCTCGCCGGTCTCCCCGGCTGGCACCGGCCGGCCCGTCTCCGGATCAACGATACGGATCTCGACACCTGGCAGCGGAAAGCCCGACGCTTCGCTGCGCTGTTCGACCGACGCGTCCATGAAGCCGGCGGTGATGCCACCCCAGGTCTCGGTGAGGCCGAACGACGGCAGGATCGGACAGAACTCGGCGTGAACGGCCCGCACGATGCCGATGCAGTTGTCGGGACCGGAGGGAAAGCTGCCCATGCGCAGGCTGGAAAGGTCCCGGCGCCTCTTCTTCTGGCAGTCGAGCAGATCGCGATAGTGCGGATCGAAGCCGTGGACGATCGTGGCCTTCTCCGCCTCGATCAGGTCGAGCGCCTGATCGGCGTCGAAGGTCTCCATCAGGATCTGGGAGGCACCGAGCGCGATCGAAGGCACTGTGACGAAACCGATGGCGTAGAGATGGAACAGCGGCAGGTAGTGCATCTGCACGTCGCGGAAGCTGGTCCCCCATATGACGCTGCGCTCGATGCAGAGCCGGACGCCAGCGTGGGTCAGCATGGCGCCCTTGGCATTGCCGGTCGTTCCCGAGGTGTAGACGATCATCGCCAGGTCATCGATTCCGATCGCCGCGGCTCGCGCTTCGATCGCCGCACGATCCGGCGGGCCGGCGGTATCGATCAGGGTCGCAAGCTCGTCGGCGACGGTGAGGCAACGGTCCTCGACCGTGATCAGACGACGGAGCTGGGGAAAGGCGGCGCTGCGAAGGCCGCCACCGGCCACCGGCTGCGCGTCGGCCAGGACTTCCGACAGCATGGCCCCGTAGTCGATCGGCCCCGACTTCTCGACATAGATCAGCGCCGTGCACTCGGATTGGCCGAGACAGTAGGCGATGTCGCGGGTGCGATAGCGCGTGTTGAGCGGCACCGCCACCGCGCCGATGCGCACGATGGCGAACAGCAGGAAGATGTATTCCGGCCGGCTGTTGAACCACAGTCCGATCTTGTCGCCGGGACCGAACCCCGCCCCGACGAGCGCCCAGGCGCAGCGATCGACCTCGCGATCCAGGACCTCGAAGGTCCAGCGGGACGGCCCGTAGACGAGCGCCTCTCGCGCGCCCCAGTTGGCGGCGGCGCGGGCCGGCAGGTCACCCAGCCGCAGATCACCGAACAGGTCGATCACTGCCGTTCTCCTCGATGGGGCGCGACGTTACTTGGCGAGCGACGGACATTTCGACGACGATAGCGGCGCGTAACCCACGTCGGCCGGAATGCGGCGCACCAGCTTCATGATGTCGAACTTGGACTTCGATTCTGCGGGCGACTTCACCTCCATCAGGTAGGTGTCGTGCTCCATCAGCCCATCGGGCCGCAGCTTGCCGTTGGTCGCGAACATGTCGTTGACCGGTGTCGCGCGCATCTGCGGCAACACCTTGTCGGGATCGGCGGTGCCCGTCGCCTTGATCGCCTTGAGGTAATGGCTGATCGACGAATAGATGCTCGCCTGGATCATGTTCGGCATGACGCCGCGACGCTTGAAGAAGCGCTCGGAGAATTCCCGCTTGGCCGGATCGAGATCCCAGTAGAAGGCGGTGGTGACATAGAGGCCCTGTGCCTTTTCCAGGCCGAGCGAGATGATGTCGCTGTCGTAGACGATCAGGCTGGCCAGCTTCTGGCCGCCGGCGATCAATCCGAAGTCAGCGGCACCGACCACGATATTGCGGAAATCCTGGCCGACATTCGCGACGCCGATGATCTTGGCCTTGCTGGCCTGTGCCTGCAGGAGGAAGGACGACATGTCCGGCGTGTTGAGCGGATTGCGCACGCTGCCCACGAACTTGCCGCCGTTTCCGACGATCAGGTCGCGGCTGATCTTCTCCATCGACTCGCCGAAGGCGTAGTCGGCGGTGAGGAAGAACCAGGTGTCGCCGCCGCCCTGCAGGATCGATTTCACCGTGCCGCGCGCCAGGACGTTGGTGTCGAGCATCCACTGCACGCTGTAGGGCGCGCAGTCCTCGTTGCTCAGCCGGTCGGTCAGGCCGCTCGAGAACAGCACGACCTTCTTCTTCTCGCGCGCCACCGCCTGGACGGCGAGCGCGATCGAGGACACCGGCACATCGACGATCGCGTCGACCTTCTCGGTGTCGAACCAGCGCCGTGCGATGGTGGCCGCAACGTCTGGCTTGTTCTGATGGTCGCCGACCGTCACCTCGATCTTGCGCCCCGCGACCGTGCCGCCGAAATCCTCGACCGCCATGCGTGCGGCTTCAGCCGAATTCTCACCGACGATAGTGGCGAAGGTGCCGCTCATGTCGGTCAGCACGCCGATCTTGAGAGGGCCGCCCTCCGCCAGGCAGAGCGACGGGATCAGGGCTGACGCGAGGACCGCCAGTCCCGCCGCGAACGCACGCTTCATCTTGGTTTCCTTCCCGCTTTTTCCCTTGGGGCGCCCCTTGATCGATGGGCGTCTTGGGAAAAGCGTAGAAACGGCGTTCGCGTATGTCAAATAAATTAGATAATAGCGAATTCCCGTTTCTCAGGACTCCGGCTGGTAGCCGAGACGCCGGGAGATCCGGCGCGCACATTCGCGCGCCGCGCGGGCGGTCGCGCCATCGGGGTCGCCGTCGGCGGGCAGGCCCGGCCGCATCAGGCTGACAGCCAGCACCATCTCGCCCTGATGATTGAAGACAGGCGCGCAGATCGAGTTCACCCCGGGCACCACGGTGCCGAGGCTGCGCGAGACGCCGAGGCGGCGCACGTCGGCCGTTGCGGCATCGAGCGCTGCCTGGCTCACCGGCTCCGGGCGGCCGGCGAAGCGATGGCGTTCCTGCTTGAGCGCGGCCAGGATGACACTGCGCGGCATGAAGGTGGCGAAGGCAAGCCCCGCGGCGGTGTTCATCAACGACAGCACCGTGCCGCAGCGCACGAAGACATGAAGCGGATAGTCCGCTTCGGTGACCTGCACGATGGTCGGTCCCTGCGTACCCCATACCGAGACGGCCGTCGAATAGTGGGCCGCCGCCTCGAACGACTTCAACTCTTCCTGAGCGGCCTTCAGCGGCGACAGGCGCTGAAAGGCGGCCAGGCCGATCTGCAATGCCTCTTCGCCGAGATCGTAGTGGCCGGTGGCGACGTCCTGCGTGATCAGCTTGAGCTTCGCAAAGCTCACCAGATAGGGATGCGCCTTGGACGGCGACATGCCGGCCGCCTTGGCGAGGTCACGCAACGGCATCGGCACGCGGCTTTGCACCAGCGCCAGCAGAAGCGAGCAGCCGATCTCGACAGATTGAATTCCCCGTTGCTGGCCCTTCACGGCATGCGCCTCCGATCGTTGATCCGCACCGGTTGCTACCCCGTGCGTTCCGACAGAGCGAGCACGATCGTCGTCGTTCTACTATAACGAACGCATTCGCTATTGACAAATTACCGACAAAGCCGCCGAATGGCCAAAAGTGACACGAGGAAACGCATGACGGAGAACGGGCACGATGCTCTCGGCTTGAGAGGCCGACGCGTATTGGTGACAGGCGCCGCGAGCGGCATCGGCAAGGCGACGGCGCTGCTGCTGGCGCGCCTAGGGGCCGACCTGGTGGTCACCGATGTGGCGCCACTGGCCGACACGGAGACGCAGGCCCTGAAGTGCGGCGTGAAGGTCACCGGACGGCCCGGCGATCTCGCCGACGAAGGCTTCCTTCAGTCGCTGTCGTCGGAGCCGGATCTCTTCGCCTTTGCGAACTGCGCGGCCGTCTTCAGTCGTGACGGCTGGCGCGCCGACCTCTCGCCGCAGGACCGCTTCGACCTGCTGATGCGGATCAACGTGCGGGCGCCCCTCGTCCTGGGGAACGCCCTGGTCGACCGGTTCGGCGAGCGCGGCGGCGGCTATGTCGTACTCGTTGGATCGGCCGCCGGGCGCAACGGCGGCGGCATCGCCGGCGGCACGCCGATGGACTATGCCGCTTCGAAGGGTGGCGTGCACACCTTGGTGCGCAGCCTGTCGCGTCGGGGCGTGGCCAGGAACGTGCTGGTGAACGGCGTGGCGCCGGGGCCGGTCGATACGCCGCTCGCGCAAGGCCTGCCGTTCGCGCCGTCGGCCCTGCCGCTGGGGCGTATGGGCCGTGCCGAGGAAATCGCCTGGCCGATCGCCTTCCTGTGCTCGCCGGCGGCTTCCTACGTCTCGGGCGCCGTCCTCGATGTGAATGGCGGCGCCTTCGTCGGCTGAACCTGCCGGATCGCGAACCTTATCGAAAGGAGAAGAAGATGGATGTCGGCATGCAGATGGTCTTCACGAGCCATGGCTGGGAGGGGATCGCCGATAGCGACGTTTACGACGAGGAAATCCGGCTGGCCCGTCTCGCCGACGAACTCGGCTTCGACGTGGTGTGGTCCGTCGAGCATCATTTCTTCGACTATTCGTTCTGCCCCGACAACGCGCAGCTGCTGTCTTACCTCACGACGCAGCTCAAGCGGGCCGACGTCGGCACGGCGGCGGTGATCCTGCCGTGGAACGATCCGCTGCGCGTCGCCGAGAAGATCTCCATGCTCGACTATCTCGCCCAGGGCCGGCTGCGGTTCGGCGTCGGGCGCGGCCTGTCGCGGCGCGAGTTCGCCAATTTCCGCGGCATCGCCATGGAGCAGTCGCGCGAGCGCTTCGACGAGGCCGCCGCCTTGATCGTCGATGCCTTGGCAACCGGCCATATGGAGGGCGCCGGCACCTTCTATCCGCAGCCGCGAACGCCGATCCGGCCTGCGCCGATGCGCCCCTTTGCCGATCGCCTCTACGCCGTGGCCTCGAGCGACGACTCCGTCGAATCCGCAGCACGGCTGCGCGCGCGCATGGTGATGTTCGCCGACCGGTCGTGGGAACATCGTCTGCCGTCCGTCGAGAAGCATCGCACCCGCTACCAGGAGCTCCATGGCGTCGCGGCACCGCCGCCGATGACATGCGATTTCTGCTACTGCGGCCCTGACGCCCAGAGCGCCGAGGAAAAGGCGACGACGTACCTCGACACCTATCTCGACAGCATCCTCGAGCACTACGAGATCATGGGCGAGCATTTCAAGACGACGAAGGGCTACGCCTCCTATGCCGAGGCGTCGAAGAGCCTGCAGAAGATGGGCAAGGCGGGCTTCCTTAAAGGCTTCATGAGCGCGACCTCCTGGGGCACGCCCGATCGCATCCTGCAGGGGCTGGAGGCACGCCGGAAGATGCTCGGCCGCTTCGAGCTGGCGACATCGTTTCGCTTCGGCGGCATTCCCTATCCGGAAGCGGAGGCATCGCTGCGCCTGTTCGCGAAGGAGGTATTGCCGGTCCTCAAGACCTGGAACTAGCGCGACAGCTCGAAGCCCCGCGCCGAGAGGCGACGTCCGCTCGACCGATCCCGGTCGGGCGGGGCGCCTTTCAGGCCACCATGTCGCCAATCAGCAAGACGTTGAGCCCGACCAGCAACAAGGCCATCGCCCAGCAGCACAGCGCCGTCCTCCGGCCCACCGCAAGATCGCCCATCAGCCGACGGCTGGCCGTGAAATGCACCAGCGGGACCAGGGCGAACGGCAGTTGCAGGCTCAGCACCACCTGGCTCGCGATCAGCAGGTGAGCACTGTTGTCCTCACCGGCCAGCGAGAAATAGAGAATGGCCGGGCCGAGCGCGGCACCGCGCGTGATCAGCCGCCGGATCAGGGGAGACAGGCGGATCCGCAGGAAGCCCTCCGTGATCATCTGGCCGGCCAGGGTGCCGGTGATGGTCGAGCTCTGGCCCGCCGCCAGCAAGGCGACGGCAAAGAGCGTCGCCGCGATTCCGCTACCCAGCACCGGATCGAGCAACCTGTAGGCCGAACTCAGGCTCGATACCTCGTGCAGGCCGTTGGCATGGAACACGGCGCCGGCGGCGATCAGGATCGCCGCATTCATGAAGAAGGCGATCGTGAGCGACAGGCTGGAATCGAGCGCGCCGGCCCTGATCGCGGCTTTCTTCACCTCCGTGCTCCGCTGCGATCCGGCCTCGAGCCGTCGGCCCACCACCGCCAGCAGGCCGCTATGCAGATAGAGATTGTGCGGCATCACGGTGGCCCCGACGATTCCAATGGCGATCAGAAGCATCGAAGGATCGACGATCAGCGTCGGCGTCGGCAGCAGCCCGGCCACCACTTCGAGCCAGTGCGGCCTTGCCAGTACCAGAAGCACCGTGAAGCTCACCGCCACCACCAGCATCAGGAGGGCCACCAGGCCGCTCAGCTTGCGATCGCTGAGGCCCAGGGAAAGCACAACGAAGGTCCCCGCACTGACGATCAGGACGCCCGGCAGCAGACCGATCCCGAACAGGAGCTTCAGGGCAACGGCGCTGCCGACCAGCTCGGCAAGGTCGGTCGCGACCATGGCGATCTCGGTCAGGAACCACAGCAGCATCACGACCGGCCGCGAGAAGGACTCGCGGCAGACCTCGGCCAGCCCCTTGCCCGTGACAATGCCCAGCCGCACGCAGAGCGCCTGCGCCATGGCCGCGACCAGGTTCGCCAGCAGAACGACCGACAGCAGCTCGAAACCGTAACGGGCGCCTCCGCTGAGATCAGTCGCCCAGTTTCCCGGATCGACATAGCCCACCGCGATCAGGACGCCGGGACCGACCAGGCCGAATCCTCGCCAGCCTTTCTCGCGAGCGAAATGCTGTAGCCGCGCCAGGCAAAGGCCAGCCAGCGAACCGCCGACCAAACCATCTTCGGCCATGAGCAGTCGCCGATCAGAGGTGCTTTCCATTGGCCTCACCCATCACGAACACACGTCACGGTTCCAGGAGAGATTTAGGGACGGTGAGCGGTGATCGTCTTGCTGGCACTTGCTCAAGGCGACAGCCGGATTCTCCAATCGCCCGATGCCCGTGCCGCGGCGTCCCGGCATCGCGGTGTTCGCGGCAATCGGCAATCAGAGTGGGCAAGCCGTCGACAGCCATTCCGGTGCAGCACGCCCTTATCAGGGCATCGCACCAGAGATGGAGGAATCACCATGGAACTCGTATCACGCCGCAATCTCCTGGCGGTGACTGCGGGCGGCGCGCTAGTCGCGGCAGCGGCAAAGGCCCAGGCGCAATCGTTCGGCAACCCCGACCTTCCGCCGGAAGGCGCGGCCAGCACCGCGCAGGATCCCGCCAGCATCACCGATCCCGGCTCGCAGAATCCGGCGCTCGCCAGTCAGTTCCCCTCGGCGCAGTCGCCGCCATCGACCGATGTCGGCAGCATGGCGCTGCCCTGGGCCTCCTTCAACAATGCGCCCAAGCGCATTCAAGGCGGTGGATGGGCCCGCCAGGTCACGCAGAAGGATTTCTCGATCGCAGAGGAGATCTCCGGCGTCAACATGCGGCTCACGGCCGGCGGCATCCGCGAGCTGCATTGGCATCTCGCCACCGAATGGGCCTACATGACCTACGGCAACTGCCGCATCACCGTGCTCGACGAGCAGGGGCGCGCCTACGTCGCCGACGTCAAGGAAGGCGATCTCTGGTATTTTCCCGCCGGCCTGCCGCATTCCCTGCAGGGGCTCGGGCCGGACGGATGCGAGTTCGTCATCTGCTTCGACGACGGCAAGGCCTCCGAATTCAATACGCTGCTGCTGACCGACTGGATGGCCCACACGCCGCCCCACGTTCTCGCCAAGAATTTCGGGATCCCAGCGGAGCAGTTTTCAAAGATACCGCTGCACGACCTCTACATCTTCCAGGGCAAGCTGCCCGGTCCCCTGGCGGCCGACCGGCAGGCCGTCACCAGCCCACTCGGCGCCCCGCCCTACCCCTTCACCTTCTCCCTGGGCGCGATGAAGCCCCTGCGGCAGACCAAAGGTGGCGAGGTCCGCGTCGCCGACAGCAGCAACTTCACCGTCTCGAAACGGATCGCCGCCGCCCTGGTGACGGTCCATCCGGGCGGCCTACGTGAACTGCACTGGCACCCCAACGCCGACGAATGGCAGTACTGGATCAAGGGCAAGGGCCGCATGACGGTGTTCAATACCGGCCCCAATGCCGTCACCATGGACTTCAATCCCGGCGACATCGGCTATGTGAAGCGAGCGCAGGGCCATTACGTGGAGAACACGGGCGACACTGATCTGATGGTACTGGAGGTCTTCAGGAGCGATCGCTTCGAGGATGTCGCCTTGTCCGACTGGCTGTCGCACACGCCGCCGGCGCTGGTGGCACAGCACCTCAACCTCGATACGTCGACGATCCGCCGTATCCCCAACGACAAGCCGCTGGTCATGCCCGATTAGGCGGCGCCTGCCGGGACACTCGGCGTCCCGGCGCCGGCGGCCGGCCCGTCCCGGTCAACGTCGAGGGCGGAAGTCCTGATCGGGGAATGACGAGGCTCGCGGCACCTGGATGACGATCGCTTCGTGGCCGGTGCTCTGGTGACAGGCGTTGCACGTTGCCGTGAGCTGACCGTAGGCCTCCGTGAAGCGATCCGCGTCGGCGCTCTTGATGGCCGTTGCAACGGCGTCCAGCGGAGCCGCCATCGTTGCATCGATCAAGGCGGCCATGTCGGTCGACCGATAGACCGGGATGGCATGCGCCACCCTTCGAAAGGCGCCCTGCAACTCGCGCAGCTCGTAATCGGCATAGGCCCAGTTCTTCTCCTGCCCCGCCAAACCGAGCTTGAGGTGCCGCGGCTGGATGACCATCGTCATCAGATCGCCGAAGCTTGCCTCGAAAGGACGGCGATCGGGCGGCGACTGAGCCCCGGCCTGGACAAGGCCAGCAAACACGATCGCTCCCGCACAGGCGGCCAATGACAGCGTCTTGCCGAGCATGCTCATTTTCCACGTCGTTCGAGGTACCCCATCATAGGGCTTGTCGCCGTGCCCGATTTGACCAGGCTTGCCCTCGACGTACCGGCCTTGCGCAAAAACTTCGCGGATCGTGATCGGACGCGCAGCAAACCAAAGTATAGGCCCGCTAGACCGAGGCGATAGACCTCGCACCTTCTGCGCGATGGAGAGACCAGGCCGGCTCCGACTAGCTTGATCCCGTTCCTGCCCCCTGGGCAAGGGGCAAGCAGACTCAAACGACGAAGGTCGAACCATGCTGATGGGTCCATTGCGCCCGCCCGTGCAACTGTACGGGTCATCCGATCGGTTCACGCGAGGTTGGCACGACCAGGTCGAGATCGAGGGAAGCGCGCCAGCAACGCGCCGCGGCAAGAGTTCGGCCGACATCGCCGGCGACGCCATCCAGGTCGAGCCGGGCGACAGGATTGTGTTTCACTATCGGGGATCACGTCACCTTCTCGTCATCTGCCGACAGGGCTTGCGCCGGGATGGCGAGACGGTCGTCAACGGCCTGCCGCGGTCGGCCCTGCACGACATGACGAACCGCGCCATCTTCGTTCCTGCCGGCCACAGCTATCGCGACTGGTACGAATCGCTCGGCGCGGTGCACATGCTGTTCCTCTACTTCGATCCTGCGCGCCTTCCCGAGGCACCGGCGCCGCGGTCGCGGCTCGTAGCCCCCACTTTCCTGTCCCTGGTGGCAAGGCTCGAGGAGCTGCTCGAGGCCGACGATCACCATAATTTGTACTTCGACGCTCTCGGCACCGCGCTCGCCTACGAGCTGTTCCGCCAGGGCCCGGATAGTGCCGCCCAGGAAGGAGCGGCCAAAGGCGGACTGACGCCACGCCAGCAACGGCTGGTCACGTCGTATATCGAGGACCATCTCTCGGAGCCGATTTCACTGTCGATGCTCGCACGGCTGGCGGGATTCAGCCCCTATCACTTCTGCCGCGCCTTCAAGCAATCGCTCGGCCAGCCGCCACACAAATACCACCGTCAGCGACGAATTGAGCATGCCAAGCACCTGCTCGGCCATACCAGCTCCTCGGTGACGGAAGTCGGATTGACCGTCGGGTATCGAGAGACAAGCTCGTTCACCGCTGCTTTTCACAAGCTCACCGGGCTCACGCCGACAAGCTACCGCCGAACCCTGCTGAGACCGGCACCGATAGAGGAGGCCGCGTCATGAAAACGCCCCCGCCAATCGCAGCGCTGCTGTTGATGCTGCTGGCCTGTGATGCCTCGTTTGCGCAGACCAGCCCGTCCAATTCGTCGCTCTTCACGTCCTCGCCGACCCTGAACTCGAGCACCGCGGTCGGCTCCGTCGGCGTCCCCCTCGGCGCGACCGAGCTTGCCGTTCCAGGCATCGCCCCTCCTCCGACCGGCGGCATCGGCAACGGATGCAGCGCGACCGGCAGCAGCACCATGTTATCCGGGAGCACGTCCTTCGACGGCGGCGGAGTGGCCGCCACTCCCTCGATCGGCTGCACGCAAAGCAGCGGCAGCACCGGCTCATCGATGCCGACCCTCGGCCTGACGGCCGGGCAGACGGCGCCGGCAGGCATTCCCCTCAGCTCAACCGAACTCGCCAATCCGGGGCTGAGCCCTTTGCCGCCGCTCACGACCATCAACACGCCAACGACCACCCCGACGACGGCGCCGACATCGACCGGAATGTCCTCCGTCCTGTCGTCGCCCCCTTCGACATCGCCCTGTGCCGCCTCGGGCTCCTTTGGCGGCCAGACCGTGCCGGGCCAGAGCTCCACTACGGCTTCGGGCTGCTGACCGTTTCCTCGGCCTTCGGAGGCCCCCATGATGCGAAAGCTGATCGTCACCGCCGTCCTTGGAGCTCTCGCTCTGGGGCTCGGGACGGCTTTTTATGTCGGCATCCTACCCGGCTTCGCGACAAGGCCGGCCGCCGTCCAGGCGCCTGCTGCGATCCCGGTCGTCGGCGGAACTGTCCAGCGCCATGACGTGCCGATCTATCTGCGCGGCGTCGGGACCGTCCTCGCCTACAACACCACCGTCGTACGGAGCCAGATCCAGGGCCAGCTCACCAGCATCACCTTCGTCGAGGGGCAGACGGTGAAGGCTGGCGACCAGCTCGCCCAGATCGATCCGCGGCCTTACGAGGCCCAGCTCCAGCAAATGAAGGCCAATCGTGACAGGGACCAGGCGCAGCTCGCCAATGCGTTGGCAAATCTCGGCCGCTACACCGACCTCCAGACCAAGGGCTATGCTTCCTCGCAGCTCTCGGACACGCAGAAGGCACAGGTCGCCCAGCTCGACGCGGCCATAAAGGCCGACGAAGCGTTGATCGCCCAGGCCGAAGTCCAGCTCGGCTATACCCACCTCACCTCGCCGATACAGGGCATCACCGGCGTGAGGCAGGTCGATATCGGCAACATCATTCATCCGACCGATCCCAACGGACTGGTCGTGGTGACGCAGATCGAACCGATTTCCCTGATCTTCACCCTGCCGCAGGACAAACTGCCGGCGATCCAGGCCGAGATGGCCAAGGGCCCCCTCACCGTCGTCGCCTACAGTCAGGACGACAAGATCAAGCTCGACGAAGGCACTCTGCTGCTGGTCAACAACCAGATCGCCCAGTCGACCGGGACCGTCCAGCTCAAGGCGAACTTCCCAAATGCCGCCCACCGCCTGTGGCCGGGCCAGTTGGTCAATGCCCGCCTGCTCCTCGAGGTTCGCAAGGACGGCCTCACCGTTCCCGCGGCGGCCGTGCAACAGGGCCAGAACGGGCCGTACGTCTATGTGATCGCGCCCGACAACACGGTGAGCGCCCGCCCCGTCACCGTCGGGCAGATCAGCGGAGGCGAGGCGCTGATCGACAGCGGCCTCAGCGCCAACGAAAGCGTCGTCGTCGACGGACAATATCGACTGACCGAGAACAGCACGGTGCGCCTGCTCCATGGCAAGGCGGCCCGCGAGGCCGATCTCCAGAGCGCCGTCGAGAAGGCGATCCCATGAACATCTCCGCCGTCTTCATCCATCGGCCGATCGCGACCGTTCTGTTGATGGCCGGCCTGCTGCTGTGCGGCCTCGTGACCTACACCCTGCTGCCGGTGGCAGCGCTGCCGAACGTCAACTATCCGACGATCCAGATCTCCGCCCAGTTGCCCGGTGCGGACCCGCAAACCATGGCGTCCACGGTCGCCACGCCGCTGGAGCAGCAGCTCAGCCAGATTCCCGGCGTCACCCAGCTCGCCTCGACCAGCGCGCTCGGCGTCACCACGCTAACCGTCCAGTTCGAGCTCTCGCGCACCATCGACAGTGCCGCCGTGGACGTGCTTTCCGCGATCAATGCCGCCAGTCCCTACCTGCCGACCAACATCCCCTATCCGCCGACCATCAGAAAGGTGAACCCGGCGGAAACGCCCATCCTGCTGGTGGCGCTGACGTCGGACACTCTGCCGCTCACCACGATCGACGCCTATGCCGAGAACATCCTGCTGCCCAAGATCTCGATGATCCCGGGCGTCGGCCTGGTCGGCATCGGCGGCCAGCAGAAGCCCGCCATCCGCATCCAGGTCAATCCGCAGGCACTGGCCGCGCGCGGCATCGGCCTCGAGGACGTGCGCAGCGTCATCGGCCAGGCCAATGTCGATTTGCCGAAGGGAACGCTCAACAGTCCGCGCCAGACCTACACGCTCAACACCAACGACCAGCTCCTGAAACCGGACAAGTACGAGGAACTGATCGTCGCCTACAGAAACGGCTCCCCCGTCCGCATCCGCGACATCGGCCGGGCGATCGAGGCGCCGGAAAACGATCTCCTGGCGGGCTGGTCCGGCCGGCAGCGTGCGATCATCCTCGCTGTCCAGCGCCAGCCGGGCGCCAACGTGATCGAGACCGTCGACCGCATCAAGGCGCTGCTGCCCCAGCTTCAGGCGTCGATGCCGCCGGCGATCAAGGTCGACATCCTGGCCGACCGGACGACCACCATCCGCGCCTCGGTCGCCGACGTGCAGTTCACCCTCCTGCTGACCGTCGCCCTGGTGGTGATGGTCATCTTCGTCTTCCTGCGCAACTTCTGGGCGACGGTCATTCCTGCCGTGACCGTGCCGCTGTCGCTGATCGGCACCTTCGCCGTGATGTATGCCCTGGGCTACAGCCTCGACAACCTGTCGCTGATGGCACTCTCGATCGGCGTCGGCTTCGTCGTCGACGATGCGGTCGTGGTGATCGAGAACATCGTGCGTCACCTGGAAGAGGGGCTGAGCCCGATGGACGCCGCTCTGAAGGGGTCGCACGAGATCGGCTTCACCATCGTCTCCATCACGCTCTCCCTGATCGCCGTGTTCATCCCCCTCTTCTTCATGGGTGGCTATGTCGGCAAGCTGTTCCAGGAATTCGCGGTCACGCTTTCCGTCTCGCTGCTGCTGTCGCTGGTCATCTCGCTCACCTTGACGCCGATGATGTGCGCGCGGCTGCTGAAGAACGAAAGCCGTCGCAGCCATGGCCGGCTCTATCGCGCGTCCGAACGGGCGTTCGACGCCCTGCTGCGGCTCTACGAAAGGGGCCTGAAGGTCGTCCTACGCCACCGCTTCGTGACGCTGATGGTGATGCTCGGCACCATTGCCTTCACCGGTTACCTCTATGTCGTGATCCCCAAGGGCTTCTTCCCGCAGCAGGACACCGGGCAGCTCACCGGAATCACGGAAGCGTCACAGGACATCTCCTTCCCGGCGATGGCCCAGCGCCAACAGGCCTTGGTGAACATCGTGCTGAAGGATCCGGCTGTCGCCTCGGTCGGAAGCTATGTCGGCCCGGGCGGCCCGACCGCGACACTCAATCAAGGACGCGTGTTCGTGAACCTGAAGCCCCTGGACCAGCGCGACGCCAGCGCCGACGAAATCATCAACCGGTTGCGGCCGCAGCTCGCAAAGGTCCAGGGCATCACCCTCTATCTGCAGGCCGCGCAGGACATCACCATCGGTGCGCGCTTGGCCAAGACGCAGTATCAGTACACTCTGACCGATGCCGATCCGACCGAGCTCGCCCATTGGTCCGCCATCTTTCTCGAGAAGATGAAGGCCATTCCCGGCATCATCGACGTCGCCACCGACCAGGCCAATGCCGGCCCGATGCTGGACATCGCAGTCAACCGTGAAGTCGCCTCGACCTTCGGCATCCTGCCATCCACCATCGACAACGTGCTCGACGACGCTTTCGGCCAGCGCATCGTCTCGACGATGTATACCTTCCTGAACCAGTATCACGTCGTGCTCGAAGTCGATCCGCGCTTCCAGTACAGCCCGCAGGCGCTGCACGACATCTACCTGAACTCGGCGACCGGCCAGCAGGTGCCGCTCAGCACCCTGGTGAGCAGCGACATTCGGCCGGCGCCGATCGTCGTCAATCACCAGGCCATGTTCCCGTCGGTGACCGTGTCGTTCAACCTGCGTCCCGGCGTGGCGCTGGGCGATGCCGTCGCCGCCATCCAGACGATGGAGCGGGAGACCGGCAAGCCGGCCTCGCTTGCCACCTCGTTCCAGGGCAATGCGCAGGCCTTCCTGGCCTCGCTGTCGGGCACGCCGCTGCTGGTCGCGGCGGCCCTGATCACGGTCTACATCATCCTGGGCGTTCTCTACGAGAGCGCCATCCATCCCATCACGATCCTGTCGACCCTGCCCTCCGCCGGCGTCGGCGCCCTTCTTCTGCTGATGGCCGTTCACCTCGACCTCAGCGTGATTGCCATGATCGGCATCATCCTGCTGATCGGCATCGTCAAGAAGAACGGGATCATGCTGGTCGACTTCGCGCTCGAGGTCGAACGCACTGAGAAGCTGGGCCCTGAAGAATCGATCTACCGCGCCTGCGTCATGCGCTTCCGCCCGATCCTCATGACGACGATGGCCGCCATGCTGGGCGGTGTGCCCCTGATGCTGGGGACCGGAACGGGATCGGAGATCCGTCAGCCCCTGGGCTATGCCATCGTCGGCGGCCTGGCGCTGTCGCAGCTCCTCACGCTTTACACGACACCCGTCGTCTTCCTCTATCTCGACCGCCTCAGCCATCGGCTGGGAGTGAAGCGGAAAACCGCCTAATCATCAGCGCGTACGCCGGCCCGCTTGCCCTACCTTCATGTTCCCCTCTCCCGTTTCGCGGGAGAGGGCGGAAGCGTGCGACTCCGCTCACTGCTATACGCAAGTATACTTTCAGCAATCGAGCGGGGCTGATTAGGGTGATGGGCACGCAGATGTCGACGTTTCCTCTTTCGTGGCGGCCTTCGTCTTCGCCCGTCATCGCCTATGGCCTTGCCGTTCTGGCCGTGACGGCGGCGTTCGCGATGGCGCGGCTGCTCGAAACCTACCTGCAGACCATGCCCTACGTTTCCCTGTTCCTTTGCGCCATCATGTTCGTCGCCTGGGCCGCCGGCCTGGGCCCCAGCCTCCTGGCCGTCGCCGTCGCGGTACTCTATTTCACGTTCTTCCTCCTGCCCCCCGAAGGAACCTTCGAGGTCGCCGCCAACGACATTCCGCGCATCGCACTCTTTCTCGTCACCGCCCTCTTCGTGGTGGCGCTGAGCGCCGCGCAGCGCCGCAGCAGCCGGGCGCTGGCACGCTCGAACGAGGCTCTCGGCCGCACGAACAGGGCATTGCAGGCCGAGAACGCCGACCGCCGGCGCGCGGAGACCTATCTCGACGAGGCGCAGGCGCTCAGCCGGACCGGCTACTTCGCCTGGAAGGTGAAGAGCGGCGAAATCTTCCTGTCGTCCGAAGGCTATCGCATTCTCGACATCGACCGGGACGACGAGCCGACGCGCGATCTCGTCCTGCAGCGTGTGCACCCGCACGATCGCGCCAACCTGCAGGCGGCGTTCGGTCCTGGCCGGCCAAACGGACAGGACTACGACTTCGAGCTGCGCTGGCTGGCCCCTGCCAATGCGACCAAGCACCTGCATGTCCACGCCCGCCGGGTGCATCTCGGATCCGGCGAGGAGGAGATCGTGGGCGCCGTCATAGACGTCACCGAAACCCGCCAGGCCCAGGATACGCTGCAAGCCATGCAGGCGGCCCTCGCGCACGCTTCCCGCGTCGCCACCCTGGGGGAAATGAGCGCCTCGATCGCCCACGAGGTCAACCAGCCGCTGGCCAGCATCGTCGCCAACGGCGAGGCAGGCTTGCGCTGGCTCAACCGCAAGGAGCCGGTGCTCCCCGAAGTCGAGAGCGCCATGAAGCGAATCGTCCGGGATGCGACGCGCGCCAGCGAGGTCGTTCAAAGGCTGCGGGCGCTTGCCCGAAAGGCACCGGTGGAAAAGCAGCCGCTCGACCTGAACGACGTGATCCGCGAGAGCATCGGCCTTCTCCAACGCGAGATCCTCGCCAACCGCGTCGCCTTGACGGCCGATCTCGGCACCGGGCTCGCCCCCGTGCTTGCCGACCGGATCGAATTGCAGCAGGTTGTCATCAACTTGATGGTGAACGGCATGCAGGCGCTGGCGTCCGTCACCGATCGGCCGCGCCTGCTCGTGGTTCGTTCCAGCGTCGAGGGGAGTGGCGTGCTGGTCGCCATCCAGGATTCCGGCGTCGGCCTGGACGCATCGACCGTCGCCCGCCTGTTCAGTCCGTTCTTCACCACGCGCGAGGCCGGCATGGGCTTGGGCCTGTCGATCTGCCGTTCCATCGTCGAGGCCCATGGCGGGCGCATCTGGGCATCGGCCAATGACGGACCGGGCGCTACCTTCGCATTCTCCCTGCCGTTCCAGCAGGAGCTCGCCGCATGAGCCGCGTCTTCGTGGTCGACGACGATGCCTCGATACGCGAGGCCCTCGATAGCCTGTTCCGCTCGGTCGACCTCCAGGTCGACGTGTTCGCCTCGACGGCGGAGTTCCTGCAGCACAAGCGGGCCGACGGCCCAAGCTGCCTGGTGCTCGACATCAGGCTGCCGGGTGTGAGTGGGTTGGACTTCCAGATCCAGCTTCAGGCGGCGCAGATCCGGATCCCGATCGTGTTCATGACCGGACATGGCGACATACCGATGTCGGTACGGGCCATGAAAGCGGGTGCCGTCGACTTCCTCGCCAAGCCGTTTCGCGAGCAGGACATGCTGGACGCGGTGACGGCGGCCCTGCAGCGCGACGAGCAGGCACGCGCGGCCGAGAGGACGCACCATTCGTTGCGCGCCTCGTTCAATCAGCTGACGGCGCGGGAGCGCGAGGTCATGACCCTGGTCACCTCGGGCCTGATGAACAAGCAGGTGGCCGGCAAGCTCGGTCTCAGCGAGATCACGGTCAAGCTGCATCGCGGCCACGTCATGCGGAAGATGCAGGCAAGGTCACTTGCAGACCTTGTGAGGATGGCGGAGAGCCTGGAACTGCACCGGCCGGACGGCAGCAGGTCCTAAACGTCTGTATGATTCCCAAACTGCCGGAGATGAGCCACCTTGGCCTCCTGTCGGGGACGACGTCGCGCATGCCGTCGTGATCGTCTTCTGAAGGAGTACCTGTTGTCGGAGATCCCCCTCGTATCCATTGTCGATGACGACGACTCCGTTCGAGCGGCCATGAGCAGCCTTGTCAGGTCGTTGGGTTACGATGCATGTGTCTTCGCCTCCGCCGAAGCTTTCCTGACGTCGCCGCAGCTCACCGAGACCGCCTGCCTGATCCTCGACGTCCAGATGCCGAAGATGAGCGGACTCGATCTGCAGGCCGAGTTGCAGGCGCGGCGCAGCACCATTCCGGTCATCTTCATTACGGCATTTCCCGAGGAGCATATCCGCCGCCGGGCCGAAGCAGCCGGCGCGATCGGCTTCTTCGGCAAGCCCGTCGATGGTCACACCATCATACGATGCCTGGACGAAGCCTTGAGCACGCGCCGCACGTCGGCTTAGACGGCGACAAGCGGGGACAGCGAACGGCTCGGGCCCGACAAACCCTCAAGGTCGCAAGGCGCGCGCCAACGCGGTGGCTACGCTGGCGAGCTCCCGCCGGAACAGAATCGCCTGCTTGTCCGTGAAACGCGAGGTGGGCACGGCCAGGTTCACCGCACCCAGCAGCTCGTTCCCGTGGGTCACCGCGCTCGCAATGCCGGTGATTCCCGGTGTGAACTCTTCCCTCGAATAGGCGAACCCGTCTTTCCGAGCCGCCACGATTTCCTTTCGCAGCAGGTTGACGGAGCGCAAGGTCCGCGGCGTGATCGCCTCGAACGACAGGCCGGCGAGATAGGCCTCCAGCTCCCGCTCCGCCAGGTGCGCCAGGACGACCTTGCCGGCGGAAACGGCATAGAGCGGTGCGAGATCGCCTTCCCTCATGGTGAAGCTCAACGCCTGCCCGCCGACGATCGTGGCCGCGACTTCGACCCTGTCGCCGCGGCGAACGTAGAAGCCCGAGGTCTCGTTCACGGCGCCGCTCAGCCGGCGCAGATGCGGCGTGACGATCGTGGCCAGCGACGGAGTATCCAGCCGCGCCGCCAACTGGCGGAATCTTTCCCCGAGCCTGTAGCCGCCTCCTTCATCCTGGCGCAGATAGTCCCGCGCCTGCAGGTTGTTGAGCAGGTGGAACAGGCTGCTGCGCGGTATGCCGGTGCCGGCCATCAGCGCCGTGAAGGACGGGGGCACCTCGGCCTCAGCCACGAATTCGAGGAGATCGAGCGTGCGGTCCGCCGACTTGACGGTGGGTTTTGCTTCAAGTTTCATATTCAGAACTAGTTCTATAGGAGAAACAGGTCGTGACCAATCCTGCCGTGACGCCCGCCGACTGGCGCGTGACCGATCCTGCTCTCGTCGATCGGCTCGCCATTCGGGAACTGCTGGAGAACTGGGTCGTTTGGCGCGATGCCGGCGACTGGGACCGGTTCGCGACCGTCTGGACCGAAGACGGCTGGATGTCGGCCACGTGGTTCCAGGGGCCCGCCGCCGAGTTCATTCGCGTCAGTCGCGAGGGATGGAGCAAAGGCGTCAGCATCCTGCATTTCCTCGGGGGGACGAGCATCGATCTAGCGGGAGACCGCGCCATCGCGCAAACGAAGATGACGATTTCCCAAAGAGCCGCCGTGCACGACGTCGCGTGCGATGTCGTTTGCACCGGGCGATTCTACGATTTCCTCGAAAAGCGAAAGCAGCGCTGGGGCATCGTCCGGCGCCAGCCCATCTACGAAAAAGATCGGCTGGATCCGATCGACCCGGCCTCCGCCCCGTCGCTCGACCGCGATGCCCTGAGCGCCTTGCCCGAGGGCTACCGACATCTGGGCTATGCGCAGGAGCAGATCGGCTATCGCGTGAAGCGCGACATGCCCGGCCTGAAGGGGCCCGAGGTCGAGGCGCTGTACCGCCGGGGCGCCGCTTGGCTGGCCGGCGGCACGGCGTTCGACCCACCCCACTGATTGACGATCGAACGCGCTGCCCTCCGGCAACCTTGACTTGGGGTCGTCCCTTTGATTTCATTATATGAACTAGTTCATATATGAAAACCAAAAGGAAATGCCGTGAGGCTCGACGGACAGACTGCCATCGTCACGGGTGCCGCGCGTGGGCTGGGCCGCGCTTTTGCGCACCATCTGGCTGGTCTCGGCGCCAACGTCGTGGTGACCGACCTGGATTTCGCGCAAGCCTCCGCCTTCGGTGAAGAACTTTCGGCAGAGACGGTCGCGGAGGAGATCGAACAGCTCGGCGGGTCGGCTCAGCGCATCGAAACCGATCTGA
>Ga0209930_1000923_pt1 | contig 54577 bp, 40 predicted proteins | sample ThiBiot_500_biof_2_FD_183948 | JGI IMG/M metagenome (GOLD analysis project Ga0209930, IMG submission 183948) | Wastewater bioreactor microbial communities from Cape Town, South Africa - Thiocy_cont_500_biof (SPAdes) | ecosystem: Engineered > Bioreactor > Thiocyanate-remediating >...
TTCTGAACAGACAATAACTCCCTATGTTTCTTATGTAACGCTCGGTAGTGTGATATTAATAGTTTGTCTTATGGTTCTATTCAAACTTGCAGCACGAGATCATCGATATCTATCCAATTCAGAACTATATATCTATGCTCGACCTGATGACAATCAACGAAAAAATAATATGAACAAAAAACCACGTCGAAATACATCGCTTTTACTCGACGTACCACCACCACCACCACCGCCAACAGTACCATCCTCAAATACAACAGCATTAAACAAATGAAAAGTTTTACATCAGTAGATTAAACAGCTACTAACGACATCTTTTAATTGCTAAAATATAGTTTAATTACTCGAAGAATTTATGAAGACTTGAACAAAATTTTCATATTTAAAATAGTTTTATTGAAAATAAATTTTCTCTTGAGAAAAACTCTTTGTTAATTGGTCGTTTTGAAACTAGACAGACAATGACCTCTGTGATGTGTTGTTTATCTATCTAGGCCGGCAAGCAGTGACGTCGTGACTACACGGTGCCCCCTATCTCTCTATTGATTCAGTGGCTCTACACTCGTTTTCTTTTGATTATTTTGCATTGATACAAAAATCAATAATAAACAACAAGAGAAATTCATTGAAATTCAAAAATGACAAGTGGAATTCGTCGTTCAACACGTTCACGATCGAGTTTAAACGTTAAATTCGCCGATGATCCTGATTACGACGAGCAAACATTCGAAGACGATCAGGGCGACGATGACAACATTGACGAACTGCCGGTGGCGCGTATTAAACAAGAGCAACAGCGACACACAAATCAAACTTCTAATACCAATAGCAGTTTGATTAAACGACGTCGTGGACGACCAGCTAAACGCGAACAATTGCATGACAACGACGAAGATTGGCATGTCGAAGACGAAGAAGATTATTCAACGGGCACACCGCTCGATGTAACATTGAGTTCCGAAGGAAATCCATCGGTTTATGAATTTAGGTTTGTAATTTCGAATGATTTGAGCTCGTCGATTGACTTTATCTTTCTAGTGAAACATCAAATCGAAAGAATCTAAGCACGCCAGGAAATAATCTTTCACGTGATTCATCGAAAACGTCAGTGAAAATTCGTCGTGATGAAAAACATCTCTGTCCATATTGGTAACATATCGAAAATCAATATTGTTCTTATGTTTTGTTTTTTCAGCAATTATTGCACAGGAAAAAAGTATCTTCTCCAACGGCATCTCAAATCACATTCAACTGAACGACCACATAAATGTAAAAAAAACTTCGATTGTTTTGAAATCTCTAGTTGATTTCCTTAGGCACGTATTGCTCGAACACGTTTAAAACAACGGCTCAATTGCAAAATCATGTGAATACACATCTTGGTATCAAACCATTTCAAGTAACGAGAAGGGGAAAGAGGCGAAAAACAAAATCGAGTTTATGTTTTTCAGTGCAAATTTTGCGAATATAAGTTTACAACAAGCGGTGAATTGATTCGTCATGTTCGTTACAAGTAAAAGCGAAATTCGAGAAGATTCGAGAGAAATCGTTTTTATTTAGACATACATTAGAAAAACCGCATAAATGTGAAGAATGCGGCTATGCAACGGTCGAATTGAGCAAACTTCGTCGACATATTCGAACGCATACAGGCGTAAGACCTAAATTTTGAAACAAAAACAATACACCCAAAAGAAATTTTATTTATTTTTCAGGAAAAACCATATTCGTGTCCTCATTGCTCGTACTGCAGTCCGGATACATTCAAATTAAAACGTCATTTACGTGTTCATACTGGTAAAACCAAACATTTTGCACCAAAATCCTCACTAAATTCTTCTTATTTTTCAGGTGAACGACCTTACCAATGCACAGTAAGAGTGTTTTGTTTTTCTTCAAATTTCGTTGAATATTTTTTTTTCTTAAGATTTGTAAATTTCGTTTTACTCAAAGCAATAGTTTGAAAGCTCATATGTTGACCCATCAAACGAATGCGCAAAAGTTTCATTGTACATACTGTCCAACAGTTCTCACACGAAAAGCCGATCTTAAACAACACATGATCAAAAAACACGCCAATGACGAAGATTTCGTCACGTGTTTGAAATGCGACCAGGAATTCGCCGATCCGTAAGCGAAAATTCGTTCGAAAATCGAGTTTCAATCGTTCTACTTTAGACACGAATTGAGTCAACACAAGAAACTTCATCATACGAACAACAATAACAATTCGAATAATTCGAATACGACAGCGAATAATCTTAACATCCAACGAATTCAATTGAACTGCTCCTTGTGCACATTCAAAACATTTTCACAGGATATTTTAGACGATCATATGGACTCGGAACATCGAGGTTCGATTTCGATAGCAAAACCAAATAAATTTTTCTCATTTTTCTTTTTTTCTAGATGATCGAAGTTACCAATGCAACGAATGTGGTTTAATGTACGCCACACGTGGCGATCTCCGTCAACATATAACAAAAGTTCATCGTTGCGGTGTCTACGCAAATATCCCTGCTGGCGGCCTGTCGATTCGACAAAAGAATTACCCGTCATCGAAAGGTGCTCAACGTTCGTCGATGTTGTCGTCTTCACCAATGAAAAAGTCTCAACAGCGCCGAGAAATCGTCTATCGTTGTACGATTTGTCGAAATAAATTTCCGACAGTTCGAGCCATCGAACGGCATCACTACGATGTCCATCGAATCGACCCGTTCGATAGCGAAGCGATGAAAAACGCGACTCTCCAAGACGAAGAGGAAATCGAGAGTGAACATTTGGAACAACTTCATCAACAAGATGAATTTCATAACGCCGGCGACGAAGACGAGCAAATGGCGATCATACAATTTCGAAATCAACATCAAAACGCCGATCAATCGCCGTTGATCGTCAAACTCGAACGAGGTAGATCGAATTTCTTTGTCAAGTTTTTGTAATCGAAGAAAATGACATTTAGATGGTTATGATAATTTCGAAACGGCTGACGATTATCTGACGAACAAGCCAACGCCTCGTACACGGCAATGGCAACGAGCTCGTCGAAATATGTCGAAAACTTCGTTCGACGATTCGTTGACAACGAAGAAAGATTATTATCATTCGACGAATTACGATATGAAAGATCAATATGACGATTATTTCGATGATGAACAAGAATTTGAAACTGCCGATACTTACGTTGAAAATATCGATGATAACGATGATGGTGGAGATGATGAAAACGAAAATTTTACATTCAAATATCGTTCGTCAACACAAAAATCAACATAAAAACTCATTTTTTTCTCTTTCTTTGCTTGTTTTTTATATATACATATGATCTGCAAAGATGCGTTAGTCGTACGAATGATTCTTCGTACAGATGTTTTGTTTTTCTTCTCCTCTCGCAATGCATCTGTTCATGTTGTAGACACACACACAAAAACCATTCGTTTCATTTCTTTATTCTTCTCCTTCTTCTTTCTTTTTGCTGTATGAACTTAGTCTTGTGATTGGTTAAACAAGAAAATAAAACAAAAGCACACAGGTTAATTTCGTCTTTGGTTTGACTCATCGAGAAAGAGAGAACGAGGAGGAAAAAAATGCTTCGTCAGCGTTACAGTGTGTGTAGTCGAGGGTGCATGAGTATATAAATGTCGGTTGTTTTCCATTTCATGTTAAGGTAAACATGGCTGAAAATAAAAATCCCGTGACAAACGACAAAGGAGAATTTGTTCGAAATGGTAAAATTTTTGAATAGTTAAGAAGAGAATTTTCATTTGAATTTAGTAACGGTTTTTCGAAATTGGGTTCGAAATGATCCACAAGCTGAATATCCTGCCGAAGCAAATCGTTATCATATATATGTTTGTTTGGCTTGTCCTTGGGTAGAGAATAGTGTGTGTGTTTTTTTTAACACGTAGAAAATGAAACTATTTTCTAGGCACATCGGACACTCGTTGGATTGAAATTAAAAGGATTAGATCATGTCATTTCGTATTCAACTGTGGATACTTTATTGGAAATGGAAAAAGGTTGCGGTTGGGCATTTGGAGAGAAATATCCCGATCCACATCATCCAACATTTACTTATTTAAAAGATGTTTATAAACTCAATGATCCAGATTACAATGGTCGAGTTACAGTTCCCGTTCTTTTCGATCTTAAAACACAAAAAATCGTCAACAATGAATCAGCTGAAATTCTTCGTATGCTCAATTCGGAATTCAATGAATTTGCTCGTCATTCAAATGTCGATCTCTATCCTGAATCATTACGTTCTCGTATCGATCAACTCAACGATGAAATCTATCCAACATTAAACAACGGCGTTTACCGTGCTGGTTTTGCTAAATCTCAAGACGCGTACAATGCTGCATTTGTTGATGTTTTTTCTATGTTAGATAAACTCGAAGGTATTCTTTCGCAACAACGATATTTAATTGATAATGAACATCTAACTGAAACCGATGTTCGAGCATGGACAACACTCTTACGTTTCGATCCCGTTTATTTCGGTCATTTTAAGTGTAATAAGAAAATGATTTCGAAAGATTATCCGAATTTGTTTGCATTCATTCGAGATATCTATCAAATCGATGGAATCAAAGATACAGTTGATATCAATGAAATCAAACGACATTATTATGCATCGCATTTAATGATCAATCCAACGGGTATTATACCGCTTGGACCTGAAATTGATTACGATCTACCACATGGTAGACATAGTTAAACTTTTGTTTTGCTTTTTCTTTCTTCTCTATGAATTTATTAATAATATTGAAAATAAATCAATTGACGTTAGCTGTACTATGAATAGTCAAAGAACATATTGCGGTTTTAATGGCCGTTTTTTTCTTCTTGTCTTTCGATTTTATTGATAATATCATAATATTTTCTATATACGGACAAAAAAAGGCATTTGATTTACAATTCTAATTGATTTTTATATTATGCACATCTTTTATTGGTTGACATCAAAAATTGGAGTTTGAAAAAAAAGAAGAAGAAAGATTGTTACTTCCTCTTGTCATCGTTCGTTCTATCGTCGATTTTTCTCCTATTGTGATTAGACATTAACATTTATTTTAAAACTATATTCGCTACAGCTGGTACACGATTTCTTCTCTCATCTTGAAAAAAAAGAAAAACGAAGATTTTTCTTCTTCTTATTCAGTTTTTTCATCGAATGGCGACATCAATGAATACAAATGATCAACCAAAAAAATCTTCCGTCGGTTTACTATTAGTAATTGGAGAGATTTATTCGAATGAACAACGAGAAGATCTATGTGTTTCTCTTCAACGTGCTTTTCAACATATTGATTATGATAAATTTCGAGATATAACCGATCTATTCAATAATTTACTACATGAAAATGAATTTCAAGCCGGTAGATTGACATGAACAACTATTGCTGTTATTAGCGAATTTGTTTCGTTTTCGAATAGATTGTCAGTATCGACAGATTGCAAGTACAGAGAATGGTTCACTTGCTGGTTTTTTATATCTACCAAATTTTCATATGGTTGTCAATGTTCTCCGAGATTTATTTAATCTTTGTCATGAAGTTTCAATTATATTCTGTGGTAATAATACGAAGAAAAAAATACAAACATCGTTTATTTTTCTATCTAAATACTAAAAATAGGACAACAGATTGCATCAAATGGAGCATTAGTTCTATCGGATTCATTGTTCACATGTGAAAATCTCGGGAATATATTCGAAGAAAATCCATCGTATCTTATTCGAAATTTACAAATCGTTCTACCATTGATCACAAATCAATGGAATCGTTTAGCAAAGAATTTCTTACCAAAATATATTGAAAATATTCAATTGAATGATCTATCGAATGAACAAGTTGCTGAAGAATTTTTTGGCGATGTTTTTTACGATACGTTAGCCGAAGTTTTATACAGACATTCAGTTAATTTTGATATTCCAACAAAATTAGTACCGAGGGATAACGCAGGAACAAGTAAAAATAAAAAATAAAAAAGAGAATGTTTTTTTTATTGAATCGATTTAGTTGCATTTGATGAGCCGAATCTTTATGTTCTCTATGGACAACAAGGCGAAGCATCTTTATTTGGTGTTCGTGGTTTTGTTGTGTTAGTCAATGGTGGTTTCAATCGATATCCTTCGTATTGGAATCTGATTCGTGGATTGCAAAATATTGATGCATGTATTTTAACACATTTTGATTATGATGTTTTGCCAGGTTTGCAAACAATTGTTCGTCGAAAAACCATACCAACAAATGAACATGGAGAGTTATGTAAACCGGATATAGGTGCAGTTTTTCTTAATCATATACAACGAATGAAATTTCAATCTGTCTTACGAACAAAATCATCGTCATCGACAACTAATAATAGTTTATTAGTAAATTTCAATGAAAATATTGAGGAATTTTTGAATGATATCAAACAATTGAATATCGATACGTTCGATTTAGTTAAACAGATAAAACCAATTAATCTCTACAGAAAACTTGCATTTGGTTCACTTGATTTCTATATTTTACATCCGACAACTTCAACAACTGATGATGAGAGAATAGTGAACAATTTACAAAAGGTAGAAACTTAAATTATTCATATCGTATTACTCAATTTTAAAATAGATTCCAATTAATAATCATCAACCATCAACTACAGTTATTCCACTTCATCATTGGTATTCGTCTTGTTCGTTACTTGTTTGGACACCAACATCGAAATCAACTCGAGATTATTTTGTTCGTATTTTATATACAGGTGCTTGTCCACAGACGTTAGTCTTCGAAGCGTTGAATAAAGTTCGAAGTCTGGAATTTTTACGTGAACCACAACCCACACATTTAGGAGACATTAAAATAGCATCATCCTTTCCGCACAGTACACCTATACAGACGACGACTGAAAAGCCAAAAGTATCTCCACCATTAGTTTCGAAACCAATTCGAACACCAGCACCAACTATTCCGAAAAAAACAGTACCAAGTTCTACTACACCAAAACCACGACCTGTTCAATCGACTGCGTCTAAATCAGAAAAACCGAAAATTTCACAAAAAATTCCTAGTAAACCTGAGAAACCGAAACCACCAACGGTTCCTAAGAAAGTAATTAAATTTGTATTCTAGTATTATTAATTCAAAGGTTTTTTATATTGTTATATGAAATAGGCACCAGTTGCAACAACTAGTCGTCCTATTCGATCGATAATTAAGGAGAAACCTGCGGTGAAACCTCAACGATCTGCTCCAAAAATTACAACCAAACCTAAAGAGCCAAAGAAACCAATACAAACTGTAAAAGCTCCGATTGTGAAAAAACCAAAAGAAACACCCAAACCGAAAATTGAAACTGAACATGAGCAAAAATTAGAAACACTAGTTGAATCGCTTGAAGAACCACCCATAGAAATTGAACACGAGCAAAAACTAGACACGTCATTTGAATACAAAGAAGAACCACTCACTGAAATTAAGCATGAACAAAAAGCAGAAACACCAATTGAATATGAAGAACAACCGATTGTTGAAATTGAACATGAACAAAAATTGGAAAGTCCAATTAAATATGAAGAAGAAGAACAAGAAGATCCAACTGATGTTCACGATGAAATTTCAACTGCAAACGAAATTAAACAAGAGGAGAATCAAGTTGACGATTCACTAACATTAGAAAATCATAATGATAGCAACGAATATCCACTCGAATCTGAACAACGAACAACAACAGATATCGATGAATCATTAGAACAAGAACCTCCAACGCATGAAATCGAACAAGATAATTCATTTCCTAATGATACTGAAGAACGAATGGAAGAAAAAACTGAGCCTGATATGTCTGCAGATGAATTGGATGAACATATCGAAATATCAGCTGATGATTACAAATCAAATGACGACAATAAACCAGAACCAAACTCATTAAATACTCATGAAAATGAACATGTTGTTGAAAGTAATGTTTCATCGCCAATGTCTGAAATAAAATCACCATCGAGTTCACACAGTTCGAAATCCAAGAATTCTTTCGAACATGTATTAGACACTGTTAATCCATTTACAGAAAAAACAAATAATGAAACTAATCATAATGAAAGTGAAGAAATGGAAATCGTTCAACACGATGTATCCACACCCGACAAACATCAAGTAGTTCTCGATGAGGAAATTCATCCTCAAGGTTTACCTATTCAAATTAATCATCATTCAAACAAATCATCCAGGTAGATGATAGAAAAACAAATCCAATTATTCCACTCAAACCTCTTTTCAGGACAAGTAGATCGCCTACAGCAAAAGCTACATCGAAATCTAGCACAATGTCTGCATCGTCGAGTTCAATTTTTTATGTCGACGTGGCCTATATTCCTTATCATGGCAACGAACACTATGTTGACAGCGAATTTTTCCGCCGTATTCGAGCTCGTTATTATATTCTCAATGCTGTACAAATCAATCGTTTAACACTCGAATCATTAATCAATGGACGACAACAATGGGATGACAAAGACGATATTCCAGTAGAAAATATTGATCTTTATGAATTCAAATTTTCTCTTTTTTATTTTTTTTTATTCAGATAACTTTAATTCCAACATATGATGGTGAACAATTACGACAATTTTTTCTTGCTAATAAAACTCGTCTCGCTGAACTTAATATCACGATACTTCCAGCTGCAACCCGGTGTAACGTACAATACGATGACGAAGGTTCGCCAGCTCAATGTATACGTTTCAATTCATCATTCAACATTGATCAATAGAAAACTAGAAACAATGTTCGTTTTTTTCTTCTTCTCCTTCTCCTTCTTAAATAAATATCTTTGTGGATTTGATATGTTTTTGTTTTTTCTTTGCTTATTAATCCTTTCACATTTAACAATCGAATGTTTTTCTTTTTTTTTCTGCATCTTTAAAGAATACATAACATTTAGAATATTGTATTGCTTAAGCCAATATACAAATTTGTATATGAATCCTACGTAATATCGAGTATTCATAGTTTAGAAAGAAGAAGAACTCAAAAACTTGGGATCGTTACATTTTACATGAATAGCAAGTATTCTTGATAATGACGATAGTTGACTAGTTAAACATGATTTCAGCGCAATGATCTTATTAATTAGTTGTTCAAATAGGACACTTAAGCGCGTTTTATGAACGGACTTCGTGAGGATCACGTGTAGTCTTTTTCAACATAAACAAATGAACTTTGAATTGCAATCAATTATGCAAAATTCATCTTTGAAATGTCTTAAAATAAATATCCTCGATTGGAAAATTTAATTGAAAATCGTCGTTTAAAATTAGGTTTCGATGGAAAAAAAACTTATTCACTATTTATATCTTTGTGAGAACGTGACAGTTCAATGTCAAAACAGAGTACCTCTTTATCACTAGATGACAGTAGCAAATCAAGACGTTAATATTTATTAACACTGTTTCAGTCAATTTAACGCTTGTGATGTTGAGTATCTTGAGAAAGAAAGCACCACGACATTTCTATCCGTTAGATTCTGTTCACTGTCAGTCAACATGAATTTTCTATTTATTATTTTTCCAGTTCTCAAAATTTCCCTTGTAAATAATTTGATTTGACCCAGTAGAAATTATTTCTCAAGAACATTCTTCGACTTTTAAGGAAAATAACACTTACCTCACATATTTAAAAAACGTGAACGAGCATTTCCGTTCAAGGCTATATCGTTGCATGCAAGTAATTAGTTTTTTTTTCTATGTTTCCATTGAAATTTTTTGTCGAGAAGAAATATGCATGATTAATTCTGAAGAAAATTATCGTGTTCAAAATATTTTCTCCAGCTGAGTTCTACGTGCATGGACAAATTGCACTCGGTGGAAACAAAATACTTCTTTCCGCTGCGATTTTTCCGGGAAAAAAAAGTTCAAGAAAAGGAAGAGAAACTAGTACATTATTAAACGTCTGCATTTATTAACGCAAAACAAGAAATAAACGAAAAAAGAACGGCTGATAATAACAATGTTAAAAAACAAGAAAATCATATTAATCGTCTATCTAATTTTCTTCAATTTGTCGTTTGTATATATATATATATTAGGAAAGATTCATCAATGACCTAATAATGGGCGGTATTTGACAAGGATCAATTTTTTCATAAAGATCTTGCTGAATATCACGAAGAAGTGTTTGTATACGTAAACATTGAGAGACTAATGTTGAATATATTCGTATGACTTTGATTGAACCGAAATGTTTCTCGATAAAAAACCATAATTGTTCAACAAAATGATTTTGCACGTGATAAACTTGTTGATGATTAACTAACAACGATTCATTCGTATCAGTTAACGATGCAAGACCTTTAGAAAAAAGAAAAATAACAAGTGCTAATTGTATAATCTGTCGATCTTCATCGACAATTGATCGCAATGAACGTATGATTAATGTACAACGTGTATATATATCAATTCCATGTGCTTCAAGAATATCCGAACCATAATAAATAAATGAATCACTTGTTGAATATTTTTCTAAATAAATGTCATTCTTTGAATCGTACCTAAACAAAAACAAAAAAAAAACCCGAATACATCAAATGCAAAGACACATTGCTTCAATTCAAATTTACCCAAGCGATGCATGAAATATAAATAAGCATGGAAGATTACTTTTAATCAGATTAACCTTATCCATTTCATTTAATGCATCGAATTCAGGTAAAAGTTTATAGAAACTAATCAAACGAAGTGCTGTCGTATTTCTTGTATTTAAAATATGACATAAAGCAGTGATTTTCTTTGCCAATGGATACGACCAACCGTAGCTAATGGCTTCTAATTTAAATCCATCATTAAATGCTTGTACGACATTACTAAGAACATCAGTCTTCTTTGCAGATGATTGTTGATGATTGATAATAGGTGTTTGTGTTTTATTTAGAACGAGATCTTGTAGATCGATGTCGGATTTTTCCAATGTTGATTCGTTTGTTTCATTGAGTGTTGTCAAACGAAGTCGTCGATTTTCTTCAATACGAAGTTTTTTATTGATTTTTTCTTCTTCGGTTAATATCCATTCTTTTCTCATGCCTAGTCAAACAAATAAATAAATAAATAAGCATTCAATGAATCGAGTTACATACCAACAGCAAAACATTTTTTCAATCGACACGATTTACATCGTCGTCGAGTTTCTAATGTTATTTCGCAAGTACCATCTCGACGGCATTTTAATCGATCCTATGGTTAAGAACACAAAAACATTCCTTTCTCAAAAAAAAACAAAAAGTAAACAAAAATCGATGATTTACGATGTTGAAAAGTGCATTGCGTCGAAAGAATGCTTTGCAGGATTCACATGAAATAGCATCGAAATTGTAACCATGAGCCAAACCATTGCAAACTAGGAAAAACAATGAAATTTATGTCAAATGTGTTTTTCTTTTTTTGTTTTTGTCGACTATATGTAACAGATGTGTTGTTCGTAAAGTGCAAAACGAATGAAAAAAGATAGACGCAAACAATCAACCTATGAGGACGTGTTTCTTTTCTGCATAACTAGGGGAGGCAAATAAAATATCTTTCTAACAAAAATAAACCTACCAACACATGATAAATCAGATCGTTTTCGTTGTTGATTATTTGTACTGGCTGTTCCATAGGACATTGATGTACTGGATTCATCCATGTATGTTGATAGTCGAGGACGTCGTTTTCGATTATGACAACTGTTTGTTGATGACTAGTAATAAATAGGAGAGGAAAAAAATAAGCATTTGCACCTTCTCTATCAATTCAAATTGACATACCTGTATGGGCAAATTCGATATTGTTGATAATTTAACACAATTATCTTGTTGGTCAATATTGAATTTATTCTCATCGATTGATTGTTTAGTATTGAATGAATGGCTTTCAGTTTGTTGGTTATTTAAATGAAAATCATCGACGATTGTCAATGGATTTTTCAGTTTTTTGGCTGCTGAACTGAGTTCATCATCGAACGGTTGATCGTCGCGCTTTCGGTTCATTAGAAAACTTCTCTAAAAATAAAAAAAAAATGTCCTACTTTTTGCTATTTCAAAACGGAGGGAAAAAAACGAGGATATATCTAGTTAATTGACAAAAATTAAAAAACATTTCTGCACTTCTAATTATAAAAAAAGGGTTTGACTCGTTGAAATCAACAGCGATGGAATTGTTGTCTCTGGAATTATTTCTATCGGCATTCCATGGTCTTTTCTTCGTTCTCAGGTTTTCTCTCGTCTGTGTCTCTGATGAAAAAGCAAAAAAAAAATTTTTTTCTTCAGTTTCTATGTATGCGCACTCATATTCATACAAGGAGACCTCCCATGTTACACACAAGTACGAAAAGAGCGCAAAACATAAACGATGAAAAGGAAAAAAAAGAAAAGAGAAAAAGGAAAAAATGAGAGAAAAAAAAACCGGTTGTATAACTACATCGAAAATTAATGCCGTACAATAAATAAACTACGACAAACGAGTACTCCTAAAGGACAGTAAGGTCGTCGGGTACTCTGACAAACTCACTTACGAATTCATCTTATGTATTGATCGAATTTCAATGTTAACAAAATATGCAAAAGTCTGTTTTGTTTGCACTTTTTTTTAGATGTTTTTCTTCTTTTCTTATTTTTTTTCTCTCGTTTTTCTTTTCTGCTGCGAATCAAATAAGACAAGCGAATAGAACGAGACAGAAAAAAACGGGGCGCAGGTGCATTTCATTCAATTCTACATGCTGTACTGCTGAGAGAAAAATCCAGACCAGAATCATTTTCATGTATAATCGAAGGTTGTAATGTACTTTAAGGAAAAAACATCACATAGGTCAATGTAAAAGAAGAAAATGTTACGTCATTAATCATTAATGGAATTTCTAGAGAATGAAAAGAAAAAAAAAGAGAAAAACAAAGTTTATACTTTTGTTTTTCTATGACACGCATGCAATCTTCTATTTTTAAACGATATATAATCATAAAATTTGGACTATGCTTCTAAGTCGACACCTCTACCTTGATTAGTAATTTATTAGATAGAAATCGATCTCAATGAAGCGTTGAAAGCAAACAAAAAGAAATGAATACAGTCAGATATAGAAATTCAACCGTATCAATAAGAGAACTTTCTTGATCTTGATAATTTATTTGAACAGATTGAAAAATTGTTAATATGCTGTTATTCGTTTATAAAATTAAAGCAACGGCTGGAGAACATAATGACAATGTATCGAACGAGAATTATCTATTAAGCAGACAAGAAAAATATGTTGAAAAACGACCTATTTATAGATGTCTTCGCGCTGATGTTGTTGTTGATGATGGGCGCATAAGGGTCGAAGAAAAAAGAAAATCGACGACGACGAAGAAGAGGAAGAAAAAATAATACTCACGAAAAAAAAAGGAGAAGGAGACAAGTTATTTTTGTTGTTTTTTTTTCAGATCCAGTAAGATTGATGAAATCACTAACGATTTTTTTTTCGTTCTATCAGATGACCTACTCGAACTCATCAGAAGTTGATTTTATAAAAATAAAATGTATTTCTACAGAAAAGCGCATATTGTACTTTAAGGATACGAATGGCTTCAGAGATTCATCAAGTAATCTATTTGAATCTGATTAAAAGCAATAGAAGTACTCGTGTCATGTACTTTTTGTGGATCATAAAGTTGAGATCAAAATTATTATTCTACTTTTAATTTGAATTATTTAATTAAAAAAATTTGCCTGCAATTATCATTGAGATTCGAGCGGTAAATAAAAAAAGAAGTAGACTTCCATCATTAAATATAATGAGAGAACAGTTTCATGTCGATCTTTTGACATATCAATTGATTATTTACATTTACCGCAAATAGATTTTGTTATTCCATTCGAATAACCAGCAAAAATATTGAGAACTCATTTAATGCTTCGATACAAAACAAAGATAAAACATTTTCCATGATCTTCTCATTTCTATTTGATTATTTATGAACAACAAGGATAATTATTCGCATTGATAAAAGAAAGTTAAGCCTGGTCTGACGTCGAAAGAAGACTAACAAGTCCTGGAGACACTCGAAATCCGATTTCATTATTAATAAGAAGACATTTATGTTTCAGTTGAAATCATTTTAATTTTATATTTGCAAAAAAAGAAAATTTATTTCAAACGAAAAGATCAAAAAAAAAAGGAATTATTTTTTTTTAATCGATCATTCTATTTACAAAGAACTTTCTATCTGATTAAGAAAACTTTCATTAAACTTAAAATGTTCTCATTAAAGATTTGCGATGATTCAATTAAGCCAACATCCCGATTTAGATTTTGAATATTTAAACAAACAAGAATTAATTTCGATAGAAGATAATTGACATGTTGTTCATCAAATTTTTCACTGAGAAATTTAACAAGTAAATTTAAATAGAAATTTTGTATGTTAAATATCAAAGATTGTTCATGTAAAATCGGTTCAGCTAATGATGTACAACTTGAATAATGTGAAAATAAGAGAATTAATATCAATAAATAAATAATCATTGGATCGATTTCAATAAATGATTGTAATAAATTTTGATATTTTAATATTTGATTATAAATATCTAAACCATAGAAATCAATAAAATCTTTTCCATTGAGTATTAAATCATTGTATTCATCTTCACAAAATGTATTTGTTGTTGAATTATATGCTAATGATATATTCAACCAGAATAATGTCGGTGTATTAAATTTAACTAATGCAACTTTATCATCGGTATTTAAATGTTGAAATTGTGATGATGCTAATTTAAAGAAAAGTATCAAACGTAGTATTGATATCGAACGAACATTGATAAATTCATCGAGTGTAGAAAATTGTAGAAAAAAATCATTATGTAAAAGTAATTCAGGTAGAATATCACATGGATGAAAGTGCTGTGTACGAGTTTCATACGAATGACGAATATGATTTAATAATATTCGATCGTTATCAGTTAACAATGAAGTCAATGAATTTTCTCTTGATAAAAGAAATGTTTTGAATTTTTTTGCTTGTTGCTGTTCGAGACGATGTTGTTTACGACGAAATTTTTCTTCAGCTGTTTGAATTAAATGACGATTCATGCCGGCAGCTAGACATTTTTGTAAACGACACGATGGACAATTCCGTCTCGATGAAACATCGATTAGACATGAACGAATTTTCAAACATCGAAGTAGATGCTAAATATAGACGAAAACAAAAAAATTTTTCGTCGATCTTGATACAATGAAAGTAAGCACAGTACGTACAGGTGGTTTCAGTGCATTACGTCGAAAGAAAGCTTTACAACTCTGACAGGTAACTAGAATCGAAAGAACATGGTTTGGTATGTTCCACAATTTGAGAAGTATACGAACTAGCATTGAAATTCATTCCGAATGCTGGTGCTGAACAAACAACACAAGCGAGATTTTGTCGTGTTCGATATTTGCTATTGGAATATTCCGACATCGATATTGATGACATGTTCTTATAGGCTCAAGTCAAATGTTTCCACTCGAAAACCCAAATAAACAATGAAGGTTAAAGAAATGAAAGTTTTCGAGAGTATATATACGTATATACGCACACACATTGACCGTATGTTGGTAGTAAAAATATTTTCTTTTCTCTTCTTATTTCAATGTAAATGCATATCTTTGTGTAATAACTTAGAGGGTAGACTCACAGGTCCTCTTCTCCCTCCCTCCCTTCTTCTCTCTCCCTCAATTTTCTCCCTGGTTTACGTACACAGCTAGGTATCAATGTCAGATGATCCTAGAAGAATTTCGTGTAACTTATTAGATACCCGCTAAGGACAAAAATATTCAGTGTCAACTTTTTCTTTTTTCTTTCAATAAAATTAATTTTAGGTACGCAATTTGCGAAGTAAAAGGAACATCTTGATAAACTTACTCATATACTTAAAAAGAAAAAAAGATATTTAAAAAATGTCAGATTGTTGATTTTTTAGTTTCGCATTTCTTTTTCATGGCTAATAGATAAGAAATCAAAAGGTTTGGAAGACCAATCCTCTGATAAAAGTATGTTGTCGTCGTTCTTAAAACTCAACCGATGACTAATTCTTTTTTTTTTTCATTCTCGTTGACAAAATTCTTTTATTTCAATGATGATAACAAAATGAAAATTCTTGTCGCGCTTTTCATGTCGTTCGATGCCAATCAAATAAACTCGTTGATTGTCGACATAGTTTGCGCTTTTAATCTTTGCGATTTCATCGCTTCTCCCCATATTTTGATGAATTCTCCATAATCCAACAGCTAAAACCGAAATTTTCAAACGGATCTTTTTTTTCCACTTGTTGTTTTAAAAAGATTCCGTTATCAATCCCGCAGCTACGCTAGATTAGACGGAGTTTTTTCCTGATAAGAAAAAGAAAAAATTCTTTCCATGTCTCGATATCTTAGTTTCTCTCGAATATCTATCCACATAGGTAGATTGAGAGAAATAAGAAGATCTTTTTCTCTAATTGATAATGTAGAGATAAGACATTTGAAATGAAAGAATATCGAGGCGGGGAGTTGATTCGAATCGAGGGAGTTAACCATGCAAAGTTATTTTTTTTATTTATTGACCATTTCTTAAGCGATAGAACGCTGAAAGATTTGGTTATTGTTCAACTTTTATAACTTCATGATTGAAAACTTTTCGTGCATGGACATAAAAACAATCATGTTCGAATGAAGTTTAAAGTTGATTGAGAGAACTCAAACTATCTTGAGGGTGGCTAGTGCCGTTGCTCCATACGAATCGAATGAATTCATAGTCGAAATCGAACAAACGAAATCGAAACGAATTTTATTGGTTTAGAATCAAATTCAAATTCCTTTATAGAAAATAGAAATTCTAGTTTATCGTTTTTTTCTGTTTTATAATGTCGCCACTTGTGTCAAGAACGCGATTTGATAGAAATTACCAATAGAAAAAGTCTCTACTATGCCGGATGAAATCATGACGAGAATTCATTTTTCTTCGTTCGTTTTTATGACTGTATGCGTCGAATAAACGACGTTGTTCAAGATTCACCTGACGAAATGACCGAACTGTTGACGGCTCAAGACGGCATTGCCGATCGCGAGGTACCAGTGCTTACTTTTTCTCTTTTTTTTTCAAAATCTTTTGCTAAAAAATAAAACAAATAATTCTAATGCTCTGATTGTTTTCTTTTTTTTTACTAATCAACTACATTTACTAGAATACAAATATTACCGCTTTACCCGATGTAGCTATTATTCAGGTTAGATATATAAATGTTATTCATCTTTTTTTTTTGCATGACACTTTGCTTGTGTAGTTGAGAAATGTTAAATGAATTCTTATTGTTGTTTAGCCATCAGCAAACGGTGAAAACATTTCATCAAATGCAACAGCTTCATCTCATTCACGAGTTGAAGCAATCGATCCACAAGATCGAGATACTACAACTCATCGAACAACTGAACAAAGACAAACGAATAATGAACATGAGGAAATATTTAAATATGGTTCGATCAATAAACTATCTCGAATGTCTTGATTCGTTTTGTTTATTGTAGGAGCAAGTCATGTTGTTAAACTATTCGTACCTGTCTCAATTTGTATGTTGATCGTTATTCTAACAATCAAAACAACAAGTTTGTTTTATTTTTATTTTTTTTTGGCAATGGATTCAAATAAACTTACTTCTTTTTTTAGCTTCATACACTCCTGGTGGTGCTACATGGGCGTAAGAGATTCTCGAGAAATGTTCTTCAAAAGAATAAGAACTATGAATCGTTTTTTTTTCGTATTTTTTGTTAGTTATACACCATTTGCAGAAGACAAAACATCGAATACTGAGAGAATCTTATTTTCATTGGCAAATACATTCATTTTCATGGGTTTTGTTATCGTAGCAACGATTATTCTAATTCTCTTGTATAAATTTAAATGTTACAAGGTTCAATAAGAATAAATTGATTTAATGAATTTATTTTTAAATTTTCTTCTATTAAGATCATTCATGGCTGGTTGATTCTAACAACATTAATGTTACTCTTCTTTTTTCTTTACTCCTATTTCAGGTTCGTCATTTTTGTTTCTTTTTTCTTTGATATCGATTTGATTTAATTTTAAAATTGACTCGATTTTTGCAGTAGTATATCAACATCATTGAATAAACCGATTGATATGATTACAATCTGCTTCATTACATGGAATATTGGTGTTGTCGGCATGTTTTGTATTCATTGGCAAGGTCCATTACGTGTTCAACAAGCTTATTTGATTCTCATGTCTGCATTGTTGGCACTTGTTTTCTATAAATTTCTACCAGATTGGACTGGTTGGCTTATTCTTGGTGTAATTTCAATTTGGGGTAATTAAAAAACAAAACATTTGTCGATCGAAAAGCGATTCATTTCTGGCTTTCTTTTTTTTAAATATAAATAATAGATTTAATTGCTGTTCTATGTCCAAAAGGTCCATTACGTATTCTCGTTGAAACAGCACAAGAACGTGGCGAACCGATCTTTCCTGCATTGATCTATTCATGTACTACTTTTTGTTCTCTCGATTGTTTCTATTCTTTTGATTTTTAGCAACGATGGTCTGGTTTGTAACAGCTGTTGATTCACCAACTGAACCACAACTTGCACCTACGAATACAACAACAGAAAATTCAAGTATGACAACAATTATGTTCTTTGAACATTGAAACGGTCAATTGATTTCTTCTTATTAGTCAATGTTGATGAACCATTAACAGATGAACAGAGAAATGAACGTGCTACGATTAGAAATAATAATGCTCGTCGGCAGTTAATACCTCGATCAGATGTCCCACAAACAGAATCACGACGTGAACCAGCAAGATATATTGTTGAACGATCGAATTCACCTGTAATCGATGATGATGACGATGAAAGTCTGTTTTCTCTCGTCTCGATTTTTCCATTTAATAATAAAATCTTCTGTTTTTCAGAGGGTGTTAAACTTGGCCTAGGTGATTTCATTTTCTATTCAATTCTACTAGCAAAAGCGTCTGCACTCGGTGATTGGAACGTTACAATTGCGTGTTACATCTCATTGTTAATTGTATACGAACGAGAAAAAAAAACACTATAACATAATTGATTTTCTCTTTTCTAGGGTTTATGTTTAACATTACTTCTATTAGCTATCTTTCGAAAAGCTTTACCAGCTCTACCAATATCAATCACATTTGGACTTGTCTTATATTTTTCAACGGTATATATTATTGGCCCATTCTGTGCCGAATTAAGTCTTGGACAAGTTTTCATTTGATAGAACTTGAAAATTTTCTTTCTTTTGGTACTGAATGTTATTACATTGTCATTTTTTGTTGTATACTCGAAATAATCAAAAAAAAAGCCAAACACAAATACATTTATCATTGATTCCTGTTTTCTTTTCTGATTTATCGTCGAATGAAATAAATAAATATCTCTTGATCAAATAAAACAAAAAAAAAACGGAACCAGTTTTACTTTTTTTCTGCTTTAAAAATCTCTGTTCATGTCTGTTCTTCATAAGAATCTTAGAAGATCGAGTGTTTTTTATTTTCATTGTTTCATGGTCATGGATTCGTATGTAATATGAGCAAATTCTTGTCCTTGTTGTATCATTTTAAAATCCATAATTGTTGATCTATCGCAAACATTCAATATAAATCTCAGAAAGAGAAGAGAAGAGAAAAAAACTCGAACAAACGATTTCTCATTTTGTTCGTTTTCTTTCTTTCTTTTTTATTCAATAAGAATATGGTGTAAGATTCCACTTATTTCTTCCTCTTCTTTGAACTAATAACAATGTAAGTAGTATCAAACCTTGAGGCTCAAATCGATCATAGAAAAAAAAATGGATATGTGCATTCATTGAAGCGAAGAGAAAGTCAAATAGGACAACTAGCGGTCATCTTCATTTCTTTTTCGTTTTTTGATTACATCATACTATTTGGCTTGTATGTGCTAGTATGATCATAATTGATGTTTTTTTTAGTTAAATGGTAATCTTTGTTGTCTTTCGAAGTAAGTCAAAAAAATGTCTTTATACGATGAAGTTAAACGTGCTTGTCTTTTAATGTTTGATGTTAGTTGCTATGATGTTTTGATAGTATGTAGTTAACGAAAACTTGTATAATGCAATGAACAGTCTTCTTTCGTTTCGGTGATGGCTCGCAGAAAGGTCATTTGGTGTACAGAAGAATATCGAAGTGAAGGAGAGAACGAGAGAGAGAGAGAGAGAAAGCGATGTAACTGTCCCTCACCTTACATATCCTGTTCATATTAATCAATAGTAAATATACATTCTATATAAACGAAAAGATGGTTAGATATATTTATTTATCTAGTGTTTTATTTTTTAAATCTTCAAGCCTATGAGTGGATTATCAAACTAGTCATCTTAGTGAGAGTTTCGCATGTAAAATTGTTTGTGAAGATGAATGTAATACGTAAGTAGATAAAACCCTCAAGATAGAGTAAAGTATATAAATGTCATCTTTGATCATCGAAATTAAGAAATCTCTTGTTCATAATATCAAATGATAGTTTCAATAATCTTTATATATGTACAAACATGTTCACATGCAAATTCATTTGATTACGTCAAACTATATATGATTTTATTCTTTGTTTTCTTTTTCTTATTTTTATTTTTCTATATAAATGTGTTTTGTAAGTGTTATGCATATAATGTATATACACGAAGTTTTCAAATGGACATCAAAAGTGTGTGTTTTTGTGTATATGAATGAATATTTAAACGATCGAATGTTACAGTGTTAAAGCAATGTATATGTATATATATATTGACCAATGTTGAAATCAGTTTTTTACTCCTCCTTTTTCACATCTCTTGTCTCGCAAACGATCGATCATCAACTTATATAGCTTCTTGCGTGTTCTGTGCTCAAAAAAAAGAAGGAAAGTAAAACTATGAAGACCACAAAGCAACATTAGTGGTCATCATATAACGCAATACAATTAAGCATCAAAACAATCAATTGTACATAATCATCAACGACGGCGTTCAATATGTCACCGTCATCATGAACACAAATACATATATATAGTTTAGAAATAAAGAAATGGTGAAGAATTGCGTGTGTTTAGACAGCAGACGTATAAATTGCGTCAATATGAATATTGAAAGTGTCGAAATCGAGAAGAAAGAGAACGAGAAGAAGAAGAGGACGAAGAATGAGACTTATTAACATACAATTGTAGCTCACACTTTGCATGCGAGTATATATCTTTAGGCTTTGTTAGATCACAAGAATTTACTATACGATTTCACTTGAAATAGTAATTGAGACAGTTCATTTTTTGATTGTGTCCTCAGACAATACATGTGCACAATAAGAGAAAAAAAATATGTATATACAGTATATGTGAGTAAAGGTCTTTCAAAGTTGATTTTTTATTGAATCATATTTGTCTTTTGTTCATTTCATTGATTGTACGAGATAGTTTACACATTGAGTTAGATCGATGACAACGAATGTTTATCGAACGTTAATGAATACAATAGAATGAAGAGTAAAAAACAAACCTAACCTTGATTGTGAACAAATACTACTACTTTTTATTAATAACTTTTTCTCTGCTTCTCTCTCTTTTGCTATGCCTTTCCTTTGTATTCTATGTAAACATTAATATGTACAAAAAGTAGTGGGAACAGTTTGTGTCGCGACGTGACTTTTTTTTGTATGCTATACGTTTTTTTTTCTTCGTCTTGTCTTGTATGTTTAAAAAGCATCGAATACTATTTCGATTATTTTAATGAATTTGTCCTGTGTGTGAGTTGACATAGACAAATTCAGGGTTGTGCCGTTTCATTTCATTTCATTTCAATTCATTTTTTTTGCATATTCAATATCATACCAATATTGATATCGATTGTCCTCAGAGAAGATGAAGAAAACCTTGAATTTTGTGAAGAAGATCAGTAATAACTGATAATTGATCTTCTCTTTTCATTGCATCTAGGCACGTATATATGCATGCACATATTCATTCTACCTTTATTTATTGAACATTCGCTTGTATGCTTAATATGACAGATAAATATCCAGTAGGTACAATGTCATCTCTTTTTCTCCCTTACCGTTCGTTTTTTTTTATTATTATTAATAGCCATTTACTATTCTCGCGCGCATATATATATATATATATATTACACAATTTTGAACAACGGATTTTTTTATTTCGTCCGTCGTTTTCTTTTTATACCGAGGAAAAAAACTCCATTGCGAAATTGTTGATTTCGTTTTTGTATGCGTATGTGCATATGCAGTTTATCAATTTCGCAAGCATCATTGCAATTGAACAATAGACAGAGAGGAGGAGGAGGAGAAAGAGAACCGTCCAGATAATTACATTTAGATGTTTGTTAGATGTAAGTACGTTTGCTATATATATCAATAGATATGAAGCAAAAAGACAAATGGCAGACATATAGTACGATGCACTCCGCACTTTATTATCAGTTCAATTTGATATTATGACTAGCTGCCTGTCTATCATCTGATGACATTAGATCATCAAACTGTCTGCATATAACATTTTCGAGTGTGATGCCAGGTAAGTATCGATGCGAAGGAGAATAGAGACGAGAATGAAATATGTATTCAATGAAAAACAATAAAAAAAATGACGAGAGACGTATGAGTAGACAAAGAGAATAAAAAAACACATATAGAACGATGTCTGACATACCTCTGAAGTGAAGTATGGAGTGAACATAGACACCTTTGGCAAGACAAAAAAGTCAAATCGATCCGTTTTCGATTCCTAATCCGAAGAATAAAATTTGGAATAGAATGTCTCTTTCTATTTTTTATTTTCTCTTTCTGTCTATCTAACGACTGGACGATTTTCATCCAGTACTGTTGTATATTCCGATCTGTCTGTGCTTCTTCATAGATTTATATTTCTTTTTCATCATCATCTATCTGTAACTCCTTGTGTTCTCTGTTAAATATGAATACGAGCATTGTTTTACGTCGATCGTATTCGTCATTCGTTTGATTTACTATCACGAACTCGATGCATGTTTGCATATAAATTTATCATCGAAAGATACCTACTGGATGTATTTGATAGAAAATAATGCAATTTATTTATTTATCTTTTTTAGAGAAGAAAACAAAAGATCTTATTTTGTGTTGAGCGAGAGAGAGTCGGCGAAATCTGATGCTAATCACTCCGACGTCGACAACTATCCAATATAGTTCACCAACGGATGATGTTTTCAAAACTGGTAATTTTCGAAACGAAAACGAAAGATAAATTGATTGATTCATTCGCTTGTTTTCATTATTTCTTTTCAGAAATGACATCAAGCCAGTCGCCATCTGATGGTTTCGTTGGATTACCGCCTCCTCCTCCTCCACCGCCTGCACCACCCGTATTTAACAACAATTCAAATACAAACAATTCATGTAAAATAACTCTTCCACATCAAGAAGTTAGTCTTGTTGTTAATCGTGCCAATGTTACCGAAATTCAAGCACGTTCAATTCCAACAATGCTCATGGCTGGCAATAATATTTGGACACGACGTGTTCTACCTAATCTTCGTATCAAACAAACGGTTTTTGATCAACATTATGGCGAAACAAAATCGACAATGACAGGTCATTATCGACGATCAAGCTTAACAACATCCTACATTGGCGGAGTAGGAGGAGGAGGAGGAGGAATCTTAGGCGGTACAAACGATGATGGGCCACTTTCATTTGTTTTACTTGATGCTACATCGAAAATGCTTTATGATGTACCTATGCGTCATCTATTACAATTAGTTAAAAAAGATCATGATGATGATGCAAGTATTGATCATGTTATCCGAGCTATTGACGAAGCACAAATGAAATCCGAATGGCTCGATGCTGTTACTGCTTTAAACAAACAATTCGATAAACGACCCGAAGATAAAGCACGTGTTCTTGCACATAAAGGTTCAACAAATGGTTTGGTACTTATTGAACAATTTTTTGTTAAACTTGTTCGTGTACCAGCTTATGAATTTAAATTAATCTATTTGAAATTTCGTGAAGAAGCACCTAATCAACTCGAACGAATGACGAAACATATTCATGATCTACTTGAATGTGTTCAAGTTATTCTCAAAAATGAACAATTACCTGGTATACTTCATGTACTCTGTTTACTTTATAATAGTATAACAGGTAAAACAATTCCTGGCCTTCATTTTGATTCACTCCTATCGGTTCTATCGACGCGTACACCAAAACAGAATACAACCATAGCACATGTTCTTTGTCATCTATTAGAAGAACAATATCCCGATTTATTGAATATATTCGATGATCAAATTCTATTGAAACTCAAAGATTTATCAGCTATAAAATATATTCCAATTTATATTGATATACGTTTATTATTTACACGTTATAAACAATTAAATACAAATTTACGTGAATTACAACAACAATTAATTTTTCTACCTGAACATATTAAAAATACACTCAATGATTTACAACAAACATTTACGAAATTATTTGATGATGAAAATTTAATAAAAAAATATGAAAAAGATTTGACCAATTATTTTTGTGTTTGGGATCTATCGATTGAACATGCCTTTTCAACATTGGGTCAATTTTTCGATAAACTTCGTCTTGCACATATGCAAAATGTTGAACAACGTCGTCGAAATGATCTATTACTCAAACAACAACAACGTTCATATGAAAATCGTCTTCTTCAAACACCAACAACAGCACGTCTATTACGAAGTTCACAAAATCAATATGGTTCCGATACGAATATCTTTCGTGATCATTTAAATGTGCCATTAACACCAACAACAACACGACAACGTTTTAAAGCAAATAAAACATCACGAGAACGTTTCTATGCATCATCACGTGATGTTTCATATACGAATGATGAACAACAAATGGATTTAATATCACCAGCATCAACATCATCATCGAATGCAACGACAACCACAACAACAACAACATCGAATATTCGAACACAAGATCTATTAGCTAATATGATTCCACGAAAACGTGGTCATTCGCCAGGAGCAAAAATTATGCTTACAAAACGTCCATTTAATGCATTACCTGATTGTTCACTATCGTCAACATCGAATCAAGATCAGCAATCAGTTAGAAAAACTTTTCTTTTATTTATCTATTTTTTTTGTTTATATCTGTTTAATACAATTTAGGATGATGTTTTTATTTCATCAAATGACGAACAAGATGATGAAAACGATACGAAAATGGATTGTTCATCAACAGAAGAAATACATTCGAATGATCAAAGTGAATCGAATGATGATCATTTACTACCATCGAACGATCTTTCATCGTCATCATCGACAGCTCGTATCATATCGGTTTGTGAAATTCAACCATCATTCTATTTAACAACGCCTATACGACGTCTATTCGATTCAACAATGCACGATCAATCAACACCGAATGAATCAACAGTTCCAAGTACAATCATAAATAATCATACACCATCGTTAAATGATTTTCGACATTTGGATTATTCGGATAATGATGATGAACATAATAAAGAAAATTCACATTTTCATCAAACATCCAATCAACAACAAGAAAATACAGGCGAGGTAAAAAAATCTAGTATATTCAAGCTTATTCTTAGAAAACCAGCTCTTCATTAGCTCGTAGTTTACTAATCACATAAGAAAGTTCTTTTATTTATCTCTTTTCTGTTTCAAATGTTCTGTTCTATTCCGTTTGTCATTCTCTCTCTCTCTCTGTCTATCTTTGTGTTACCATATTTTAATTTTTTTTTTTGGTTCGTTTGTTATGTTTGTTTGGTCTTTTTTTGCTTCTGCTAATTTTGTAGTTCTATCATTGGTATACGAATTTATTTCGACACATTTGGTATTCAACATTGTTGACAATGACTGCAAATTGGCTCTAGATTTGATTTTCATCTCGATCGTTATTCGTTTAAGAACGTTCCTTATTTTCGATTGCCAACAAGTCTTTCTTGCTTAAGAAGATAGCATTTATGTTTTCACGTTACAAATCCGTTCTTTTTCCTAACAGCTACGACTGAACACACACACGAATACTCTTACGCGGAATTTGTACGTGAATTTAGACTGATCTTCTTCTTCTTCTTGGTTTTTTTTTCTTTTTCTTTATGATTAATTTTGACATCTGAGTAAAAGATTTTTTGAAACAACTTTATTATCGATTGGATTCGCACTTTTTTCAGCCTTTATTTTTCATTTTGAAACCGTTGAATGTAGTTGTTAGTAGAGAGGAAAAAAGATCTTTTCATTAGATTTTCTATGTTTTGGTTTTGTTACTGTTGTTCGCCCCTTTTTTTTTGTTATTGTTATATTGATTTTTAGTTACCGTTCTATTCGTTATTTGTTCTATGTATTTTGTTGAAATGATTGATCATCTGATGAAAGAAAAAAAACACACTGAATATAACATGAACACAAACATATGCATGTAGATTTCTTTGGGCTAATACTAATACTTGTAGACATAGCACTGTAGTTTCTCTTAATTTCTGCTTCTAATCAATTTTAACGGTAAGTTTAATCGTGAAAGATAAATGTTCGTTTCTAAATCAACGAATTATTGATTTTCAGTTGCCTTCATCAGTACAATCTGTTGACGATGATAGCCAACCAACATCCAGTTCGTCTCTACCTGCAGATGGATCTCATGATGAAGAAAATCGAGCATTACCAACAGTACCATTTGTTCTCTCCGATTCAGAGACACTTGATGAAGGTTTTGAAACTCAATCAAATGTTAGTGAAACAGTCGAAGCAACACCACGATCATGTCCAATGGAAACACGTTCCATTGATATACCATCATCTCGAGTCGATGAAACACTTGCCGAACAATTAACGAAACGTTTGAGTTTCAATGCAAATCGTCGGTCAAGTCATGATAGTAGTATTCGTTCGAATTCGAAACGAAATTCAACAACTAATAATCGATCAATAAGTTCATTGAGAACATCAACATCAGCCTATAGTTATCCATCATTTGCATCAATCGATCAACAAACAACATCGACGAATAAATGTTCGAAACGAACACCATCTGTAGAAAGTTTACGATTACCATCGACAAATAATACGAACAATGCAGTATCTGGTACACGAGTAAATCAACACATACAACGATGTGCTGTATCACGACGAATTTCAACTGAAAAAGAGTCAGATGAAACATCGAAATCTCTTACTAATTCTCCGCAATCAGCGTCAGTTCCGACAACGATGGAACCTGATGAAATATCTTCATCATCAACAGTAACAACAACAGCTACTACTGTTATCAATACAAAAATAAATCCAAGAACAACAACAACAACAACAACAACAATTTCCAATCGTCAATTACCAACCAATAAATCGAAAACTAAAATTCGCAATCTCAATAATTCTTCATCATCACCACGTTCAAATTCTCCAAATATTCGTAAGATTTCTCCACGTCTTACTCATGCAAATTCCTATCAAAATGTTTCCACAATCACCAACAATACTACCACAACTCCCAAATCATCACCTTCAACAACAAAATCTCGTTCACCACCAAATTTCTTTCTCAATAGTACTCAACTTCTTCGTTCAACATTCACTCGTTCAACTGATAAACCTCTACGTGCTCTACCATTATCTCCTAATCTAACGCATGAAACATCATCATCATCATCATCATCGAAATCTCGTCGATTGTTTAGTTCAAATCATGATCTTAATGCAACTTCGACAGCATCTCCAAAATCTTCTCGAAAACCTCCATCGTCTTGGCATAATCCTAAATCACTTACCAATAAAACATCACCGTTAACAACAACTGTTCTACATTCATCGAATCTAACATCGAACAATCGAAAAACATCATCGAGCACGACTGATCTTCGTAAGACAACGTCTTCGTTTCAACGTTTAACTCAATCAAAACGATTCTAATATTCACCGTTTCTTTCTTTCTTTCTTTTTAAATAATGATTAAATCTATTTTAAACACAAAATATAATGACAAACGAACTGTATCTTGCTTGGAAATTCTTTTTTGTTTTCTTTATAAATTACATATATATTTTTTTTTCTTGTTTAAACATCAATAACATCGAACAAACAAAAAAAAACTAAACAGTTAGTTTTAAATGAAAACAACGAAGAAAACAGTTATTCAACAGATAGACAAAATAAATACTTGAAATTCAAATAAATGACAAAAACGATGACGTCGAATTATATAACACTGATACTGATCGTTTTCGATTCGAATTTAATCGACAGATTTGTCGATGTTTTTCATTTTCATTATATGCTAAACGAAGTTTATTAATAAATTCACCGATTGTCGATAAACAAACATCGAGAGATAGATCATTCGAACAGAAATAATTGGCAAGATTGTCTTCGCCTTGTTTAAGAAGATATTCTTGTTGAAATAATTTGTCAAATTGTACTTTCGATTCGGTTAACATTGCCGAAAGAAACTCCGGTAGATCATATTGATCTTTCAAAAAACGATATTCATATTGTAATTGTTGATATTGTTGATAAATATCTCGAATTTCTTGATAGATTTTTTCGTATTTAATTGATAAGATTTTGTTCAAATCAATCATTTTTTCATTGCGTATGAATTCAATAAGATCGGTTTGATAAAATTCATTTAAAATTTCGACTAAGACATGTGAAAATGTTTTATTAACTTGATTTGTTGGCGTACTTAATGCATCGACTAATGAAATGAAATCTAGGCCGGGCACGGATTGATTCGAAAGACTATTGTATAAAAAACATAAAACTTGACAGATTTTCGGTAGAAATTGATCGTGTAAAATTAAATCAATGCCTTGTAATAAACGATCGATCGATTGACTTAAAATATTCAATTGACTTTGATATTCATCACGATAATGATAAGATTTCAATTTAAAATTATAGTTCGGTAAATGAAAAAGTTTAACAAAAAATTCTTCGACTTGATTCAATTGATGAGCATTAACCAATGGATAGGTTTCGAATTTATTTTTATCTTCAGGTCGTTTAACAAATTGTTTCGTTAGAGTTTTATATAAACGTTGAACACATTGAAGACTTAAATGGAAACAAAAATATGTATGAAATTAAAATAAATAATTAACTAATGAATGTTCACCATTCACTATTGATACTTCCCGTATTGATACCATGAAGAATATCATCGATCGTTGCTGTTTGTTGTGATGATTTCGAAAATATTTGAAGTAAATATCGCATAGTAACATCATAAGCTATTTGAGATGATTTATCGAGTATTTGAAACGGTTGACTGATCGATAATGTTCGTGAACGAGTTCGTACAGTAAGTTGTTTACTTTCTTTAGCAAAATATTTATTAACAAGATCGATATCAATAGAAAATTGATTTGATGACGATTGTGTCCAGATATTTGATTGTGAATATTGAAAATTTGAAAGTGGTCGTGCACGAATTTTGCCGTATTTATACGTTGAATGATCGAGTAACGGTGATGGAATTTGATGTGGAAGCGAAGATGAATGTTCAATTGAATCGATACTTAGACTTGTATGTGAACGTTGTTTTGTATTTGTAAGCGTAATAAAATCTTGAAATGGCGGTGGTATTGGTGTCGAAGCGGGCGTATCCGGTAGGATTTGTTGTATGTCATCGAGAAGATTACGTTTTTTGACTGTATGACAAGCTGAAATTAGAAGGAGAAGATTTTCGAATGAGAAATAGAATACGTAAAGTTTACTATCAACACTCATTGCCCAATCGACCACATCGACCGAAGAGCTAGAGTAGTTCGGCATATTCAGATAGATAATATAACAAAGAACGACGAAGATACAAGTGTTTGTTTATGACGATGATTTTCTACACGGACGTAGAAAAAGAAACAATAACAAATAGTCTCGACACGTGAACTATTTCGAATGAAACCTTGATTCAAAAGTACAAATATATAAATATTTCTTACGAATTCAATCGAATGAAGAAAGAAAAAAGAAAAGTTTTATTAGTCGGATATTAACTGGACGTTTATTGGCATGAATTCAACGATAAGTGCATAATTTGAAGAAACAAAATGGACTATGACCGATGGTGATGGTGATCGAAATTTAATTCAATGACACACATAGTCTCTTCCTTGGTTTTTACACACGACGACTATCAATGACATCTGCTGTCTAAAAACATGAATTTGTTTATTTTGAAAAATCAAATTTGATCTGAAATTTTTTTTCAAAATTGAATCGAATTTTGTTTTTCCCAAGCGATTAAATTTGAAATCAAATTTGTTGTTTACTCTATTCGATATTGTTAAGAAGCCAATAAAAGTTTGCAACGGACTGGCAATTCAATTGCAATTGAATTTAATAGTAAAACTAACTAAGACATTGGTTTTTAATTAGAATCAATATCGAATGAAGTCGATACTCTTATGTTTTGCGATTTGTCTTTGCACAATTTCGAATATTTCGACTCAACAAGTTCGTTCTTCAACAAAAGATACACAGAGAAAGCAAACTTGTTTCGATTTCCTAGGATGCTCTTGCTGATAAAGTTCGACAACTAACTGAATTATCATTTAAAAAGCCATTGATTCGTATCAATACCGAACGTTATAATCAATATGTTAAATCTGGACCACGAAATTATTCGATGATTCTCATGTTTACAGCCTTGTCTCCACAACGACAATGCGGAGCTTGCAAGTAAAAATCTTCGAGGATACGAAATGAGTTTCTATTTTTGTTTGTTTTTTTACAAAGACCGGCACATGATGAATTTCAACTTGTTGCTCAAAGTTATCGATATTCCGATGCATTTACAAATAAACTCTTCTTTGGTATGGTTGATTTTGATGAGGGAGCCGAAGTTTTTCAACAGGTTAGTTGAATGAAATTTTTCGAGAAAGAAAAACTGTGGAAATGAATTCATCATAGTTGAAACTCAATACGGCTCCGGTTTTTATTCATTTTCCGGCAAAAGGCAAACCGAAAAAGAGCGATCAAATGGATATCACTCGATCAGGATTCGCAGCTGAGCAATTAGCTAAATGGATTCACGATCGTTCGGAAATCACAGTTCGCTTGTCTTATTATTCATTGATCTTCGAAAATCAATTGATTTAGATTCAAATCTATCGTCCACCGAACTATACTGCTGCAATTCTCGGTGGTTCACTTTTGATCGCCGTCGCGACTCTTCTTTATTTTAAACGAAATAGTCTCGGATTTCTTTTCAATACGATCATATGGGGTTTCTTTGTTATCGTAAGCATCCAATCGTTCTTTGTTTCTAGAGAAGATCTTCATAATTCAACTTCTGGACTAACAACAAGCCAACGAATGCATTGAGATATACGTTATATATGTATTTTAGTTTTGTATTTTAACTTGTATTTCGGGACAAATTTGGAATATGATCCGTAGTCCACCTTTTGTTCATCAAAATCAACAAACAGGAGAAACTGTAAGTGTCTGTATTTTATCTATTTAGAGTGTTGTCTGTTGTTTCATCTCTGGACAAACATGGAACTACATAAATAGTCCACCATTTATGCCAACACACAGACATATTAGGGTAAAAAAAGCAATTACATGCGTGTAGAATATCAAGAATATGTCAATATGATTGAACGATTCTTTTCAGGGAATATTTGCCGATGATTCGAATATGCAATACATTGCCGAAACATATATAGTTTGTTGATAGATGACATTTATTTTCATTATTTTGACATAAACAGTAGCAAGATCAGAATCAAAATCGATCGAAACAATCATAACCATACACGCATGTAATTGTTTTTTTTTCACCAGCAACAAAAAAAAGAGCACATGTTCTCTTTGGATTGATTTATTTATTTTTTGCTTTGAAAAATCGAAATTCGATTGCATATCGATTATTTTCATTGTTTGTAGGGTTTATTCAGTGGAAGTTCAGGATTTCAATTTGTAGCTGAAACATATATTGTAAGCATTACTAGTGAGATTGGTGTGTGAACTTGTCGATCTCTTGTTCTGTGATCTTGCTACTGTTTTTGTCAAAAGAATTTTGATGATGAATTATTAAAATATTTGTTTGTTTTTCATTATTTTCTAGGTCTTCTTACTCTATATCCTTTTTCTATTGATTGAAGTTGTTGTTTTTGTTTTTTCGAAATTTTCTTTTTTCAACAGAAATTTATTTTCCTTAACTTTGTTTCTCACATTTCGGAGTTTCAATCGGCGTTATTTTATTGAATGAAGCACCCAAAGTAAAATCTCGAAAAGGAAAACGTCAAGGTAAATCCATCCGATCATTTCCTATCAAATAAAAACCTTTCAAATTGCAGGCATCGTCGCTATTCTTGGCATCGCAATCGTCGTAGCATTATTCAGCTATCTTTTGTCAGTATTTCGAGCTAAATATCAAGGATATCCTTACAGGTATTTGAATATTTCGATTCAATTCAATTCTTATCATTTATTTTAGCTTTTTAATCAAATAAAAATCTGTGATAAATAGACTATCAACGGCAAGCAGCAACCAGCCGATTCTTGCTTGTCTATGTGAAATGTTCAATGATATTTAATCTTATTTAGTTATTTAACTTTCATCTTATTATTTTATTTCCATAACATACGTAGATAACTTTATATTGGTTTTGTTGTTTTCTCCTTCTTCTTCTTCTTCTTGTTGCTTTTCTGATATTGAAAAAGGAAAAAAAAGATATAATAAAAAAATTGGTATCGATTGATTGTCATACGTAACTCTGTGATAATTAGATCTAATTGAACGTTAGATATGCGTGAACCTTGACAAAACGTTCTCTTATTTTATTTCAATATTGCATAAAACAATAGTTGATAGCAAATGAAATTCTATGCATACATGCGTTTGAAAAGAACAGAGAAGCATTTAATTGATGAAGGTCAAAAGTTGAGTTTTGAATATGTACATATAAATATATGAAATCAAAATGTAAGTTTAATGACTATTTCGTTGTATGATGAATGGTCATGATGGTTTTTAAGTATGTCGAAAAAAAAATGTTTGGATTTTATGAGATGTTCGAGAACAGAACAAAAAGGGAAGAAATATTTTTCGATTATCGACAGATAAAGAATGCGTTAGTATGTATGTGTGTGTGCGTGTGTATCAAGGTCTTCGTTTTATCTTCGACTTCTACGATGAAAATGTAGTTATTATTTCTAAACGCAAATGCATTCTTCTCTTTCTTATCTTCGTCTATATATACATTTTTTTTGTAGTTCTAACCACAATGGATTTTCGTAAGTATTCACATTAAAAATTTGCTTAGAAGATTATTTAATTATCCATAATCGATTTCCGATTATTTTTTGTTGGCGTTCGAGAACGAAACTCAGTAGACTCGTAAATTAAACTCTAATACGCGTCATTGAAGCATAGATGTACGTATATAACTGATTCAATTGAAGACTGTTTACTATTATTGTTCGTTTATGGTAAATAGACAGAAGAAGAAGAAAAAAAACAAAGAACTCATTTATCCCTTAGATAATTCTTTTCGGTTGAACAACATATAAACATTGATGTCTATTTAGGGATCACTGATATCCAATGAGTTTTCTTTCGTTCCGATCGTCGATTGATAATTGTACTTCAATAAATCTGATCGGATGTCAACAAGAACTTTGCATACATACAAAAGAAAATTTCTAACTTGCCGAAGTTTGTCTTTACAATATGCAGTGTTTAGTTTTTCCATTAGCATGTTCCTCCGATTTTTTTTCTCTTCGCTTGTTTCTACCATACGGACATAAAAAAAAAGAGAAAGAGCGAGAAAGAAATAGAACGTAAGCAGAAAAAAATAACAACAATAACATGCGGCTTTATTTTGTGCTTCTAGAAAAAGAAAGAAAGAAAGAAAGGTTCCATTTTGATATATTCGTGAAATAGGTAGCCAGCTTGTCGGTTTTTTTTGCCGAATGCGGAAAGAATATTATTATCCCACGATATTAGAAATAGTTGCTCGATACGTATTTCTCACAAGAACAAAAAAAGATATTAACTGTTTCCTGACAGTTGTACTAATCTTCCAATATTCGAAGAGTGAAGTATCATGTTACATTAATATTTAAACGTAAGTTGATCGGGCAATTTAAAATTTTCGATTATCTTTCTTTTTTCATTACGATATGTATATTGAAGTCAAAAACGAATATGTCAATTGAGTTTAATGAGCCGTACATATAAGACGATAACTTTGAGAGCAAAAAAAAATGTAACTTTGACATGAACTAACAGATAAGTAAAATATAGAAACGCATGATTTGTTTATATATTCTCGTATGAATAACTGAGATTGACAAGGACATTTTCATTTTCAAGTGCAGTTCTGTCGTGTATTTACATACAAGGCTTTTTCTTTATGCAGTTACATTGAAAAAATGTACAGGAAGCAGAAGAAAAAAGAAAAACGACTGTCATTTTTTATGTTTATTTCTTTCTTTTCTCTTGACAAGCGTCTTAATACTTGAAATGTGCGAAGTTAATAGAGATAATTCTGGTTAGTACAAATTTGTTTTTTTTTGTATGCATTCAGTTAATGAAGAACTTGCGTTTTTTTTCTCTTTTTCTTATCTCATCATATTGATTTTATATAGTAAAACTTGAAACTTATCTTTCAACCGTAGTATTTTATATATTTTATAGCTCAAATAATATTTTCTTGTGTACGCACTTTGAAATTAGTTTTTTCTTTTATGATCGAATATGAAAAATATCCCATAAGAGGCGTTTGATTACCAAGGTTAAGTCTCTATGATGGGAACAAACTGGTATTATCATTATCATTTTAGACATAGAAAGATAACGTTGTCAAGGTTGAATCTTTTACAGATTTCTATATTAGAGACTGATTATTATTGTTTATAATACAATGTTAACATTTTTGTTTTGTTTTTCTAATAGTTAATCAACTGATAAATGAATTCATAAGATTAATCAAATAAAATGACAGAAAATTTCATCTCAATTTGCATATGTTCTGGGCTTTTTTTCTTGACAGGTGGATAAAAGAAACAGTTGTTTGTCTCAGTAACGAAATATGAGTAGTTAGTTCCGTTGACAATCTTCTATTATCATTCCATTAACATTCCTAATGTGTATATACGAGTTATGTATAAACGATTTCTTGTCTTCCTACAAAACATTTAAGCCACTTAGTCAAATGAATTTGTTCTGTTACTCATCTCTTGAGTACTCGATTGCATATATTATCTCAATTAGTTCTATTTTAATTTCGTTCAAGAGATAATCCACAATAGATATTATATAATGTAATATGTTTTTTGACGAGAAAGAACTTCATCTAAGTATCTCTTCTTCTCGCTTCTGTTCAAGTGATAAGTGTATCATCCTTGTAGAACAAGGCTATTTGACTTCTCCTGTTGATTATGCAATTCTCGCTTCGGTTTTTTTTCTCTATTCTCGTTGTTTATTACGCTTGACTATTTTTTAAGATCAATTCTTATGCATACATATGCACATATATGAAGAAATATGGACAAAAAGAGAGAGAGAGAGAGATCAATCTGTATCGATTGCAACTACTGGCATTTAAACGAGAGAGAGAGAGAGAGGAAAAAAAGTTTTTTTTTCTTCTTTAGTTGGAGAATAGTAGAAGTCGAAAGACAATTGTTCGTATATATACTCTTAGGAAAGGAGAATGTGAGGTAATTTACGTGTGTTTGTGTATATGCGCTTGTCGTTGTCGAGCTTAACATCGTTCTATTATATTTGAATTGTTCAATATGCAAGTATTTGATTACCAAATGAAGTGAGATACTTATTATCATCTTTCGAAAATGATCGATGATCCACGATTGCATCAGACGATTGTAATAGAGGTGAACAAGAAAGAAATATTTCGTCAGATCATATCAGAATCTTGAGTTAAGATTAATATTTTCAACCAATTGTTTTCTCATCAATAAACATTATTTTATCATTATTGAAATATGTGAAAATTATTTAGATAATTATGAAAATTTATTAACATTATACATCATCATATTTGACCATGAACTTGCATATGTCCATCAATCATTTTCTTCTTTTTCTTTAGATCAGTTCTAATCCAGTCACTATTCATTGAATATGACTTCTCAACGTTTTCTATTCTCGATTTATCTTTTGATTTCCCTTCAAACATATGTTCGTACAGAACCATGCGAAATTATTGAAAATATGTCATGTGTTTGTCAATCATCAATGAATAGTGATACTGATCAATTGTTATGTAATAATCAAGAATATCTTCCACTTAATTCAACCATAAAATTGCTCACTGAACGCAAAGAAACCGGCCGAACATTTGATTCAATACATTTAACATTTTTCGATAAAGAAATCAATGTTAATTCAATGTTTATCAATGAATTATCATATCTATTTCCTCGAACATTAACGCCTTCAACAACGACAACAAAATCAAAATTAGCCATTAAACTTTCATTTCCCTATTTTGTTGAATTAAATTTCGAAGATTATTCATTTTATCAATTATTTCCCGAGAAATCAAATTATGTAACTGTACTAACATTAGAATTAACCTCCAATGGACAAATAACATTTTCATCGATGGCATTTAATCAATTAACTGTTGATCAAATGTTTCTACATAGTTCATCATTAGAACCGTATACATTTGAAGAAATTTTCAATAATACTAATATTGGCGAATTAACAGTCGAAGGTGTAACGCCTCGAAGTAATCAAACGTATCAAAGAAATTTTCACGGTAAAATTGGTTCGGCTAAATTTGCTAAAATGGTCGAAACTGTATCGAGCGAAGAATTTCCCGATTATCCCGTTCGATCATTAACCATTGAAGCTCATGAATCTCGACGAATTAATGCAACATCATTTGTTGACTACCGAAATTTGCATGGTCTTCATTTAATTCGACCGAAATTCTTCTTTGACAATCGTTCATTCGATGGTCTACAATATTTAACAAGTCTCGAAACGATCGAACTCGATGGCGAAACAATCAAAGATCATACATTTCAACATGTATCACGCATAAGATCGTTTTCATTTGGTTCCAATGTTCGTCATCTCAGTGAACATTCACTTGATCATTTAAATTATTTGACACGTTTCGATGCATCAAGAATCTTACTCGATCAATTGTATCCAACATCGAAATGTGTTCTTGCACGTTATATTAAAAAACAATTGGAAATCAATCCATCGATTATTATTCTTCCACCGCAAGCTGAATATTGCGATTGTATACATGATTTTATTTTAACATTACTAAATCTTCAACCAGATCAATATTATTCGGATGCATGTGCCGATAATCAACGCGAACGTTGTCAATTAACTCAATGTGATGTTGTGAAAAAGTTTCGATTTCCAATAAACAATCCTGATCAATTTCAACCATCGATTATCGATGGAAATTACGTCGACAATGATCAAGATGCACCAACACCATCGTATGTTCATCGATATCCAGATGATAGTCATCAAGTTGATGGATCTGATCTTGATATACAAGTCATTATCTATATTTAAAAAAAAAACAAACAAACAAAACGAAGATATTTTCATTTTTTTTAGGATTCAGAAACGTCAGCGTGGAAAGCGAATACACATCGAGATCCTAATGCTATACCAGGAGATGATTACGATGAAAATCTTGCGTTAACAACGACTGTTTCCGATGAAGCACGTTTAATTGCACTACGAAATGAAGGTCTCAAATGGATTGCTATATCATTAATTTGTATAACTATTCTTTGCGCATTGCTTGTTATTACATTGATTTGGTTATTTACTTATCGTCGTGCTCAACAAACAAATAAAAATGGATTTAAACGTGTACCACAGACGGGTACCAATGTTTAGTTAAATCTATTTGCTCGGAATTTTATTGCAACGTCTTTCAATGAAATAGCAAGCAAATTAAATGAAACTTTCGTTTTTTTTCAATGCACAGAACAAAATTCTTTTTCTTTTCTTTTCTTTTCTATGAAATTTTTCATCCGGTGACAGACATATCCTTTCTTTTCTCTCTCTTTCAAAATTCTATACACGTATAGTTACATGATTAATGAACAGTAATGTTTATATAGAACTTATCAACGAAGACCTACTACACAACAGTTCGACACGACCTTGCTTTATATGGGAACAATTATCAAATGGATGGCGTACATATGTTCTTGTTTTGTTTTACATTCACGTTATTTAGTCAACTCAGGGATGAGATTTGTTCAAACAAGTACTAATGCATGTATGTATTCAACATTCCCATTAATTATCAATCGATAAAGAGCTTTTATATCTCAAGATATTTATTCAAAAAAGAAAGATGAAGAAGAAAGAAGAAGAAAAGTATACAATGCTTTTTTTCAATCTCGATTTTATATATTCATTTTTTTCCTTAGATTTTCTACTTGCATGAATTTCCTTTGCTTTCTTTTTTTTTCTCCGTTTTTCATTGTTGTTGTTGTTATTTGTCAGTTTTATTTAACGATATAGTTTAATGCACGTCTTTTTTTTTTCTTTCTCGTTTATTCATACACATTATACAAGATGTTCACTCTGTTACGTATTCGAGTATCTTTGAAGAATATCAATTTCGTTTGTTGTAATTTTTGGCATTGTTGGTTTGATAGTTGGACATAAAATTGTGCGAGGATTTCGTCGTTGATAATTATTAATTCTTGTTTCAAATTCGTAAAACATACATTTCGATGGTAGAATTGTTTCAATTGAATTCAGTGACGCATTGGAATTTTCATGTTCAGATTTTCCATTCGAAATTGGAATAGGTATTTGAGCAACATTGTCATAGTGCGTGTCATCATCATCATCAGAAAATGATGAATTCAATGTGTCATCATTATTTAATTCCCAATAGGGATTTTCAGTATCATCAACAGATGTTTCAGTGAGTTTTGTTTGTTTTTGATGGATTTCAGGTGGAGGTGGAGGAATGAACGTATCTGTTTCATTCAATGGTTCATCTTGTGAAATTGAAGATGGTTCAATTGATTCATATTCATCTGTACTGTTTGAAACAGCGGGAACATCAACTTGTGAAGGTATTGTTTCGCTTGATGGTGTATCTGGAGATATAGAAGAGGATGACGATGGCGACGATTCTTCGTCAACACTTTTGCTGCGCTTTTCTTTAGCTGAAGGTGGTAATGGTACTGGTGGTTTTTTACGTGTATAGATGGGCATAGTCGACGAATTATGAGGAACGGATGATGACGATTCTGAGGTGACACTATTCTTTCGTATTGGATTCGTTGGACGAGGTGGAGGAATAGGTGGCTTTCGAGAAGTTGGCTTTCGGTTCTCATCTTTCTGTTGCGATTGAGTTAGTATTGCAGCAAGCAATGCAGATGCTTCATTAGGAGGAGATGATGATGCTGCTGTATTATCTGAAGAGGATAAAACTGGATTTCTGATTAGTGAAGCAACCGAATGATCTATGAAAATAACAAATTAATTCAATATTCGATTCATAGAGAAATAGTCAAAAAATGTACTTTCAGGTTTGTGTTTCTCCGAATGTGAAAGATCCTGTGGTGATTCATTGCTTATACTCGAAGATCTTGATTTCGATTGTGCTATTAAATTTAATTTATTAAATTTGTTTCGTAATTCATGAACACTCGGCTGAGCACCTTCCATTTTTTACTAAAACTCCAATAATATCGTATTGTTGCAAACAGAAATATTCTACCGAAATGACTAATATATATACAAGATATTTTACTAAATAAATAGACAAATTCCTCTTACAGATATTATCTTTGTTATCATCAATGAAAATGAAAGTCTTTTTCGTTTTAATAAATAACATATCATATCACCGATTATCTTCAAGGAAAAGCAGCATGATATTTTATGATTATTGTATGTCACAGAACAGAAAACTACAATATTTTCATTTTGATCTCTTATGAACAATCTAGATGTCATTAATGATCATGATTGTCTTATCGAAAAAAAATTTTATTGGACATTTTCTTACGTCAATCGAACATTTTCTCCTCCTATTGCAAGACGTCGCGTGGCGTGGCGTGTCCTTCAATCAAAAACAAAAAATTAAATCAATACTAATGACTGTCTATTAATCAACAATCAAAACTGTGCAATTACCTTCTTTGTCCTATCTCGTGAACAAAAAAAGCAACAATAATGTCCATGCATTTCTCGTATTTTTCTATTTTTTGTTTTGTCTCACTTTTTACAATTGCATTTATCCATGCTGATGACACTGGATTCAAACGAGAAAAAACACATTTCAATAAAGATCCACTCGATTATACTGAACGAGATGTAGACAGTTTGTATGACGAATGGGAGGTAATAAATAGTGAAAAAGAGAAAAAAAATACGATATTATTCGATTAATTTAGGATAATGATGCAGATATTTTACCGGAAGATGAACGACATGATTATTATCTTAGTGGCAAAAATCGACCAAAAATTCGACCTGAAGATTTAGTTGGTAAAGAACCTGAACATGTGATGAAAGTTTCAAAGAAAGGCTCGACATTAATGATGTTTGCAAGTGTTTCTGGTTCGCCAACACGACGAGAAACCGAAGAAATCACACAAATCTGGTGGTTAGGTTTAAAAAACGCTTTATACGACGTTAACCGGTACAACAATAAAAAAAAACAAATGATTTTCACATCAAGTTTATTGATTTTATTTCAGACATGTCATCGATGATAATCGTATTTTATTGGTTATGACTGATGGTTCACAAGCATTTGAAATAAAAGATTTTCTCATTAAACAAGATCGTTGCAAAGATGTAACTATTGATAATCGAGTTTATCCTGGTAAAGGTTCTCTAGTAAGTCAATTGAATAGTTTCTTGATTTAGATTCATTGATATATATATATATATTTGTTTTCTAGGATGCTGAAAAAGATAAAGATAAAAAGAAACAAGATCTGTGAATAGTTCATTTCGTCCAATCTCATTTACATAATAATCATTTGATTTCTAGTCTTACGAACTTAGTTAGTCTGCTTATTCTTATTTTACTAATTTATAGCAATCGTATTTCGTCTGTAAATTGTGATCGTACCTGCTATTGTCTTTCTTTCGTTTTTCATTGATTCGAATAATTTTCATGTGATTCATTTTACTAATAAATTAATAAATAAATAAACTCATACTTTATTACGAACAATCTTTATTCAAATGTTTTTTATTTTCTTTTGCCGATATTAGATGACTAAATAATCTGTATTCAATGTCGAAAAAATCATGGTTTAATGGAGAATAAAACAGAAAGAAAAAGCTAAAAGTGAGTCCTGTTGCTTGCTCGGTATGTCATAAATATGTTTATGCAGACAGAATACGATGAAAGTTAAAATATTGATTGTGTTTCATATGATAGAATAAATATTCGTTTTTCTTTTGACATTTATGTTGCGAAATATTTTCATACTCATGAGTCAACAAAAGCAAATGTTGGCGTCTCTTGACTTTTTATCAAGTATGTAACGAATCAGGATGTCTGTGTATAACGCATATCCCGGAGATACTTTTTTCTTTCATTCATAAGTAAAAAAAATACAAAAAAAAGTCTCCAATCAATAGTCTTCGGTTTCCTGTGACAACAATAGGCAAACAAAATACAGCTTGCGAAAAATCAGATATTTACATCTTGATTTATAAATGAGATTCTCGGTTTTTTTCTTCTTCTAAGATTTATTTGCTTTCAATAAGTATATTTTAAAAAAAGTTTCACTCTGTTTTCTAGTAAAATAGTTCATGCCATGTTGAATGAATAGTTAACATTTAAAATCGAAATATATGGATATTGACAACAAGGTAACGTTTGTATCAATCTTAAATTTGTATGACGATTGTTTGTTTTGGTACTTTTTTAAGCATGCATATCATAATCTCAAATATCGTTTGGCAATTTTGTGTCTTGAAATTTTCTATCATTTATTGATCAGTTGTCTTCTATTTACGTACATTCTAACAACTGTCTGGTTTTTACAACAATTTTGGTCAGTTGATAATGACAAAACGAATACTCAAATGAGTAGTACAACTAACAAATTCAGTTATTCTATTAGATCATTATTGTTCATATTTCATTTACAATAAAAAATCGATAAAATTATATGTATATTTTTTTTGTTTTATCTCAAATTTAATAGTCAACTAAAAATGAAACATGAAACATGAAACTTTCAGATTTTTTTTCTTTTCTTATCTTAATTTATGTCGACAAATAAACGAACTTCTTCATCGTTATTGAATGATGATAATGAAACGAAGAAACTTAAAACAGATTCATCAAGTTCTACAATAACTCCAACATTTATTGATAAAAATACGACAAGTAAACAGATTTGTCCATATGGTGAATCATGTTATCGACAAAAAAATTCTTCACATACAGATGAATACAGTCATTCATGTAAATAAATATTTTTCCGTTCGACTAAATCTATTCTCATTTCTTTTAGCTGTACAAACTAAACGATTGAGTCCAGTTGAAAAAATTGAACAAAGTGAACCCTATCGTTTTTTCCTATCGACTGTTCATGGCATACCAGATAGTTCGAATCAAACAAACACCATTAGTCTCAAAGGTTTTTCTTTCCTATTAACATTATCAATTCGATGAATTTCATAGTTCGTTTATTTTTATTTTGACTGTAGAAATTCTGTCTGCTGATCATGGTCAATTAGTTCGTTCGGTTCAATTCAATTATATGTTTGATATCGAGTTTCTTCTCGAACAATATCCATCTGACTTTCGGTATACCTATCTTTTGAATTCTTTCTTCAATAGAAATCATTTTCTAGACTCAAACCTTTGCTAATTATTCACGGTGATTCACCACATGATAATCGTTCATTAAAAGCTCAATGTTCACCATATCCACAAATTGAATTATGTCCAGCTCGTTTGGATATTCCATTTGGTACACATCATACGAAAATGATGTTTTTACTCTATGAAACCGGCCTACGAATTGTTATTCATACAGCGAATTTAATTGAACAGGATTGGAAACAAAAAACTCAAGGGTTTACTTCAAAATCATACGCGATTATATTTGTATTTGTTTTTGTTTTGTAGTATTTGGATAAGTCCAATTTGTTCGAAACGAACGAATGATAATCCATCGAAAACAAATTTTAAAAAAGATCTTCTGGAATATATCGATCGATATCGTGCACGACAGTTACAATTTTGGCGAAAAACTATTGAGGAACATGATTTTACTGATATCAAGTAAGATGAAAATGAAACAAAGAAGTAATATGTGTGCGGATTTAGTGTGCATTTAATCGGATCAATACCTGGACGTCATACAGGACAGGATATTAACAAATTCGGTCATTTAAAACTTCGACAGGTAAAATCAATCGAATACATTTTTGTGTTATTAGATATTTTTTGATTTATTCAGACATTAAAAACTTATCTCAGTCTCGAACAAAATGATCAAGAACATTCTTCGGGACCAATTATTGGACAAGTAATAAAAACATATCCGCATTCACGAACATTGAATTCAATTTTAATGTTCACTTTAGTTTTCAAGTATTGGCTCATTAGGTGCAAATGCTAATGCTTGGTTAACAAAAGAATTTTTAACTTCATTAAAACAATTGAATACATCATCATTGGATTCACCTGATCTTAAATTAATCTATCCAACGATTGAAAATGTTCGTAATTCACTCGAAGGTTACATGGCTGGCGGAAGTTTACCTTATGTAAAATAGTTTCTGTTTTATTTGAAATAATAAATCAATTTGATTAGAATGCGCAAACTGCGATGAAACAAAATTGGTTGGTTAATCATCTTCAGTAAATATCGTTGTTTTTTAATCGAAACTAAAATTCGAATGATTCGATTTAGTCGATGGAAAGCGGACAATCGTCAACGTAGTCGAGCATCACCACATATTAAAACCTATCTACGAGCAACGAATGATCAATATAAACATTTACTATGGTTTCTTGTTACTAGCGCTAATTTATCCAAAGCTGGTAAAAATCGATAATATTTTCAACTTGTTGAATCAGTCATTTTTCATTTGTTTAGCTTGGGGTGTTTTGGAGAAAAATAATACACAATTAATGATTCGATCGTATGTTGTGCATAAATGATTTGTCATTTTTGAATCAATTGAATTTTAGATATGAAATTGGCGTTCTATTTCTTCCTAAACAATTTTCTCAAACAACATTTCCTTTAGTCGAATCACCATCATTTCCAATTCCTTATGATTTACCACCGGTGAAATATCAAACTTCAGGTCAGTTTATTTCGACTTAATCGATATTGATCTTGTTTTCTTTACTCTTATTATGTTTAGATAAACCATGGATTGTCGATGTAGCCTACAAAAATTTGCCTGATTCTCATGGAAATATGTGGGATCCATCAAATTAATCAACGAAATTGTCGATTTCTTTTCTTTTTCTTTGTATAATCAATGAACTTCATTTGTTATTAATAAATATTTAAACGAGATCTAATCATATATTTAAATAAATAAATACATATATATATCTTTTCTATTTCGTAGACTAATTAGGCAACAAAAGAAAGAATCTAGACTACTAACTTAAATGTCAATTATTACGGAAAAGATATCTCTAAATGATGGTCCACTCTTAATGTAAGATTAAATAGAACATTTAGAATGAATTGTTTTTTAATGTTTTATTTTCAGTAAAGCTTATGATAGTACAATCGATGAGCAATTGCCAGAAACTGCATCATTACGTACGATTTTACAATGGTATGAAAAATATATATACAGACAATTGTATCATCCACTTTTTCAAACTGAAACAGATACAACTATAAAATGCGTATAAAATATGATGAAGAGAAAATCGAAACAAACGAAAATAAATGATTTTCTTTTTCAGTCACATTCCGATGCGTTATTATTAGCAATTGAACTATTGTACAATTTAGAACAGACAAATACGAGTATCTATCTATCACCAACAGCAAATCTATTCCCTCTAAGTAATCATTAAGAAATAATAAAAAAAAATAACAATTTTATTTTATTTCTTAGAAAGTTATACTCTAACTCAACAAACATTAATATTAACATATGAATCATGGCATCATACACTTCGTGATCTATCCACCTATTCTCCATATGCAATCGACGGTTGTCAATTACGTCTTTTATTTATTGTTTATCAATTACTTAAAATCATATCATTTCTTCATCAACGTGGTCTCAATTGTGGTCCAATACAATTAACTGACATTCATATTAATGAACGTTATTGGATACAATTAAAACCTCGTTTTCAATCGTGTTTAGCCGCCATGGAATTTACAACTGATTGTCAACCTCAAACACAAACAGGCGCATGTCCAATTGATGATGAATATCATTGCCATTCAAAATCTCGTTCGAATAGTTTTCGCCATTCATCGATACCTGCACGAAAAACTGTTCAAAATATGAATCCATCTAATGAATCATCTATTGAATCAACAATAACCTCGATGATTTCGTCACCGCATGAAACAGCTCTTTCAAATTCGCCTGTTTATCATGTCGAACATCGATATGAAACATATTGTCGAACAAATATCGATATTGTCGAGTTAATTAAACAATGGCAATTAGGACATGTATCAAATTTTGATTATTTATTGATATTAAATGCATTAGCTGGACGGAAATTTCATGATCCAAATAATCATCTTATATTTCCATGGATTAACGATTTTACAAGTCCAATTGGTAATCTTCGAGATCTATCACAATCGAAATATCGATTGAATAAAGGTTTTGTTCGATTTTGTTTTCAATTTTTGAGAAATATGATTTTGTCTAGGTGATGCTCAACTTGATTTAACATATAATTATTATTCAACATCGATATCATCGACAACAAATATTGTTCCTCATCATTTAAGCGAACATCTTTCATCAATAACCTATTATGTTTATAAAGCACGTCGAACAAACAAACGAATTCTATGTGAAGTTCGTATTTTGCTTTTGCGTATAAACGAAGATTTTGTATGCAAATGTTTTTTTTGAAGAACGTTCGATCAATTTGGGTGCCAAATGAATATCCATCATCGATCGGACGTTTGTACTTTTGGACACCTGAAGAATGTATACCGGAATTTTTCTATGATTCATCGTTATTTCAATCGATTCATGATGATCTACCGGATTTGATCGTTCCCGATTGGTGTTCAAATCCAGGTAAATATAGAAGTTCTTCGTTTTATACGTAATTATTATAATTGTCTGGTTTTTTTTTCTCAGATGAATTCGTTGAAAAACATCGTCAATTATTAGAAAGTCGTGAAATATCTGAACATTTACATCTTTGGATTGATTTAGTTTTTGGTCATAAAGTTCGTTATTGATTTCAATTGAATTCTCCGTTGAAATTCTGTTGTTTAGTTATCAGGTGATAGTGCAATCGAAGCGAAAAATGTTTGTCTACCATTAGTCGATCATCATGAAGACCTACGAAATAGTGGTATCGTTCAATTATTTCTCAAACCTCGTACGAATACTTCGATATATAAATGTTTTTTTTTCTACATTTCGAATTTGATTTCAGATCCACCACGTTTTCTTTCATCTAATTCGAACTTACGTTCTACGGCGGCAGCAGCAGCATCACCTGACGATGAAGCAACAAAACGACAACGGTAGATTGATTTTCAATTGAATTCATTTCGAAATTTTGCTGTTGATATAGAACACCGACAATGACGAGTACTCGATCGAATGATTCGAATACTGTTGTCAATGAACTCAATGAAACATTATGCTATTTCGATTCAATCGAACAACTGCTTCTACTAACATCAGCTTCATTCAATAAATTACCTACAGCAAGTTTCAATAATCGAGTAAATTAATTTAAAACAAAACAAAATTCATTCTTGTTTTCCGAAATAAATATTTTCTTTCAGTCAGCAAAATTCACATCAAGATTTCTCGATGGATGCCAACGTGATCTACAATATTTTGCTGTTTGTCTATTAGAACTAATTCTTCTCGGTAAACAACATTATATCTCTTCGAATTCGAATGGTTCACAACGTTTAACAGCAGCTAAACAACTATTAAACAACAATTGGCAATTGATACCAATGTAAACGAAAAAAAAATACAAGAAAATGAATTGAAATTGAATTTTTTTAAATTTAGACCATTTCGAACATGTTTGAGTTTGTTATTATTGAATTCATCGGATGGAAATGAATATCAAATTCAACAACATATATTTTCACGTGCGAATAATGTTGTTTTCTTTTTAAATCGTTGGACAACGTAAACTAACAAAACCGAAACATTCATCTTCAAATATCGAATTCCTATTTTTCTAGGCCATTTCCATTTCCATTCTATTTCGAAGAATTCTATCGATTTACTCATCAACTCGAACAATTCGATCAACAACTTTTAATCAATCTTTCGCCTTCACAACAAAAACAAATCTACAAAAATAAATATCAACTTCTTATCAATCAAATTCCAACATTACTTCTATCTTTACACACTCAACAAGGTCAAGATCTTCTTATGCCATATATATTCGATGCATTTCGACATCCGGTCTATGGTATTCGTTCGATATCGAATTTATTCAATCCTGTTGCAACAATTCTCGGTCCTGATGAGTCTCGTAAACAATTGCTACCTATAATCCAAACAGCTTTAAATCCTGAGAAAACAACAAATTATCATTGGCATTGTTTTACACGTCGATTTCAAATACAATTAATAGCACGTTTTGGTTTGAATAAATATCTTCAAATCTTTCCGATTCTACTGATCGAAGCATGTTCGGGGTTTAAAGATGAAACAAATATCCTAATTGAAGATGCTAATGAATCGAATTCAGATGCCGATGAAAGTAATCACGATCGATCCGGTACGATAACACCTCAAGATTGTGATTCGAACACTTCTGATGTAAAACTCGAGATTGGTTTTCACAAAATTTGATTCCAATGTCTTCGTTTTTTTTCAGACAACTGATGATCATCAACAACCGTTAAATCTAATCTCGGATTCAGCTATTGAGAGTATTATTTATTTACAAGTTAAATTAGGACCTGTACTCGGTTGTAAATATTTCGGTCGACATTTACTTCGAATGTTGACTTTGTGTTATGTCGATGATGAACAATTGCAAAGTTTAATCGGGGATAAAAATCCATTTAAAAGTGTTCGACCTGTACGAGGAGATTTAAATGCAAAGAAAATTCTCGATTGTTTATTATCATTAATACAAACATATGGCGAACAGATTATTTTAATCTTTTATTTTCCTCATATTATCGAATCGGTAGAAACGAGATATTTCAATTGATAACAAAACAAAAAGCTCTTTTCGTTGCCATTTAGATTCGCTTAGCAAATCATCGATTAACTATTCGAACGGAATCGGGTTTACTAAGTTCGATTGTTCTATTGAGAAATATTCTACCGTATTTAAATAATAATACATTAATGAATAGTTTAGATGTATGTAAATCTCTATTTTATTAATTGAAAAACGAAATATTTTCGTTCTATTCTTCATTTTAGGAACCAATTAAAAATCAAATAATTAATCCATGTTTGACATTACTCGCATCGAATGCAATACATTTTCCATCGTTTGAACGAGCTCGTTCGGTCTGTGCCTACCGAAGTCGGTTGATTTACTTGAGCTTTCTTTTTTTCATCTATTTTGCTTTTTTTCCCCTAGTTCTTGACATTTTATTTTTCCTAAGTCTACGTTTGGGTTTTGAAAGTACGCGTAAGAATATGACTGATTCGATTCGAATCTTTTTCGCTTGTTTTCAATCGACTCATGAACCAACCGAAGAATCAAATCGTATACGTACAACTACAGTCATCAGTAAAGCTTTCGAATTTCTTTTTTGTTTCTTCTTCTTTCGAAAATGAGAAATTTCAGATGTTTCATCAAAACTTGGTACATCTCCAACATCACCATTTGGACAAACTATGAATACAATCAGTACCGATGGAGATGAATACTGTCGAATAACAATTGATAGTCTAACGAAATCGTATAAAATAGGTTCACCTGTTAGACCGAAAGCTTATCAAGGACGACAAACACGAAGTGCAAGTCATAGTCTACTAATAAATCCAACTACTGAAGGTAGAAATTTAATTTTAGAGAGAAAAAAAAATGAGATATTAACTTGTTTTTCTTATAGATGATAGTTCATCGATGAATATTCATACACGAGAATCGAATCAACAGGAAGTTGACGCAACGTTTACTAGTGAATTAGCTTGTACAGCATTCGTACAATTCTGTCGTCTTTGTGGAGAGTAATTGCAATTCGATTGACAAAATGTAAATAGCAAAAATGTTTTCCTTTTTAGTCAACATATGAATTCATTAGTCAAACGAAATGATACGATCTATGCATGGATTTCTGATTCAAATACTATAAAAGATGATTCTCTATCTGCAAGTAACGTTTTAATGTCGATTCGTGAACGAGATTATCGACAGTAAGAATTTGATGTTTTCAAAGAAATCGGTTTTGTTTTCATATATTTTTAAAATTTTAAGCACATATTCGGAGGATAATAGATTTCTACGTAAAAATTGGCTTTCATATTGGGAACATGAAGTTGGCCGAAGTGAAACGACTGGTTTTAGTTTTAAACAAATTCATCTACAATCTTTCGTTGGTAAATCGAACAAAATAGAAGTTCTATTTAGTTTCATATATAAACAATTTAGGTCATACAAATGCTGTTCGAAGTTTATGCGTACTTGATGATGAATCAACATTTCTTAGCGGTGGACGTGATCAAAAATTACTCATTTGGAAAGTTGAAAATCAAAATGATAATGCAATTAAAGTTGAAAGTCGATGGTCGTATACGAATTATCGTAAATCAGTTTTTGCTATATCATTCATTGAAAGTCTCCGATTGGCAGCAACATGCGATGGTTCGATTCAAGTCTTAGATCCATTTCGTGGTCAGATGGTTTATCGTTATGCTCAACCAAAAGAAACATTACCATTCGCAGCCATAGCTGCAATGCCTTCGCCAAGTACGAATATTCTCGCAGCAACTAATGATGGAGTAGTCAGGTCTCAAATTCGAATTACTATTGATTTATCATGAAAATCGATCGTGACTTTTTAGATTTCTTGATGTTCGAACGAAAGCACTTGCCTATGAATGGAAAACTTCGTTGTCAACTGGTGGTAAAAGAAAAGATTTTGTTATTGTCGATGAAAAAAATGTTAAATGAAACCTTTAGGTCAAGTTAAAACTCTAGCAATCAATCCACATGCTTATTCTGCTTTGATTGGATTTACGACTGGGAATGTCTCGGTATTTGACATACGATCAGGAGGAATTATGGGCACATTAAAGGTTCCTGAAGGAGAAATTTTAAAAGTAATTCATACGAGCGATTAGTTAATTGTTTGACTCAATAAAAAAAAATGAATATTTATCTTTAGGCAAATTTTTATAGTCGTAGTCGATTTTTTACTAGTTCTGGTGATGGTTCTATCTTTCTTTGGAATACAAAAGAACTTGCACAAGCTACTCCAACATTATTAAAATGTATTTTTTCTCTACCAAATACAATTACTATATTTTATGTTTAGCACATGTTGATCCTGCGCCTTTTGTACTGACAACACGTACCGGAGAATTCATTGTCGCTACGCAAACAAATAAATTGTGCATTTATTCGACTACGAAAAATGGAACACAAGTAACTTGTTTGATTTCATTGTATATTTTGATTTTTCTTTCAAATCATTCTTCTTAGTTCGATTGTCAATCAACTCGTCTTCAAGCAGATAATGTTAAAGGTACACTTTCATCATTGGCATTGTTTCCTGAAAATCGTCTTCTACTCTTCGGTTCCGACAATGGAAACATTGAGCTACTATGTTAATTGCTTATTGTTTTCTATTCTCTGCAATATTTATTTCTTCATAATGCATTTTATTGATTCCAAGAGATTGATTTGATCTATTTTCTAATTGTATGTGATTTTCTTTTTTCTAAAATAAAAAGACAGATAAATAAATTCTCAACTTATTATGAAAGATGTTCGAACTGTAATTGATCTGTCGACTGAATGTTTTGTTAACAAAACTCTCGATTTATGTGCTCGAAGGTGTTTTTAATCGATAATGCAAACGATTAAATCAGCTCGAATTTGAATAGTTCATATTTTGTTTTCTTTTAATCTTCTTATGTAATTCAATATTATCATTTGTTATTTCACAGACGTTTTTTTTCTCAATATTAATCGAAAAAAAGAAGAAATCGAATGTCGAGATTGTTCTTTATCGTTGATTGATTGTTATTCGTATGTTGATAATCATTTTTCATCGAAAAAAAAAGATTGAAGATGAGCTTTCTCCTTTTACATATGTGAATCTCGTGAGAAATAGTCAGGAAGATCTTTTCGTCCTTGGCTTAATCATTGATATGTGGATAGTAAATGTCCATTCTCTCGAGGAAATGAATAAAGAAATTCTCACATCTTCGATTCTTGTTCTTCTATTGATGAGAGAATTACATTGCATATATAGCCTGACGTAATTATTCAACTCTTATTGTCATTCAATGTGACAGGATTCGTTCGTCGCTTTTTTCTCTCCTTTTTCTTTCTGTTTTTTTGATCGATCTAAATTTGATACTATCCCCATCTCATTTTGTCGACATTGACGTCTAAAACATGCTCGTATCTTTCGTATATTAGTCATTCAAATGCCTTTCATCATGTTGACAATCACTCGAGAGTTGACTTGCCATCAATGTGAACATCGAATGTACTATTGACCAGTAACGACTCTTGACTGTTTTGTCAGTTCGTATAAGAAACAAAAAAAAAAAAGAGAGAGAGAGACAGAAAGAATGAATGAACGAGTGAGTAAAAGAAAGATCGTTAACCATCTGTTCTCTCGAGCAGTTTTGTTTGAATACGACAAAAAAAACCCGCTCGTTCGACTATTTTTTTTCCGTCGTTCGTTCTTTCTCTTTCTCTTGCTTCTTTTTTGACACGTTCGGACAATAAACGCGTGCCACGATGGTCGAGTCGTGTACAGTTCAGTTTTTTGTATGTTCTGCTTCATTATTATTGTCAGTGCTACGAGAAATTAGAGAGAACGACAATGGCGACGTCGATGATGACGAGAAAAAGACGGCAGCAGCGGGTGTAGTAAAAGCATAGAGCTGTAAAATAAACAGTAAATGGAAGAAAGCAGAATCTATATGCACATATATATACATATGCATGCAGAGCGAGAGCACGATGAACAATGTGCGTCTGACTAGCTTCGTGTATATGGCAAATAGTTGCTATTTTTCCATTACTCATACGGACACAAAAGATGATTTGTTATTCTTTTTTTTCTCTCTCTTCTTCTTTCAGCAAACTGACGATACTGTAGTGTATTGCGGCATAATTATTGTCTTCGATCATCACCATTTCTTTAAGCTTTCATCATTATTGTTTTCTTTTGCTATTCTTATCCTAACTCCGCCTTGATTATTGTTCATTACAAATTGTCCATATCTTCGGTACGGTAAGATGAAAAAAGAAAAAAAATCACAGAGCTAAAAGCAACAGTTGTTTCTCCCATCTTTGTCATCGTTCAATTTCATAATCTCATTAGTAAAGTAAATGGTTAGATTCAATCTATGGCATATTATTACATCGAATAAATAAGGTCGATGAAGTGTGCAACGATGCAAGAATGAAGAATATTCCTATTGAATGAACATATGATTATTTATATTTCTATCATTTTGTAGGTTTTCTTCCTGAAGCTATAGGAATGTTATTCACACCTCATCTTGTCATCTCTTTGACCTCGTTAGAACACAAAGTTCATGTCTTTTGGCTTCTTCCTATTAATTTCTTTAAATATTCAACATTTATCGTTTGTTATTTCTATCATTTTTAATTTTGATTCTTGATTTTCTGCTGTTGTTGTTGCTGTTTGATCACTTCGATGTTGGGGTGCTATCGACTGCTTAAGCATTCAATTGATCATCTGTTGAATTCGGCGGCATCGATATATACCCAAACCAGAGATATAAGAAGAAGAAAAAATCGACAGATGCAATCAAATCAAGTGAATAAACGAGGGAGGAATGCCAACGGGCGACACAACGAATCTTCTCTCCGTTTTTCTTTTTGATAATCAACATGGTTGGTTGCATGTTCATCATATACACACGTATATTCTAATGTATATTGTTTTAAATGAGAAGTAATTCACATTCCGCTTCGTAGGTTAATTGTACGATGACGATTTCAATTAAAATGGACTCTCAATATTCGTTTCTTTTTCTCGTTCTATCCTGAAGGCTATAAGCTGAGATTGTAATCAATATTACCCATGAGATGATGATGACCGACATGAGTTTATGCACAATTCAATTAACTGTTTAGTTGTTCGCATTCGTAGTGATATCTTATCGTCATTCGATCGACATATCCGTTGCTAATTCGAAGTTGACCTTGTGTGTGTTCAAACGAAACCGACATTATTGAGAAAGGCGACGGAAGTCATAGAACTATTCATTGAGACATAGAGAAAAAAAGCGATATGAAGTGACCGAATGTCGACAACGGCCTCTTGGTCGTCATTGAACAATTTAATTACACGGATAGAAAGTAACATAGACATTTATGAGACATTTTCCTTTTCAATGATTATCGATGATTAGTCTACAGTTTTCAATAGTTAGTTTGAAAAGAAAAAAGAAAAATGGTGTAATTATCCGTCTATTTTATATAATATTACTCCATTTATGTCTCTTTTTTATTCTTATCATTCAAGAAGAATGTCTTTCTCTCTCTCTCTCGTTGTTAATCTGCTCAGACAAGGAAAACAAACAGTAGAAATATTTCGAGGCTGGTTTTCTTCTTTTGAAGTTTTCTTTTTCTTTTGTCTATTCAAGATAAACAAACAAATGTATTTTATCTTATCAAACAAACGAATGCAGACATGATTTGTGAATGAATCCAATAGAAAAAAATATTATTACATTTCTTGGTTCTTTTTTGTTCGTCGGTGACATCGATAATAACATGTCTTCTATTGTTACAGTTTTTACATCGAGATGATTAACTGAAGGAAAAAACAAGCGAACGAGAGAGATAGAGATAATACAAAATCGTCACAACGTCTTTATATTTTCTTTTTTTTCCTTGTTCAGGTTTTTCTTGTGAAAAACGGAAGGATAGATGAACACAATGAGTATTCGTCATCAAACTTGCCGTCTCTTAACTTTTTCTTCTTCCTTTTCTTCTTCTTCTTCTTTCTTTTTTCTGGCTGAATTTTCAGAAGAGTAACTCTCACATGGTCATGACACAGAAAAGAAGAAGAAGAAGAAGAAAAAAAAAATGACAATACCAAAGTTTCTTTCTTTTTTAGTATGAGCTAATATTTAATTCGTATTTTTTATTCTCCTTACAATCATGGAACAATATCTTCGACAACGCATTGATTGTCCACCGCCAGGTGGTACACG
>Ga0209930_1000925_pt1 | contig 54474 bp, 63 predicted proteins | sample ThiBiot_500_biof_2_FD_183948 | JGI IMG/M metagenome (GOLD analysis project Ga0209930, IMG submission 183948) | Wastewater bioreactor microbial communities from Cape Town, South Africa - Thiocy_cont_500_biof (SPAdes) | ecosystem: Engineered > Bioreactor > Thiocyanate-remediating >...
AGAGATACAAAACAAGAGAGAGAGAAGATGGCACGAAATAATATATTACAAGCATTTGAAAGTATCAGCTAGTGATATTAACAAAAATATGAAGTCTCATTTTTCTTTCGACATATATGTTCAATTTACAGACATTACGTCTTTGGAGAAGAGATGATTTTCCATGGACATAAAGTAGATTGAAATAATTCGTATGGAAATACGTTCAATTCAAATTGTTCGATATTATTGAATTTTTTCTTGTAGATAAACATGTCAATATTTTCAAAGAAGATCTGAGTCAATTAGTTCGTCAATTAAATCGATTGGTTTTTGTTGATATTTATGGACAAAGTTCTCAAGAAAATGTTCTTGCTTATTGTTCAATGATTGAAGAATATTTTCCTAATTGTCAATTTTATATGGATTTGATCTCATTTTCTATACGCTTTCTTTTGCTAATATATAAATGATCAGATTAAATACACATCTACCATTGATATATGTCAAATATCACTTAAATTGAATCATAGAAAGTTCGGGATTTTGTTCGTGGTATTTTTTTGTTTTAAACGCGATCAATATTGATTTAGAGATCAAAATTATATCATTTATAATTATTGATACTCCTGCTTGTCTACCTTGAGTTTTACCTTTGTTTGTTAGCGTAGGTGATCGAATTATCATGTGAAGAAACAAAAACAGATTTGGCTTCGAAATGTCAAATGAGTTTATTTATTTAGTTTCAATTGATTATATATATATACAAATGTAAAACGAAAAAAAATCAAGACATTACTTGAAAAGATTATAATCGATTAATACATACGTATACAATGATGATTGGATTAGTTGTTTTTTTAACTGCTTTATCGCTGGTTGAACCAATGGCTGTCAATGTGACAGGAAAAAGTTCGTTAGAGTTAAAGAGCAACAGCTTTTTGTTTCATTGTGAATATTTATATTTAGATGGCTTAGGCTGTTGTGGAACATGTTTTATCTATGGCTGTCCTGAAGGACAATGTTGTTCACAATATGGATAGTAATGAATTTCTGAGATTTTATTTTGATGTTTGTATGTGTACGATAAATTTAGTTGTGGTGCTACACAAGAACATTGTCAAGGAGCTATACGACAAGGTAATTGTCAAACTCAAGGTTGTCCTGACGGTTTATGTTGTTCGAAATTTGGATTCTGTGGTAATACTGCTGAACATTGCGATCAAACACCAATAAGTAATGGAAATTGTAAGACTCAAGGTTGCCCACCAGGACAATGTTGTAGCGCACATGGATTGTAAGTAGAATCAGTCGAAATCATCTCATCTTTATTATCTATCATAGCTGTGGAACTACGCCTGAACATTGTGGTAATATTGATTTGTCACGAGGTCAAGGAAATTGTCAACAAACAGGTTGTGCACCTGGTCTTTGTTGTTCACGATTTGGATAGTAAAAACAAAGAATTTCTAGTTTTGAAATGTTTTCATTTTATTGTTTGTCTTCAGTTGTGGCAATACACTTGATCATTGTCTTGGTACTGGTGTTGGTTTAATTGGTTGTTCAGGTTGTGCTACTGGAAATGTCAATTGTGCTATTGGTTGTCCAGGCAGAAAATGAAGAATTCTAAGATTTTGTTTCTCATCTGATTTGAACTTCGATATTCTTGAATAAAGAAAATATAGATAGAAGTTCTCTGAAGTAACTTCTAAATCGAGTAGAAGATATCAAGTTTCACTGCATATACGTAAAGGTCACCTATATATACATGCTGCGACTAAAAAACATCTTATGTCAATAAACAACACGAAAAAGCTTTCTTTCTTATTCTTTATTTTTTAGCATTACTAGTAAGAATAAGAAATATGTCGAATGATACGAGTATTACCGGTTTATTTATAATTGGATGTGTTCTTAATGGATTACTTGCTGTTATACATATTTATATATTTTTTCTCGAATCTATTTTGTGGCGAAAACGAGCAGCTAAAGTCTTTCGTTTACCTCAAACAGTCGTCGAACAGAGTGCCGGTTTAGCTGCTAATCAAGGATTTTACAATCTTTTGTTAGCTGTCGGTTTAATCTGGGGACTTATTGAATTAAATCCTCAAACATTATTATTTTTTTCAGCTGCAATCTTTCATGCAGGCATCTTTGGCGTAATAACAGCATCACCTCGAATTTTATTCGTACAAGTTCTTCCAGCTCTTCTTGCATTCAGTTCAACTGATTTCGGTTATTTTTCACCAAAAAATTCGTCATATTGCCAACAACCATATAACTTATTCTCGATTCTTATCGGTTCTGGTTTGGTCACAGCTGTTATTGCTTATTCGATCAAAAAATATCTATTGAATCCTATTTCTAAATCGTCATAAACTAATGATCTTTTCGAAATACGTAACTTTTCTTTTTAAATTTATTTTCATGCTAATTCAAAGAAAAAACAATGGAATGTTCTATATACAATTTTTTTTTGTTTTTAATTTGCATGTCCACCTGTACCAACACAGTGACCACCGTGAGCATTTTCATGGCCCAATTGTCTTCCTCGTTCGACTGGATCAGGATTCATTCCCGGATGTAATTGTTCTTGACTGAATTGAGATGGGTCTGACACATGTTTGCCACCGACAGGTTGATTACTGCCTATGAAAATAAATATAGTCTCACATAGAAATAATTAACTCATTGAAATTGACAAACATACCAGCACCACTACTTGCGCCATGACCACCTGTGCCGACGCTTTGTCCTCCTTGGGCATTTTCATGACCTAATTGTTTGCCACGTTCAGCTGGATCAGGTGACATGCCTGGATGATTTGGATCTTCTTGTCGATTATCATCAGTTTGTTTATCTCCGGCTTGTTTTGGACCTTCCGACATATTGATAGACGAAATGTAATGTTTTTGTTTGTAGTAAAGTAAATGAATGGAAGCAACAGGCGAATTGTTGTACTATTTATAGAACTGATTTCTCTCTCTCTCTCTTTCTGTAGTGATTCTTCGAGAAAGAATAGAGTCATTGAGTTTACTAGTTAACAAAAAAGTAACAAGGCCACGACATGTGATTGTAAAACAGACGTAAAAGTGTTTTACAGTAGAACGATCAAAAAAGCAAATTTCTTCGTTTTTTTTACTATAGTAACGAGCAATCACATCAAAGAAATACAATCCACTTTTAAGAATAAGGTGTGCCTATTTCAATAGCAACAGTGGCAAAGTTTATGTAGTAGAATTTTGATTAACAGTTTAAATATGGTGTCTTTATCTTTCGTGGCGAATCAAATATCAATCATTAATTTTATAGGAATTTTTTTTTGCTAAGATATGTTGGTTTTAGCAATTTATATACTTAAAACGAAGATGTAGACAACGGAGTTCTGTTGGTGTAGCGGTTATCACATCTGCTTAACACGCAGAAGGTCGCAGGTTCGACACCTGCACAGAACATCCTTTCTCTTTTTTTTTCTTTTGCGTTCTATGCCAATAGATTGTAGCGCCATCCAAAACCCGTTTGTATAATAGACGATCTATACGCCTTCGATATTTTTCTGAGAAAAATAAATAAACTATTTCAAATTCATTCGTCTCATTACAATCGTTGTCACCAAGAATTCATCGGCTTGTAAAGATCATTTTTAATTTACCGAAAAAAAACATGAATCCTTCATTACTATTACTAATTGTCATGATCATAAACTACTAAATATGAACGGATGCTCATTTGTTCCACTCATCAATTTTATATTTTTATCATGAACATATTTACGCATGATAATGATACTCAGAGCTACTTTATATACAAGTATCTCTCTTTTGGTTTTGTTCTTATAAATGACGAATCATTTTTAGTATAATATTTACTTGACCAAATGTCAATACAAATCTCGAAGATCGAACCGATGATTCAAAAGAAATATGAATATGGAATAATTTATCAAGAAACCGAAAACAACAAGCATCATCATCATTTATTTTTCTGACATAATCTGCTATTTTTGCTTCTTTTATATTCATGTTACAAACAAAAGCTTGTTGTAATCATAATACAGCCATTATCATAGATTTGTTTCAATCATACGTCAAAATTCATTTCTATTCATATTGTTCTGTCTATATAATTATGTTTCTATTCAGATGAAAAATATTAATGTCTTTTTTATTCTCGGTTTTGTTTTTTGTCTAAAATTGACTATCTATTAAAAATATGTATTCTGATATTGAATTAAAATAGAACGATATCGACTGATCGATTAGTTAAAGGTTATTGAAAAATGCCAGCAAAGGTTACAAATCTATCCAGAATTTATTTGCTCTCTAGTGCATCGTCTTTTTTTGCCCTCTAACTCCCATGTTGAAAGGAAAAATATTAGCATGACGATATATTTTATTTAAGCAATCAATATTAATTATGATATTTAATAATTTCAAATCATTTGTCTAGTTGCAATGATTTTCAAAGAATGCGCATGCGCAAATGGAAGAAGATCAAAATATATACGTTCTCATTTTCACAGTTGTAATAAAACTTTTTCAGTACAAAAAACTGCTGTCAAGAGATTCTTGACATGTCTTGCTCAGAGAAACAACAACAGTAGCAATAGCAGCAGCGCTCCTGTCACTTGCAGAAATGAAACAAGATCGCTCTTTTTTTTTTCTTTCGTAGATGTATATATATGAATGAGTAAATTTGAGATAGCTCGATATCTAACATTTATTAGTTTTCGAACAAAGGTGAATGTACTTCTGATTATTTCCATTGTTCTATCCGGATGTTGATTTAAAAAAAACGCGAGTAATTATTAATTTATAATTTTTTTTTATCATCTTCTCTCTTGCTTTTTGTCTGTTGTTCATCTTTGCGTGATAAATAATCAAATCAAAGTTTTCCTGTAATTGTGCTTATTATGCGTCATTTCATTTTCTCGAAACGAATTTAAGTTAAGTAGTTGTACTTCTAGATTAACTTGAATTTGCAATTTAATTCAATGTTGTCGTGCTCATTAGTGTAAGGATAGTCGAAAATATACTTAGCAATTTTGTCGTGCAAAAGTCCAAACAACAGTAAGTATTATTTATACTCAACTGTCTGCTGCGAGACATGTGCACCGATGAGAATAGCACAGTTGACAAAATAGGAAAAAGAAAGAGTAGCTTTTTGTAAATATGAGATATTATACTAAAAATGTGTATTCTAATTTCTTTGATATCATCGATTATTAACCTAATGGAAAATACGGACAAGAAAAAAAAAAGAACGAGAATAAAAATTAGACGAAGAGAAATCTGCTTTAGTCCATATTATTAGATTATCCCCAGTCAAAGCTTCTATGTTGCCTGCAAACGATTCTGTCAATATCAGCTAATATTTATGAAAGCCTTTTCAATAAGCAAGATAGACTAGACAATAAACAAAAGACAATAGTAGTGAAAGTGCAAGTTCAATTTAATCTTTTACGTCTGTCTTTAAATGAAGATCATCACAATAATTTAGTTAACATGATCATCGATTTGGATTGTCTATTCTCGTGCATCGCTTCATATACTTTTTGGATCATGAAATAAAGTAAACAAAAAAGAAAATTGCATTCGATAATCAGAGTTTTTCATCCGATTCGATAAGATAATGGTTCGATCACAATTCTTTCCTTTTTCTTCTATGTAGTTAGCGAACAAATAATTTGGTGATGATAATGATAAGAATAACAGTAGACAAATGAGACGAAGAGAAAACAAAATCAAACTGAACGCAAGATTCGAAAAATTAGTTCAACGTTCTATCTAAGTTTCTTTTGAGTAAACGACCTTTTTCTTCCATAGGCTACATTTTATGATAGTCCCGCGTGTTTAAGTAACTCAAATCATTAACTGTAATTATTCATAGGAGTAGAAAAAAGAAGTACACTATCTCTTTTTTTTGTTTTCTCTCTCATATAGATATAAATATATCGTCTTCTATTTTTCTCGCTGTCTCTGTCTCTCGCTCGCTTAGTTTGTTTCCCTTGTTTCCTTTCTCTTCCTTTTTTTTTGTTGTCATTGCAAAGTTAACAATCAATGTTTCGATTATTAATATGAAAGTTTTCTCTACGCTTTGTCGGTCAACTATTCATTATAGATGTAAAAGATTTTCTATTCTGATTTGAAAAACTAATCTCAATCAAACATATTTCTATTTGACAATGATTTCATTAACATGGCCAATGATTGAACTTTTGGCCGTTTGTTTTGCTCTTATATTAATTATTATTTTAACTGTTGGAGGCAATCTTGTTGTTCTCTTTGCATTTTATATCGAGCCACAATTATTAACACCATCGAATCATTTTCTATTATCAATGGCCATTGCTGATCTATTCGTTGGTTTAATTGCAATGCCATTCTATTCGTAATTATTCCGATAACTAAATAGATGATCATTCAACTTCTTCATTTAGATATGCTCAAATCAAAAATACGTGGCCATTTGGCAAACTTTTCTGTAAAATTTGGTTGACAATCGATGATGTTGCAACAATGGCAAGTGTTCTTTCGATTGTTGCAATCACTATTGAACGTTATTGGAGTATTAATCATAGTGTACATTATCGTCGTCATACGACAAAAACTCGTATTCGAATATTTTCAATATTAATTTGGTTGATACCATTGCTGAATTTTGCACCCGGCATTTGGCTTCTGGACTCGCCTGATGACATGCATATATCAATAAATTCGACAAAGAAAAACTATTCCGAATGTATCGGTGCTTATCATTCGTATACGTCTTATTTAATCATTGCTCAGATTAATTTTTTTGCTTGGCCACTAGTTGTTATATTAATATTGAATATTTTAATTGTTCTTAATCTTTATCGACGATCACGTTATTTTCCAAATTTTGATAGTTCTCATGGCAAATCTAGAATGAAAACGAAATCGAAAGATACGATAGCCGAACAAAAAAATGATGATCAGCATCCTCAAATCATTGAAAATTATCAAGTAACTCGATCGCAAGGCAATAAAAATAAATCATCTGTTATGAAAAATAAAGACTTTCAGGTAATTAAAAAACACAAAGATTTTCTAAGTAAATCGGATGAAGGATAATCATCGTTAGTTGTTTGTTGTCAATAAAGTTTTATTATCTTTCGAGCGTATTTTAGTGTCATCATGAAAATGCAATTGCATCGATTATCAAAGAGGGTGATGAGCAAATAATCGAAGATGATAGTTGTCCAACTCGATCACCTCAAACAGTTCGAATTCAACGAACAAAATCGACATCAAAATTTCAACAACATTTTAAACAGATCTTTCAAAAGAATACAACAATATCATCATCACAATCGTCAATTTCATCGAAATCAACCAAACAACATAAACGTCGTTCGATTTTCGTTTGGCGTAATAGTTCCGTGAATTTACCAAGAAAAAGTACAAACAATGGCGAACAACATCGTACAAATCGACGTTTAAGACGTGATAAACGTGCAGCCACATCACTTTTGACACTTGTACTCGTTTTTATGATCTTCTTATTACCATATGTCGTTGTTGTTGTCGTGGGAAATTTATTTTCGGTCGATTTTCTTATTGATACCAATGGGCAGGTCTATTCGGCAGCATTTTGGCTCCTATGGCTTAATTCAACTGTCAATCCAATTCTTTATCCATTCATTCAACCTAAATTTCGTGATGCATATAGAAAAATCTTTCTTAGATTAACACGTCGGCGTCGACGACTCGCTTCACTTATTAATGACGTTCAACGAGAGAAATAATAATATTTTCTTTTCGTTCTTCGATCTTTATTCATCTGTAATATAGATGGTTTTTTTTCTCGTCGCACTACGTGAAAAAAAGAAAATAATTTATTCTACGATTTTATATATTAATGAATGTTCTGGAAAATTGATTGACGTTACTAATGAGGATTAAATATTAAACTGTCAGAACAAAAGAGAAAGATAAGATTGTTCGTCATAGTTTTAATTTTATTTCAACTAAAATACTTGTCAAAAAAAAACAACAACACATTACAAATACAGATGGTAAATTCTAATAAAATAATAGAAAAAAAAATAGTTCGAACAGAACGATTCTAATGAAGAGATTTGTTTTCTTTTATGTTGAAATTATTAAACTCGTTTTTCACGCGCTTCAGGTGGTGCTCGACAGCCAAATAGATAGCATAGACCACTGATTACAGCAACGATGAAGAAGAAACCTAAAAGAATATTATTAGAAACATTTTACATGCTATATATAGATTATTATAAAAGAATAGTTTACAAGCAATTAAAAATTGAATACCAGCCCAGACGGGAAAGAAACCATTGAGTAATGCGTCGGGATCACGACGTCCTAAATGATCCCGTGTTAACGCAATTAATTCATCTTGGTTTACATCAACGCCTCGTAGATCAACGCAATAGACTAGAATATAAACGGTTGAGTGTATTTTGCAAAGGAAAAGTTTTCTTTATTTCTAACCGGTTGTTATAACTGTTGCGTAGATGAGAACAAGTCCGATGAAAGTAGTCGTCAATGAAAACATTTCTATTGAACGAAAAAAAATTCGATCTAAAATTTGATATGCATGTGAATATATTTACAAAATAAAGAACTAAACGAATACTATGAGAGGAAAAAGCTGTCATCATTATAATAAAGAGAAAAAATATGCATATTCAGACATTGATTTCATTTTTTTCTCCTGCTTGCAACAATTGAGTCGAGAGAAATGTACGGTACGAACGGAAAAAAAGAACCTGAGAGGAAGAAAAAAAAATATTGAATTCTCTGATCAAGGTAAATTAGTGAAGAAAAAATTCTGCCTTCTCTTTTTCTTCTTCTTGGATGAATAAAGAATAGGTAAAAAAGAAAACGTTCGTCCGTTCGTTCGTTCGATCAAGAAAAGAATTGGATATTTCCTAATACTCAAAAGAAAACTCATTGTAGATCGAAGAGCGCTAGTAGTTACATTCAGAAAAACAAACACTACATGGTTACAGTAACAGTTTAGCGTAGCGTAGAATTCTTTATTGGTTGTCTTTACTGAGCCGTATACGAATGTTTTGCATAGATGGAGCAAAAATCGATACTCATCGTTACTCAAGTTGAAACTAGAAAAACATCTTCTCGATTCCATAGTTTTGTTTGCAGAAAAAGAAAGCATAGGTCAAATAATGTGAGATTTTTTTTCCAATTTAATTTTTAGATCATTCAAACACCGGACAATCAATAAAAAAAAGAACAGAACAAAAAAAGCAATAAATGTAGAAACTGGAGAGAAAACACAAGCTGTATACGTGTATAAGAAGAAAGAATATCTACAAATCGTTGTTTAGTAGTTGTTTGAATGAAAATAAATAATATTAATATTTCAAGCCAATAAAATCGCCCCATGTCCACCTAAAATACAAGAAACAAAATATCATAAATCAAATCATGAAAAATTCAAAAATGAATTCACAACAAGCGATTATTTACAACGTTAGTATTATACACGCAAACACACATATTTATTTGCACAAATTACCGTTAAATGTACTAGTCATCGATGGATAGAAATTAAAAAACAAAAGGAGATAAACTAATCATAAGGATCATCAGGATATTCGTCATTATCCTGATCTTTGTCGTGTTTGAATTCAGGTTTAGCTGTTGGTGGTACTGGTGGCGGTAGTATTGGCGCCGGTCGCTATAAAGCAAAAATGAAAGCATTGGGAATAGAATTAGCACATTATGAACAGTGCAAGCAAAGAAGTCAACGGGGAGTAGGGGGGGGGAAGGTTTTGCAATTATACAAAAGACTAGCTTATAAAAAAGCAAAAACTTATGAGATTCTACTCGTATGATTATTGACAATACGGATAATCATCGTAGTGTGATTGCTGTTGTTGTTGTTGTTGCTGATGTTGTTGTTCGTACTAATTGAGAAATATGATTTTGAACGTATTCTCTTTTTTCCTTTTTTTACATTTAAGCAGAGACAAGAAGAAATACAATAGTTTCGAACGAACTGTTGGACGAAGAAGCACAATTACAAGAGAAGAGATCAATGGTAACCTTTTTCTTTTTCTTTTTTTTTTAATTAATCACCAACTAGTGAGATTATTGTCACTGGTAGTGTCGTTTTCTTTATTCTTATAGAAATAAATCGAGAAATTAATTGAATTCAATGAATATATTTGTCATCTACACTCACATGGACCTCTTTCGATTCATTCAAACCAATTAAATAGGCTTTCAATGTGGCTAATCTTGCTAAATGATGTTCATCATTTAGTATTACTTGTTCCCTAATCTATTATAGAGATAAATGTGATATGGATAATAGAAAACATGCGTGAAGTGCATGTGATTGCAAAACAATGACAAAAAGCATATGTATATAGATATGAATACCTCCTCAACTTCATCTTTTAGATTTTTCTATAGAGATCAAGAATAGAAATGAAAATATTTTCTTTTCAATGACGTACGAAGTCCATTTCTTGTTGAGCATAAGATTTTGTTGGCTGGGAAGAAGCCATTGAACGTTGAGCATAGGCCATATCTCGACGTAAACGTTCGATTTCATCTTTTCTATAGGAATTTACCGAAAATTTAAGAATCTACTAAATCTCAATGTTCTTACGTTCGAAAGTTTTCTTCTTGAGAAAATTTCATACAATCCTGTCGAAGTGCTGTAATTTTCTCATTGATAGTATAAATCTACAACAGACAAACAAACAAACAAAAACTAAATTTTATTCTCATTGTTGTTTTGTTATCAATTACTTCTTGTGGTAATGTATCTCGTAGATTCATTAATCGAGCCATTTTCTGATCAACTTCTCTTCTCCACATTTCATTATCGGCTTGTTTCTCTTTAACTTGATTCGCTATTTGTTGTTCAGTCTACAAATATTGATATTTATATTTCCATATTTTCTATTTACATTGATAAATTATTACGACAACATAAAAAGCATGTTACTCGTTTGAATATTGTTTTTTTCGTTTCAATACTTACATGAGTTAAACGTTGATTCATTTGTTCTTCGAGCAAATTCAAATCAACGCGTATACTATTTATACGTTGTTCGAGTTTAACCATAGTTTGAGTGTTCGTTTCGTCTTGTTGTTGTAAGCTCTTTTGCAAATCGTTACGAATCTGATACACAAACAAATATCAAGCACAATGAGAACAAAAAGCAATGAGAAGGATGAGAAAGAAGAAGAAGACGACGACAATGGGTTTGAGCAGAAGCATACTTTATCATTGAGATCACGTCGAACCGAAGCAACATCTTCGTGTGTTGGCAAAAGCGCTACACGAGCTGTTAGATCACGAACCGTTAGTTCGTCAACTTGGAGTTTGTCTTCGTTTTGTTTGACACGTGTATCGACAGCTTCATGACGTGCCATCAAATCAGCGAGATGATTTGTTGTTGTTTGGATATTTCCCTCGGCTTCACGATGTGAATGTTCGAGTGTATCGAGACGACGATTAATAGTAATAATTTCCGGTTTTGTACTCTAGACAAGAAAGAATATAAGCTTATTCTCTTGAATTCATAAGTTTTTTTTTGTTATTAAATTACTAAATCACGTAGATCAGCTAAACGTGTGTTGATATTCGATATTGATGATTGAATTGTACCGATTTGATAGTTTTGTCTTTCATCAGTTTTAGTTATTGTATCGGATATTTCTTTGAATTGTTGTTTACTAAATAATTAGTAGAAAAGATTGAAAAGAAAACTTGTGAAAAACAATGAGAACACGAACCGAGATCGAATTTCAGCATCGAGAACTTTTTCGAGTTTTCGTCGATGTTCATCTGTTTGTTGTTCGATTAATGTAATACCATCGTTTAATTTGCGCAATGATTCAGCACTCTTTCGTGTTGTTTCCTACATTCGAAATAGAAAAATACGAAATAATATAAATTTCTATATCGATTCAATTCTTAAAATTAGTCAAATTATTAATCAAATACACTCTTGTGAATGAAAATCAATCAAACAATTGTTTTAGATAATGATATTGATTGAAACACACGACAAAAAATACCCGAATTTCATTATAGATTCTCGCATGTTCTTCATTAGTGAGACTTTTTAATGTTTCAATTTGTTGTTCCAGGTCAGTCTGTATCGTTTGTATTTGTCTTTGACGTTGTTCATGTTCAAGTTGATGATTCTGTTCGAATGAGTAACGTTTTCTTTTTTTTTTTGTTCTCACAAATCTCGTATTTCATAAGTTTAACATCGATGACAATGTCTTATCAATTACCTTTTCATTTTCTTTGGTTTTATACTCGAGTTCGTCGCGTAAACGTTCGAGTTTGTCGGTCGTTCGTTGAAGAGTTTGATTATTTGTATCGGTGATTTCTTGTCGTAAACGAACTTGAATTTGTTCATTTTGACTGACATTTTCTCGACGAAGATTTTCCATTGTTTTAACGATTTCATTTTGAGTTGTACGACAAGAATTTATCGATGATAGAGCATCGGTGAGTCTATATCAATTGAAAATAGTTTAAAAAACAAATAAATATGAATGAAATTTCTACTTCGATGCTAATTGTGCTTCGACTAAACGACGATCTTCACGTTCAAAATCTAGACGTGATTTGATTTCATTGAATAAATCTCGATATTCATTCATTCTGAACGAGAGAGAAAAAAAAACAAGATCAATTTTAAACAGAAAATTCATTTATTTTTAACAGTACTTTTGATCAGATGCTGTACGAAATGAATTGAATAACATATCTCCAGCATTGATTGTTTCTTGTTGTTTACGTACGAGATCATTCTGCGAAGAAAAAAAAAACAAAAAAAGAAGTTCAAAAAAAAGATCTGAGTGATTTGTTTTGTTGTTACCGTTAATCGTTGATCGTCTTCTAATTTTCTCGTTCGTTGTCGAACTTCAATTGTCAATGAATTGAAATTCGATGTTTCGATTTCAAGACGATTTCGAATCGAACGTAATTCTTCGACCATTGTCGTTTGACTTTTTTCTAATTGTTCACGTTGAATATTTGTTTCATCAAGTTGCTTTCGTAAACCATCGACACTCAACGTTTGTGTATCACGTCGAATAAGATGTTCTTTTTGTATGGCAACGATTTGCTGTTCAAGACCACGAACATTAGCATTGGCATTTAACGATGATTGATGTTCGTCGATGAAGGTGTCTTCATTTCGTTTAATACGAGCTGTTAATTGAAGAATGACATCATTTTGTATACGAATATTATTTTCAATTTGTTGACGTGATAAACGTTCTTCTTGAAGAACATTTTGACTTTGACGAATCTAAATAAAATATGAAAATAGTTCGATTTTAACTTTCGAGAGAGAATAGTTTACAGCATTGAATAGTTCTGTTTGTAAACGAATAACTTCTTCGAGTAGGGCTCGATTAGATATTTCAGTCATTTGTAAACGACTTTCTAATTGTTTGACTTTGTATAACGATTGATTTAATGTATCATCAAACCTGAATCAATAAATTCAAAAAAAAAAACATAAAACAAAAATTTGAAAGTGAACGTTACATTTGTGGTTGAGTACCACTTCGTAGTGGAAACATTGGTGGATTTGGTAATGATTGTGCATTAATTGGTGGTAATGTTGGCGGTGGATAACGTCCATCGACAGGTATAAGTTGAGATGATGATGCTGATGGAGTTGGTATGTTTATTGGTTGTGGCCTGAAGAAAAAAAAACATACAAATGAATTTTGATAATTTAATGAATTAGTTCGTTTACGATCGTGGTAGATCGGGTAAAATAGGTCCGCCACCTGTATATCTTCTTTGCGTATCCATCGAATAAAGTCTCGTACTTCTGTGAATTAAATAGTAAAATTATACGATATATTGACGTTTGTAATCGAGACGATGGCTTACGATTGTACTACTTATAAAATTGATGTATTCTTGACGACGACAATGGCAAAGGTGTTATCGAAAGATTAGACGTTGTATGACAATTCCATCTTGAAAGTTATATACGTTGCCGGGAGTCGACCTCTTTTTCTTTCTGTTATTTTGTTCTGTTTTTTTCTCTTCTCTCGTTTCTTATTTATTTTTAAGCCGTCTTTTTTTTACAGTTGAATGTGTGTAGTGGTGGTGGTGGTGGTGGTACGTCGGAAACCAATCAAGAATTTTAATGAATCATAAGCCATTCAATGGATTGGAATGGTTTAGAGATTAAAAGAGTACCGTTTAGATTGTGTAAACAAAATAACAACAAAAACAAAATTTTCTCGAAGATTTTTCTTGACAAATTATTCAAAACATCCTATAAATATTCAGAAACTAATTCAAACTTTTATATTTAAAAATTATTGACTTTTTTTGTTCTTTACAAATAGACATTGGACATCTAGTAAACATTCGTTTAAAAGACAAACAAAAAAATCGAACCTATTTCAATGCATATCCTCAAGATATTTAAAATATTCTAATAACATTGTTCTTCCGTAAAAAAAAAACTTCTTCTTCGTCTCAATTGTTTGCATAGTTTCAAGTCATGTTATACATAGAGTTTCTTTCTCTTATGATAATACTGTTGTTACTATGTATATATGTCGTTAACTGACGTCACCGTCAACCTTCATCAAAGAACAGAACAAGAAGAAAAAAAGTAATTTGCCAGGGATGGGGATCGAACCCATGCTCACTATTGTGAATTGGATCTTAAGTCCAACGCCTTAACCACTCGGCCACCCTGGCACGTCCTTCATTAGTGTTACTATTCATTAGTATATGGAACAAACGAATTTTTCGACAGTTGAAATGTCATTAAAAATCTCGATATATGCACGTGTGCATGCTCTACTTTAAATCGTTTATTAAGTAAAGAAAACTTCAGATATTGTGAATTGATTTTTATTGGAAAACAAAATTAGTTTTCTCTCATTATTTTTCTTTTTTGCACAAAAGTAAATTGATGAAAGTAATTTTCTATTTTTTTATAAAATAAAAGTGCTTTCTCACATCAAAAGAATGGAAAAGAATATATAATGACAGAAAAATAACGACATATTTCATTTACAAAAATGAAGAATACAACATACCAAACGTTTCTTCTTCTTCTATTTCTCTGTTATATTCTCACTGTTTTCTGTGGAAGTTATACATATTATGATGGTAAGGAAAACGGGTTCGTCTTTAATTTGAGTATTTATATGATTTGTTACAATAGGCTTTGCATACAATAATGGAACTGCAACAACAAGTGGAAGCTCGAATATCTCGAAATGTGTCTGCGAATGTTTATTACAAAATGGCTGTCAAGGTTTAACATATTTTAGTACGACGGGTTCATGTCTACTTTTTTATGATTCTATTGTTACTGAAGATGAAGTTAGTTTCAATAGTTCAGCGACATTATTACTCGTAACTGCACAAGTTCAATAATTTTCTATTTGAATATTTTAAATCGAAAAAAAGAACAAAGTTTAATTGTCTATTTTCGTGATAACTTTTCGTTTTTATTTACATAATAATTGTAATAATAATAATAAAAAAGAAACTTCCGTCCTCTTTATTCGTTTAACGTGTTCGAGGTCTGTACAAAATGAGAAAAACAAAACAATGAAACAAGAAAAAAAAAGAAACTGATCTCGATGATTTGTCTCTTGTTATTTTCTCTTCATTTAATCGTAAATGTTGGATAAAACTTAACAACATTCGAGGTCGGTCGATTAGTTAATAATTCAATTTTCAGTGAATTCTTCTTAAATGACGAGCCTGATATCGATTGATTAATTGTATGTTGACTTGTTCGACGTTCGCGCATATTTGCCGTATGAAATGTTGATAGGATCGGATTTGCTCGTATGCCACTACTACTCAACGTACTACTATTTTCATTTTTTGAATATTTTTGTAGATGATGTGAACGTTGTGTGTGATTACTATATTGAACGATTGGATGTTCATCTAGAATACCATTGCCAGCTATAAGTAATCCGTTAGTTAGATAAGGATTTGGTGGCTTCTTTCGACCGACATGTTTAATTAATTCCATGAGACATAGACGAAAATTTTTGCCACATAATGAATAAAGAAAGAAATTTATCGAAAAATTCGTATAAAATAAATAAAATGTTAACATTTCAATAATAGATTCATACGATGATTTATCATCGTATTCATCATCATTTGAAAAGAAAAAATAATAAACTTTTAAAAGATGCATCGGTGTATTTAATAATAAAAATGTTGTTGAAATAATTAATAACATTTTCGTTATACGTCGATGATATTTTGAACGACGTAGGCGATGTTCCAATAAATTATGTAAAACATAAGTCGAGGGTTGAATATAATTACGTTCTAATAAGCGATCATATTGGCCGGATTTAAATATAATTAATGTATTCAATGTAACTATAGTTAGAAAAGGAATGATAAATGTAAGAAAAAAATCGATAATATTCATTTGTCGAGTGAATCTTAACCAATGTCGTAATGTAACACAACGTGTTTCATATGGTGGTAGAATCGATCGTTCAGATTTAGCTGTTTCAATACCTGATGTCCATAATGATGGTGAATAGAGTAATAATGCAAGAAATGTTAAGATTATAATTGCATAACGTGTACGTGCCGATGAATTATATTGAGAACGTTTCAATGGATAAGCAACAACAACAAAACGCTCAGTTGTAAACGCCACAGTAAACCTAATTTAGTAAAAAAAAACAAATCACTCGTAGGTATAGTCGTTTAAAATAGCTTAGTAACAGGAAATAGGATATATGATTGAAAGTCATGCATTTCCGTTCGAAACTAATAAAAATATCCAACTGAGATAGAAAACTTAGTGTTAATCAACAGAAAATTCATCGACGTAATTTTATGAAAATAAGCTATTACTAGTTTTATTCATTTCTAAGTAACCCTTAAGATTTGAATCAATTCTTAATATGCTTAGAGAGTATCTTAGACTTCGAAATAAAAGAAAAACAAGAGACGATTCAAGTGTATTGCCTATGACGAAGTTTTTATTATTGATTTATTGGATTTACTTACCAGACCGATAGTGAACTGAAAACTGTTGTTAAATAAACAGTCACTTGACAAATACCATTATTATGAAAAATAAAAACACGTATATTTTCAAGCCAAATCAAAGCCAAACACATCAAATAGCCATTATCGGATATCGAAAGAGCAGTTAAATATAAACTACAACTTAAACGTCTAAATCAAGGATAAAATAATAAATAGAAATTAAAAACTGCGAAGATATTTATTTATTTTTAATGAAATCTATCATACTTGAGTTTACTTCGAACGAAAACGTAACATGATATTGAATTACCAATGAAACCAAAAATAATAACTAATGCCATATAAATAACACCGAAACGTTGCAAGAGATTTTGACAATATTTAATGGTGCTTAGACTTTGCATGGTAACAATAGTGATCGATATGTCTGTTGAGTCGGCGTAAATAGTCGTGTTAGATAATGATGTCGACATTTCCTATCTAAAACAGACATGACAACATGGAAATACAGCTTTAAATCTGAAATCTTTTTTTATCTGCTTGAAGATTAAAATAAGAGAGATTGAAAAACAGAGGGGGCTTATGTCATGCTAACATATATAGATTTCTAATTCCTAGTTCTTTTCTTCGTCCCACAGATGAAATCCTCTGTGAACAACAAAGAATCAAAGTCTAATCGTCGATTGATGAGAACGTTGAAATTCAAATTCGATCTATCCGTTCGTATTCTCGTCTAGTCAGCGGTCTGTAGTTGAATGTTTAACTTCTACAACTTGTTTAATCAATTATATAATAGTCAAAAAAAAGAAGCAGAGGCAGCAGAAAAAGAAATGATGCTCTCAAATATCTATCATCTACTCATTTTACCAGTTCTCGCTTGCTTCTTCCTTCCTTCCTTTCTTTCTTTTCTCGCTTTCTCTCCACCCTCTCATTAGATTTACTACTAGATAAATGTTGCTAGGATATATTTTTTCATATTTATGATATTCTTTTTTAAAACGATATTTTATTGCTCATCGTTTATTTAACTATTAATGCATTCCTACAGGGCAAAAATTTTCGGTACAAACCGGTACTTGAGATAACTTTATCAAACGAACTATATAGTAATCTCAAGCAGACCATATTCATTTGTTCATTGCCTTCACTTTCTTCTTTTTTTTAACTAATTGCTGTCACTAAATGTTTATTCAATGTATACACAACATGAAACATTCATTTGCCTATCTTCTTTCAACATTACTGATGCGCATCCTTTTCTTTTCCTTTTTTTTTAAAGAAGAAAAAAAAGAAGAAATCGAAAATGTATATTTCTCGTATTGTGTATTTCGTGCTTAGACTGGATTCATTGTTAACGGACACAAGGTTATTTACCTTTCGGGGTATTTGATTTTGATTTTTTTTAATTAGACTCGAATACATAATTAAAGAAGAAAAACGGCAATATTTTCAATGGTTGATTCAATGCATAGATATTATCATATTGCATGCAGATCGTGCACCTAAAGCATTAGATTACCTGTCGTTGTCAAAAAAGTTGTCTGTTCGCTTTAGGCGTAAATGAGAACTAGAGATAAATACAATCTAGTGTAGCAATGACAAGCGCACACATATCATCTAGAAAAACATATGTGCATGTACTTATCATCGAAAAAAGAGAAGGACCAAAGAAATATGGATAATCGATATACTGCTACTAGAAAGTAATCTAACCATTTATTTGTGCATTTAGTAATCTCGTTTTTCCTGTCTTTGAACGGCTGTCATGACCATGAAAATTGATATTTATGAACATGTCATATTAAGAAATGATATGATAGAAGATAGAAATGATATACAGTAGGCAAAATCTTGTATTAGTAAATATAGTGTGATGTATTTAGTGTCAAAAAAAAGAGAAAATGTATAGGCACTACATACTATCAACAAAGAATCAAATCAAGGCCTTGACTAATTGAGACATATACATACATCATAGACTAAGGTCGTCGATACTCCATACGTGGACCAGTCTCTTAGCAAGAAGTTCACTTTCTTCTCTTGTCTCTTATATTTAGCCTTCGCTTGTCGGCTGTGATTACGCGACAGCTTTCAGAATGAAATACAGACAGCTAGAATATCTTAATGAGCAGACAAGTATAAGGTGGAGTCATTTATCCAAATTCGTCAACCTCTTATGTTAATTTACATTAGTCTAAACAATACTTAACGTCGAAGATGAATCAATAAAATGAACTTGAGATGCGTTTCGTTGATATAACAAAAAAAAAACGAAGAGAAAAAATCTAAAATCTGATTAACATCTAGATCAAAAATTGTTGTTTCTTAATACTTCAATGGCATTTCATAGTGGATTCTCTTGATAACTTAATGACAACAACAAAAAAAGAGGAAAAAAAACGAGAAGAGGGAGGAAGAAAGTTCGTTGTCTGTTTTCTCATTCTAGTCTGACGTTAAATTAAGTTCAATATAGAGATCGCCTGATTGAATATGGTAAAATACCAAATAAATCTCGCACTATATCTATTCAAGATTCAGTCAGAAGTAATACAAACACGTTGTTGTTGTTGTTGTTTTTTCTTCTTTTTCAATGATGCGTAATAAGAGAAAGGCAAAGAAGAATCTCTATGTTATCGAAAACAATTGATCATAATTACCTGTCTGATTAAATTAAGTTTATCATAGATTTATTCTTAATCTATACATTGAAAATGAAAGTACAGAATTTTGCCTTGATAACATAGAAACTTAGCGATATGTTTTAAATATTTATTCTTTTTTTTTATAAAAGCTTTTATCATCCTATAATGCAGCATATTTAATATTACAGAACTTTTATTTCCGTCAATTACTTTTTTTTCAGAATTTTACGAGAAGAAAAAACTTTAGTCTTTGTACTTAAGATTCACTTCTTCTTAGTTTTGAATCGATAAATATTTTTTTTTATTCCCAATGCTTCAGTTTTTTTGTTTTATTGAAATCTAATCCCAACAACAAGAAAAAAAGGTCGAAAGAGACTAACAAAAAAAAAGAAAAACAACATTATCAATCTACAGAACTCACATTATTATTTTTTATTATTATCATCATTGTAAATCAGAACAGAAGAAAACAAGCAATAGAATAGCAAAACAGAGTTAAATGAATCTATATACAAGAATGAGAAAGCACAATGGAAAATGTTCTGTTTATAAAATAGATCACAATGGCACTTCTTCGAATAGCAAAAATGGTTTCAATCGATATTCAAGTATCGATTCTAGTACCCAATCGGACGAAACGAAATTTATACCTAATTGTCGACATTGATTGTAATTATTTCGACGTTCAGATACATATAACATATCACAGAGAACAATAATTTTATATTCATCCAGTAATCGTTGTGTAACACAAGTGATAATCTGACCACCACAAGTTGTTATCAAATCTTCTAAACGTTCGTTAGTCATTTTAATATCTGACTTTTCTGTACATTTAATCATGAAGCAATGATTTTGAAAAAGTGAATGTTGATTCGGAATTAAACGTGCTCGATGTGGACCGCCATGTGCTTGAATTTCAGTATCATCGCCTTCGATTTCATATGAATCTTCGTCAATCAATCGATCGTATTTCAAACAATCGATTATCCAACGATAGGACACACAATAGCAATGATGTGCAATAGCTTCGATCAATTTCATTGACAATGGCGAACGTAGTGAATGTTTTTCATCGTTCGTTATTAAATGAGTTGTACGTGAATCGATTGATGTTGTTTGACAGACATTTGACGAGAATTTTGCCAGAAATTTTTCAACACATTCCTTTTTTAATAAATAAAAAACATTTCGATGGAGAAAATGCTCGATTAAATCTTACTAATTGATAACTTTCGAGACAAGTCACAGCGAGAACAATAGTTTTACTAGTATCGGACTAAAAAACCGAAATTATCGAATTCAAATTTTGAAAAACAAATTAATCTTACAGAAAATCGAATTGGTATCTCATCGGTACCGGCATCAGCAATGGTTACTGTTGCCGGTGTTGATGCATCACGTTTATCATCTAACTGATCGGAAAGTTTTTCACTATCATTTGGACTATTATTTTCATTTGAAAACGACGATATATCTTGATCACGATGAGCACGTCGTTTATGTTTCTATATTTCGAACAAGAAAATCATCATTGAACAAAAAACAAAAAGAAATGAGTTACTTTTAAGTAATCAAATCGATAGATTTTATTACAAATATCACATTTCACTTTCGACTGGTTACCATTGTTGATATTCGATTTTCGTGTGCATAATTGACCATCAGTCATATTATCCAAATCAGTGCTATCTTCGAGAACATTTGAAACTAGAGAATAAAAACTAATCAAAGCTGTGATGTGAGAATATCTTTCGTACTGAGTTGATCATGTTTTTCTTGATTTTCTTCGTTCATTTCCGAAAGTGATTGATCTTGTTCATTGATTTCAGATGGTGGAAATTTGCCCTTATGAATATTTCGAACATGTATGAGAAAATTCGAACGTCGTGAGTATTGATATTGACATATGGAACAATATCGACTGGCATCGATCGGCTGTTGTCGATTGTTGATCCAGACAGATCGTTGACGAACTTTGGTGGTTTTTTTATTTAAACGTTTTATTGAATTTGAATTTGATTTTGTGATTGATATTTCATTATTATTATCATCTGAGATTGTCTCATGAATAATTTCATCGTCACTACAAATCGTTGAAATTTGATCTGAAAGAAAAAAACACGAAAATTTCCTTTTTCTTTTTGTTCAATTCGAAGTTTACCTTTAGTCAATCGTTCGATTCGAATGACCGGTTGCACCGGTTGTGTCTGTTTAACCATCGTTTGTTCGATCCGATTTGTTCGACGTTTCATCTTCAAAATCTGTTTATGCATACGAAAAAGAGTGTTTTTCATGGCTTGCATGTATTTTCGATTGATGAGATGAGAATATTGAATGAATTTCTCGTAGCGTAAACGACGTTTGTGTTTACTCGATGGATTTTTCAATGTTGACGAAAGACTTGGCTTAGGCATAAATGAACAATCATTTGTAGTTATCGATGGGAGTTCCATGGAATCGAAACTCTGAAAAAGAAACAATAAGAAGCCGAGAATGAATAATAATAATAAACGACAAACGACAAACTACACAATTCTTTTTTTTTCTGACCAAGGTCATATTCTCTAGTAAATCAATAAAAAAAAACGTCTCATTTTTTCATTCTGTTTGTCTATTGACACGATAAAAATAGAGAGGTTCACGTGTCAAATTTCTAGATGTGTATAACGAAGGAAAAGAGAAACAAATACACGAGTTTAGAACAAAAAAAAATGTGTGTGAAGTTTATATAGATTCGAGTGACTTTCAACGACAACAAATGTACATTTTGACTTCAGTTGCTGTGTGTTTTGTTTATGAGAAACAAATATCATTCGAATTAGAATTTAGGTTGAGCTTCTTTCGATTGATTCGATGAATTATCATTAGATGTATTCAACCACGAAGGTTTAAATTCGTTTGCATCAGGATTCAAAAAACTTGATTGAAACGAATCGGACTAGAATTCATCAAAAATAATGATTTTCAAATGACAAAGAGCAATTATTACAGAAGACGGTTTGGGAGTGGAACTCTCTTCATTCATGTAATTCCAACATTCTTCCATTTGAGCATACAATTCATCTTGCTAGAATCAAGAATAAATAAATATTCAATTGAAAGATTTGGTTTTTTTTTGTTGAAAACCTCATTTTGATATTTTTTGAATGCATCTTGAACATCATCGGAGAAGACAGCCTCGTCATCTTCTTCGTGATGATTTTGTTGTTGTTCATTATGAGCATCTAATGCAGCAGCGATTTCATTCGGTAAATCTTCATCGTTATATTCTTCATAATAATCTTGTGTCGAACTATAAATTCATGTTAGATTTATTTAGTTAAAGAAAAATGTTAATATGACTCTTACTACGGATTTGTTTGTTGTTGTTGTTGATGATGATTACTAAATTAAGATAAAAAAAATCAGGATCATTTATTTATTATTTGTCTGTGTTTGTTTACAATGATTGCTCTGTTTGATAATCGGAATATTGATTTTGATTATTATTATTCGATGATGATTGTTGTGAAGACATCTGCAAGTAAACAAAAATGAAGAATTCTTTGTATCTTTTTTCTTCTTTTTCTTCTTTTTTTATGGTTGACTTGGCTAGTAGAGGTTATTTGACTGAACGAAAGGACAATGAGAGAAAAGAGAAACAACAATAACAATAGCAAATGTTCATTCGTACTGTGCACTGTCATTTATTCGGTTAAACGATATATATAGTATTAGTACTACTAGATCAATACGTTATTGGAATTTAATGTATCATCAATTTTTTTTTACTGAAAAATATTTTACGAAAATTTAACAAATAAAAATTCAATTTTCTTTATTATTAAATATCTAAACTGTTTATTTATTCATAGTTTTTATTCGAGAAAATGTCAACAGATGTCACTAGATATCATGCTACTGAATCCATGCATGTATGATATCGAATGCAATCACTATATTGACATGTAAGACTTTGTACTTAGAAAAAATTATCCTTTGCAAGAAAATGAATCAACGATATATGTGGACGCGTGCTTTTTGTTTGATATATTTCAAAATAGAAAAGAAGACAAAAAAAGGAGATCGAGATAAATTCAAAAAAAAACGAAAGAAAAGATCGAAAATTTCAAAATAAATGTGAATTTGTGGTGTTGACAATAATTAGTGAAAATATAATATGACAATGACGACTGGTGTTTTCTCTCTCTCCCTTAAATGTTTTTTGTGTTACGTAAATGCGCGCATAAACACATTGAAAATTCAAGCAAAAAAAAACAAACAAAAGATTTTCATCACAACAATAACAACGACGATGACGACGACGAATAGAGTTCAATATGTAGCAGAAAAAAAGAAAGATTAAATGAGTTTATTGATTACGATGAAAGATCTTTGTAATTTGTTTTATGTTGATGTTTGTCGTTTAACAAAACGAAGAGTAACAAAGCAAATCATGAGAAGAAACATGATTTGCTGAAAGTTTCGAAGAATTGAATCACTGCCATTAGCTCGAGTTTCAAGATCGTATGTATATTCTAATCACAGATGACAATAAATACAAATGTGAATGTTTTGAAAACAAGACTTACTGAAGAAAGCTACGAATGGAATAAATGCAGCCCAAAGACCGATCAAACCAAGTGCTGAAAGACAGCAAAGGCATGTAATAGCGCCACCTAAACCACCGAGGATTCCAGCAAGTCCTCTTCCGCCTGCACCAAGACGATCTGGTGGTGGTAACATTTTTCTGTAAAATAAATATTTAATTATCGGCTAATAATACTTCAGTTCGCTACTTACTCAATACCGCTCATATTCTTATTTTACGGCGGAAATCGATCTACAAATAATCAATAAACAAAAAAAACTATCACAAATATATACGATCTTCGAAAAAAAAACTGACAATAAACAATCAGTTTAAAACCTTCGCAAAGACACATTCTTGAGGGAGTTTTTTTTTCTAATTTATCTATCTAACAAACGAACGGCAGTCAACGCTTATTATTATTTCAAAAAAATACCTTACTAGCTATGTTTCGACTTTCTGAATTGCCATTTTTCTCTCTCTCCCTCTCTCATTCACTCTCTCTCTGTGTCTGTCAATTAATAGAAATACATCTGTATACATTCACGTCATGGTTGACGGAAACTTTTTCCTTCATTTAAATAAAAGTTTGTACAAGAACACGAAGGCGAGAGAGAAAGAGAGAGAGAGAAAAAAAAGACCACTAACTTTGTCTGAATAGTCATGATTTGTGAGAGGGAAGAAATATATTTTTTAAATGTATATACATATGATGGGAAGAGAGAGAGAAGCAAAAAAAATCAATGAGAAAAAAAGGGAAAGAGCAAGAATCTAATTACATATATCAACCTCCGTGTTTCATGATGAGTACGTCAACTATATATGTGTATATATACATATATAACCAAGAAAAAAAATTTCTTGATGAAAATCAATCATGCAGAACTATAGCCAAATGTATGCATGTAAACTGACAAGAAATAGAGATTTTTTACTGATGAGTGCATAAGCAAGCAAATCAAAAGTCGTCCTTGACGACAAAATTGAATTGTGATGATGATGATCAACATTGCGACAGGTGATAACAAATCGCCACTCTCATCAGGTTTTCTCTCTCCCTCTCTCTCTTCCTCCTCATTCACCATCAAATATTCAATTTCATGAAGAGATTATTCACGAAATAAAAATCTTGTCAGTTTTTTTTTCTTAACACATGTATTGTTCAATTTAACTTTCTTTATAATCAATCATAAACACGAACAAAAGAAAAAGTTGAGAAAATGACCAAAAACTTGAAACAGGCAATAGTGACGACGATGGCGATGACTGACGATTTTTGACGATGATTAAATGTCTATTGCCTGTTCAGAAAAAAAATTGGTCTTCTCAGGCGCGCATAATGTCAAAAAATGAATTGAAGAAAAAATGTTCATAAATAGATTAAAAAGAAAATATTGTTGTGTTGCAAAAAGAAGAAAAAGCAAAACGAACGTAAAGGAAAAAAAATAGTTCTCTCAAATAGATACGTGTATAGGTGTTATTAGAAAAAAATTTGTATGCGTCAATATGGGAACGAAATTGAATTTAACTGGATACGGCACCTCTTCGATTTTTAGCTAATACATAGATCGAACAGAGAAGAGCAGCGAAGAGAACCATAATGTTCAGTTCAACTGTTGTACCAACACCTTGAAGTACTTTACGATATTGACTTTGAACACCGTCTAGAAATAAATATTCATATTATTGAATGGTATATCTGTCAAAGAAAATTTCATTTACTCATATAAGCTGCAGCACCAATCATAGTGCCAAATAATCCGAGAATAGCTAATGTTGCTAAACAACCAAGACAAAGTAATGGTCCAGCAATACCACCAATTAAGGCGTTAAGATTGCCACCGCCTGGAACTCCCGGTACGGGAGCAGATCGTGGATAGAATGTCGCTCCTCGTCTAGAAATGATTTCAATTGTTCAATGATTGATTCTTGTTTTCCTATGAAATATTCAATGCTTACGAGCCGGCGCCTGCATATGGTCGTGGTGGGATGGACATGATTGTGAAATGTGCACGCGAAGTCCAAGCAACAACGACTTAAACTAAAAGGCAAGGAGAAGAAGAAATAAAGTTAAAGGAAAAACAGATGAAAAACTTCTAATTCTTAGGAGGAATCAAGTGTTCTTAACATCTACTATCATTTGGCAGCACTCTATACTGTAACCTCTCTCTTGTACATAACGTCTAACATGCATCGTCTCTCTCTTTCTTTTCCCCTTTTTCTCTCGTTTATTTTTTTGTCTTTATTATTTAATATTGATTAATAAGAGAAGAAGAAGAAGAAGAAGAAAAAGAAGAAGAAGCAGAAAAAAAGAAAACATCTTTCACTTCAAGACGAAAAAGTATAAGTGTATGTTCTCTTAAATGGACAGAGAAGGCATTTAGAAGTTAAAAAAAACGAAGAGGAGAAAGTGAGAGAGCGAAAAAGAGAGAGAGAGGGAGTGGAGGTCCTCCAAAAAAAAAACATGACAAGAAACGATGATGATATTTCATAAGACACACGTATGTGTGTAAATCGAATTCCGAAGGCAACAAGCTTGTCAGTAGTCATACATATACGAAGCAATGCAATATTATTCAACCGTGTCCATTTAGTGATGGTAGCGTTAAAAGGAGATATTTATGAAGGAAAAAAAGAAGAAGAAGAGGAAGAAGAAACGTATGTGTAATTATTTTTTTGCTACAGATTGATTATTTGCAAAAAAAAGAAACGACATGAAATAAACAAGTAAAATGCTATGCTTCAATGCTTAATAATGTTCGATCGAATGTGTAGGCTGACGAAGATTGAAAATGCTCTCGAAGTCATGAGAGTAAGCGAAGTAAACGAAAAAAAAATGAAAAACATGATATGTGATAATGATGTCATTGAGATAGACGTTAGTCATATTAATCATCGTAAAACATGACAGATTCAAGACAAACTGATTGATTTACGTTTTTGTTCAGAGTGTTAATCTGTAATGTATCTATTGACTAAAATGAAAAGAAAACAAAATACCTACTCATTATGTGAGCTGTCAGTGAATTTGTCTTTTGTCACCTATCAGTATGAATAATCTCGTATTGAATTTGTACTTTTAAAATACGACAATTTATTATAAGATTAAAAATATATATGTGAAGAATACATAAGCAGGCAGACATAAATGCGATAATACGAAAAAATAAACGAGAAAATCTTGTTTGATATTGAGTAATTTATTGTTCAGTAAATTCAACTTGTTTATCATTTGGCCATTCCAATGAATATTCCAAAGGCAAACGAACTTGTTCTTTCGGTTGTAAAATGCATTTCCATTCGATATTATTATTTTCATTCATTGTCACCGTACAATTAGCATTCGAATGTTTAGCTTTCAATTCTGGTGTAATTAATTTAACTTTGATTTTTTCAACCGATGAAAGTGGTACTTGTTCATAAACATGAACAGTAATCTCAATTGTTTTCGTATTTGTTATTTGTGTTTCTCGACGAACGTTTTCGAAATGTGTTTTCGATATGAGACCTTGCGTATCGCTAACTTTTTTCACAGGTTTATATTCGATTTTAACACTTGCATCTGTACCTAATGGTAAATCAAATTTATCACCTAAACTCACATTTCCTATTGAACCATGTGTAATAAAATTATTATCCATAAAAATAGATGCTGGTCCTGCAAGTAATTGTTTATCAGATGTATTTATTGTTGACGCTTTGAGATAGGCATAAAGTGATAATTTTGGAATAACACTATAGATAAATGTCGATGTTAAATCAAGTACACCGATTGTTACTTTATGCGGTTTACCCTATATTGAAAAAAGAAAGATTTTGTTTTTGAGAATTAAAGAAAATAATTTAATATATTTACATCAGATTCGATTGTACATCGTCGAGGAATGGTGAAACTTGAACTTGACATGCTGGCTGCGGTTGTTGTTGATAGAACATTTACTGTATCATCTGTATCCAAACCACCTTCCTCAGCAATTGCATTCGAACTAAGAGCTTTTCGTGCACGAAAATTCGAAGTTTTTTTCTTTTTCATATCTCCGGCAAATAAACTCGCTTCCTGAATCGAACATGATGCCAATTCGGAACAATAATCAAGCTCAACTGATGCATCGTAAAGATCTTTCGAACGATACGAAGCAGGAGGACGATAGTAATAATAATCAATTTTTAATGTATTTAATTTCGGGGGTGATCCACCAAGACTTGGTGTTGCAGTCGATAGAGAAAATTGTGCATCCGGCCAATTTTCTTGACTTTGATTGACCTAAAAACAAAAACATTTTAATCTAATAAATAACATTGAACAAAAATACACGTACAATGATACCATAATAAGTCAATTGTGTTTGTTGTTTTGATGTTGTTTGACTGTTAACACGAACATCATAACTTGCACTCCATGAACAATTACTAATCAAATAGGATACTTCTAAATCCACGTCGATATTAGTATTTCCTATATGAACAGTAATTGTTATTTCACGACGTTTCTTTCGATTTGCTAGTTGATTTCCAGCGCCATGTTGATTGATCTTCGAATTCAAGGCAACTCGTTGATCAGTTAGTTTTTTCATTTCAACTTCTTCGTTAACAGTTTGTTCATCTAATTTCACAAGAGTCTTATGATAAAATTCGAGAAATAGATTCATATTTTCCAGATCATTTGTTTTCACTTCACCATCTTGATTCATCAATTTTGTTGCTCGACCATCGAGCCATGTACGTTGTTTATTAATACGTTCGATTTCCTGTTTACGTAAAGCAATTTCACCTTCAACTTTGTCAAGTTCAGATTTTAATTGATCTAATGGTCTGAGATCAGTTTGTTCCTTTGGATCTTCATACATTGTTTGATATGAAACTTCGAGAATCGTACATGCTTTTCCTGTTCCACCACTAACATGTAACGATGTTTCATCAACAAACGGTGAAAAACCTTCTAATATTAAATCATAGATACCTTCACCGTCGAAATGATGTCGTAGAAGACGTGTCACTTCAGCACGATCATTGTAAACTGTTACGAATTGTATTGGACATTTTTGATCGATATTAAATCGAATCGATGCTGGTTTATTCGTTACGGTTGTTGCTGAACTATCCGTAGTTACAGCTATGACATTTTCTGCTATCACTTTTTCAGCCTCCATGAAAGTAGTAAAAAATAAAATAAAATATTCTCAAAGTTCTCTTATTCTTAATATTACTCAATAGAAATGCAATATAGTTACTCATTTCTTTTCCTTCGTTATACGACAAGATGAATCATCAACCATCCAGCACATCATAATAATAAACATCCAATCAGTCACTCCCATCACCTACATCTATCGTACTACAGCAAATATGACTTAACCATATGCAAAAATCATTTGTCACATATACGTAAATTCAACTTTCATCGATGTCATCAATCGATATCGTAATGTTGATCATCGTTCATTTGTTTGATCATTCTTTTATCATTAAAACGAATACTAATCATTTGCATCATACGCTTTCTCTTTCTCTCTTTTCGATCAGTACTGCTTAATTATCAAAGACTAATCAATTATCATCATACCAATTGATGTTTCTCTTTCTCTCCTATAAATTGAACTGAAATCTATCGAAAAGTATCATATTCCAACTAACAATGACTTGCATTACACCAACACGTCGATTCGAATGCAGTGATAAATATCTTCTCAAACGAGTACATATGTGTACAGAATTTAGTTTCGAACGAACTCCAACACGAAATGGTGCTTCGAAACGTAAAAATGTTCAATTTCTTTCGTCAACATTATCATCGGGAATTACTCTATTAAGTCAAGAGGACGTTACTCTTGTCGGTGATCAAACACTCGTCAATAGTACATTATCAACACTTGAACGAACTCTTACTGAAAACAACCAACAGAATATACTCAACGACACAACATTAACAACACCTTGGGAAATCATTGATAGTATGAATAGTGATGGATCAAACTTCAGTGTGATCACAATGAATCAATCTGATGCATCACAAGCCACCGTGATTAGTAAACGATCAACAAAAGGTTCTACAAATAATCGTCCTGCATCGTTACTATCACGTATTTTAAAACCATCAACTCCTAAATCATCGAACAAAGGTGTGAAATATGTCAATCGTTGCGTACGTGATATTGATCGTCTCAATGACACTTTTGGTCAAGAATGGATTACGCTCCCGAATTTTGTGTGAAACAAAATCGTTCTCTCGAATTTTTGATAGAATTTTAATTCACAATTATGCTGTAAATAAAAACAAAAAAGATCTATATTATACATTTGCTTCGTTTATTTTTTATGTACAGAAAAAAAGGACGGTGAAAGTCAATAGTTCATCAAACAATCTGTTGGTACGAAACCTTCTTGATTGAGTTCATTTCGTATCCAAACCCAATGCGGATGTGTCGATCGAAGTACTTGTACAAGTTCATTCTTTCTCACAGTTAAGTCTTGTCGAAATGTTGCTTGATAAGGTTTAGTTACTGAATACCATCGATCGATCATTGTTGATGTCAATGGTCCTTGACATGTTTCGTCATCTTCATCACCCATAACCATTGTCTGATCTTGATCGTGAATACTTCGTCGACTACTTTCAGCTAATGGAATTTGTATTGATGGTGTGTCATCAAAGTATGATTCGGAATGATGTGAATTTAATAGATTATGCGAAAGATAATTGATGATCGATGGATCACACCTTAAATGGGATGTTTTCGATTTTGGTACTGCTGTTCGATTGAGTAATAATGTTGACGATGAAAATGAATTGTGTGAAAAATCACTCAATGTTGAAACGCCTGAATCAATCGAATCGATACTAATTGTTGATATTGTATCCAATGGTAGACTAATTGTGGTTTCGAGTTGGTTATCTTCTTCAAAACTAAGTGGCGTCGAATATGTTGGATGTGTTGTTTTGGAAAGAAAACTTTTCATATGATGTAGACGTGCTAAGACTTTAGCTGTTGTTTCTTCCATTTTATGACGATTTGTATATTCAATAATTTCACTTTCATACATTGAATCGATGTGTTTATGTCGTTGATTCAATTTGATTCAAATGACACGGATATGATCGAATTCAGTCAGATATTTGACACATTTGGTCAATTGTTCTTTATGACATAATCCATTTATCTTCTCTCTCTCTCTGTCTCGCTTTCTTTCTTTCTTTTCTCGAAATCGATAAAAAGTATTCTTCCTATTGGCTCTATTTGATCCCATTTCAATTAGAAGACTCATTAAGTGTGATCATTATTTGTTTGATGATAACTCATGTCGAGAACAGAGCTGTTGACATCAAGCAAAACTCAATGAACAGTCATTTGTTCGACTCAACTAACTACGTATGACGACATGACAAACAGAAGATTGTTTTCATGTTCAGTTCGGTGTGTTTTTTCTCGGACATCTTTGATAAAAAGAAAGAGAGTAAGCAATCAATCTGTGCGTTACTAATTAACTGAAGAATTTGCAAATACATGTCATTAAGTTCGATTTAAAGTAGGAAGCCGAACTTGTTATAAAAGTATGTGGGTGTGTAAAATCTGTCAAACGAAGTAGATTAGTTTCTCTTATTTAAGTAGACAACTTGATAATGTTGAAAGAGTTGGGTTTTGTTTAAAGTCATGATTTAGATACGCTATTTGTTTAAGTAGAAATATATTTAAAATAGATGCAAAGAACAGAGTACGTTTTAATATTCTATGTATTTGTTTTTTTTTATGATTTCAAAAAGAAAAAAAAAACAATTAAATTTATTTGAGCAAAGTCATAGAACAGATGATAGTCGATAGTGTTAGCTTAGTGGCGACTAGATGACTGAGTTCTTTTTGGTGATATTGATGATGTTGATGCTTGCTGTGCTGGATAATAAAGTCTCATCGAATGAGTTTGTACAGGTCGTGAAAGGTCGGTCCGTTGTGTTAATGATGTATATCGAACGGTTTGATTTGTTCGAGTTTGTTTTGATGAATCTTTCAATGTTGTTGAATTCAATTGATTGACTTTCGATAATGGTTTTCGATTGATATACCATCGACAATCCGAACAATATTTACTTGTTATTCGTGGTGTTCGCTCAATTTGGAAATGAATATAGTTATGTGTCGAACTGTTTGAACTGTCATGTCGAGAACCATTGGGACCGTAAGTCACAAGTTGTTCAGCTGCTTGACGATAACAATCAATTTGAAAGTAACAACACCAAATATCACGAAAAATATATTTGAGAAATTCCACAAATGATTTTAACACTGAACATAATTCATTACGAAAACGCCGACCGCATAGACAATGAAGAATTATATTTGACATTGAATTAAATAAATCAAATACGATTAAAAGACTATAATTTTGTCTTAAATACATTGGACAATCGTCGCCAACAGCAAGATTTCCTTGACAGTAGACTAAAGATAGAACTCGATCACTCAACCAAGAATTCACAACAGCAAATAAACATTCAACAGTAATAACAAGTAGAATACGACGTGTATCATCTGTTCGACGACGGCATGGCATTATATAAAGTGATGTTAATCGGTTTAATTCACGTACACGATGAACCGATATAATATTACTGACGATTGTTATTAACGATGGAAGGATACTTCCAAAAACTGCATATGAAAAAAAAACAGGGAATAGTGATTCTTTGTAACTGTATCAAATTTTTAATTAAATGTAAAAAGCACGTTGAAACTCGATTATCTTTATATTTCATAAGAACTTTTGCACTGACAAAAAAAATAGGATTAACATTAATTGAAAAAAAAACACGAAGTATGGTTTTTAAGTCGTCGATTTTCAAAATCTGACTATTTCTATTTTGTGATATATGAAGTGGCTTAATGAAAACCAAAGGAAAAGCTACAATATTGTCTAGGGAAAGTTGTTGATCAATATAATCACAAATTAATTTTCTCAAAATAGAAAGAATCTCGTCTTTATATATGACCTCAACGGGCACTTTGAATATTTGATTGAAAACTATTCATAAGTGCATTCTTTTGTGTTTGTAAAAACAAAAGCCAAAATTTAAGCGTAATAACACCGATGAATCTTTTCAAATTCATCGGACTAATCTTTGATGAGAAAAAAAAAAGAAGAACGAAATATGATATCATCTAGGCTTCATTCTTCTCGCTCGAGAGTCGTCTATGAGAAACATTCTATTAAGTAACGATATATTTACCTAAAAGTAATGTATGTCGATTGATGCCAATAATTCGGGTGTACATAAATTCGTAATGTTGATGAAAAAAATTTGGCTTCTGCGGAAATAAACATTCATGAAATTGATATTTTCGTCGTATTTCATTTTTAGTGATATGTTGTCCTGTCTGATTTAAAATTATTTTTTGTATTAAACTAACAGATGGTCGTTGATGTTGATCGAAAGAAAATGACAATATATCGATCAAATCGGTTTCTGTACAAGGCGCTTCTTGATTAAAGATTATTGTTTGATTTTGTTGTAAACTCAAACTTGCATAAGATGCACATTTATATGCTTTTGGTCGATCGATCATTGTATTTAAAAGAATTGTCGTACTATTGCCCATATATTTATTCATATAAACAAACCAATCGTAGGCTAATTGCCGATTAAATGATTTCGAACAGAAGAGTGTTAGACTAGCTGATTCAAACATATATGCAACAGCAAATGCCGATGTAATGATAAGTATTGTCCATCGATATTTATAAATTTCTTTGAATGTTGTTGGTAAAACGAAAAATTTCAATGAACGTGTTATGAATGCACTTCGTTGAATTGACATAATTGCCATTAATATCAGGGAAAAACGCATGTATGTCTCCGAATGAATAAATGGTATGAATAATTGCGGCCAATCTTGTGTTGCATGATTATAGATTCGAAGAAGAAACGTTGTCGAACAGACAGTATTGAATTGCATGATATTGGTTACATTTGTTAGATTTGTATGTGACTTATCTAATAATCCCGAATAATAGAGTAATTTAATTAAACGAAAAAGTAAATAAATCGAATCAGTAAATAATAACGTGACAAAATAAGGTGTAATCAAACGGAATCGAAATTTCTTTCGAAAGAATACTAATATACATAGGATATTGCCTAATGAACCCAAGATAAATAAAAGTAGTGCATTGAATGTGCAAGATAAAGTAAACATTTGATGACTTGTTTGTATGTTCTATTTCTAGAAGAAATTTCACAAATGAAAAGAAAAGAGGAAAAGAATATCAATTCATTTAAGATCAAAATAAGAATTTCTACGGACGGCGAGAACGTTTTTCATTAACTAAAGACATAAAAGCAACAGGTGTACTCAATATCCTCGTTTGTTGTTTTGTATTTGTTTGTTTTCAAAGCAGCTACTGGATAAATCAAAACTAGATCAAAGGAAAGAGACAAAAAAAACGTCGTAAAAACAAACATATTTATATATATAGAGAGAGAGATTTACATTTAACTGAGTGCCAGTGCGAGAACAACTTAGAGATGAAAATGAGGAAAGAAAAACAAGTATTTTCCTAGTTGACAATAAGAGGATTCAAGTGATCGTAGAAATCTTTAATTTCCCTGAACAATATGTTGAATGTTTTCATTTTATGTAAACGATTAATAATTGTAGCCGTCTTTAGTTATGCAAAATAATTTAGAAAGTACCATCGACAAATAGTGATGAATAAGAAAAACAAGAAGAAAAATGGCTGAACTTCTTTTTCTTTTAGGGCATAATAAAAAACGGTCAATGAACATAATTTTTTGCTGAAAAGGAAATTCCTTAATTATTAGCTTTAATTTTTAACAGTTCGCCAGTCGACAAGAAAGAAAATGTCACTCAGCTGTTTTCGAATTCTATGTTACTTGTACCTGACCTCTGCTAGTCATTATTCATGTCATGTAAAATAATATTGATACATAATTTATCTTGTAATGAAATCACAAGAGAAAAGAATGCACAGGCTCGTCTTCTTAGATTCTCGAATAACTGCGATGACATCTAATATATTATGATAACAATGAGGGTCTACCAAAGTACGTGCGGCACACAAAACGCTAAGAATCTAAGATGATATTTGTAGGTTGATTTAACTAAAAGAAAAAAAATGAATTATATAGTATAAATCCTATTATACTGAGATCAAACGCGAAACAAAAAGATATCCGTATTACTATTGTTTATGTCTTAGTTTTTCTTATTGATTTCATTCAAAAGACATTTCTTTTCTACTCATCTAATTAAAATAGAAAAATGATCTGTAGCATGAATTGCATTTATTTACTTTCGATAAACTTGAATAAATAATAAATTTAACTGACGAGAGAAAAACACAATTCCGCAGTTGGTTTTTCAGTACGATCGTTTCAGACACATTCTTTTCTTTTTCTTCTATATAAAAAATATATGAAAGCAAATTTACATAAGCTCAAAATAAAGAAGGAACGAATATAAATTACCTAATAAATCTATATATTCTTCTTCAATTAGCATAAAAAATATCTTTGAAATCTCTATCTTATCCTTTCTGAATGATTTTAGAAAACAAAATTCTAACGTCAAATAGCTAGCTATACTAAGTAGTCATAATAATGGGCAATATTTTAATGATCTTTCTCTTGTTCTAGTTGTGACATTAAAATATAAAAGTATAAAAATTTCAAAGCAAATCCTATTAAATGTAATAGAGAACTATTTTTAACTAAAATCTGTGAAAGAATATTATTTTCATTAACTGTTCCGTTTAGTATTCTCATTTGAATAACTAAGGATTTGTTTACGAATAATCATTGTACTGTAAAATAAGAAATGAATTAAAAATAGATTCTCTATTTTTGTTATTTTTCTTCTGCTGTTAAACAAATGTTGCTCACTCATCAAAAGTCCTATCTAATTTCGAAAGATTCTATTCCTATATTTAACAAACCGAATTAATTGTGTGTCTCAATAAAAAAAAGCTCAAAAAATTGATTATCTAAAATTAGTGTTGCTTCTAAATATTCGATTAATTTGTCTTTTATCTTGTCAAAAGATTCCTACGCAGCGATGTTCTTGTCACGAGAAAAGAAAAAAAAGTGGTCTATCGAATTCTTTTTCTCTACTTTAATTGTTAAAAAAACGGCAACTCAGTCAAGCATAATTTTCGCATGGAAAAAGAATTCGTCACATATTAAATACGACAAACAGCATGATTAAAAACAAAAACTTCGCTAAAATTAGATCAAACTACAATAGGAAATGAATCTGTTAGGAAAATAATGTCACGATTTTGTTCTTGATCATAGACATTTTGATTTATTTTCTTTGTAATGCTACTGTTTTTTTTTCTGCTTTAATATTAATATCCGGAGAAAACAGATATTATTCGGATTTAATTCTTGTTGAATAAGATAATTTCACGTGTGTACTAATTAGACAGATTATCAAACAGGATTCCATTCGAGATCTTAATCATTCTGAAAATTAGTTTTCTGTCTGCATCAATTTTCACGCTAATCTTATGAGAACATTATATTTAGAAACAAAAGATAATCAGCCGTTCTTTTTAAACAATTTTGCAGTATTTTTTTGTTCTTGTATTTTGATGTTAAGATATACTTTTTATTCTAAAATTATTGTCAGAACATGAAAACAATTATTGAAATTAGTTTCTTTAATTCTATATAATTAAAATTTGTTGTTTGCACTATTTCAGAGCCTTTGTTTTTTTTAATTATAACGAACGAACAACTCGTATTTTTACTTGATTACAAACTTATGCTTTAAGCTTTCAAAAAGATGAACTCGCGGTTCGTGACTTTCAAATATTATTCATTGACTAAAAATGTAAATATACATGATGTAGTTCACTCACTAGAGTGTCCTCTGTCGACTGTTAAGAAACAAAACAAAGATCCAATGAAATCTTTTTCAAATCTCGAAATTGTTGTTTAGTAGTTTATTTGCTCATAAATAAAAATGGGCGTTCAATTTGGACGATTGATTCAAATTGATTTTGCTATTCAACTTATTGGTTGGGCTTTTTCAGCAAAATTTCGTACAGAGAAATTCTTTGATTTAACTGGCTGTTTGACATTCGTTTTACTTACCTATCTAAGTCGAAAACAAAGTCAATTTACATTCAGACAAAATATTCAATCGTCATTTGTATTCATTTGGGCATTGAGGTAGATATTTAATACAAAATTGAATTTCGAACGAAATTCATTTTAGATTAGGAACTTTTCTATTCAAACGAATACTAAAAACTGGTAAAGATTCACGTTTTGATCGTTTGAGAAATTCACCATGGAGATTATTAGTACCGTGGCTAACACAAGGTGAGAGAGAAAGTTGAATTGTTTGTTGAAATGCCGTTGTTTTATTAAGGTATCTGGGTTTTTGTTACACTTTTACCAACATTATATCTCAATCAAAAACGTGTGGACAAACCATTGACTAAATGTGATTATTTCGGTTGGGCTCTTTGGTTATTTGGTTTTGTATTTGAATCCATAGCTGATCGACAAAAATCTGCATTTAAAGCCAATCACAATAATCAAGTAAATGAGAATGAATAAATTAATTTAAAAAAAAACAACAACATTATGTTTCAAGGGTAAATTTATTCGTGATGGCCTATGGAAATACTCAAGGCATCCGAATTATTTCGGTGAAATTTGTGCTTGGCTTGGTCTTTATATTTCTTCATCGCATATGCTTACTGGCAAAGAACGTTTTCTTGGTTTATTTTCGCCGATATTTGTTACAATAATGTTATCATTTCTAAGTGGAATACCAATCTTAGAACGACAAAATATGAAAACATTCGGTAGCGATCCAGAATATCGTACTTATAAAAAACAAACACCCATACTTATTCCATTTATTCGATTTCCATAGTTTTACAACTGAAAAAAAAACAAAACACAGTGATTTTTTTTATTGATTGAAATATACTTTTGATAAAACGAACATAAAAGATATTCGAATAGAACAGTTGAATTCTCTCGTTTAACTAATGATTTGTTTTGAGAAGTTGCTAACATTGCCAATCAGTGGCTATGAAGATTTTATAATTGGTAAATACTTGAGAAATAATTATAGTTCGAAAGAGAACGAATATGGACACAATTGATTCATTTGATAATCATAAAAACGAACGATAGAATGCATCTTTTATTTGTACTTTTCGTTTATTTTTTTACATTTCAAGTTAAGATTTTTGCTGAATTAAATTCACGATCATGTTCATTTCTTCGTACGGCAACAAGTTTAACAACAATCGTTCCGGAATTAGCTCAGCTAACTATACGTTCCTATCGTATGTCACTACCGTCAGCTGTCGATCAATCAACATCAATACATCATCGACACAAACGTTTTCTAGGTACTAGAGACAGTAGTCCGAAAGCTACTCTACTCGAACAAATAGCTGCTAATGCATTTAAAGATATGAATTTTACTAAAGTCGCTATATTAATATTGAATAACAACGAAACAATGACGAAACTTCGACAAAATATCGATTGGCAAACGATTCTTCGTGCTATTATGCAAGATCTTGATTATGACAAACTTGGCAGAAGTTTGTATTTTGCAATTGAAAATGAATTTAATCTTGAATATTTAACATCAACTTTTGTTAATCGAACACATATCGATACGATCTATAATGCAATTATCGTCAATGAAACATTGCCCGATTGGTTAATAACAAGTATTCATCCCGAGTTAAATGTACAAATCATTCAACAGATGTTCAATTCATTAAAAAACTATTTCAACACTTTGAAAACAATTATCAGTAATGACCAAAATCTCGATGAATTCTTATTCAATCTTATTCAAAATAAAACACTAATACCATTGGAAAATATTGTCCAAAAAATTCAACAACAAAATCCAACTACACTCGATCAATTAGTTGAAATCATTCTGGAAGATATCAATCAAATTGTCAAAGTAAAAAAAAAGAAGAATCATAATCTATGTTTTATTTTCTATATTCAGCAAGAATTTTCTACTACAACAATCAAACCACCGTTACATTATTCAAACAACGAAACTACTCAAGCCGATATTAAACACTTACTCACTCAATGTGCAATTGCAATCGATTCATTCGGACAAACTGCTCGAATGATTTTAAAATCTCTCGAACATCTCTATTGTACATCTGTTTGGGAATGATTTTTTGATAAGATTTTATAATAAACAAGCAGAATTAACATTCGTAATGGTTCGGTTTTTTATTCCGATAGTGCAATCATCACACACGCACACATTTAGACTTTTATAACATATATATATATATATATAATATCTGTCTAATTCTACAATAAATTTGTGTTTTTTTTGTTTTTCTCACACTGATACAAACAGATAGAGAAAAAAGTTTGCACAAAAGACAAAAAGAACAATTGGTGATCATGAGACCATGAGTGAATACAAGTATGAAGAAGATAAATCAGCAAAAAAAGAAAGAGTTTATGTACAGAAAACACGAATGAAAGGAAGAACAAGACAAAAACCAATTTCTATTGCGCACACAGGGTCGAGCAGAGAGATAACATGTCAAATGAAAGAGAACAAAATTAAGGCTCTATTGAAATAATAAATGTTTAAACACAGGGATTATCAACGAAGGACATATCTTATTCTTCATAGGTTCACTGAAAGAAGAAGAAAAGCACTAAAATAAAGATGAACACAAAAAGGAAAGCATTTAACAACAGGGAAATTACTAATAGATTGTGTTTTTTTTGTGATATATAAGTTACAAAAAAAGAAAGAAAGAGAAGGCAAACATTATCTTTTTTGTTTTAATAGAATTTCTTAGTTTTTTTTGATTTTTTTTCAGATGTTTAGTTTACAAGAGGAAAGAAAGACATGAAATAGTATGTTGCTAAGCCGAGAAAGGAAAAGATGAGAAAGAAAGAAAAAAAATAAATAGATATTTGACTGGATTTCATTATCATCACCATTATCTAAATCATTACCGTGTTATTGTTGAGCATTTCGATGATCATCATCGTTATCATTATTGACAAATCTAGATTTTGATGAATTAAGAAAAAAAAAGACATGACAAAACAAACGAATCTTTACTTTCGTTGTGTTTGTGTTCGATTCGAACCATTCTGTGATGAATAAAATTGCTGTTGATACTGATATTTCAGTGGATTTCCGTTTGTAGATTGTGTTAGTGATTTGTCTGATAGTGGATAACTAAAATCAAACATTCGAATCATTATTATTGTTGATTTTATTTTTGAAAATCGAACTTTATTCGACCATCTTGAATAAATTTCAGTGTCTGTTGTTGATTCGTATAAAATCGATATATTCTACGTAGATCTTTTCGATAGTTTATTGTCTGTTCACTGACGGAAATGATTTTCGAAAGTATACTAAAAAAATAAATCAAACGAATTCTTAAGAACAAAAATTCCATATTGACATATATACGATGGTGCATTTTTCAATGTCGTATTTTGTTCAGATATACTCTGCACAAGTTTATCATAAGCTTCACGAAATGCTGAATGGATTTTTGGCGTTAACCATGATGCTTTACCGATATCATTTTCTATTCGAAAACGAAAACAAACACAATTAAATTCATTATAATTTATTTTTCAGACGAAAAGCACGTACTTTCATTGAATGGATCAACAATACAAAGATTATTTGTTGTTCGATGTCCACAACAGAAATTCTTGAACAATTCATCTTTATCAATAAAACCTGCTCGAGTATCATTTTGATTTGGTAATCGAACACGTATGCCTAATTTAGCATAATTAAAATAAACTCCGTATAATTCAAGGAAACTAATAAGCATATGTCCGAGATTGACATAATCATTCGATGATGACGATGAAAGTGAATCTTGTTCATCGTCGAAATCACTTGGATTGTTTTCATCGGATGATATACACGAGGCGGATGACGATGGATAGGATCTTGATGATGGTGAATGATCATCGAGTGAATGAAATGATGGTGTTCGAAATGGTAATTGATCTTTTTTGTAATAGGACTACTCAGATTTGAGAAAAAACAGAAATCATTATCCTTTTTTTTTATCAATGAAATCTACCTGGAAGAAACACACGAGCATTAATATCAATGAATAGCTACTAATACCACCAGTCCATACTTCGTTAAGACTCAATTGAAGGATATATTGTTTTAATACATAGACAAGATATTTTAAATATGGATATTCTTTTAAATATTGCTAAAAATGAGAAGAAAATTCTTAGGTTAAGGCATATCGATCTGTTATTATTATTGTTGTTGTTGTTGTTGTTGTTTTTTTTTGTTCTATAAATAGAACAGAATAAATGTATATGTAGAAACGAATGATAAACGACCTTTCCTTGTTCTCGAAGAAGAAAGAAAAAAAAACAACAACAGCAACAATTTTTGTGGTCGTCCGATACGCAATTACTATCTGTGGCTTTTTTTTCTTCTTCTTTAAAACTTACAAGAACAAGTTGAGCACTTTGAGGACCGTAATTCATATTGAAACTCATATCAACTTTAACCTTGATTGTTCGTTCAGTTAATTTGATAATTGGTACAGTTGCACTGGTTATGATTTGTATTCCATCTTCTGTACATATATGATGTCGACAAAAAGCATCACGTAATACTGACATGATACTTTCTAATTCTTCGGCATTCCATTGTCGATTTTTATCATTTGAATGAACAATTAAATCGATATCACTGAAAAATCGATGATTTATTTGAAATCAATTCAAAGAACAATCGATTTAACAAACCTCACAGGAAGATATAATCCCGTCTTATAACTTCCATAAACATCAACCTTGAAAAAAAAACAACAATTACATTTTGTTTTTATTTTAATTTGAAGCGAAAAAAAGATCGTACAGTAGCACCCGGAAGATATTGATGAATAATATGGGTTATGTGATTGACAACTTGTTGTCGTAAGGCATGTTCAGCTTCATTTGGAATCATATATTGATAGAATTGTAAGATTTCATAATGAAGACGATAGAGACGAACAGACATCATCGGTGGGGCACTTGAAAAATAAATAATAATGAAAAAAAGGTGAAACTAAAAAGCATTTCACTAACGTCATTAAATCGAATAACTCGACAGGTATTTGCGTATGTCTCCATGGTGGACACAAGTATCGTTGATCGACTTGTGACGGTGCACGTCGTAGAAGAAATCGATCGTTTAGACAAAAATTCGTCCTTTCATGCATTGTCACAGTAGAATAGCAATCGAAAATGACTTTTTTTTACTCGAAAGAAAGAATAAATAAATATAAATGCTAAAAAATAGAACAAAAAAAAATTCTTTTATCGAGTTTCCATTGAATTAGACTTTAAATGTACAATAACAACGAGAAGATTGTTTATAAGCAACCGCAAATAATATATTTATATATATATAAAGGAAAAAAGGAAAGATTCTTCTCGAGAAACACGTGTTTACTTTTGTTTTACGATTGGATCTTAATTAACCAATAAGAACAAGAGCGCGACATGCGCTTTGAATAAATTTAATTAAGAAAATGATTTGGTTTCTTCGAAAGTAGCAACGAAAAGAAAAACAGATTGTGGCAATCTGTTGCGATGGAAACATTCGTCAATTTGAATGTGTGTTTCGTGTTGATATGTAAAAACGAAATATCCTTTATTTTAAAATGTAAAAACAAACTTTTACAATTCTCTTTTTCAAAGTAAAAAAAAACATACACACACACACACGAATGTCATTGATGATGTTGACGATGAAACCTTTGCAAACTATTGATCGATTATTGTATGAAAATCTCCTAGTAGTCTTGAAATACTTCAACAGACAAATATATTGCCTTCATTTATTCTTGTATTAGTATTTTTACAATGAAAAAAAAGAAAAGAAACGAAGCAAAATCGTTTAAGAAAATAAAAAAATAAACGTAAAGAACAAGAAAAAAGAAGAAAGAAAGAACGTAGACGTTACATGGAAACTGTTTAATTTTCTTTCTTCGTCTCTCTTCATCTCATTTCGGCTATTTTACTATAGCCGACATTGAATAACAACAAAAGCAATGTCGCATGTTGCACACGAAGCTTGTGGTGTCGATGTATTTCTTTGTTTTAATCCACAATCGACTCAATGTTCAACTGTTGCAACAATAATTAAACAACGATGTTCGAAGTAATTCGAATTGATGTTGTTTATATTTTCATTCGAATATATTTTCTAGACAAGAGATTATCTATCGAGCATCGGATAATATCGATTTTACAATTAATTGGTACGAAGCAATACCAGTTCAAATACTTCGTGCGAAAATTTTCATACCAATTATTGATGAACAATGGTATTCATCATTTTGGTGTTCTTGGATGCTTCTATTTGCTCTTGTAGATTTCTTTGAATTATTAATAAATAATTAAATATTGTTGTTGTTGTTATCTAGGAACATCAAAATCGTTTCAGTCTTCCATTGATAATGCCTGTCATATTGCCATCGTACGGTGAACGAGCCTCAGAAGTACTTATAGCTCAATTAACCAAGAATTATAAAGCAACTGTTATGTTGAATGATGTTCGTAGTTTTGTTTTTCTTTGAAAATCGTATTCTTCTTCTTCTTCTAGCATGAACCAATTGAACAAGCATTGGAATCATTATTTAAACTCATTGAATTGACCATTCATACACCTGAATGGTTATTAAAACGAGAAAAATCAAAACGTTATGTTGACAATGAACGACCATTGACAACGAATGAATCTAGTTTTTTAAACGATATGCGACAAAAAGAAATCGTTCTCATGAGAGGTAGAGCAAAAAAGCCAACAAAGTATCTCTTGATTTTCTTCTTTCGAAAGATATGTCATTACAACAAGAAAAGAAACTCTCGTCAACAAAACCATTCGTTCACAATCAACATGTTGCTCTATCGATACCTTACGAGCAATTACCATCATTTTTACTCTCGGCTACATTTGAAAATTATCATATAACCTGGTTCGATGTTGTTACTATTGATCGACAGCATTATTTTACATTTATCTGGCATGATAATCATCTTTTTCAAAATCGTACATCGATTGTTTTCTATAATCTCAATCCAGCTCAATTTCATGAATTTACAATTCGAATGAATACATATCAATTTGATTTGATACATTTCGATGTTTATCAACATGCAAATGAGAATATGTTACGATATATTTGTTTATTTATTCGACGTGATCGATTGAAAAGATTTCATAAATTACGAACAGCTGTTATTTCACAACGATGGTTAAATGAAATGCATTCGAATTATTCAACTATTCGTCCGCATGTTTTATGTGGACATTTATATTTTTCCAATTTATTAACAAATAAACGAGCCGAACAAAATTCGTACTATCGAATTAATCTGACGGATTCGGAATTACTCGATGAACATACAAAAGCATTGACAGATAATTTCAAATTAGTCGATTTGAAAGTTTATCACGTTCAAAATGGAGACTATCGTTTTGTAGCGATGTGGACAAATGAACAAGAAGGTTCATCGGTTTTATATCTTGGTTTAACATATGACGAATTAGTTGAACGTTTAAATGAGAAACAATTACGTTCAGCAATTATAACTAACTATGGTCTATTAGTTGATGGGCAACAATGTTTTGCTCTTGTTTGTAATCAATTCGGAACAGTTTGGTAGAAAGAACGAAAGAAAGAAATCCAATAAAATCTAGGCGTTGTCCAGTATTTGCTTTTTGAAAGAAAAAGAGAAAAATCATCATTTCGTAATTGATCAAACAAAAAAAAACGAGAAAAAAAAACGATTGATTTATTTAGTTATCGAAAGCAAACGAACAAACAAACAAAAGGAGAGTTATGAGAAAATTGAATCACATGAGATAGTCGTATCACACGCACGCATAATGAGAGAAAGTTAAACTAAAAGATCTCGAGAGAAGAAAACAATTTGAAGTGAATTTTAATGAAGCAAAAGATTTCTTTTAAAATAAATATATCTAATTATATGCCAGAGATGAGATTCAATCGATTTTCACAGCTGCATAGATTTTTCGAACGAACATATACGATGCAACGAAGCCAATTGTACCTGTAAGAATCCAGAACGTGATGCAAATTAATAGTGTATGACCAAAATAGAGTAACGATGGAACAAATTCTGTGATATCAAGCTAAATAAATGGATTTATAAGAAAAGAAACAAGTTGATTGAGTAAAAAAGTACTTTGGAAAAGAAATAAAAAATTGAATAAGCAAAAACGTAAACTGCCGAACCACCTGATGCGATAAACGATCGCCACCACCAATGATAATCTTCTCCACATAGTTGAAAATATGTTATGACAATTGAGATTTGTGAACATGAAACTAAAGTTTAGATTTTCATTTAGAATTGGAAATATAGAAAATCATGAACATACTAATAATTATAATAAAAACAAGAAAAAGAAAACCAAATAAATAATAATATTGGTTTTCCCATATGGCCTAAAATCGAAATATCAAAGATGTTTATTCGATTGAAATTCAAAATTTATATGTTACCGAGAAAATGAAAAATAATTCAATAAACATCGCACCAAATGGAAGTATACCTAATCAAAAATCATTGTCTTTTCTCTGTCCCTCGCTCTCTCTATCAAATTATCACATTACCTGCAAGTAAAGTACTAAAAACAAATATAAAAATTAAATATTATTCAAAGTTTATCGCTTTTTTTCCTTCCTTACCTTAAAACTGGATGCATGTACCATTGTTGTTCGGGCACTTGTCGTGGTATTTGATTCGTTCGAACGGGTTGTTCATATGGCTAAATCAAAAAGATTTTCAATTGCTTCTTGAATTCTGTCGTTTACTTGTTTACGATAGCCAAAATAAAATCCAAAACAAACAAGTGGAAATGAAATACCTAACCACATAAGTAGAATAGCGAGCATTGTGGTAAATGGCACAGCACCCGATGAACGTTTGCCCATAATAAAAAAATTCAAAAATAAACAAACACCACAAACAATCGATGGGTAGAGTGTTGCTGTCTGAAGAAAACAAAAAATTCTTTTCTTATAAATAAAAATTTGTTCGTACTAAAGCTGCTGTTCGTTTCCAATACGAGCCTTTAATTGTTTTATAGATTCGTCCAGCATAAAAACCAGCAATCAAACTAACCGAAACGAGAGTTTTTTTTATAAATAGATTTCAAGATAACGAATGACATGTTTTACCCCATAAAAACATAGAGAAAACAAGCAGCAGTGACCAATGCACCACGTGATGATGGAGAAAGCATACCAAGTGCTGCGAAGACTATTGAAAAAGAAAACAAAAAGAATAAATATTTGAATGATTTCGATTGAGAAAATAACAAACCAATAACGATAAATGACATGAGAAGAATTTGAATGCCTGAGCCGATTAATGCAGCAAGAACATTTTTACGATGTGGTGGTCGAAAGACATCGCCATGAACTCTTTGAAATAGAAGAAAAACAACAGATACATATCTATCAAATGAATAGTTTCGAGTTAACAAACAATTTCCATCCGGTTTCTTCGGTTACATCGTCCTAACAAAACACAAATACGGATATTCAAATATTTTAAAGCAAAACATGTCCAACGAACTGTTTCTTCTTGATTATATCGAGCTATATCACGACGAAGTGTTTTAACAATAATCATCGATAGAATACCGGCTAAGAAGAAGACAACAATCACAGAATTAACAATCGAAAACCAATGAATTTGAACATCGGTCATAGCTAAATATGTATCCCAACTAGAAGAAAATAATTTTCTATTTGACATGATTTCAAATAAAATCAACGGACCGACTGGCCCAACGTGTTTCACTTGGCGTCCATTCGACTTGATAGGTCATTGTAATTTTGCTTTGTTCTAATTTTATAAATACATAAAAATATAATTTGATCAGTCTCAATCGAACCTGTTGCTTTAATTTCTTGCATATTTTGACCAGCTAAAATCGAACATGATCCATCTGCTTCGACTTTAATACGTTTTGAATCGATACTCTTCGGTTCAACTTCAAATCCAACAACTCGATATAAATCTCTTTTGATTGACAAAAGAAAAAAAATTTACTAATAAACTCAATATTAATTGAACATACTCCGATTCTTTGTGATAATATAATTTAATAATCAAATGATTATTTAAATAAACATTTCCTGAGTCTTTCATAAACATTCCAAGACGATAACCATGTTCATATAGAACTTCATGTGTATCAACGTGTTGATATTTCGTTGCACATGGAAGATTGTCCACCAATCTGTTTTATTTATTTTTTTTTGAAAAAATATTTATATAATTACATGATATTCTTTGTCTTTCATGTATTATTCAACTTACAAATGAACATAATAATTACTTCGAATACGTTTTTCTAATTTTTGCTTTTCATCATCTTTCAATTCGATATCACTGCAAAGTGTACGACAATTAACATTCGTATCCATTGCAACCTAATGAAAATGATCATAAAAAAACAAAAAAAAAGATTTTGTTGATTTACTTTATATCTTGTATTAACAATACGATCTCCACGAAGAATTTCACCAAGATTTTCAGATTTATATTTCGTACCATTCAATGGTTTACAATGAACGGCGATATCGTAATAATCGTACGGTAATTGCGTTTTCGTACTTGTCATTTTCACAGCCTGAATAGATTCGATGAAGATGCTTTGTTTTTACACACAAAAAAAGAGTCGAAATTATTACTTTAACATCGACTTCTTCACCCTTTTGAAAATCAAGTGGTGCTACTCCAGGAATGTAGAATGAGCCTGTTGGTTGAATAAGAAATGCATAATTCACAAAACTTATCAGTATTATCGTTATCATCTAGAACAGCAAAAAAAATATTCGACTGGTTAGCTTATTTGTTTATGCATGAATGAATGAAATAGCAATGACTCAGTTTTGTATAGGTACGATACAAATGCATGAAGGTTACATTCGAAAACGAACGGTAATTCGTCGTGACAAAAAGAATACGAGAATTGGTTATTCAGGAATTTCAAAAAAAAATAATCGATTGGAATTTTATTTTGAGTCTAAAAAAAAGAAGCAGAAGAAAACAAAACTCAACTTGAGTAATCGGAAATTCTTATTTGTCCGTTTTATTTTGAAAGCAAATACTTGATTGCGAATCAAAATGGAGGTCGTTGTTAAGTAGTGAACATTATGATGGTATACTGTATATGTTTGTCAACATGGAGTCTGTACATAAGATGTCCTTTCTTTTTTCTTTTCTTCTTGACAAATTATGGCGACAAAATCGAAGACAATGGTGAAATTGAAACCTATCGACAATCGAAAAGATGAAAAGAAGCCGATTAATACGAATATCAAAAAGATTCCACCTGTCGTTGCAAAAAATCAGCAACAATCACAGCAGCAAAAACCGAAAACAACGGATTTTAATCGATTAATTCATGGAAATTTCACAGAAGATTTTTCTAAGCAAACGTCACGACTCTTTCGAATCTTTCTTAGTTCAACATTTTCTGATTTTAAAATCGAACGAAATGAAATCTATCGACGTGTCTTTCCGATTATTCGACAGAAATGTGCTGAACTCGGTTATGAATTTCAAGTTGTCGATATGCGGTAGAACTACGAAAAACAAAATCACATTACTACTAATCAATTCTTTTTCTTTCGTTGATTAGATGGGGTGTGTCAGATACAGCTGATACCGATCATACAGCAGATATTCTCTGTATGGATGAAATCGAGCGTTGTATTGATCTATCAGCCGGTTTAAATTTTATTTATTTAATCGGTAATCGATATGGTTATATGTATGTTCCACTTGAAATTGATGAAAATGAATTTCAATCGATCATTGAAGTTGCGCAAGAAACGAATATTGAAAATCATCATCTCATACAGAAATGGTTTCAACTTGATCAAAATTCTCTTCCACCGAAATATGTTTATGTTGTACGTTCGGAATGAGTTTCTCTCATGATAGTTTCATTTCATTTTTAACTAGCCAATTACGACCTATTTTAAACATTTCGAACAGTCTTGTGCTGAACAAGCACAAGAACGAGCTCAATGGCGAATCGAAGAAAAATCTCTTCTCAAAGCTCTACGAGATTCAGTTGACAAAGCATTTGAATTAAAGAAACTAACTCATCAACAAGCAATCAAATATTTTCAATCGAGTAAATAATTTCTTAGTATTTTTTATTATTCTGTTATCTATCGATTTATATCAGTTACCGAACGAGAGATTCGTCGAGGAACAGCTGAAAACAATCTTTCGAAGGTTATCGGCGTTATTCGAGATTTTTCGAGTCCATCTGTTGAAACTGCTGCTGACGCAAAATTCTTTGGTAAAAAAAAAACTAAAATATGCCTTCAAAACATGAAAATATTTGGCTTATATTTTAAAATAGATGCCTTGAAAAACGAACGTATTACTAAATCAATAAATCAATTGAAATCTCATTGTGAAAAAGTAACGCCTGCAACACAATTGAAAAAGTTCGTCGTGCCTTGGGTAAAATTGAAATCGATTTGAAATAAGTATACTTTCAAAATTAATTTCAGAAATCCGGTGGTCTAAATCCAACAGCTCATAAAGATCATCAAGATTATATCAATGAATTCTGTAAATTTCTTACATCGACAATTTTACAATTAGTTGAAACAACTTGTAAAAAACTTTCGAATAAGATTCTTTCGCCATTTCGTGAAGATCTTCTTCATCATGGAATATTCTGTCAAGAGAAAACAAAATCATTCTTCGGTCGAGAAGAACTTCTCGCCAGTATTCATTCGCAGATCGAAGCAAATCGACGTGGTACTTCAACACCGATTGGTCTCGTTGCTGAATCAGGTTGTGGCAAAACATCGTTCATGGCACGTCTCGCCAAAGAACTACGCGTTTGGTATCCGCAAAGTGCTGTTGCTATACGTTTTCTCGGCACATCAGCACGTTCGATAACAATCGAACTTGTTCTTCGTTCATTATGTCGACAGCTTAAACTTTTATACGGTCTCGTCGATGATGAAACAGCTGATGAAGATGATAGTTCATTGACATTTTCTTCACTCGTACGATTATTTCACGATCGATTAAAATCAATTTCACGTCAAACATCGAAAACATCTCGACCTAAACCATTCTTCATTCTTCTCGATGCTATCGATCAATTCGACGATCCAATGAAATACTCATTTCAATTCGATACATGGCTCTTACGTTTTCTTCCACGTGATGTTCACATTATTCTCTCATTTCTTCCAATTGTCGATCAAATACCTATCAAAGATCTATTTCTTCAATTTACTCGAAACGATGAAACATGTCTATTCACTGTGCCACGTCTTCGACCAAAAGATTCCGAAGATATGATACGAAGTTTATTACAAGCATCGAATCGACAATTAACATCCGAACAATATGCATATCTACTCAGTACAGTCGAACAAAATCCTAAGCCGTTATATTTGAAATTATTAATCGATGTTGTACGTCGATGGACAGCCTATGCTGATGTCTCATTGAAATCTTCTCTTACACTTCCTGAAACGATTGAAAATGCTATTGAACAATTATTTCATCGTCTTGAAAATCGTCATGGCAAAGATTTTGTTCAATATTCTCTTGCCTATTTAGTCTACGGTTATAATGGTATATCAGAAAATGAATTAGAAGATTGTTTATCTATAAATGATATTGTTCTCAATGAAATCTATACACATCATGATCCACCGATTCCACAAACGATTCATGTGCCCTCGTTACTTTGTCAATCATTTCTCTATTCAATTGAAGAATATCTTTGTCGTAAACGTATTCATGAAAAATATATTCTTGCTTTCTATCATCGAAAATTCATTGAATTAACAAGAAAATTTGCTCGACATTTACGTCAACAATGTCATGAACATTTAATTGAAATCTATTCACATGAAAAACTCGACTATCAACGAACAATACAATTGAAAAAACGAAACAATCAAATCATTGAAAATGCCAATCGTTTAATCAATTCTCAAATAACAAACACATTAAATCAACGTAAATTAATTGCGTTGCCTTATCATTGTCTCGAATATGGTCATGAGAAAGATGATTTATTACGTTCGAAATGTTTGTTTAATCTCGAGTTTCTCTCGTGTCAATTGCAGAGTCTTGGTCATACGACATTTCTCGAATCGATTCGATATTGTTTGCGTTTACGTCCGAATTGGACCGATTTAAAACGTGTCTATCGAGCTGTTTGGTCGATTGATGATGAATCAATTACGGATACCGATGCTACGCGCATTCTTGCCGAACAAATTCTTGGTTTTATTGATACTGAAGAAATACGATCGATCTATGCTTCGAATGATTCAATGAAAAATAAATCTGATCTCGAAAAACTTCTTCACGATTGTCAAAGTTATTGTCAAACACATGAGAATTCGTTTCGTCCGCTCTATGCTGGTTTTCCACAAGAAACAGGTGCATTAGCGTGGAGTTTTTCACCGACGACACATGTTTTGTTTACGAATGATTTCTATGCTCTCGTTTTGATCGATGGTTCACAAGGAGAAGAAGATGAAGAACTTTTTATGTATGCATATACAGTAGCATTGATTAATCTACAAACGGGAAAAGTAATAGAAAACAAAAAACAACCTTTTTAATTGAAAATATGAACGAATTATTTAGGTCGATAAAATATATTTAGACGAAGATTTTTGTTATGTTTGGAATGGTTATGTAAGCAAAAATGGAAATAAAATCTATGTATTTGGTAAAAATCAAGTTCGAACATATAATACTCGAACAGGTGATATGATCAGTGAACGATCATTATCATGGGATAATAAATCATTTTGTAATAAAGATTTTTGTTTGACAACAAATGAAGAGTATGTAATTTAAAAATTCCGAAAATATTCTTTCATTCATTTGAATTAGACGATTAATTGTTGCAAATGAATTACGTTTGATAGCCATGAATGAAATCGATCAAAACAATATCATGCGAGTACGATATCAAATCAACAAAACAAGACTATTCAATATTTTCTTTTTTTGTTTGGTTGTTGTCTAGAGTGGTCGAATACCGGTTCGAAATGCATCATTTTCGATTGAAAATAGTAAAGATGTTATTGTGAAACTTCGATGTATCGGTGCTAATGATGAATATGTACTTTGTTTAATTTTTGATGAATATTTTCACTGTCTTGTTACACTTTGGTCACTTAATGAACACGATGAAATGTTACCAATGCGTTTTGCATATTTATACTTAGAAGTAACATCACCATATCTATTCGATTTTCAAATGAATTCCAATAATGAAATTCTTTACATGGGAACAGACGAAGGATATGTTCGAATAATTGATCTTTTGAAATTAAAACCGAATACGAAAGTTCAAAATCTACCCAACGATGAAATAGCACAGAAAATACTTGTTTTACAAGATAAAAAATTCGACGCTTTAGTTTGTTTAACTGAAGATATTATTGTTCTTTCGACGGCTGAACAATTATTTCTCTTTAATCGAAATAATTTCTCAGAAATTCTACAACAACTTAAATTTAAGGAACAATTATCGGATTGGAAAATCGTCCAAGAGAAAAATTCCAATCGACGAATTCTCTTAACTGTTGATACAAACTGTCTTTTCCTAACAGTTTATCGGCAAGAAAATAGTTTTCAATCGAAATTTACTCAAATGAAAATACAATTTCGTTCGAATATACATTTTCTTAAACTTCTTCAAACAGTAACAATTATGAACGATGATGAACAACTTCGAACATATGTTCTTATTCAACTCTCGGATGAAACAATACAATTACTCGATACAAATCAAATCTCACAGCAAACAAGTCTACAACCAAACGGTTTATTTACTCGAATAAAAAATTTTCATGTAAATTCCAAAAAATGACAAAAAATTCAAAACTCGAAATCAATTCTCTGTTTGATTTAGATGAGTGAAACAAGTGTCATTGCTACTGAACATGATTCCAACTATCCTCTACAATTCTCGACTTCAAACGAACAAAATCTATTACCTCGATATGTTCGTGCATTTGATCAAATGCCTATTGAACACATAGCTTTATTTGATAATGATCAATTTTATATTGCGATTAACAATGATCTACTTGTTTCAATTTATTCGGTACACGATCCATCACAAAATGTCTTCGAATATAATTTAAAAACGAAATCCTCAACGAAATTCTTTGCATTTCGAACGTACCCGTTGAATATCATTATTTATATGTTTTATGATAAATGGATATTTATGAAAATGAAATTTAATCGTGTAGAAAATCGTTTTGATGTTCAATCGGAACAAAATTTTACTATAGTCAATCGTGAAATTGAGTATTCAATTGATTTTCTACCTAATCAACAATATTTCCTACTTAAACAATCACTTAAACTTGAAAATGATCCTAAACTCTTCGATTTACGCATTTATAAATGTGAACAAAATTTTCAAATCTCATCCATTAAAGATCCAATTGCTTACACGAAATCTAAAGTGTCTACCATCGGCAAAATCATTGCCTTTCGTACTTATACCAGCTTTGCAACCCGTTCAGAATTGTTCGTTGCTCATCAAGGTTTAATATTAAACGTTCATTTACCATCGAATCAAGCTGCACTAAACATCCGTTCCGAATATCATTCATGGTTACGACATTCACTTGCGTTGTATCAAAACACAACGGAAAAAACATCTCTATCAATTCAAATTACAAGTTTAGCTCTTCATCCAACCGATGAAGCATGGTTAGTATCCGGCGCTGATGATGGATCGATGATATCGTGGCATTTTGACGGCAAAAGTCATCATGAAATTTTTGAATCGATGCACTCAGATGAGGTAAGGAAAAGGCAATCGGAAAATGCGTAGAGTTCTATGAACTGGAAATAACTGTTGTTCCGTTTGACAGCATGATAAATTGAAAACTTATGATTTTTATTTAATTGTAGATTACTGGCTTGAAATTTGATCCCACGACTCAACGATTATTTTCATCATCTTCCGATCGTACTCTTGCTGTTTGGTCTCAAACACAGTTATTACATATATTGCGCATTCATTTACCGCCTTCAAATATTGACCTATTCTCATCGAACAATATTCTTCTTGTTCAAGGTCAATTCTGGGGTTACGAACGTCTTCTCATGTTTTTCGTTGGTAAAAATTCACGATTATTATCGTCCGTACGAAAAAA
>Ga0209930_1000929_pt1 | contig 54329 bp, 47 predicted proteins | sample ThiBiot_500_biof_2_FD_183948 | JGI IMG/M metagenome (GOLD analysis project Ga0209930, IMG submission 183948) | Wastewater bioreactor microbial communities from Cape Town, South Africa - Thiocy_cont_500_biof (SPAdes) | ecosystem: Engineered > Bioreactor > Thiocyanate-remediating >...
GATTGTAAGTAATAGTAGCACCATCATAGTAAACATGACTATTTGAATGATCATAGATAGCAGCGCCGGTAGCAGCTGCAGGAAAGCAACTGCAATCTGATTTTGCATCATTTGATAGCAATACTACTGCGAAAGCCAGAATATAAATCATAGTAATAATATTCGTATTGTGTGCAAAACGTTCGATGAATTACGGTTGTTTTTATACCTTCGACTCGCTGTAGACTAGTTGGTTTTTCCTTTTTATCGTGTTTGTTTTTTCATTTGACAAAATCAAGGTTTTTTATTTGACACAAAAAACGGGATACTTGAGTACAGAATATAAATGGAGGAAGTAATTAATTTAGTCACTATATTTTTTAAAATACCAACATAGCGGTTATCTAGTTTTATTAGTAATAATTTTTCACAGATTTGTTAGAAAAAAAAATACAAAATGAAAAGAAGTATCTTAAAGGGTTGGGATGTATGTTCTTCACCACATAGCTCTGATATTTTTTAATTGCATCAATTGTACAGTTGTGAATGCTTTAAAATCTATATATATATGTGTGTGTAAATATCGTCAAGTACCATATAGCTTACATATTCTATTTAACTTATGTTTAAATAATTCCGATATCTCGAAACAGCGTGAACACATGGAGGCATTCATCGAGCGAAACATGTCTAGGCGTTAGTGACCTCTCTATACTTAATACATTTCGGATTGGTTTATGCAGTTAAGCAAACGGCAGTAGTTGTTGAATGACTGACTGACTAACAAACTGAAGCCTATTCTCAATTGTATTTAATGCACGAGTCGATATAAACCTAATCAATGTCTTCATCACATTGTCTAGGCAAGTCTCGACATTCTCGACAAGAACGTGTCGCAGGACGTCGTGCAACTGCATCGATACTCACGAATGGAAATCGAGGCAAGACAGAGGAATTTCATCATCGTTGTTGCTTCATGAAACAAATGAATTTTGACTTTTTAGAAATACACAGTCTGATAGATGCTGTCAATGCTCAAGATTATGATCGAGGTACGAATGACATAGGATAGCATACAAAGGGGAAAAAAACGAATTCGGATTTCATTTAGTACTCAATCTTCTTCAATCAGGTGTCGATCCATGTACATCCGACAAATACGGTCGAACTCCATTACACGTTGCTTGCACAAAAATGGATGCAGCTATTAGTAAATCATTTTCTCTTTATTTATTGTTTTGAATAATTACATGTTCTTCTTTGAAGCCAAAGCTCTAGTTGATCATGGTGCTGATGTAAATGCTGAAGATTCCATAGGCAATACTCCAATGCATTTGGCATGCATCAGTGGTCGAATATCGATGGTTGGTGTTCTACTTCGTGCTGGTGCTACTGTATCAGCTACGAAAAGTCGTTCGTCACCGTTAACTCTTGCTCTAAGTCGTTTGCAATCAATGATGAACGAACGACGAACAATATCTTCACCGGAAGTCAAAACAGAAATTATTGAAGTAAAACACATAGTTTCTTTTTTTCAAAATCCAAACAAAATTTCATCTTAATTTTCTTCGAATTAGATGATTCGTTTATTAAAAAGTCGTTCGTCACCAAACACTAACACTAATAATAATTCAATCACAGATCTTTGTAATCAATTAGAAAATTTAAATTCATCTCTAAATGAAGATACAACTCTTGATCCTTCTTTAATGTCTAATTTAACTATATCTATATATAAAAATGTACATTTGTAGATAATAATGCCAGGTAACAAGAAAACACTCTATCTTATTCGACATGGGCAATCGATAGCTAATCGTGATTATGATGAATCAGCTGCCTATCGTGATGCTGGCTTAACCGAACAAGGTATTGCTCAAGCACGAGCTTTACACAAAGAACTCGAAGCATTAAATCTTGAACTTGCTGTTGTCAGTCCATTGACACGAGCACTTCAAACATGTCAAAATGCATTACCACCGTCGTATACAGGACCGATTCTTGTTCTACCTGACGTTGCAGAAGCGTGTTCATCGCATTATAGTTGTGGACAAAAACGTCGTGTTATTCAACCGAAATTTCCGGATAAATTCGATTGGTCAAATATTTCTATGGATGATATTTGGTGGTGGGAATACGATAAAAAACGTCAAAGTGAACCACATGGTTATACGTCGAAACGTATGGAAAAATTTCGACAGTTTATACGTGAACGACCTGAAGAACGTATTGCTGTTTTTTCACATGGTGATTATATATGGGAATTTCTCGACGGTAGAGGACCGTATCCAGCCAATTGTCAAGTGACTACATATAAAATCTAACAAGATTTTTGTCCAATTTGTAGTCAAATTTTATCTTTAATCCTTTATTTTAATAAAGAAACATAAATAAAAGAAAAAAAGTACTTTAACAAAACGATGATCTGTTTTTTCAAATTTCTCACGGCATAACGATTCAGACTATCTATTACTATAATAACGTTATTATGTAACAAAATATATGATATAATGCTAGTTGATTTTAATTAACTTGTCTAGAAGAAATAACATCATTCATTTAAATTCTCTTATACATAATCAGTTATCTTCACATCGTTTCATGCCTATGATTAAATACTCATGGTTCGCATCAGATTACATATCAATTAGTACCAAGGACTTTTTTCAAAGTGTGAATGAAATTTGCTTGAATATCGGCTGCAACATTTATGAACAGAGAAGCAGTTAGTTACTGTCATAAATTCCTTTGTTTCAACCATTTTTCCAGAAGAAAAATTGAATTTACTTCGAGAGGAAAAAATGAGATTCGAAATGAATTTGAAAGAAGAAAATATCTTTATTAACAAACAAACAAAACAAAATGAAAAGAACATAAGTGTTAACTTATGAAAGATCGACAATTAAGGGTTCATTCATCCGATGAGAAAAGAATTTAAAAAAAAAACAACAGTTTTTGCTTGTTCTTTCATATAATGATCACTCACTAGAACGAAGTTTCTATAAACGCTAAGTGGTTCGATGGCTGGCCTCTTGTATGTACGAACGAGTGACAGAATACGTTGGATGATGTGTGACCACGTATACCTTACCTCGACGTATATTACATACAGAACCGAGCAAACGTTTAGCTGATTCGAATTTTCTATTCCGATAAACGATTTTTTACGTGAATTTTACTAGCCCATCGATGATCTTGTTTCTCGATGTTCTTCTTAAGATGTATGGTTGTTGTTTTCTTCACGTTCTTCTGAATATGTCTTGTAACTGGCAACTTAGTGTGATGTCGTTGCTCGTTTGCTTAGACTTGGCTTAACAAATCTAATCATTTTGTTTAACAATTGTGCACCGATGTTTCCCATTTGAATTGTATTGACATCATTGTCGAGTTTTTTAAGTTCGTTTACGCGTAATTTCAATGATTCAACATTACCTTTTAAGATCGAAATTTGTTTGTCTAAATCATTGAATAACTTTCGAATTCGTTAAAAATATCGTTCAGCATACCTTGTAGAGATTGTTCTCTCATATCTGCATGATTTTGAAACATAATCGATGTATTTTATAATCGGCAATAAGACAAAAAAGAGCTTTTTAAGGTTGTTTCAAAATATATTAACGTTAAATCTAGATAAGAAAAAAAAAAAGTTCTGTTTAAGGTTGTTTCAAATCGAATAACGAGCATTTAAATGAGAAAAGACAGAATCCTGAAATCCGATTCAAAAGGACATTTACTAACTGGATAAAACCTCAAAAAATTCAAACAAAAAAGACTTCGAGAAGGTCAACTGTTTCACTTTGCTCCTAATGCACGAATGCAATAAATAACAAAGCAATAAATAAAAACTGTAAGACAAATTGTTTTCCGAAAGAGGACGCTATCTTACATATCCAATTATTTAATCCATAAATGTTAGATTGATTGAAACAGGCTGCGCGTACGAAAGTCTCGTTGTTCAAAAAATAATGATTAAACAAGATTTCAGAGAAAGACTAAACATTTCAGTATAATTTTAAATGTCATCATGAATATCCTCTTCAACGTGTTTCTCTAACATTTCAATTTGAAATTCATCTTGGACTCGAATCTCTTCTTGCCAAGTGTTAAGTGACTGCATATAAAATCTAACAAGATTTTTTTGTCCAGTTTTATCTTTAATCCTTCATGTTAATAAAGAAAGAAGTAGTTTAACAAAATGTTGATCTCTCGTTCTTGCGTTCTGTAACTCAATAAAAGAAAAACACTGATAAGATCTCGCCTCGTTTTTTTTTATTATTGTGCGAGAAATAAATCATTTATAATCTTTGTAAAATGTCTTCAACACGACATCGACATTCAAAAAGACGTACGACATCAACCGAAGAAATTGCTCTGGATAGTTTGCCACGTTCAATAAGTAGTAATCGATCGACTATAATTACAGTAGCATCATCTGAACAAGAACGAACGATGGATGATGAAATTTCGACAGAAAATAAAGCTGAATCAGAATTAGTTAAAATTATCGAACGAAAACAAAGAAAAGATTGGTAAATATAAGTGTTCTGTTTTCAACGAAATTGAGAGTTTTATTTGTAGGGCTAAACTTGTTGCACCTGTTGATGAAGAGGGTAAAAAAAAGGTAGAATATAATGAAATACCAAGATTTCTTTAGTTTTTATTGTTTTAAATAGACAACTGAATCATTCGGTAGTAAATTAGGAACATTATTTTCCCAGATTCCTTCACCTGTTCGATTCATTCTCAATGCAATCGAGCGTAAGACTTATTTTCTCGCATTCAATTTATTTATCTCACTTTCTAGATCGTTATGGTTATACCATTCGTTCGTATTTTCAATTCATTATGTGGCTATTCTATTTAAATATTTTCACATTTATTCTTTGTTTCACTTGCATAATCATGCCAACATATATCTATCCTGATCCAGTTAATTTCTCTACTTATACTATGCGAGAATATTATAGATTGCAACATAAAACCTATAATGATTCATCTTCAGAATGTAAATTAATTGATCCTGAATGTCAAATTTTATCATCGAATAATTATTCGGATGGTATTAATACATGTTTAAGTAATTCCTATCGAGCAAGTAGTTGTTGTTCGTTGTTGACTGAAGAACGTTTTGTAAATTCATCGCAAGAAGGCGAACGTGATTGGAAAGAATTTCTACTTGATCTAACTGACGGAACAGTAAAAAAATCATATATATTTCTTTATCTATTCATCAAAATAAACTAATTCTTAGGGCTATTTGACATTAACTCGATTATTTATTGGTTATTATCGAAATTTAACTCAAGCACAATCTGATGACGTCTATTTTCAAACTTATAACATGGGTCTAGCCGTTTTTCTTACAATTTCAGCTTTATTTCTCGTAACAGGAATTCTTATTATTCGAAAGTATTTTATAATCATATTGACACGAAAACAATCCTTTGTTGTCCTTTGGTATTTAGATATGGTGATGGAATGAAACGAAGCTATGTTCAAAGTGAATCATTTGAAAATCATTTTTTTCAATATATATTTGCTCGTTGGGATTATCGAATTGTTCGAACTAAACTTGCTCATCGTATACAAAGTCGTTTTCAAGCTGAAATTAAAAATATTTTCCTCGAACGAGATGAAAAAACAACAATTCAACAATTCAATAATTCTAAAGAGAAAATCATCTTTCAATTCCAACGTATCGGTATTTGGATTCTGACGATTGCTATGTTTGCCGGTGCGATCACTATTGTTTATTTTACGAATCAATTTACTTTTCAAGTTTGATTTTGAGAATAGATTTTAAAAAAAAAGCCAACCGAAAACGTTTTAGGAACGAGCCAAAGGAAAAATCGATGAAAATAATATTTGGGGTTTATTTGTTGAATATCTTCCATCGGCAGTAATTACCCTAACTAATATATTTTCACAATTTATCTTTGCTTATCTACGTAATTTGAAATTATACACACGTACAGCCGCTTTTCGACATTATCTCATTCGGTAAAAATCAATCACGTAGTTTTAACAAAAAAAACATGAAATTTATTTTTGTTCCAAGAGTTATTATCATGAGATTGTTATTACTATTCGCGTATATATTCATTGTTATTTTAAAATTGACATGTAATAGCAGTCGATGTAGTCAACAATCGGAATTAATCGATTGTGCAGACATTAAAGATGATGAAACATTGACAGATGTATGTGATTATACTCGATGAGAATTCGAAGAAATCGACTTTCGTTTGATTTAGTGTTGGGAAACTTATATCGGTCAAGTTATGTATCGATTTGTGCTTACTGATACAGCAGTTATGCTGATTATTCATATTATTGTTGATCCAATACGATTGTATGAGATACATAGATAGAATATCAATAATATATTCTTCATTTCTAGTTTACTAAATCGATGTTATTCAGGATCACGAGTTGCTAATGAAAATAACTCGATTGAATCTACTGAAACAGCATCAACCAGCTGTCTTAGTTATATAATTTTTCCATTGGAATTCGAAGTTGGTGATTATGTTTTAGAATTAACTTACACCCAAACATTATGCTGGTAGATTCAATTTACAAAGAAAAACGAGAGAGAAAAACGCATTCATTCATTCATAGGTATGGCGTTCTTTTCTGTCCATTTTTACCGTTAATTGCAGCTGTAAAAAATCTCGTTATATTTGCCGTGAAATTAGTATGTTTTATTTTATTCTTTTCTTTTTAATTCGCTTTTTTGTATTATAGCTCAACTTGAGATTTTTTCGTAAACGATCTGAATTTGATTTGAGTCCAGCTCGTACTCGATATATATTCACGGCTGTTCTACTTTTTTCATTTGTTTGGGCACTTTTACCCATTGCTTTTCTGTCGACATCGTAAGTTTATCAACTTTTTAAACAAAAAGACTCGTGACCTATTGTGTTAATTATAGTTTTCGACCATCACGTGGCTGCAGTCCATTTCGTTTGTATAGCAACGAACCGGATTACTACATGTACTATTCAATACGAAATTTATTTCTTCAAATTCACGATCAAATTCTCGTTAAACTTCTTCTAAAAATCACGAGTGCAGTCGTTGTCATACCATTGATTTTACTTTTAATGTAATAGAGAGTTGTACATTAATTATATCGTTTTTTGTCTCTTCTCATTCTTTAGTCTATCGTCATGTGTTTTGATTATTCGACGAAATAGCTATCGAAGTGCATCTATTGAACTGTACAAATTACTATACACGGTAAATTAAAATGCATACATACATGAATATTTCATGCTTCGTTCTCGTCTGTTTCAGTCACACCAAACACATCAATTAGCTGTACAAACTACTGGTATTATGACAACAACACTTTGATTTATCGTCATTAAAGAATAAAAACTGTTGATTTTTCAAGAAAAATAACAATATAACAAAAAAAGATCGAGATGTACAAAGAACATTGAACTCCTATTCTAAAGTATTATCCCAAGTGATACTTCGTCGTTTCGATGATGGTAGATTTTTTGCTAGTTTTAATATTGGTCTTGCTATTGAATTGTTCGAATCATTTGAATCGACAAGAATCTGATTTGCGCCTTCGATTGCCGAATACAGAGCTGTTTCTTCATCAGGTGTCATTTGCCAAATCATATTGGCAAATGTACGTTTACTTGCAACGAATAGATGTTGATTCGTAATGAGTTCTTGTAATTGAGGCGAATGTAAATCAACGCCGAATTGATTTGCAATTGTATTGATTAATAATTGTTTATCGATATTGAACATTGGATTAGTGAGATGATTAGCAAAGTATATTGGCTGATTACGATGACGACCTGTCGAAACGATTTGAGGTTTTTGTTGTTGTTGAATGATCATTTTCGAAGGATCGATTGGCGTTGAATTGTCCATTGTTGGAGGAGAATTCGATGAATTTTGTTGAGATTCAGTGGAATTATTAATTGTATAATAAACATAATCATCTGCTGATGATGATTTTGATTCGTCAGATTTAATAATTGGAACGGAATAAATCGGATCTCGATTGGTATTCGATTGAATTAAAATCGGAATATTTTCGTAGATATGTTCGGTAGGAGGAAGAGAAGAAGGAGGATGAACATTATTGTTTGTTCCTCCTGTTGAAAGAAGATTCGAAGAAGGAGTTACTGGTGAAAGAAATTTCGATGATATTTCTTTATCGGTTGTAACGAGATCTTCTTCGTTTGAAATCCGCCGTTGAACTATATTAGGTCGAGGTGGTGCGGAGAGAATCGTCGGTTGAACATGTTCGGATACTTGAAGAGAAACAGTCTCGGATGATGAGTGATTTGTTCGAGAAGATCGATCTGATGAATCATCTACAAAAAACGAAAACAAATCGTCAATATTTAGACTTTTTTTTTCATCAGATAACAATTGACCTTCATGATCGGAGATTGTCGTCGATGAACTATTGGAAATTGTTCGTTGTCCTTTTTGATTTCTAATCATCGATGAAATACCACTTGAACCAATCATAGTTTTCTTATTTTTTCTTGTGATTTGCTTTCGTTGATGACTAATTAAACTAAAATCTGTTTGTGTTTCAGCGTCTCTATCGGATTCCGATGTTGCTGTCGTCGTTACTAATGAATCATTCGTTTGATTACTTCTCTCTACATACATTAACAATGGACTTGTACTTATTGTACGTGTTGAAATCGGCATTTTTCTTTCGAGTTTCAATGCTGTAATTTCATTTCGTAGATTTTTCAATTCGTGCATCAATTCACTAACTTGATCGAGAGATATTTGATTGCTTGCTATCGTTAATTTATCATCATCATCATTATTATTTGTCATTTTCTTCGTATATGAAATCACTTCACGAGTCGAATCAATTGATGATGCTGTTTCGCTCAATGTTCGATGATTGATTGCAACAGGCGTCTTGCCTGGATCGAATTCAGCTCGTGTTACACGACGAATACTTGTTGTTTCCGATGGTTTATTGGCAATTGGTAATGTTTTTGATTTCGTTGAAATTTCATTTCGAAGAAGTTTATCCGATGATTGTGTACGAATTGATTTCGTTGTCGAAAGATTTGAAAAGAATGTTTGAGCTTGTTGAAGAAAATTTTGTGCTGATTCATTACCACGTAAACGAAATATCGATGCTAAATACGGACGAGAGGTTCGCGAACGATTCTTTGTTATAATAGCAATGATATCTAAATAATAAGGATCTCGCCAAAAGTATAATAATTCCGATGTTTTAAATATCCACGATTGATTTGGATCAATAAGATTATCGATAATCAAACCATCAGCTGGTAAGGATAATTTCACCTTTAAACCTAAATGAACGAAAAAATACAAAGCCAGGTGAATGAAAATGGTTGATAATTAGATATTAACCTTTTGATTTGTTTTTCGATAAAATATTTTCTACAGTTTGTTTTAATGTTTGTGTCGTATAATTATCAAGATCAAAACGATCAAGAAAATAAGCGGATGATTGTGTTATGGATGAGTAATGACTTGAATAGGTTGAAATATTCGATACTGTGCCCGTTGGAGATACAACTTGTGGTTGTTGTTGGTGACGATGGCGATGATGATGATTATGATATTGATGATAATTATATTGATTTGTTTGTGGAACAGTATTGTAATGTACATTCGACATGATAATAGATTCGTACTATTGAAGAAATAAAATGTACATGCCTATTCAGTCGAAATATGCGATAATAACAAATAATAAAAACGCCGACAAACTGAATGAGTATGACAATGAGAATAACGAGCGATTTAATCGAATAGATCAGTATGTTTATTGAGAAGGAGAAGAAAAGTGAAGAGTAAGAACGAAAAAGGTAGATAGATATGCGATCATCATATTGGTAAAGAAGAAGAAGAAGAAGAGTGGCTTCTTATTTGTAAAGTAACGAGAGCATCTGTATTCATTCGTTTCGTTTCGTTTGTCTCATGGACACGCTCGACTGACTGCTTTCGAATGTCCCTCGAAAAAGACTTTAACCAAATGAAATTCAACTTAACCGAGACAACCAGTTACATTTATCATACGTATTCGTTCGTATATCAAAATGCGCACTTTCGATGAATTGAATTTATCAAATAGCGAGACCAATAAGCATTGATTGTGTGTAGTCTTGTTTAGCCTTCAACATTTTTGTATAAATAACCGTTAACATATGAGAAAATGAAATTTTTCTCTCTAATCGATCGATCAGTATTAAAATCGTATTTCGAAATACGAAGAAAAAAAAGGTTTCGTCTTTTACTTTTTATTTCCATACACAAATGAACGAAGAAGAAGAAGAAGACAAAAAAAACACGAATGAATAATATTGTTCAGAGGGATCGAATAAGCGTACCGTAAGAGATAGGAAAGAAATGTTTCGAAATCAAGGCACAAAATGAAGAGAAATCGAAAACAGAAACTTGATTTCATCAATAACTGATCGACTCGAACAAAGAAGACAGACACACAAAACGAAATATTCTTTTTTTTTTAAAAACACATAATATGGAAGCAACTGATGAACGTAAGTCTTGATTTTTCTTTGAATTTTGATTCAATTCAATTACGTAAACGATAAAATTAAATAAAAAATCAAAGAAAATAATCGAATTTGTAATATTCTTGACACAACATAATAGATATATATATACATACACAAATATTGTTGTTATAGTTTTTTCGAAAGAGAAAAATGCTCGTTTTTTTTTGTTTTGAGAATACTAATTAACAACAATAGCTGAATCGGAATGTGTTTGATTTTCAGCTTTAGTTTTTGATGTTGAACCACAATAGGTACCTGTTGTTTCTGTTGTTTCTAAACATTTCTTTTCCCATTCACGTAATTGAAGTATAAAACTAATATTTGGATCAACAATTGTTCGTAATTGTCGCATTGTTTGAAATGCTTCATCTAATTTGATTTTCTTTTTCTTAATCATATAAGCAAGTACCAATGTTGGACTACGACTTATGCCAGCCGAACAATGAACAAGAACTTTATTTGTTTTTGTACATAGAGCGTCCTCTAAAATTGTCATACGAAGAACGTACTTTTAGATATGTTTTTAACTAAAAAAAAAAGAACAAACCAATAAACTGATAAGTCATATCGAAATATTTGCGAATATTCTGCGAGGGCAAGTCGAATATATCAATACGTAAATATTGACATTTCTTTTCCCACGAAGAAGGCAAATCAGGCGTCGAATTAATAATATGTGTTATACCATGTTGAGTCAATCGATCAAGATTTTGTGCGTCATGTGTATTTCCTTTTATTGATTAAAGAATGAAACATTTTCTTGTTTCACAGTGTCTTAGGATTTTTTTTTAATCACATACCGACGAATATACGCGGAAGAATTTCTGTCATAGTGAAATTTTCCTTATCGACAGCGTCAGGTGATGGCGGAGGCTGTTCTTGATCGAATTTGTCTTTCGGTATTTCAATTGCACATTCAATCAAATGTGGATACTGACTTTTAATTGCATCGAAACCTCCTAATCATATATATATAATTCACAAAGGACTGAATATTTCTTGTTTGTAAATTTTCTATCTGATTACCTTGAATAATATGAACTTTTTTATTCGATTTTTTCGCTGCTTGAACAACGAGATTAATCGGTAGTGTCCGTAGTTTGTCTTCTGTATGTACATCTGTCGATTGATCATAGAGTATAAGAATTTCTGAATGTTGAAATAGATTTGTTAGATTCGGTTCGATTTCATCCAAACGTTTGCTCAATAGTTTTCTTGCCATTAATTTAGCTCGACAATTAATATTATATGCTGAACACAGATGTTCCATACTGAAATCAATCTGTGAACGACAATCAACAATTGGTACAGTTTTTAATTCATGTTTCGATATATAATCAATGAATTGTCTCGGATTCATAAATAGACAATCCGCGCTATAATTTACGGATCGTGTATCCGAACAACTATAGGCTTTTGTTAATGATAAACGTCTATCATTTGTTGAACAATGTGAGATCGGTGTATTATCCATAGATGATATTGTATTCAATGTTTTTTCAGCAAGATATTCGCGAGGAAATTGATTCATACCTAAAATATAGCAAATAGAAATTTCTCGTTCGTATGTCGTAATAATTCTTACATCATTGAAGACGCGAAAAGAAACTGATTAATATCGATTATTTATTTAATACGATGCGTTTGTTGTTGTTTTCTTTCTTCTTCTTCTAGATTTAATTATATCTTAAAACTGACTGAAGGTCAATCGAAATGATTTCCTCGATTAGAAAACAAAGCATGATTTCAGGAGAAACAACAACAACAACAACAAAAAAAAACAAAGACTATATCAATTTCATCGATAGATGTCACAGGAGCATGTCGAGCATAATATTCATATTTAATATGACATCATTAAAGGAAAAAAACAACGATCAACGATCTCATAATTTCTCATCTGACTTAATGACTCTCACTAATTGCAAATTTTAATCAAAAACTATATACGATTCGCATCATATTTGACAGTTGCGTAGCGCGAAAAAGAAAGCTATGACGATTGTGTACTTGCGACCTATATGTTTTTTTTATTTCGTTTTTTAGCTTTTCTATGGCTACTTACTTTTTTCTTATTAAAGATGAGTATCGCTGTGCTAGCTGTATGTGTATATATAGTTAAAGTTTTTTTTTGTCAGATAACGAAGAAAAAAAAAATGCCGATAAACAGCATCTGTCGTTTTGGAACAAGATACGACAAAAAAAAGTGGATGAGTAAAAACAGGTAATATATATCGGATTCGCACGAAAATAATGATGATAATAAAAAAGAAATAAAATCAATCCACATCTCACGGAAAAGTATCGATTTTTATGGTCAAATCGACCTCTTACAATCATTAGAAATAGAAACACATCTGAAAGGGCTATGTTCTTTCTCTTCCTCGAGTATATTTAGCACCATATGTTCTTCGCGGACGTTTGCACGAAAAAAAAAACTCTACTCTCATTATGAAAAAGAAAGACGACGAACGAGAATTTAATCTTAAGCTTTTATCACACAATCATCAATTATCAAAAAGCATACAAAACGAGATCTGACGTCATAGATACCTTTGGCTTCTTTTGTTTTCGATGTTGAAATATAAAATTTTGTTTTTTGAGTTCTTGCTCGATGTACTCCAGTACAAATTTTGAAATGATTTCGTTAAACAGGATGATGATGATGATGGTATCAAAGAATGTTAAAAATATGTAGTAATGTTCGCTCTTTTCCTTCTATATACGATATATATTCAGTCGTAAAAATGACAGGCAAGGGCTGATGCAAAGAAAAAGGCAAAATGGGCTAATATAAAACTGGAGAAATTATTATTTGACTCATGTTCTGTTTTTTTTTGCCCACTTCTTTCTCTCGTCTCGTTTCTTTTCTCTCGAGCAATTATCAATGCTTTTTCACCCTCTTTCACCTAACGACTCGGTTCAATTAGCAAAAAAAACTTGAATGCATCTTTTTGATTTAATTAGAAAGAAAATTTTTCAATGTAATTTTTGTTTTAAAACAAAACTATCCATTGATGAATGAAAACGTTTGATTGGCAAGTCACTGGTTGGTAACCATCGATCATAGAAAAGCAAATCGAGTGTTTTAAAAAAAAATCTATTTCAATGTCTTGATTGTTTGCTGTTTGTTGTTGTTGTTATTCGAAACCACATGCATTTAAACGACCGAGACGTCGACGACGAAGAAGAAGAAAAAAAAAGAAAGTTGTCTGTTTGAGTACTACTAGAAACGAGAAGAAAAAGAAACCGTCCAAAAAAAGTTTTCGTATTGTATGTTAGTTTGAACGTCGTTTATGATGATATCTCGACCACAAACGAATAATGACGAGAAAATCACATTTATTTTGTTATTTTCTCGAAATCAACCGTCATGCGATGTGGCGTATTTAATGGCTAATCGCGATGAACGAATCTATCCAACGTTGTTATCGACAACGTTTTATTTTCTACGTGATCTTGTTGATTACAGGTAGAGCCAGAGATAGAGAGAGAAAGCCGAAAGATTTTTTATTTTATTGCAGAGCGATTTCAGTTAACAATGCATTTTATATTATCGGTGGTCGATATGCATCAACCGGTCGATTATCGAATGCTGTTTTTAAATACGATGCTGAAATCGATTTTTGGCGAACATGTGATTCGATGAAAGCACCACGGTAGTCAAGTCAAAGCTCGATTTCTTTCTCTTGTTTTTTTAATTTTAGTTTGTATTTAGAATTAATTTTGCTGTCACAACTTTCGATTCGAAAATCTATGTTATCGGTGGCGAAGGTCTTAAAGGTGCGATCATTCAAGCTGTTGAAGCCTACGATCCAGTAACTGATCGTTGGAAAGAAGTCGGTTTATTACCAAAACCTCGTCGAAATCATGCAACGAATATTATCAATGGCAGTTTGTGGTCATGTGGAGGTTCGAGTTCGTCACTCGAAGCTCAATCAACGGACGAATTAGTGTGAGAAGAAAATTCTTTGTTTGTTTTTTATCTTCGTTTATTTAGTATTGTTGATCCACGGCCAAATGAATGGAAACGTTCGTTAATGAATTCAACCTTACCTGATCCTCGGCAACAACATTGTTTAACAATGTTAAATAAAAATATTCTTCTTTTTGGCGGTATGTCATAGTAAAAAAAAAAGTTCATGATTGTCAGAAAACTTCTATTTTATTAATGAAGGCTGTCAGAAAAATGGTGATTCAGCAGAAAATATTCAGACAATCGTACGTGTTAGTAATCAATCCATAGAGAATCAACCTCAATGGGAAGAATATCAGACTCGATTTCAACACCCACGTACAGACTGTGGATATTTTCAATTAGGTAACGAGAGTTCCGTTTTGGATATTTTCTTTTTCTAATGCTATATCATGCGTTAACTATTTACTTATGCTAAAAAAAGGAAAGAAATACTCGGGCGTTTTTATTTGACGCAGCTGGTTTTCTTTCGGCGATAAAAATAAAAAATGTTGGAATGCGTAGGCCGAGATTTTTCTTCGTATCAATAGTCGCGTTTAACATGATTATTAAATTAGTTATGCGAATAATTTTCTTCGTTTTATGATAAGGCAAAATTTGAAAAATTGACTCATTTTCACTATTAGATAAACATTATTTTGCATATGTCTGCATTCACACACACATCAAACAATTTCTTTATCAAATGACCGGTGCAAAAAAAGAACGAACAGATAAAAAATGATTAATTAAATATCAATTTTTGACAAAAAAAACTGCTATCTCATGATTTAATTGATGTTTTTCTTTACTAGGTAACTCCTTGTATGTTATCGGAGGACATAATGCGGAAAATGGCGAGCCAACAAAAATGATCGAACGAGTTGATTTCAGTTCGGACTCACAAATAACTATTGATGAACAATTCGAAATCGATCGAAATCTTAGTGCTGTCGATTGCTGTGTTATTCAAACGAATAAATATAACGAACATCTTTTACCATTAGCTTCCTATTTAGATCATTGGATAATCTGGTGATTTTATTTCTTTCTTTCGTTTTTTTTTTATCAAATTCATAACAAATAAATTCACGTGTCAATTACAGGAATAAGATGTTTATCAGACAGAAAAGAAAAAGAATTACATTGTAGCGAAAAAAAAATATGACATAATTAACTTTTGTAATCAAATTGTTTTTGTTAAGAAGAAAATCATTTTGGAATATTAATAAGTCTTTTGTAATTGCGTTGTAAGCCATTCAGGTGATATGTCTTCACGCAATTCAATAATCTTAAAAGCCGAAAGATTAATTAGTTTTCAAAACAAAAGTACAAAAAGCTGATATTGTTTTACATACACGTGTTATGCCAGATGCAGCCGAGACAGCATTAGCTGTCGATGCATAGGTAAAACGATTGTTTGTACCACAACCATCGGGAATGTATAAAATGAAATTCAATGGATATTGAATTCGACCATCGGCATGTTTTAATTCGTGACTATGTAGAATAAAACGTGGTTCACGACTTGGTAATTCATCAATTAATTCTTCAACGCTAATATCCTATAGAAATATGATATAATTTTTCTTTTGTTTTTTAATGATTAAATTCTGAATTTCGATTACTTTCAATTCTTTGTCGATCACGACTTGATTTGTTTTCATATCACAACGTACTTTAGAAGAATTCAAAAATGAAATCGATTTTTTTGTCATTCGAAATATCACTCACATAATATAGCCATTGTTGCTTTATTTGATTGTCGACGAAATTTTTTCATAGCATCAATAACATCTTTTTCAATAGTACATGGTGACATAGACGTCGTCATTGTTTTTTTTCTCTTTTATCGATTAATTCAATTAAATCTACAAAACAAATTATATACAATTACTGTTTGAGTTTATTATTCAAAACAAGAAAAACGAAAAAAAAATCTGTCATCACATCCAAGCTATGTCATTCCAAGACGTTTTATTAATTAAATGATTGACGAAATTCTTCGAAAGATGATCAGTATAAAATAAATAGCACTGTAATGTTTTCGGAAGATAATTGATATGAGAAAAGATCTTCAAAAGATTGACTTGCTGATGTTCACAAGAGACTTGACTAAAACGACGAAGTTTCAAACGACAAATATGTTTCAGTGAATCCATTGATCTTAAACGAAGTTTTCGTTCGATTATACGTTGATAATAGATGCCAAATGATGAACGTAATATTTGTTGGTCATACGTTTCGAGAATATCATTAACATAAGGCAATGACATGATATGTTCGTAAAGAATTGGATCAAGAATAAAATCGTCATCGGCTAACCAAAGTTTAATATAAGCAAAAACATTTTTCATTGATGCTATTCGATCATATGTATGAATACAAAGAACAGCTTTAGCATATGAATCAAAAAGCATTCGTCGTTGACGAATATTATCTGTTAAACGGCAACAAACAGATACAATATGAAATAAAGTAAAATTAAAATGATTTTGCATTGAATTTTGTGTAAAACTAATTGTATTATATGGTAAATAAATTGGACAAAATTGTTGTAAACAATAATAAATAAATGGATAATGTTCATGAATTAAACTGAAATAAAATCCAAGACGATTCGGTTGAAGTGAAAAATCAATATCATGTAAACTAATAAGATTTTCGAATGTTTGCATAGTTGAACAATATTTATCCGGATGAAATATCCATGTTGACATACGACATAGAGCAAGAAAGGGTGTGATTTGTTGACCATGATTACTATGTAAACATGAATTTGCTGGTTCAATGGGAGATGCACAATAAGTATCGATATAGTTAAGAAAATTCGATGAATTCAATTCTAATGAATTTGAATTAGATAATTTCGAATAATCTCGATCGATTGTAATTGTATTTGGATTGAAACCAAATTCAATAAGAATCTTGACAATTTCATGATAAGTTTTCGTACAAGCAACTATTAATGGTTCCATAATATTCAATTGAATATCCCATTGTGTTTGTTTAAGTATTGCTTTAACTAAATTCAATTCACCTGTTTGTACGGCTAATAGAAATGGATAATTCGGTCCGTATTCATACATTGCATAAATATTTGAACCATGATTGATGAGTGCTAATGCATGTTCTTTATGAAATGAATGATCAACAATAATTGTATTTTCCTTTGTTTGACATAAACGTCGTAAACATATATTCAATGGATGATCGATTGAATAAAGTAAATAATTAGATGATTTCGAACAAGTTTCAAAACGATTCCAACCTAAACGATTGACATAACAGTTCGATTGAATTAATAAACTTGTATAATCAAAGAAATTGTCATGTGCTAGACTAATACATAAAGGATTAAGGCCAAGATTGAAATTACAATTGGATAGAGAAAGAAGATATTTAACAATTGAATAACGTTGTTGATTTTTCATTGATGAATCAAAACGATTTTCAATAGCACCAAGAATAGTACCATGTAGACATGTTTCATAGGATGTTGTTAATTGATTAATATCACAATATTTGCTTTCAATGAGATATTTTACTAGTTGAAAATGATTTTCTCGGCAAGCATCTAAATATTATTCCAAATTAAATCGGAGAAAAAGAGAAGTTTTTAATTTTACGATAGAGAGGAAATTGATAACGCTGATGATCATTGGAATATGTTTTACAATGTTTACAAGCAGATTGCACACAATCATTTGGATTAATATGTCCATGATTAATCAAATATTCAACAATATTCGTATATCCACGTTTAACTGCTAAACATAATGAAACAACTTCAGTATGCTGTCCACTAAGACCATAATCATGATATTTAACTAATTCTTTAATTAAACGATAGTTATTATTCGATACAGCCATATACAACATGCTATCACAAGCCATTATCGATTCGATGATATTTTGTTCGACATAATAATTCTTAAATTTATTATTACTTTTTAATAGATGTGAAAATATCGATTTATTATCAAAGGGTATATAGGATGGCGAAGCACCATGCGATAATAATTGTCGAGCTTTAAATATATCATTTTCATGTATAGCAACATAAAGTTTTTCATTCAATGTTAAACAACCAAACAGCGATGATAAAATGAGATCATGTAAATTTATATAAAAAAAACGATAGATAAAACGAATTTGTTGAAATAACCAAGAGAGAAATGATGGTGGTCGTGATGGTATCGATGATGATGATGATGATGATGTTACAAACGATGGATTGAAATCGGGCTATATAAGACAGAATAGATTTTCTTTTCTACGGAGGAAATTAATTACCAATTTAGCCACACGCAAGTACGGCCAAAAGTCTCGATTATCCATGACAATTTTTTTTTAGCTGTGAGAAAAGAAAAGAAATTTTATTCAACGAAAGATAACTTTCTTTATCTGAATTTCATATCTAAAAATGTTCTCAATGGATATACTAAACATACCTTATAAAATCATCCAAATCGATCAATCTACAAAAACAAATCGAAGAGAACCTCGTATGTCATTTTGGTTTATTTGTAATTATTTGACTTTGTTCTTTTTTTGTTCTCATTATTATTATTATTATTATTATTATTAATTATTTTAAATCAAGATTAGAAAATATACATGTGACTGTGTAAAAAAAACAAACACATACGTTTGTTTAGCATCGATAGACAACATAAAAGAGAGAAAACACACACAATTCACCAGAGATCGTCAACAATGTATGCATGTATGATTGATTCGTAGGTGTTTCAATGAGATAGAGACAAAGAGAAAACAAGCAAAACTGAAAGCAATTTTGACGAGATCAAAAGAAGTCCGTACATGTTTAGAGAAAGACCGAGGAGAAAAAAGAAACACATTGTCGAGTTTGTTTATTTCGAAATCATGATTTTGTACTATGTAAATTATTTTTATTAATAATTATAGATGAATTATCATCATCATCACTCGTTTGAGAACGATAGGATGATGACGCATTTAGTAATCTAAACAATAAAATCGATATAAGCAAATGAAGAAATCAAAATCCGATCGAATCTTGTCTTACCTACTACTATGTAGAGTAATTCGATCTGTATTTGACAGAGTATCCGACAGTAATGTATTGCCTTTAGGACCCCCTAGAAAAAAAGAATGATGCAGTTTGTTAATTGATAGTCGATAGTTGTTGACTGATTAACCTTTACGAAATACTTTATGCGAAAGAAATCTGACAAAACGATCACCATAATGACTTGGATTACAAACAGATATTTCCTCCTTTTAACAAATAAAGCTTTTTTTCTTCTTCAAATAATCAAACAAATGAGATCATTACTCGAGTTACTAATGTTGATTTAAAAGCATGTTCAAGTTTTTTTCTTAAACGATAGTTTTGTAGTATATCAATAATACCAACATATAATAACAATAGATCACCATTTCTATTTACAGCTGGTATGCCAGCCCTATAGACAAAACAAACGATAAAAAATATTATCGAAGAACTTGTATACGTTTGTTTTTTGTTCTTACATAGCTAAACGTGACAGATTTTGTCGATTATACCAAACATCACCACCGATAAGTCCTTGTGTAGGTTGAAACGTTGGTGACGGAAGTTCCGATTGATTTATAGAACTTTTACTATTTCGATAGATAATTGATTGATTATCATTAATTAATGATTCATTACGATTAAGATTAGGAGATAAATCAACTCGAAATGTTTTCATGCTTGTTATTTCAACATTATCCTGTGCTTGTTGTTGTTGTTTTTGTTGTTGTTGAGATGTATTATCAGATAGATGATTTTCAACATTCGATATCGATGATGTTCGTATCGATGGTACTTGTTGTGCACGAATAAATTCAATCACACGTAAATATTGAATATATGTTGGCAAATTCGAAACATTTGTCATTGCAATACCCGAATCAGTTGATACAGTTGTTCGAATATCTTCATGAATACTCAATGTTGTCGATGTTGGAAGATTGATATCCGAGGAAGGTTTATGTTTATTGATTGATGGTGATGAAGATAGATTTGGTAATTTTTGTGTACATTTCATTTCTTCAGTTATATTATGAACAGCTAATAGAAGCGAATAATCCATAATATCGAAACTTCCAAGAACCTAAGAAGACGATTTTATATTAAAGAATAAAATTTTGTTCTTATTTTTTTTTCTTTACTCGAACGTCATCTTCAATTGTTTGAACTAATTGATCATAGAAAAATGGTTCAAGTATTAAACCGGACTGATGTAATGATTTAAAATCATTATCTTTCAATGTTGGCAAATCTTTTTTTCTTTCTTCTTCCGATGCTTTTCGTTTGTAAATCGAACCTTTGAGATCGTATTTTTCATGTAAATGTACATTCGTCGGAATTAAATTATTCATAATAACAAAACGAATATTTTTATTTGCACTTTGATAACAATATAAACCGAAAAATTTCGGCAATAAAGTAAACGGATTTTGTGTTAGATTCATATAATAAGCAGGCAAAAGACTGAGTAGAAATCGAGCTTCTTTTTTCGAAACTGTTTTTATAATATATGTATCATCAGATGTAATATAAAATATCGAACCACTTGCACCTGGATTAGGCAATTCACTAAGATCTTTAGCACAGAGTGATAACTAGAAAACAAAAAAAAACACAAAAATTCATAGACATTTGTTTTGTCAAACAACATGTAAAATGATACTATCGACTGTTAATTTCTTTGAATAAATATACATATATAAGTATGAGAAATTTTGTTTTGTTTTGTTTTTTGCTCTAATTTTTAACGTACTTACCATAAATGATGATGGATCAACACCGAATGCATTTCGAAAGAAACGAAATGCTGTTGGTGCATAAGTTTTCAAACGAAATTCAGCATAGGAATGCATTGGTGTTGATTTTGATCCATGTCTGAAAAAAAAAATCACAGGAAATAATAACAACAACAACAAAAACTAATAATTCATTTACGGAGGAAAATCCTGATATTCAATTTGTTGAAAATCTTGAAGAAGAACTTGACGCTGTGGATGATGATGTTTACCGAGGACGTAATTAAGGCCTATTTGAAGAGATCTCATGAGATCATCAACAGTGACACGTTTATATGTCACTGTTCCGGCTTCATCAACACGACGATGGCCAAGTTTTTCTTTATTTCCTGCACTCAATGGTTCATTATCATTCTCAGATGCCTTTTGAGACAAAAAAAACAAGATACATAATTAGTTGTTTTTTTTTGTGTTTTATTTCGAAGGATTTTTGTTTTCTTGCTTACTGATGTTTGATTGGTAATCATAGTAGGAGATGTTTGATTAACGTCTAGACATTGTTCACTTGTCGTATGAATAACAATCTGTGGCAGATTCGATAATCGTTGTAAATCATCCGATGGAATGTTCGATGATGAAGATTTTCTGGAATGTTGTGCTGTTGAAAAAAGATAATCTTGAATTGAACCAACGTTTGATGACACACATGAAACAGTCGTCGGAGATGTTCGTTGTTCCGTAGTCGTCATGTATTCGAAGCCAACGACAAAGATATGCTTCTAAAAATCAGTGAATATATAAAAGAGAAAGAAGAAGAAGAAAAAGAAAAAGAAAAAAAACTAGTCGTTTGACATCTAAGAAGATTATTGTGCTAATCGGCTTGTTTCTCTCTCGTTGAAGCAGAAAGAAAATTGTCGGAAATGTGGGAAGATTTTTGTTGGTTTTTCTGCTTTTTTTTTCTTCTCATTGGAGTCTTCTTTTTCTTTTCTCCTTTCTTTCGTTGGTTGTTCGTCTATTTTTATAGTAAATAGTAAGTCAAAACTAACCGAGAGAAAAAGCCGTTGAGCTTGGTCAACATGCTCATTGTAAGTATATATATAATCTATATACAATCAGATCGAATCTGTGTGCATAAGCATACATACGAAGGAATAAAACATTCTGTTTTTCTCCTCCTCTTTTTCCTACGCCTTGCGCTTCTTTTTCTCGTTCTTCAATGTATGATGAATAATGATACGCCTTAAGAATCGATTTGTTAACTTATTGTCAATTTTCGAAGGTCAAGGTGAAAGAAAATTAATCCTTTTTTATGTTCGCTGTCTAAAGTAATCAAGACAATCTTCTATAAATACAAAAGAACCGAGAGATTTCTTTTTGCCTCATAAATATACGTTTCGAGTAAGTCAATTGATTTTTTTCTTTACCCGGATTGGTGAGATATTAATTTTGTTCGATCAATTCATCTACAAAAAAAGATTGTTCGTCATTTTCCTAGACTAAACACGAATATGTATATATTTTTTTTTGTTAATGTAAAATTTTTATTTTGTCGGTAAGAAAAAAAACGAGAGGAAGAAACCTTTACATTTAAAATAGTGTGTGTGTGTGTGTGTGTGCATATGAATGAATGTGTAATACTCAAATAAAAATACAATGACAAACAAATACAAACAAGAGGAAAAGAAATGCGTCTATTGAACAGGAAAAAGAAGAAGAAGAAACCAATTGTATAGATAATATATAGCATGCATGAAGTTTATTTATCGCATTTAGGAAATAAACTGATCATTCGAAATACAAAAACACCGGGGATAAAAAGGTCAAAATGAGAGAGAGAGAGAGAGAGAGAAAGGGAGGGAAGCGAAATATCATTAATTTGTTTTTTTTCTTATTTTAATTTAGTGTAGCTTTTTTGTTGCAATACATGACTGACGAACACATTGAAATCGGATAGATAAGTATATACACATTGAGAAGAAAAAAAAAGAGAGAGAAAAATGAATGTAAAAGGTCAATCGATACGATTAAAAACCTTTCGTCGATTATTTTATTTGTTATTTGATAAGGAATGTTGTTGTCGTGTTAAAATTTCGTCTAAATAGAAAAAATAAAATGAAAATTATCATTGAAATCTCGAAGAAATGTAAGATTTTTGTTGTTGTTATGTTTTGAAAAATTCTAATCAGACAAGAGACAAATATGTGACAAAGATATTTAGCAAACATTTGTTTTAGTTAAATTAGTGTGAAAGAAGTTAATCAATTGTTGTTTTTTTTTCTATTTTACCCGAATAATATGCGGACTTGTCTGGAGAATAGAGAAAAATGAAAAAGATTGCATCATACTAATCGAGATACATACCGTGTCATCGTTAATACCACTTGTTGATGGATTACGATATTGTCGATGAACTGGAGATTGATCAATTGAATTGCTACTTCCTAAGAAACGCAAAACGCGAGAGTCGACATAATCGAATATAAAAATGAGATTTTACGATAGGATAAACTCGTCGTTGAAGTTGCTAGTTTACCAATAAGACCTCCTCCAATAGGTAATAGAATCTGACGTGGTTCATTATCTTCATTCTCGTCGGTTTTCATCGGTGGTGTCATGAGAATTTTTCTCGTACACGTTGGACTATACATAGTTTTCATTCGATTATTAAATGACGTTGTTACAATTCGTGATGAATTCGTTCGTGTTGGCGCACTGTATAATGAATCAGATTGATGAGAACTTGAGTAGATTGTTGTTGAACTATCATGTTTTGTTTGATCGGAATCAAGTTTTGATACACGTGGATTTCGGTAGGTTGATGGCGAAGACGAATAATAGGATGATGTTGCAATTTGACTGTTTGGTCGAGTTCCTGAACTTGAATTTGAACCAGCATGATTGATATACGAAGATGCTTGACTACGATTTCGTTCGATTTTCGGTGAACTATATTAGGAAAAAGAAAGAAAGAAGATATGATTTTCGTGTTTGTTGTGTTTGAATTACTTCGTATCAGATTGATGTGAGTGTAATGGAGATACTTCGAATGAACGTCGTTCTGGCGGTGATGTATGCAGACCGATTCGATCATTTCGAATGAGAATTGGCGTGGGAAGAATATCTTTTTCAACATCTGATTGAGGCATCATTTTCGACAATCGTGATCGACGTTTAACTGGAGATTCTCGTAAGGCTGAAAAAAGAAAATGAATGAATAAATAATTGAATTAATCAGTTTCGATTTGGTTTCCAATAGGCAAGCATTTTTACGCACGCACACAAATATATATAAAAATCATCATTGTTTCCCAGCATAACCCTTGTTGATGAAAAAACATGCTCAGGTGTTTATGGAGAGAAAAAAAAACAATATCAAAGGGGAAACACAACAATACATAAGGTGTCTTTCAACGGTTTTTTTTGTTTACCCATTAGTGCAATTGTACGAAATTTTTTGGCGTTATCACCTAAGAAAATGGTTTTTTTTTGTTTTTGTAGTCTTTAGTTGATTAGTAATATGATGATGAAAAAGAAAAAGCAATGAGAAGTAACACATAAATGCACGCAAAGAGAGAAATTTGATAAATCGAAATTCGACTTACGAAGAGAAGAAGAATTTACTATTCTCCGAAAAGATAGAGTGAATACTTGTTTCTCTCTCGTAGGATATCGATACTTACGTGGTGCTTTTCTGAAGACAGTTGTAAAGAGAAATTTTTGAAATCTTTCCGAATAAAAACTTGGATTGGTTACAGATATTTGAGTCTAATACAAAAACAAAATCAATTCGATTATTTCCTATCGCCAAAAACATTCAGTTTTTCTTACTCCATCAGTGAGAACAGATTTAAATGTATGTTCTAATTTCTTTCGTATGTGATACGATTGCAAGATATCAATTATGCCTACATAAAGTAATAATCGTTGACCACTCGCTGTTCGTGCTGGAATACCACCCGTTCTACAAGAAGCAAACGGATGAATTTTAAATGAAATTCGAATTGTTTTGTGTGTGTACTTGACAAGATGATCATCGGGTTTATTATGCTCATCAAATTCGACTTGAATCGTATCCATGGGAGTTGAATACATCATACGTTTGGGTTGGACAGATGTTTGCTCTGAAAATTGATCGAATTTTAATCTGAATTTTTCTTTTCTAGGTCATTTAGTTTACCATTCGGTGTTGAAAATGTATTTGCCGTCGCTCGATCCTAAGAATAGAACAAAATACAATAGGATTATCTATTCGAACAGATTAGTTCGTCATTACTGCTCCAGATTCAGCTAAAGCATCAACATGATGAACTCCAATAAGAAATGAATAATCCATAATACGAAAGCTTTCTAAAACCTGGAAGAAAATCTTCAAATTGAATACAAACAAAAAAAGAAAAGAAACAAACTCGACAGTCTCGTTGTACAGTTTTAGCTAGTGCATTATAAGTTTCAATATCTAATAAAAATCCATCAGGATGTCGTTCCATAAAATCTAAATCTTTCCATGTCGGTGACTCTTTTTTCCTTTCAGCACTATTTGCTCGTCGTTTATATGTTGAACCTTTGAGATCATATTTTTCATGCATATACACCTGAGACGGAATCAAATTATTCATCACTGTTATACGAATATTTTTATTATCGCCCTAAAATTATTAAATCGAAAACGAATCAGTTAGTTTTCCTCGTTGTTGGCTTCAAAAAAGTCAAACAATTGTTTAGCAGAATAATACACGCGCGTGTAATCGAAAGGAAAAGAAAAAGAATCGTAAGAAGCAGTTTACTTGTATTTACTTTCTTTTAAAAGTAAATTCCCAATTGAATAAAAGAAGAGAAGCAAACAAAGATGAACAGAAATTAGTTGGTTCAACCCAACAAACTATTAATAGTTCTTTATATATTATCACACATTCAATCGAAATAGTTTGAATTTCTCACTTACAGAACCGTTCTGTTTATGTCTGGATAGGAATTCTGTCACCTAGATGGGATATAGATGTGTCAACTCTCATTTTGTTTTTTTTTTTTTAATTAGAAGAAAAGAAAAAAAGTACGCTTGAACTCATTCATTCAAGATCTATCTACCTGATAACAATAGAGACCAAAAAATTTCGGTAATAATGTTCGAGGATTTTGTGTAACATTCTAAAATCAATCAATGATATGAAAGTTAAAAATAAACAATAAATATAGATCAAACCATATAATAGCCCGGAAGGAGACATTTAAGAAATTCAGCCTCCTTCTTTTGTACTGTTTTTAAAATAAATTCATCGTCGGATGTTAAATAAAAAAGACTTCCGCTTGCACCTGGATTTTTCAATTCTCGTAGAGGTTTACATATTGAATAGAGAAATTCATCTGGTTTGATATTAAATAATTCTCGAAAATGTCGAAATGCAACTGGTGCATATGAACGAATAGTAAAATCATTAAAACGATGAGCTGGCGTGGTTTTAGTTCCTTCTCTACTCAAACGAAAAAAAATGAATCGAAATAACTAAACTCAATATGTTGATCATACTTGGGAAAATGTATAATTTCAACAGTAAGAAAATCCTGATAGAGTACATCATGTGCAGCTTTTGCTTGGAGACCACCAACGGTATATTGTATACCTAATTGTAGAGCTTCGACAAGTTGTGTAATGGGTAAACGTTTGAATGTAACATTGCCTTGAGTATCAACACGTAAATGGCCTAGTTTATGTTTTTTTCCAATATCAACACCCTCAATATCGTCATCATCAGCTTGTTCACCATTAGCCTAACAATTCAATGGCATTATTATTATTTTAGATCAAAGACAAAATTGAAATTTACTTCAACAGATTGTGCTATTGTCGACATAATACTGATAAATCATATAAAAAAAGACGGAACTTTTCAAATAAGAATCTGTTTATTGATATAATAACGTCGTCATTGATTATTTATTTGCGGATATATATCTATGTAAGTAAGTGATTGATCGGACAATCTGTTCTTGTCCGTTCTAAAAAGGAATAAAAAAGGGAACAATAAGCAGAAAACAAACAGCAATAAACAACAGAACAGAAAAAAATATTACCAACTGATAAAAAAAAGAAAGAAGAAGAGAAAAGGAAAAAAAAATACACAATCATAATTAACCAATCGATAGGAGGAGATGAAAAGAGATTATGAAAACTAGAGCCATCTTTTGAAACATGGAAAAGAAAAGAACAACGAATAATAGCAAAAGAGAATTCTGCAGTCTGTAGAATCTTTCATTTTCAATAAGAAAAGAAAATGAACTACTAATCTCGAGAGATTTATCAAGAGATAAATCAATTTCGAATATTTTGTTTTCTCTTATGAATTCAATAACTATTGAATATAAATTAATAAGCAAGAAGCGAAAAAAAGTAAACTGCGAAAAAACATATAAGAGTTTTTTTTTGTTGATTTTTTACATACACGATCCTGATCGTCACCGTAGAACGAAGTGCAAATACGTTTTTTTTTATGCAAATATTTTTTTCGAAATACAATGAAAAGAAAAAATAAAATCATCGGACAAGCATGTCACACTAAAACAGGAAATTCAGTTCAATTAGCTAGAATTGATGTGACTAACAGATGTTAAAATATGAAAGTGCTTCAATTATTTTCAATCGAAAGAATAAGAAGAAGAGAGAGAGAGAAAAAAAAACGTAACTTTTATATTCGTTTATATTTGAAATATAAAAGACTTCTTATCATTTATTTATTAGGTCAATAGAAAGAAAACCGATTGCGTTGTGCCTGTCGGAATGAACCTGTGATGTGTTTTATTTGAAGAAAAAGAAAGAAAGAAAAGAACAAAATTCAAAGTAAAAATTTCTCAGAGTGTCAAGATATTTTCTTGTGAATAAAAATAAATTGCACCGTAATAGAAATGTATTCTTTTACTGATTCTTGAAAAAAATAAAGAACTTGACAATCATTTCTTTTCTTTTCTTTTCTTTTTTCAAGTAAAGATTCTCAGTTCGTTCGTGATGAATAATTATGTAAATAAATGCTTTCTGTTTTCTTCTCTCTCGTTTAACTATTAAGTTATATAAATATGAAATCAGTAAATAAATCATATAGTTCTTTTATTGAAAATTACAGGCTTCAATGTCGAGTTATATGAGTATTTGAAAGGTATGAAATCTGGCTGAACATATGTGTCGATTCATCAGCAAACAGAAAACTTATTCAAAAAACGAAAGTCAAACAGTATAGCTACCGTATGATTTCTATTACGTATGTGTCCTTGAGAGTACATTTAAAGATTTTAATGCATAATTGATCTTTTTTATCATTTGTCTGTATGACCTATATATCTGACATGATGTTAATTACGAGGAAAGATGTTTACATGCAATATATTATTTTTGCATTATATATATGTATATACGTCTTAGGTTTGCTGATTATATTGACTAGAAGAACTTGATGAAAGCTAACTATCTTGTAGACGAGCAAAATAAATTATTATGTTGTTTCTTTTCTTTTCTCCTCTCTCTGTCTTTCACTCTCAAATATCGTTAGAAAAATAAACAAAAAAAATCAAAGTTAAAAAGATAAGATATTAGATTGAATATACATGTAGTGTATGTATGTATGTATGTATGTATGCATGCATACATATTTAATCATTAAATCAAACACTAAGAAACGTATCTATTTTTATCACTTTTAAATTCGATATCAAATAAATTGCAATGATTCTCCGATTTCAACTTGTCTTCACTTGAATTCGCTTCTTCACTTTCTTTCTTTTTTTTCTCTCACTCACATTCAAACAATTCATATTCATATTTGATGTCTTCTCATCTTTTAACATACGTTCTACTTCTTCTCATTTTCAATCAATCTATTGATTGTTCATATCGTTATGCTGGCTGTTTTACACAAGTATTCATGGATACATATTTCACTAGTTCATTCATGGAACCAACATTATGCTTTCGTTTATGTGATACACCGGTAATCTATTTACAGAAAACAATTTGTCGTTGTTCAGGCGGAGGTTTAATGCATTACAATCGACAAAATGATGGACTTTGTGCGTCACCGTGTCCACAACCAGTTGATCGTAGTGTTCAATCGACGCATACGTGTGGTGGCTCGATGACGTATTCAGCGTATATTCAAGATAAATTCTATAGTTTACATGGACATTTATTTGATTATCAAATCGAATTTTCTTCGTGTGTATCATGGAAAACAAACGGAGTTTATGAAAGCTATGAAGTTAATTTTGAAATTATTGTTCCAACATCATCATTAAATCGTTTAGAAAAATGTGCAGCTGCATGTTTAAATCAAAATGCAACAACAAAATCAATTGGTAAAAATAATTTATTTATGAACTTTCTCGAATATAAACATTTCATTTTTAGCTTTCAATGGAAATGGAAATACATGTTTATGTATTATGCCTTTAAGGTCAAGTCAAAACTTTGCTCGAACACATTATTTAACTATTAAATCGAATAGTTCCTGTGATAGTTATTGTAATAATACTTACGGAACTTCAAAATCCGTTAATCAATATCGTTGTGGTTCAAAAACAGATCCTCTAGCTTGGGCTATACATGATCTCAATAGTCCGTGTCCAGCTAATCATGTTTATATGAAAGAAATACAAAAATGTGTATATACATATAAAAATTTCTGGAATTCTTGTACACCACCATCGGTTAGCTTCACATATGATGGTAGTATAACATGGCTAGATTTTCTCAATCTAATCAGTCGTTTACAATTAAATGATTCGGTTGTGTCGGTGGATTTTGATGAAGATGTTGTCATTGATTATTCATGGCGATGTCAGCTTGGTTCAACAAATTCCGTATCGGATAGATGGCGATCTTATAATTCTCAATCACGTTCGACTCTATTCGGTTGGAATACAAATACACGATATATTCTTGAGAATCGTTGCCTACGTGAAAGTTCCTATACATCATATTCACATCGATATGCATATCGTTTATGTGTAACCGATGCAGTTAATAAATTTATGCCGGAAGATAATTCAACACATATAACTGCTGTTAATCCACAAGTAAAATATTGTCCAACGAATTGGTTTGATTTAAATGGACGTTGTTATCGAATATCTGAAGAACGTAAGACATTTGATGAAGCTAAAGTTACTTGTATTAACGAAGCATCATCGAATCAAAAGGATAAATCGAATGATAAACCAAAAATTTGGCTCATCGATCAGAATGGAAATTTGTATACAGGCGAACAGTTAAATGATTCACCGAAAGGTGAAATTGTTAAATATGTTTCAACATGGCAAGCAAGATTAGGTTTTTTTCTACTTGATACTGATCCTGATCATGGTAGATTTGAATTTCTTTTCAATTAAAATAAATCGTCTATCATATTTCTCTCACTTTTTGTTTTGCAATCTAGATTCTGCTGATACAGCATCATCATCGACATCTGATCTTCATGGTACTTTCTATGATGACTCATTGATTGGATCGAATGACAATAATACAGTCGATGAAAATCATGATTCTATCGATGAATTTCAAATCAGTGGTGCAAATCCAAACGATAATCAAACATGTGTACATATTACACGAACGGTAATCAGTGAAGAAGAACGACCACGAATTGATGTCAATGATCCGGGCAATTGTTCGACACCTCGACATGTTCTTTGTGAAACGAATACATTAATTGTACAAAATTTTCAATATATGTGTTTAAAAAAGCCGACTTCACTCGATCTACCAACATTAATTTCTCATGATTTAACACATGAATTTTGTCTATCTGTTTGTCAAGAATTTCAAACGAAATTAGCTATTTTACATATGAATAAATGTTATTGTTTAAATAGTGCATTTAGTACTGCATTGAATATTACCGTACAATTTGATAAACATCGACAAGATTCATGTGGAAATGTTTGTCCAGGCAATTCGCATGAACTCTGTGGTGATGAGAATACGATTGTTGCTTTTCAAATTCTCGATTCTCGTCGAACATTTACCTATGCTCGTACACCGGCTGAACCATTTCCAGCTTATGTTTACGATAGTTGCATGCTTATTAATGCATTTAATCAGTCAACATTCTATCAATTTCGAATAACGAATCGTGATGATCTTCATCCACGATATTGTCTATCATTATGCACAAAATATCAACAAAAATACGCGTTAATCAATCATGACTATTGTTTATGTACGAATGAACCAATTAAAAATGATTTCGATAATATTGAAATATTAACAACAAAGAATTGCACTCAATCATGTCGTGGTAATTATTTTTATTCATGTGGTTATAAAAATAATCCGATGATTTATTCATTATATTTACTTTTACCCGAATGTCGACATGGTTTTGAAGTAGCTGAAAATGATCAACAATGCGTGTACAGTCATTTCTCTGTTAAAGTTAATACATTACAAGCAGCTCAACAATATTGTCAATCACTTGGCAGTAAACTAGCACAAATCAATGAAATCATTGAAATACAAGATATTCTGCCTGATTCAATTTTATATACACGTCTTATGCAACAATTACTTATACTTTATAAATTTAAATATATCAACGATACGAGATACTATTGGATTGAACGAACAAATGATAAACCAAATCCGAATAGTATATCCGAACGTTTATTAAAACAATGTGTGAATTCATCGGATACGATCGATCAAAATTGTGTAGTTATTCAATATATATCCAATGAAGAACAAGTGCATGAACGATGTATTATTGAATCAAATGATTGTTCAACGAAAACAGCGATGCCTGTTTGTGTTGACGAACATTTAGACAATCGAATTACATTAGTACCACCAATAAATCAAGACAATCCCGAAGATATTTCAACAGATATTCCTTTTGAATATACATGCGATGGTGATTATGATTTCATTGATGATTTTTGCTATCGAATTATTTATCATGAAATAGATTGGAATGAAGCAAAGGATGAATGTCGAAAAGATAATGCAATGATATTCGTACCAGAAAAATCCGTTACTTTACAATATATTCGTTCATTATATCAACGTCGACCATCTTATGAATCATCTGGAAATGCACATGTTGGTGTTTTTTATAACCTTTCGAATCGAACTGTTGTACAAGTCAATCTATCAAATAATCAAGCTGAAACTATACCTGATTCGAATGCTGTTTTTGATCTATGTGAAAAAACGTTTCAAGAACGTTATAATGCTCTTCTCTCGTCAGCAAGTCTATCTGTCAGTGATAAGAATCGTTTGAAAACTCAACAGATCGGTTGTGGTTATATCGATCTTATGTCGAATGTAGTACCAGCGATTCGTTGCGATGAAATACCTTGTAATCGATCGGCAACAGTTATTTGTCAAAAATTACCAACTATCAAAACACATACTGTACTTGCCAAACGGTAATATTTTGTTTGCATTTTTAAAATTATTTCTCGATTTCAATTCTAGACAATATTCAAATAAACAAACAACAAAGAAAAAAGTCACTCAACCTTCAATCAAAACAACAAATCGTCCTGGTGATGATGGAACGTCTATTATTTCATCGACAGTGCCATTAAATGAAAGTGATACATTGGTAGTCATCGATCCCGATGATGGAAAATCGATTGGACGAGATTTTGCACCGATTTTTTATATTTTAACTGTACTCATCGGAATTGTACTTCTCGGTTTAATTACGACGATCTATCGACGTCGTGGTTTCAATTTTTTTCCTCGACGTTTTCAAACAAATCAACATCTTGCTTATTCACAATTGAGAGCCGAAAATGAATTTGATTTAAATTAATAAATAAATAACTAACTAACTCGATGATCTAATCAATCTTTGTGTGTGTGTGTTCTTTCATTTGATTTTAAAATATTTATTGAAACCAACTAAAAGAAGATGAAGAAGGAAAAAACTTGGGAAGGTCTGAATATTTGACAAAATATTATTGTTTACGTTGATTGATTAAGTGTACTTAAAAGCGTCAAAGAAAATTTGAATTATGCATTAAGACATTTAAGAGAAAGAAACAAGATTGAATGTCATTTGTATTCTTCTAAAGCTTCGTTAAAGAAATACGTAGAATTTCATGATTGAGCTTAGTCGATAAATGCAAAATGAATCAATTGTGGACATTCATTCGTTATCGACAAGTGACCTATATCGGCTTGACATTAACATTTACAAGAATATTTCTTCAAATTTTATGTTTACCAATGATTAGTCGAATATTTCAAGTTTATTTTTAATTAAGAAGAACAAAAAAAAAACGTAAAACACAAAACTGGATAGATTAAATAACATATGGAGAATCCCTGAAGATGTTGATGAAGAATGTGATAAAAATGAACAATCATGTAAGTTTGGTCTGTGTATGCATATTTTAATTGTGTACTTCTTTTTGTCAATATGCAAATGAGAATTATTTTGTTCACTTATGATAATTAGGTAAAACATAATATGAGAAAGATATATCTGATGTCTATTCGATCGAATTGATTAGCGCAAGTATTTATTATATCTCTTATGTACGTGTTAGATTCATTTGAGTCACCAATCTTTGAAGTGATATCTGTAAGGTAATACTTGAAGATCAATTGATCAATTGATCAAGTCAAAGCATATATAAACACGTATCAGACCAATGGATTAGATTGAACAATCACTGATACAGAAGTATGAGAGAAATATACATACATATATACATGTTGAGTATCTTATCTTTCATCTCAGCTGGAAGAATATTAAAAAGGAAATGTATGGTTCTAATTATCTCGATTGTAAAACTTCAGACGTTCTTTGTCTTTCTTTTTTTTGTTAATCTGACATTGAGACATCATAAAAAAAACGAAACGATATAAAAATTTGTCTCGACTATTATTACCTTCGATATCTTTATGTATTCATTAAATTTCCTTCTTTTTTTATATCTACTGAATAGTAAAAACTGGACTATCATCCATGAAAATCTGTCCTTGTTCACAGGCCTTTTCATCTCAAGGATTTCACGTTTCATGTATTTATATATATATATATGTATACACGTATAAAAGTGTAAAAGTGTGATATTATCTATGACCTATGTGTTCAATCAGTATTCTGTTCAGTATCAAGGCTTAATCACGCATTTATTCTCATTTTGGCCTTTTTATTTCGACTGTTGACATTTTTTTTTCTTCTTCTCGTTCTTCGAATAGATTATGACAATTATCTAAGAAATCGAACGACTATTTATTATATACAGTTTCCCAAATCTAATCGCTGTTAACTAACTTATTTATCTGTTACATCATTTATTTATCCAACATAATATATCATCTGGTCATTAACACAAAACGAAGATATTCGAATAGTTTTTATCTCTATTTGTTAATATCATTTCGAATTTTGTTACTTAAACTCTATATGAAAAGCAAACAGAACAGATTGTTTCAATAATCTAAATAAAGGATAGAGTTTGATAAGTAAATAAGTTTTTTAAATTGACAATTGAAAAAAAAACCGTATTCAATCGTATATGTTTATTGTGCAAATAAACGAGCAAAGAAAAATGGACTCCATCTGCTTTTTTCTTTCTCGATCATCGTTATTATCATCAGTATATATGTGTTCGATGGTTTATTGACATATCGATCATAGTGCGCGCGCGTGTGTGTTGTGTATGTGTATCCTGTTCAATCAGGTTTAATGCGTAATATCCTCTTCCCATTTTCTCTCTCTCTCTCTGTGTCTCTGGTTTTTTTCTCTTTGTCTTTTTCTCGCATTCGCTTTTTCATCTTTATCTCTTAGATCGAATAACGCTCGATTGCTTCGTTCGACATTGCTCGATCCCATTGTTCTTTCTTGAGCAATCGATTGATCATCATCATTATATTTTTCGTCAAATCTTAAATCAAGAATCCTTAGTCGATGAGAAAAAAGAAACTATGAATCAAACAGGTAAAAAAAAAGAAGAACAACAACAAAAAAAAGACTTGCAAGTTTTCTCTATTGATTAATAACGATATTTTTTTCCACGACAACTTGAAAAGACATTCAATAACTGAAATTAAAATATGACTTTCTTCTCCTTCAGTTTTTCATTTCAAGTAAAAACGTCCTTTTCAAGTGGCTCGTATAAATATACAGACATCATTGACAAGTGAAATCGTACAGATATACTCTCATTCTGCTTGTTTCATTTTCGTTTATATATTTTCTTTTTTTTTCCCCTCTCTTTCGTTCTTATTCTCATTTTCTCATGTCTCACAAGTGCCGAATGTGCATGTGCGTTTGACTGCGACAATTTTCTCGTTTAGTAGTAAAATTAATGAAAATATTTTTCCACCTTCAATAAAAACCGTTGGGATATATAAATAAGGTCTATTCGTGCTCGTTTTTGTTCCTTTCTCTCTCTCTCTCTTTCTCGTATGATTCGGAATCATTATCGTCCAGACATTCAAACCTCATGAATTCGATCGATTGAGAAAAAACTGATGATGATATGCCAATAGAGATCAAATGATTTAATATTGACAGATTTCATTCGAGAGAAAAAAAAACGCCACGAATATTTGCATTGTTATTTTTAATTTCTTGATTCGTTTTCTTTTTATAATGAACATATGTATATAATTTTGTACAAATGACATCGAAACCTTTACTTTAGTTGATCAATTTCCTACTCGACGACCACCAACGAAGTCTATTAATCACCCGACTCGTAACAACAACATTTGTTCAAGCAAACAAACTCGTGACGAGACCGATCGTACTAAATATCAGCCAACAAATCGTTCGATTTCTTTACCACCGTCTCGTCACATTGATTTATCGGATCGAACAAATTTTTCGAACGAACTTTTTCGAAAACATCGCCGACGAAATGCAAGTGATTCCAATCATAACAATCAAACTACGACGACGACGCCAACAATAACATTAGTTACTTCATTTATTCAATATTTACGTTGTGAACTAAGAGCAACAAGCAATGATCGTTTAAGAATCCCGAAAAAGGTAGAGAAAGAGAGCGAAAATTGCCAAAAATACACAGTACTTTTTTTTTCTCTTCTGTTTTTCATGTCCAACCTTTTGACAGTGTACAGGTATTTCTCAGATATACACTTGTTCTCGTTCTGCACTTTCTAACTTCATTTCGATTTCTTCTTTCACTTTTCTTTTATCTAGTAAATAAAATCAACTGTCAATCTTTCTTCTCTTTCCTTCATTTCTAACAAATCGATCATACTTACGTGATTAGGATTTAAAAAAAAAAGAGAGAGAAAAGAAAGGCATCGAACAGAGAAGAACATTACATTTTTATGGTTGTTTAATATCGTCATTGCATTTTTTTTTCTTTTCATTATAAAGCAAATCATTTAAAATATTTGATTTATTTATCATAGGAATCAACGGAAAATATTGACAATTTATCTGAAATATTTCATTTTTCGAATAATTTCTATCGTCAACAATATCCAATTGTTATGAATACTCACGAAAATTCCGACGATAATGAAATATCGAAATTAATTAATTTATTAATTTTACGCGTTGAATTATTATCAAATGATAATGATGATGATAAAAATATAATTATAAGGAAAAAGAAGAAAACAATTTCACCAAAAATTAAACAAATCGATCAAAATTTAATTGAATATCTTTATTTTCTATTTAATAAATTTACCAAAGATGATTCTGAAACACATTCAACAATGTTAGATAAGACTAATTTTGTGCATGTTTGTCAACAATTAGTGCGTAATGGATGCTTTCATTCATCATCAACAACCACCACAACTACATCTCATTCACCCGATCGATCGAGTTCAGAAACAACAATTACAAATACTAATCAATCATCATTAACTGTCCATGAATATCATTCGAATGGAGAAGAAAAATCTGTTTGTAATGAGCAAGATACATGGTTGATTGTAGATTTAGAATCTATTCAACCACAGTATTCGGCAACGTTACCTGATCATTCGAAAGTATGTGTTCTGTATATTCGTATACATTTGTTTTTTATATTAACTATTCAATATTGAAGTAAACTGACAGTTCAAGACCTTTTCGTGAATGCAGACATATGGATAGATCTTGTTTAAGCCTTGAAAAAGAAATTTTAAAGACAAACATTTGCAGAGATATTTGTCAATATTATTTTATCAACGCGTCGTATTACATTTGCAAATAGAGAACTACAAGATAATCATACATCATAAATCTTTATTTTCAAAGAAAAAAAAATTTTTAACTAAAGTTCAGCATCTTATATGTCAATAGAGACGCTCTTTTGCGCTCTCTCTCTCTCTATTTTTTTAATCAAACAAGTAATCTCATCTTCGTTTAAAGAAAGTAGTCAATTTGACCTTTATAGATCAATTAATTTAATTTCTCACATTTGCTCGTTGACAGCCAAAGTGTTAGAATAATAACGCAAAAAGGAAAAAAACTACATATGTAAAAGATTCTTTTACTATTTCTTGCATAGCTATTCTCGCCTATTTCGAATATATACATGAGAAAGTTACGTCATCATGACAATTACCATCAAGAGGCGTTACTTTTTCTCTCTCTCTCTCTACTCTCGGATATGCAAGAGCATGAGCATACGCAAGATATTCATATGTACATATAAATATACATATGCATACAAGCAAAGAATAAGAAAAAAACGAAGAAGATAGGTTGTAACATAGAAACTATTTTCATTTTGTTCTATTCAAGTGTGTATTGCCATCATCATCATCATCAACGTTTGCCGATGATCAATTTTTACAGCCAACAAATGAAAATTACTTTTCATTTGAAGAATTAAAATCATGTGAATCCGAATCATCACAAAGTACTTATTATTCACCTAATTCTTCGTTAGTCGATTTGCAAACTATGGTTCAAGAATTAGATGAAATTAATAACACAAATAATAACAATAATACATTATTCAATGAAGGTAAATATGACGAGATTTTTTTTTTCGTTTTCTTCTTTTCTTATTCCGTTGTAACATAACATTTTTTTTCTTCGTTTTTTTTCTTACTTGCATATACGTACATGTACATCCATCTCATTGAATAACATTAAGAAAGCGAAGCAAAACATAGTTTATGTTGCATTTCGATCGTTTGTTCGTTTTTTTCTTTCTTTCTATTCGTAAAAAAAACCCTCGACATATGCGACGGCAGTAGTAGTAGTATTAGGAGTACATCATGTTGAGATTATTTCAAAAAACAACTAAACCGAATCGTAGGTATTCAATAGAAATCAAACTAATAATTCTTTCGTTTTCTCTATTTTTTTTTCTGTTCAATATATAGATAGTTCAACAGCGAATAATCCAACAAATATTAGTCCTGATTCATCTTTAGATTCATCATGTCATGAGAATATTTGTTCGGGATTAATTACTGATGACATCGAACAACAACAAACATCTTTAACTATGAATGGTTCATCGTCGACTATAATCGAACCATTAGCAACAGTTAAATCTCGAAAAGAGAAAAAACTTCAAGAACGTTGGACAAAAACAGATACAACGAATAAATCCAATCAAGAACAAATGCCATCGAAAACATTTCTCGGAGTAGAATTTCCTCCGATAGCTGCTTTACGAAGAAAATTTTCTTCATTACCACCTTCACCACCAATACTTAATCCACCACCATTGAAAAAAAAATCGAAAACGTTCAATTGTCCTTCGAAATCAATCGATGATAATAACAATAGCAATAATAATAATAATAATCATCTCCATTTATCAACCGAACAGGTTTGTTTAATCATTCGTAAACCGATATTCATATGTTAATGAAATCCTAACGAAAGACGAGACTAATCTCAATATTGATTCTTTCTTATTTTTTCTTCTTCTTTCCCTAGCTCAGTTATAGTTATTCTAACCTTGTCTTTCAATTAACATAACAGAATGAGTAATAATAATTATTATTTACTCATGCATTACACTCCGATTTGTTATCTTCAAAAAAGAAAACGGGCACAGAAGAGTGAAAGAGAGATATTCAGTATGATTGAACTAAGCTCGAGGCGAGACAAAAAATTAAAATTCATCGACAACTTGACCGATTCTTATTTGTTCGTTTTTGACGAGTAATATGATCAATGTTTACATTTTATTTATATAACTCTCGAGACAAAAAGTCATTGTTAAATTATTTCCATTTCTTCTTCGTTTTTTTTTCTTCTTGTCCAAAGAAAAAGAACGATGAATTAATGAATTCTATTCAAACATTTTACATGTTCTTTTTTATTCTCTCTCTTCCAGGAGATTAACACATCAAACGTCGACAAAATTCAATTCGATCAAATTGCATTCGATGAACAAGTTAATGGTAAGTAAAAAGGAGAAAAAAATGTTCTTAATTGATGAGCGAAAAAAGAAAATCAGGTCAATCAAATTCTTCTTGTCCTATATCATTCGAATAATTACTTTCGTTTTACTGATAGCTATCACATTCATATATATGTGTTGACATATGATCAAGGATTGAATCTGTACATTTCATTTAGATATTTTATCATTAAATGAAAGTAAAACTAATGATATCGAACAAATTTTAACAAATGAAAACGAAGAAAACAATCTTCAACAAACAAATATGAAAGAAGAATATTTAATTGATTCTTCTTCATCTGGTTTAGTTTCATTATCTACTCAATTGTCGTCAAATATTCTTGATAAGAATAAATCTAATGAAGTTTTTTTACTTCAAGTAAACGACGAAGAACAACAAACTTCCAATGACAATATTGTTACTAATGTTGACGATGAAGAAGAAGAAGAAAAAAAGAACAACTGTAACGAGCAGTCGACAAGTACTATATTAGCAGATGGTAAATCGACAGTAAGCATTGCAGGGAACGAAGAAGAAGAAGAAAAAGAGCAACCACAACAACAACAACAACAATCCGATACACTTGCACAATATCAAGAAAATTCCCCTTCTTCTTCAACAGAACAAAATCTTATCAATCAACAAGTAGTAGCAATGGCAGACGACGACGATGATGATGATAATAATGAACGATATAAACAAATTGAAATCGAAGAAATACCTGATGAAGATGATGATTTATCTATTCGAAATAATTCATCAATTGAACCTATTGATTGTATTTTAACCGATGATGAATTAAAACCTCCCAAATCATCAAGTCAATTACCACCTGTACCAAAACGTATTCAACGTCCCGAGGACGATCCCATTGCTCTACGTGCATTAGAACGTTTCGAACAACGAATGAGTGCTGCTAAAACAACAACAGCAACAGCTCAAAATGAAACAAATTCATCGACGACATCTAAACCAAGATCCTCATGGTCAACAACACCGTCAACACCGAGAAAATCATTCGAAAATCTCCTTAACACAAGCACGGATGAATCAACGATAACCAATCAACGCGATAGTTTCATTCGGCCACGTAAAACAATGCTCGATGAATTAGGTTTGAATTTCGGTTTGACAACAAATTCGAAAGAGCAAACACAACCGACAGCTATTATCAATGATGACAATAAACAAAGTGAGTGTATTATAACAACCAGTTGGTTCAAAGAAAATTCTTTCTTAAGGTTGTCAGATGCGTATCAATTACCTCTCGATATTAACAGACAGATTTTTTTTTCCTACGTGTGTTAGCATTTTTATCGTTACAACATTCAGAATGTTGATTGGACATCGTTCTCTTTCTTCTTTGTTTGATTACATCAGTGAGAAATTCTTTCATACGTCATCTCGTATCAAAAGAACTGAAATCTAACCGAATAAGTTCCGTAAATCAGCTTTTAAAACATTGATCAAGGTTTGCTCATTAATTCAATTGAATAGACGACATCGAAAAGACATTTGTTTGATGATTTCTCTCCTTCATTTTTTTTTTCAAAAGAGAAGAATACTAAATGACGTGTGCACATTTTACAGCTTAGAGCAATTCAGAAGAATGCGACCGATTCATTAAGTGAGTGAATGCGAGAGAGAGAGAGAGAGAGGGAGAAAAAAGAAAGTTCATATTTGCTTTGTTGCTCTTTTTTATCATAGCAGCCATGAAATCTCTCATATTCGTTTGTTCACAAAGAGAGAGAGAGAGTAATATGAAACCACTGGTTACCAATACAATCAAAATCATTGATACATAGAACCAGAATGAGATCGATGATTTCAAATGAAACTTTCTTTTTTTTTTCGTTTATTTTTTTTTGAATAATGTCGTCTGCTTGATTAGTAAGAAGAGAGAGAGTAGTAAAGAAAAAGTATCAATTCAAGGTTGTCTATTTTCGAATTTTTCCTCTTCTCTTTTTTTGGATGATTGTAAATTCTGCAAATAAATTACTTTCTTTCTTTCGTTTATAGCTGAATCGAATGTTGTAACAGGAGATTTGATCGATTTCGAAGACTATCCGATGAAAACCGAAGAAAAACCGATCGTACAAGAATCAACCGATTCAATAGTTGATGAACAGCCACCACCATCACCAATATCGACTGAACAACAAAATTTAACACCTTATCGTCTTCAACTTGAAGGTCGTCGTCGTTTGAATACACTTGAACGTCTTCGTGAGCGTCAACAAAATTCTCAAGTACATGATTTACCACCACGTCCGCCACCTATGCCAACACAAATACAATTACAAAGCGAATACACGGTCAAACCCGAAGATCTGCAAGATCCAATTATTCGTCGTGCACTCGAACGTTTCGACGAGAAAAGTCGTTCATTATCACAAACACGAGTGAGTGATTACAATGACATTCAAGATCCTGTAACACGACGTGCATTAATGAGATTGGACACGAATTTAAAACGAACGAATCCATCAACATTAAATAATCATCAGGATTCGAATGAAAATCGATTTACAAATAGTTATACATTAGGTTCATTACAATCGAATCCCGATCCTCGTCTATTACGTTATCCTGATTCGACTTTACCGCCAACGATGAATTCGAAACCAACACATGTGTCAATTCATCAACGTTTCTGTTCAACATCATCAACTGATAATATGTCTGACCTACCGCCTATGAATAATCAAGATCAAAGTATTCCAGTCATGCGTGTGCCAACGCAACCGATTTATGTTACATCAACTAATCAACCATCAACAATTAATTTCCGACAACGTTCACGTTCCGAAGATATGCTGTCATCACGTGAACTTGCACTTGGTCAAACGACAAATCTCGATGAACAAAATCAATCGATGGAAGAACTTCAACAAAATGATACAAACGAAATTCAAACCCAACCAATCGATGCAAATTTTATTCGTACAAATGAATCAACAGTTAATTATACAACACCAACACAAGCTTATACAGCATATAGTTGTGAATATGCTCGACCACAACGAATAGCACCATCAAAATCGGAGATTATCTCGCCGAGAAATTTTCAACATGAAAACGATATTCAATCATCATCGGCATTTACACCTGTTCATCCTTCAGCAAACAACAGCAATAATAATAATTATCATCATCATCCTGTAACATCTACGACTACTCCTTCAGGTTATAATTCTATGTATGCATCGAATAATCTCCAACAAACACCGTATTCCGATGATCCTATGTAAGTTAAAAATAAGTCAATCAGATAAATCTTATTCTTCGAACTTCTAGCGTTCGTCGAGCACTTGAGCGATTCAATTGTCAAATGCAGAATAGTCTTATGAACATGTCACAACAATCGACGATGTTCAATCGACAATATCAAAATGGTTATCCGCCATCTCAGGAACCCTATCAACATGAATCATGGTCGAATACAACAGCTCGTCCACCAACGACAAGTACCGGCTATCAATCGATTATCGGTCGTCGTCGACAAATTCGTCATGATGATGGTTATCATGATCATACAAGCATCGGCAATGGTTATTCATCATCATTATTTCTCAATCCACAGCAATATCCAGCCTATTCCGAAGAAACGAATAATTTTCCTCCACGTTTTCATCGTGATATGTATCACGAACAGCCAGATTATCTGTCTGAAAATTTCAATAACAATAATAATAATCATCAGCCATATGCATATGCTGCCAATGGTTTTCATCCAATTAATCATCAATTCATACCTCCGGATTACTATCAACAATATCAAGACGATGAACTTCTTCGTCACCGTGCGCAATCAACATCAAGCACAGCATCATCTGATAGTATTAATCAAATACGTTTAATGCAACAACGTCTACCACCTACATCTAATCGAAATAATTTTCAATTGAATCAAGATAATTCGCAAATACCATCGGGAGAAACAACGCCAAGTAATGGCAGTGGTACAAGTGATTCTGTATTTCATCGTCTTGCTTATACATCAACAAAAGCTTCCCTATCCAAATCTAGTTCGAATCTCTATGCAAATTTGCCCTCGAGACTTGTTCAACAACCGATACAAACACAACAAATGAAAAAACCTGAAGAAATCGATTTCGATGATTCGAATCTTCTTCCCAATGAGCCGAATTCTGAATCGATTTCAGCAGTCAATCAATCGCTCAGCAAATGTCAACGTTCACGATCAGTCGATGGTCGTGCACGTTTAAAAAATGCACAAAATCGTTTGAATAACATTCAACGTTCGACAACAACAAATGATGCTGAAGAAAATTCAACTCATCAATCATCAACATCAACTGTTCCCTCATCGAAATTCACGCCTGTTAATGGAGCAAAACGTGACAACACAACAGCAGCAGCACCACCGCCACGTGTACCGATTTCATCACGTTCAAATCAAACAAAACGATTACCTAATGGAACACATAGTTCAACAGCAAAGCTCAATGCCGGACGAACAAGAAATTCCAATGGAAATCTTGTCGAAACCGACAACGATGAAAATCTTTCGTTGAATGAAAGCTATCAACCGAAAATTGCCGATACGAAAACACGAATTACCAATCATCGACATTCAACAAATCATATTCAAACATCAGCATCAACATCATCTGTAAATAGTACATATCATCAACGTACGAAAGTACCCGTACCAATTACATCGAATGTCTCAGGAACAGATTTGTACAAGTGAGAAAACGAACGAAATAATTCGAAAAATATTTCTTTGTTTGGCTTTTAAGATCTTCAAATCGTCTTCTTTCACCTCAAGGCCAACGTCGAACGGTACCTGTTTCAGTTTTTGCACCAGCTAAACGTTTAAATTCATCTGTTTCATCTCCTACATCTACGAGTCCTACCAATGAAACACTTTCAATTGATCAAATTGAATCGTCCAATGAACACGACAAATCAATTGAAAATCAAAATCTTTCAACAATAAAACACGAAAATGATATGAACACGAAACTATCATCGAGTAATCCGTCATTGAAATCTTCGACAGGCAATCTTTTAAATGAACTTTCGTTTACAAATGAAAAAGTCGAAAATGGAAAGAAAATGAACGTTTTCGAACGACTTTTTCGTGGGCATAAAAAGAAAGTCTAATTTGTTTTCTCTTATTTACTAAAATAATTCAAAACTCTACGCATTTTATTGTCGATCAGTGAGAATGACGGATGCGTAGAAGAAAACGAATTATTCCACCGGTTGTATAAAGATCTTTGCAGGAAGACGAACAAATGTTTTATGTGTTCTTTTCTTTTCCTTTTTTTAATCTACTATCTGTCTTATATTTCTTAGTTGATTTGTTTTCGTTTTCTTTTTATTTCTCTGTCGACAAATTTATTCATTTTAATCCGAGGCTTTTCTTTTTCTCTTTTCTCGTTCTCTTTGTGTTATTTTTCTAATGTTAAAAATTCGAAATCTTTAGATCCAATAAAAGTTGGTCCTATGGAACAGATAGATTCCATAAAAACGTACTCGTTGTCTGTCTCTCTCTGTTCAATTGAAATACTTTGACAGCCAGAAAATGAATTGTCAACGTCCTGTTATATTATTAAATATTAATTCGACAGCGAAGAAAGAAGAAAAGTTAATCGATGTCAAAATGTAAAACCTGTCATTGCCATGACATCTTTTTTTAGTCTCTAATAAAGTTCATTAATAGTAAAATTAATCCAATTAAACTCAATCCTCTTATCAACAAGTCTTCAAATGAGATCTCAGAGTTGAAATACTTCATTTTTTATCGTATCTTTTTTTTGTAAAATAACAAAACGGATTTTCTTATCGAAGAAAATTTTTAACATAACTATTTATAAGTAACATACAATGATAAACGAATTAAATTTTTCTTTTATGTAAATATTTTCACGTTCGTCAAGAAAAAAAAACAACAAACCTCAATTATTCGTTGCATGTTCTTCGTTTTTTCTTTATTAAACCGAAATTTTCATTGGCAACCAAATATGTTACTCATTCACTCACCAGTGCTTTCTCCGTTCTACTTTTCTCATGTTTCTTTTTTTTTTCAATGATTACTAACTACTTTGTTTTTTTTTCTCGCGTCGTTGACGCCTTCTCGTTTTACTCGACGACGTCAATTATGTGAAGTTTAATTTGTAGACGTTAATAACAGGCTTCAGCTGTAAGATCTTAATTTTTTTATGCAATTATTCTGTATTATACTTGCAAAAAAACATGAATAATCAAATAATTTCGCAAATCGTTTGATAAAAAAAACTAGAATACAATCAACTGGAAAGTACTTAGACCTTTACGTGCATTTGTCGATATTTATCTATATAAAACAGCTGTTTTGTTGTTGTTTTCTTCTTCTTCTTCTTCTTCGTCTTTCTTTTCCTTTGTTCGATGACCTCGATAATGCACACACATTACAATAACATGCGTGACGTTAGACATGCATTCATCTCGATCGTTGTGCGTGTGTGTATAACATGGTATGTCGCCTATCTATCGAGAACTATATAGTAATCGTCATTGTTTTTCATATAATCATTAAAGAGAAAAACACGTTCGTACTGTATATATTGCTCGAGGGGGATATGTAAATAGATACTATAAAGAAAAAAAAAGAAGAAGAAATGACTCATTTCGGTCGCAATGCCTTGGCATCTAGCCATCAGCTGTCTTGTTTTGTTTCCTTTTTATTTCTTCTTCGCTTCTATATATATCTATCTATCTGGATATATACATTTATTGTAAACATTTCTCTATAAGATATGTACTTAATATAATCTAAGTTATTTAATTGTCTATTATCTAGGAAAGAAAATCTTGAATTTTCTTCTTTTTCCGTTGTCATTGTCTTATATTCAATGACCTAAATATGATTATGTAGACATGCCATTTCAATTTTCTGTCGTCTTTCTTTTCTTTCTTCTTTGTTTGATTCTTTAGTCTGTAAAATAGTAATAGCAGTAGACTTGTCCGACGACTTTCATCGACCATAAGGTCGCGTAGCAAAGGCACAGAAGAAAAAAACAAGCGCGCATTTTCTATGTGTTATGCCCGATAGTTTGCTCTCTCTCTCACGCTCGTTCTTTCTTTCTTTTTCTCTCGTTCGCTCGCGCGCACACGTCGATGCGAAGAGGAAAAAAAAATGCGAATATGAGTGTGCAACTAGTGATGGGAGGGTGGATGTGTATAAGTGCAGGGACGAAGCGGGCAAACGTAGAGAAGAAAGCGAGAGAGAAAAAAAAATATATGCGAAGCAAAAGAAAAAGAAGGACATAAAACAGACCAAGAATGCGCTTTGTATTCGCACACCATCATCATCATCACAAGTAAGTCTACACGTGTGTTGTTCGAGGCGGACTTTTTTCTTTCTGTCGTATTTTTTCTTCTTCTTCTTCATTCTCTCGTTTCTCTATACTGACGTTGAGTTCACACATCGTATATTTTTGTGTCTTTTTTCAGAACATTTTAAATTATATTCGATATATATTTCGTTTCAGTAGAAATCTAAAATTACAAAACAATATTTATTATTATCATTACAACGATTATTATATTATTTGACGTTTTTTTTGTTTAAAACACGAGAGATTATATTAGAATTTAAGGTAAATGTACTATTTTTAACTTAGATGCGTCGTTCTTTTTTCTCTGTTGCTTAAAAAACAAATTTCTATTGATTCTTTTTTTCTTGACATAAGTTGATTAGTTGTTGATTTAAAAGAAGCCTTTAATCGAGATGAATTCACATAGTTTAAGTACAAAGCAGTTGTTTACCAAGGTTATTACATATGTTTCGGGTTTTCATTCTCGAAAATAACTCGTGCAATTATAATTTTTCGAAATAATCGAAATTTATGCATATATTTACGATAGGAGAACGCACGCACGCATGCACACACACATGTGTCGATTGATTCAGTACCGAAAAAGGCAAGGCTGATAGGTTATCAGTTAAGAGAGCAAAGAAGCAATAAAGAAAAAAGGACAATGTCGACAAGTTGATCCCGTGTTTATGACAGAAATACAGCCATTCAACAAATGTCAAGTATTTTTTCGGTTGAATTTTTCACGCGTGATATGATAGTTTGGCGTTTTTTGTTGTTGAATGAATCGATTGCATATTGATTTATTATTTTGTTTAGTAAAACAGATGTTTTGACAAGGGATATTTTATAAATATGCTTGATGACAAATGAAAAAGAGCATAATTACGTTTTTTTACGTTTGAGGTAAACAAAAGGCGATGATAAATCGATGAAATCATCCGTAATAATATTCATCAAATTATAATTGCTCACATATTTTAGTTTTTTCTTCTTTATTTTTCTTTTTTTTTCGTTTGTTTTGAGTTTGTTTTTATCTATTTTTACTTTGATAAACAGGTAGATATATTCAACGTAGTAAAACATCAAATCATCTCAAGACTATTATCTTTTTGATACGAACATATTTGACTCATATGCATAACTATTTACATTGGTAGTTGCCAAAAATTTTCTTTTCTTTTTACTGATTATTATATTTATTTTTTTCTTCTTCGTCTTCGCTCTTTATTCTTCGCCTCGTTCTTCATCGTCGTCGTCGTCATCATCATTTTCTCTTCTAACTACGTTTTTCGATATATATATATATTTCACAGCGTCATCGTCATCGTGTCTTTTTTTTTAAAATGTATGGACAGGCGTGTATGTTCTCTTCTAGCTTTTAATGCTTGACACGTTTACACTCATGATAAAATAAAATAAAAAGAAGAAGAAGAAAAAAGTAATCGCAATAGTGGTGATGGTAATGATGAAGAAAGAAAGAAAAAAGAAAGGATAAAAGAACAAACGACAACGACCTGAATAGAATTATTTACCGAATAATTTATATATGTGTATATATATATATATATGTGCATGTGTGTGTATTTTCTTTTAGATTATAATCAACTAAATTAAAAAGCAAAATCGTGTATTCAATTACTTATTTATTATCTACAATTCTCCTCGCATATTAGCGAGGTTTAGAATGCGAGAATGAGTTTCACATCAGACGAAGTCAATTATCTCATCTATCGATATTTATCTGAATCAGGTAAGGATAACAAAAATACGAAGTCCAAAAATAAACTAAACTCAACTTTCATTTTTCATCCAGTTTTTTTTCTTCTCGATAGACGAGTTCAAGTATTTTCAGCAACGATAACCCCATTGTTTCTTTTTTTGCTCTTGTTGTTATGATTATTCGTATTCGTCAGTTAGAAAAGTGAACTGAAATGAAAAATAAATAAATAAAATTCTTCAACGACAAGTATATTTACTTAAGGAGAATAGCTACAATCAGAAGAGCATTGAGAAAGAAAAAGAGTTGAAGTAACAGAAAATTTTATATTATGTAATTATGCAATTACAATCCAATTGAAAAACTGTTTTTGTTTTGTTTTGTGATCCCGAGTGAAATCAATATTAGTAACTGACATATGCGTACGTATGTCGATTTGAGAAAATGAATTCTTTGTTTCTTGGAAATTATGGATACATTGATGAATAGAAAATAAAACGACAAATAAATTCAGGACGGCGGCTGTTGACTTATTTTAATTGAAGTAGTTTTCTTGGAAAAGAAACCACCGGAACTATTTTTAGTGTTTTTAATAATATACTTGTTCTTTCTTCTTGATAATAATTATTGAATATAAAACTTTCATGACATTTATGTATTTACATTGAGGGGGGAAGGTGAAAGAATAATAGACAACTATTGATTATTCATATTTATGTTTTCCTTAGGATTTGTTCATTCATCTTATTTATTTGGACTTGAAAGTCATATTGTTCAAACATCAATCAATGCCAATATAGTGCCACCGGGTGCACTCCTTTCACTCATACAAAAAGGCCTTTACTATACTGAAGCAGAATTATCCATTGGAGATGTAAGTTAATAAAGACGACACAATCTAGCTTCGAGGATCGACACAACGATCATCCATTTTTTGTCTTTTTTTTAATTAAAATTCATTTCCTGACTTTTGTTTTTTCAAGGATGGACAGGAACGCACATGCGATAGTTTAAGTTTAATCGATGCTGTTGTACCGGAAATTGTCGAAAATCGTCGACGAGAACTCCAACAACAGCAACAGCAACTTCAACAACAACAACAGCAACAACAACAACAGCAGCAACAACAACAACAAACATCATCATCATCATCAGGAACATCATTGAAAGGCGAAACAAAATTATCGTCGAGAAATGCAGCAATCGCATCGACAAATGCTATCGAAAAAGATCGTTCACCAATGCATCAACTATCGAATACATCACCGCAGTCAATAAATCAACCTGTATCTGATCGAAATACAGATTCATCAGTAACACCCAATGGTGGAATGAATTATGGTAAAAAAACAACAACAATGAGTTTGCCATTTTTTTTGGTTCTATTTGAATATTTCTTTGAAGGACATACGAATTCTTCATCAACAAATCCAGCTCATCATTATCATTCATCTTCCCATCTCAATATACATCAATCCTCTACGACAGGTAATTCTATTAAAATTCTTCGAATTAAATCATTTATTGTTGCAATTTTCTAGTTCCTAAACATGAGCCTATGGATTATGAAACAAGTAATAGTACACATCATCATCCTCATCCACATTACGCGCGAAATTCAACACCGAATTCTTTATCTATACAAACCGGTTCATCAAATACAAATTCAAATTCAACGAATTCCATTGTAAATGGTTCTGTAGAAATTCCGTCGAATCGTGTGACGGTTTTACGTGGTCACGAGTCTGAAGTGTTCATTTGTGCATGGAATCCGACACATGATATTCTCGCATCGGGTTCCGGTGATTCAACAGCACGTATTTGGAATTTACAAGGTACACGTGAACCGGAAATCGTCCTAAGACATTGCATACGACGTGGTGATACACAAGTGCCAAGTAATAAAGATGTGACAAGTTTAGATTGGAATCCATCTGGTACACAATTAGCAACGGGTAGTTACGATGGTTATGCACGTATTTGGTCATCGGACGGCAATCTAGCGAGTACACTTGGTCAACATAAAGGACCGATATTTGCCTTGAAATGGAATAAAAAAGGCAATTATATTCTATCGGCTGGTGTCGATCGAACGACGATCATTTGGGATGCAAATTCTGGTCATTGTGAACAACAATTTGCCTTTCATACAGCACCGGCATTAGATGTCGATTGGCAATCAGATACAACATTTGCATCATGTTCAACCGATCAAAAAATTCATGTCTGTCGATTAGGTGAAACACGACCTGTGAAAACATTCCATGGCCATCAAAATGAAGTCAATGCGATTAAATGGGATCCTCAAGGACGTTTACTGGCATCTTGTTCCGATGACATGACATTGAAGATCTGGAATATGGTTAAAGACACGCCTGTTCATAATTTGCAAGCACATAATAAAGAAATCTATACGATTAAATGGAGTCCAACTGGGCCTGGAACAATGAATCCCAATGCGACATTGCTGCTTGCGAGTGCATCATTCGATTCAACTGTACGTCTATGGGATGTTGATCGTGGTGTTTGTCAGAATACACTTGTTAAACATTCGGAACCTGTTTATTCAGTTGCATTCAGTCCCGATGGTCGTTTATTGGCAACTGGTTCATTTGACAAAGCGATTTATATTTGGGATATAGCTGTACGAGAAAGAATATCTTCTTTTGTTTTCATTTTTTTTAAATTTCTTTTTTCGATTTTTAGCGTGCAGAAATTGTTCATAGTTATCGAGGCACAGGTGGCATATTTGAAGTGTGTTGGAACAGTCGAGGTACTCGCGTTGGTGCAAGTGCTTCCGACGGAACAGTACGTTGAAATGAATCAATATTTGCAATTAAATCTCATTCTCTCTGTCTTCTTCTAGGTTTGTGTACTCGATCTGCGTAAATAAACGGCAAAAAGATTCGAATGAACTCTCTGCTTAAACATTAGGTCAATGTGTTGTTGTTTCTCTTTCTTTATCTTCTTTTTTTTCGTTTTTTCTTCATCTACATTTTGTTCGTTTATACAAGAAAAAAAAACACGCCCAAGCCAATCTATATCCACCAAATACTCGTATTGTTGTTATCTGTTGTTGTTTTTTTTTGTTTCTTTCTTTCGTTTTTACCATCATCATCAACATCCTCCTTCTCCTCATCCTTCCTATTCAACGACGATTTCACCGAAGAAGAAAAAAATCAACTCGAAACGCCAAAACATTATATTAATCTTTTTGCACATGTGTATTTTCTCCTTCTGCTTCGGTCTTTGTTGGACTTCGTGTCTGTCTCTCTCTCTCTGTTTCGTTTTCTTTCTTTCTTTCGAAAAACTTCAAAGCAGTGATATGTATGTGTGTGTGTGTGTGTCTGACTTTATTTCTCTCGGTTTTTTTTACATGCACTTGTGTGTATGATGATGAGCTCGTATTCGATTATAAATATTTCATAAAAATGCGAGCGCAAAACAGATGACGACAAAAACAGACAAAAACAAAGAGAAACTAAAAAAAACCAAAATGTGTGAACTTTGTAAATGGAAAATTTTTCTTGTTTTTCTTCTTCTTCTTCTATTTCGTTTTTTCTTTCTCCTCTACTTGTTCTTACATCATTGATTTTTTTTCAATGAGACAGAGAGAAATTGCAAAAAATTAGTTGAAGTTATTAAAAAAAACAAAACAAATACTCTATAAGATGATTTATTTGTTGCAAAATCGGAAATATTTGAAAGGAAAATGAGATAGAATTCATTTACATTTAGCAAGTTTTTCTTGAACTTTAGTAATCATGTTCGGATCAACTTTGTCGTGAAATTTATTCAGATTTTCCATAGCTTTTTCATATTTTTTAACAGCTTTATCACGTTCACCGTTTGACAAAAGTGCATCACCCCATTCGATATTTGTTTGTGCAACATCCACAGCAAGTTGTGGTATTAAATCTCGATCGTCGTTGTCACAAACAACACGTACTTTTGAGTATTGATTCGTCCATTTCATATGACCAGGTACATCGGAACAATGAACATAAATCGCATAGACTTGTGGTAAATCATGAATTTGTGGAACAACTTTTAATCCTAATGAACCACAAGTAACGAGAAATATTCGTTTCATCGAATTTTCTTTACAAAAATTGATACAACGATCTTCTCGATCCTGACACATTTCCCACATATATGTTCCGCTTACTTGATCGTAAATATCGCGAAGTTCGATGATATATGGATCCAGGGTAACGAATTTGCAACCATTGAACTTAGTTAAATCAATTGGTTGATTAGGTGGTGGTCGACGTTCGATTGGATTACCTTTCTTTGCACTTTCGTATACATCACGTGCAAAATCGGACATAGGCGTGGCGGTTATCGATGCTGTTGCGGAAGGTTGTGTTCGATTCGATGAGTTAGAATCAGAATTTGTTACGAATTCACTTGGATTCGAGTAAGCTGGAGGAACATAACCACCGGCTCCTGCAGCGGCAAACTGACCAAGCTGTTGTGGAGTAAAGATACCTGTGATAGGATCCGATTGTAAATGATTGAGACGTCTCATATCGTTGTTTGGTGGGTTCGACATGTTTTTTTTAAGAGTTCTACAAGATGAAAACAATTATGAAAAACTGTGTATTAATACATGCGTGCTTTTGAAAAATATGTACGCAAAAACGAGAGGAAAAAACCGACTCAAGTGGTCGGTAGAAGAGAACACAAAAGAAAGAATGACTTTTTTAAAATCTTTCTACACCGACGACGTTATTTCAACAGAAACCATAGAAGACTGTAAATAATGCTACGAGAAAGAATTTACTTCATGAGTAATCAACAAATAGCAGAAGAAAACAAGACGTAATTTATTTGCATTTAGAAAGTTTTTCTTGAACTTTAGTAATCATGTTCGGATCAACTTTGTCGTGAAACTTATTCAAATTTCCCATAGCTTTTTCATATTTTGTAACAGCTTTATCGCGTTCACCGTTTGACATAAGTGCATCACCCCATTCGATATTTGTTTGTACAACATCAATAGCAAGTTGTGGTATTAAATCTTGATCGTCATTGTTACAAACAACACGTACTTTTGAGTATTGATTCGCCCATTTCATATGACCAGGTACGTCACCACAATGAACATAAATCGCATAGACTTGTGGGAAATCATGAATTTGTGGAACAACATTTCTTCCTAATGAACCACAAGTAACGAGAAATATTCGTTTCGTCGAATTTTCTTTACAAAAATTGATACAACGATCTTCTCGATCTTTACACATTTCCCACAGATATGTTCCGCTTACTTGATCGTAAGCACTGCCAAGTTCGATGATAAGTGGATCTAATGTAACGAATTTGCAACCATTGAACTTAGATAAATCAATTGGTCGATTGGGTGGTGGTGTAAGAAGAGCATTTGCCATGATTTTCAAATTTTATTTAGCGAGAATAATCTATTTATACACGAATCTACTACTATATATATCGGTATAAACGGGGAAAAAACCGAGTGGACTAAATATGAGAAGTATAAAAGAACGTCTTTACTTGTAATTACACAACGCAGATATTATTCTGAGAAAAACAATAACGCAATGAAATTTATATTGTTTTATATGATCGAAATTGATATGAGAAGAAAAACAAGTTTTTTAAATAAATAGTGAAAAATAAATACCTGCCGATTGATGTTGGAGAAAAC
>Ga0209930_1000934_pt1 | contig 54142 bp, 61 predicted proteins | sample ThiBiot_500_biof_2_FD_183948 | JGI IMG/M metagenome (GOLD analysis project Ga0209930, IMG submission 183948) | Wastewater bioreactor microbial communities from Cape Town, South Africa - Thiocy_cont_500_biof (SPAdes) | ecosystem: Engineered > Bioreactor > Thiocyanate-remediating >...
AAATTAACGAAAGAAAATCGTGTTCGAATTTTGTACACAGGTGCATGTCCGCAGACGTTGGTTTTCGAAGCGCTGGGACGAGCTCGACATTTAGAATTTTTACATGAATCTCAACAAAATCAGGCAGTTCGACCAAAAGTTCCTTTACGTGCAACGAAACCGAAATCCGCACCAATACCAACAAGCAAAAATAAAACAACTCCCGAACCAATGAAACGACCTGACTCTGTTGCCTTAACTAACAATACAAATGAACCATTTATCGAAAGTAATACAACAACACCAGTAGAAGAACTCAATTCCTATTTAATCCCAACTGATCCCATGACAACAAGTTTTGTTGATGGTGCACCCAACACTCGCAATCCATTCTCTGACAAAACCGAGGATGTCGAAATCATTCATCATAATCTCTCGTTATCAAACAATAAAATTCCCATGCCATCCATTGACGAAATTAATCCCCAAGGTTTACCAATGAAACGAAACAGTGCAACGACAACGACAACAACAACAACAACTGTTCGTAAAACAAAAACAGCAACACTTACAGGATCTGTATTTTATGTTGATGTCGCCTATATACCTTATCATGGCAATGAACATTACGTTGACAGTGAATTTTTTCGTCGTATACGCGCTCGATACTATGTTTTAAATGCTGTTGAAATCTCACGTTTAACATTAGAATCTCTAATCGAAGGAAAACAACAATGGGATAAACAAGAACAAACACCGGTAAGTTGTCTTTTGATCGATAGAATTATTGAAATTTTGTTTTTGAAAAAGGTTACTCTTGTCCCGACATTCGACGGTGATCAATTACGACAATTTTTTGTTTTCAATAAAACTCGTCTAACTGAACTCAATATTAATATTATTCCAGCTTCGACTCGGTGTAATGTGCAGTATGACGATGAGGGTTCACCTGCACAACGTCTACGTTTCAATAATGAACCATAATAAATCTTTTTTTTCTCTTTATTTTGTCAACAAAAACATAAAAAGTGAAATGGCACAAAAAAAAGTAATCAAAACGAAAAATAATATAAATAATATACGTATATCCAACGGAAAATCTCTGTTGAAAGTGTCACAGATTTACATAATACTCCGTAGAATCAATGGCAATTGATTCTTATCAAGTTTACAAAAAACTTCTTGTTCAATATCACTCATAATCTCTTGAATAAGCAAGAATTTACTAATTAATGTGGTAAATATTGAAATGCATTTCGTATATCCATAGAGTTTCTCAATAAATTTCCACAGATTTTCGACGAATTTATTTTGTGTACGATGTAAACGTTGAGGAATCGTGTTGTCAAGTGATTCATTCGCTTGAGTTAGTTTAGTTGAATTTTTCGAAAAGATAAACACGACAAGCGCAACTTGCATAATACGTTTATCGATTTGAACAATGGAATGTAACGCACATAGAACTCTTCGTAATCGACAGTAATAATACGATCCATATGCTTCGCAAACATCACTTCCGTATACGCGTGTATCATTCGAATCTTCTTCATAGCAAATATCACGAACAGCATCGTACCGAATCGATGCATGGAGAGAAAAAATATAAGGTAAATTTGTTTTAATAAGATTAACTTTTTCTGCTTCATTTAAAATGTCGAAATCGTCGATATTCTTGTAGAAACTAATTAGACGAAGTGCTATTTTACTTTTAATATGAATTGTTTGATATAATGCCGTCATTTTTCTTGCCAACGGATACGACCATCCGTAGCCGGTTAGATCTACATGTATGCCATCGTTATACGCCGTAACAACATAATCGACTATATTATTGGACTGAACACGTGCAGGATTTGATGACGTTGATGATTTGGTTTGTTTATTCGCGAGAACAGTTTGTAGGTCATCATCGAATTTGTCTGATGAGTTTGAGTCTGGTGCTCGGAGTTTTTTGTTTTCCTCGAGTCGACGTTTCTTGTTGATTTTTTCCTCTTCAGTTAGAATCCATTCTTTTCGCATACCTAAGACACGACATTTTTTTTGTTTTCTTTTTATTAAAACAAGAGAAAAAAAAAACGCACGCACACACACACGCACGAAATGTCACCTACCGACAGCGAAACATTTTTTCAATCGACAAAATTTACATCGACGACGTGTTTCTAATGTAATCTCACAATTTCCATCTCGACGACATTTCAAACGATCCTAAACGATTCATTGACATTACTCTTGTTCACCTTTTTCGTTTATTTACCATTGAGAACAATGCATTTCGACGGAAAAACGCCTTGCACGATTCGCACGATATTGCGTCGAAGTTGTATCCATGCGCAACAGCGTGACAGACTATAGCGAGAGAACATTTTTTTCATTCCTTCACACAAGAGTACATCTTATTCTCGATAAGAAAGGAAAAAAAGAATTCAAAAGAACGCCTATTTAGTCGATTCTTACCAACACAAGAGAGATCGGCTCGTTTTTGCATTTGACCATTGACATTTATTGTAAAGCAACCTAATGCCGCTTGAGCCGCGTAGAGTTCTTGAGAATTACGTGAACGACGTTTTCGACTTGGAAAAACGATTTTCGATGGGAGCTAAAGAAAAAAAAACTAGGCTATCGTGTATTCGAGAGAAGAGATTCAATTGACCTCTGTCGAATGTGATTTTTCATTTGATAATTGATTGTTCTGTTGTACTAATGGATTTACTTTGAATTGATCGATTCGATTCTTTTTTATCATCTGATCATTTTCATCGTGATCATCATCTCGTTTACGGTACATACTAAGATAAATTCTATCTGAAAACACTTCGACAAACAAACTAAAGGGCATAAGTACATTATTAGGTATATCAAGAAAAAAAGCAAAAGGTGGGCGTTGTTTTCATTGGATTTTCAACGTCCCTATTGCTTACTATCGGTTCTTGGAGAGATTTAAGTTAATACGTAAATTCGAATATCTATATATATATACAAGCGCACACATATACAGCCCAATTGCACTTGTAGAAGAGTCAGCCTCGTGTTTTGTTAAATGAAGAGGGGAGTCGTAAGTGAAGCAAAAAGTGAGAGAAACGAGAGACAGAAAAAGAGAAAAAAGAAAAGAGAAACAAAAATAATAACTGGGTAACGTTAAGAAAAATAGCAGAACGAAAAAAAAGAACCGACGATAATAATATTTTAAAAAGGAAAAATCCTCTGCAAGTTCGACTAGTACTTCAATAAATAACGTTGATGACATGCTAAAAATGTATCTAAACAACTATTCATCCTCTTACAAATATATATATACACTAGTAACTTGAAAGAAAAGAAAAATGTCGGCGTTTATTTGTACTAAAAGTACAGGAATATACAAAAGTAAAGATAGCATACATCGAATGAATAATCGTCTATTTTAACCCGGCATAAAAGGTCTAAACTGATTTCAGAAGAAAAAGACGGGTTAAAGTTTCTATTAGGGTCAAAGGAACTTGAAACTATGCAAGTAGACAAATTAATTAATAACAAAAAAAAATCTTTCAATAAAACGTTCGACAGTCGTATTTCTTTAATATGTTGCAAAGGATAGAAAAGTCGCAAGTACATTTTTTTTTGTCGAATGCCGAACGCGTTTACATCGACATTTGTTGACTCTTAAATAGAAAAAAATATTTGCGAAGAATGAATGAAAGAAAGAAAGAATGAAATACGGTGTACGTCACATCAGCATACATACACACCCAACTTTTTTTTTCTTTTCTTTCTTTCGTTCTTTTTGTCATAGAAGTACACTTTTAAAAAGGCAGAAAGAGAGCAGAAAAGTTTAGCCAACATTTCTGGCAGAGAGACTTTTGTATGAAAAGAACATTACGCAGGTTCGATTTGTTATTCAAAATAATTTTCTACGTTTTCACCGACATGCCAGAAATAGCTTGTATATACTGTTTCTTTTTCCTTCAGATCAGTGTTTTTAATTGAATTTAAATATTAAATGAAATACGAGCACGATAAATTTTATTCGTTGATGTATTTAATAATTAGGAACTGAGAGAAAATTTATATTTATGCTTAATTTCTTAAGTAAGGAAGTAAGATTGTCAACATACTCGTCTGGTTGATATAGAATTACGACGTAATATTTTTTTTAAAAAAAAAGAAAAAAAAACACATTCTCGGCGTGAAGAACGGGCGTGAGGGCAAAGGAACCTTTTGGGCTATTAATAGAACATCAAGTTGATTGAGCGTTTTCTCAACATTTTTAATAGACAGACTCAACAATTCTAGAGAATATTATTCAAATTATTTATCACGTATGTAATTAGAACAAAGAAGAACTATTTATGCATGGGGAGTTTTTATAATAATTATTTAAAAAAAAACATGAATTCTGTTTAGTAATAGTCTATTTGAGTAGACGAAAAACATGATTATGAAATGCAAACAATAAGATGTAAATCGACTTGTATTTTATTCTATATATAGATGAATTCATTCAATCTTTCAAGCATGAGATATTTGAAACGGGCTCTGACAAATGCGTAACTCATACAGATTAGTGAAAGATTTTGAAAAGTACTTAAAGCTCCTTTTCTGCTTCCCAACTAGGAAACGATGGTAATAAAATGAAACACATTTTTACGGTTCTCTCTGCAGGCTTCAACGTTTTTTTGCCTTTTCTTTTAAAATTAATTATTGATGCTTGCAATGTCAATCTGAATGTCTTAATGTAATGAATAAATTAATGGAATATTTTCCTTTTTTCAGCTCAGGTATTCTATTCTGTTAGACGTTCTTGCGACCTCTCCCCTTTTAGATTAATGACGTCGAGTATGAAATGTAAGAGTCCGTTGAATACATTAGGTATGAAGGTTAAAATATATAAAAACTAAAGAAATCTTAGAAATCTACTATTTACTGACAATGAAATTACGTTTCTTCTATATACTACTTGGAAATCATAAAAAATATCTGTCGAACAAATCAAAGATTACTTTCATAGTCAGAAGACAGATGTCTTACGTTGACATGTAAAGCTATGACGATACTATACAATGTGATTTTTCTTTCTTTTGTATTTCTATCGATGTACTTGTTATCATATATGTATATCTCAACAATCAAATCAGCTGTCGAGAATCTGAAGAAAAGAAATGACTAGACAATGAGATTGAAAATAGAACAGTAACTGATGAATATCGACCATTCGTTTTCGTCAAGATTCCATTTATTTCTTGGACGATTTAAATTTAGTTTAAATGACTACACAATGTTTCGTCCAAACGCGTATAACTTTCTTTATCTCTCTCTGTTATTCGACACATACATATATATATATATAATGTGTATACTCCTCGGTGAATCATCTGATTTCTATCATCATCATCACATTTTATGTGACGACGATCTTGTATATTTAAAATTCTTTTTTTTGTGTTTTAGATTATTAAAAAGAAACGTTTTTTTTACAATTTTGTTGAGTGTGAGAGAGCGGCGACGAAGTCTAATGTTGACTATTTCGATGACGACAGCAAATCACTACAGTTCCGAAACTGATGATGTTTTCGTCAATGGTTTGTGTCTTTCGAATAGAATTGATTTATTTTTCGTTTGTTTGTTCATTTGTAGAAACATTGAGACAGTCGCCTCTTCCTCCTCCTGCTCCTCCACTACCACCCGTATTTCATTCGAATACACCAACAAAACCGATTCAATGTCAAGTTCTTCTTCCACATCAAGATGTCAATCTAATTGTTAAACAAACCAATCTAACCGAAATACAAGCACGTTCAATTCCATCAATATTTCTCTCGAATAAAAATATTTGGACTCGATGTGTTCTCACCGATCTTCGTATCAAACAAACCATATTCGATCAACATTTTGGCGATACAAATTCGTCACTAACAATTCGTTCTCGACGAACCAGTGTTTCCGTTAGTAGTCTCGGAGGAGGTCAGCATATGAATTTAAACGATGACGGTCCATTATCATTCGTTCTTCTCGATGCAACATCGCGAATGCTCTACGATGTGCCTATGCGGCATTTATTACAATTAGTGAAAAAGGATTACGATGACGATGCGAGTATCGATCATGTTATTCGAGCTATTGATCAAGCACAAATGAAATCGGAATGGCTCGATGCTGTCATTGCTCTCAATAAACAATTCGACAAACGACCGGAAGATAAAGTACGTGTTCTTGCACATCAAGGTTCGACAAATGGTTTAGTTTTAATTGAACAATTCTTTGTCAAACTTGTTCGTGTTCCATCTTATGAATTGAAATTAATCTATTTGAAATTTCGTGAAGAAGCACCGACACAACTCGAACGTATGAATAAACATATCAACGATCTTCTCGAAGCTATTCAAAGCCTTCTTACCAATGAACAATTGCCTGGTATTCTTCATTTACTTTGTCTTTTGTATAATAGTATTACAGGCAAGACAATTCCGGGTCTACATTTCGATTCACTTCTATCGGTACTTTCAATTCGAACTTTAAAACAAAATACGACACTTGCCCATCTACTTTGTCATCTATTCGATGAACAATATTCACATTTATTAGAAATATTTAATAATCAACTTTTGCTCAAACTCAAAGATCTTTCATTGATTAAATACGTTCCAATTTATGTTGATATTCGATGTTTCTATGCACGTTATCAACAATTAAATAATCACGAACATCAATTGAACTATCTGCCTGAACATATGAAAACAACATTGAATGATTTGGATATTTTGTTTTGTCAATTATTCGAACATGAAAATTTGTTAATACAAGGCGAAAAAGATCTGTCAACATATTTCTGTGCGTGCGACTTAACTCTCGATAATTGTCTATCGACATTAGGACAATTTATTGATAAATTACGTCTTGCACATATGCAAAATCTTCAGCAAATGCGCCGAACTCAAATTCTCACGAAACAACGAGCTGTTCAAACGCCGTTGCGTTACCAACGAAATCCATCGCAATCGATATCGGAAACGAATATCTTTCGTGATCATTTAGCTGTTCAATTGACACCGATTACATCGAGACAACGTACGAAAGTCAATCGATTGACACGAGATCGTTATGCATCATCACGAGATGTTCTCTATGACGATCAACAAGAACAAATTCATTCGAATTCCTTAGCAAGAAAACGTGGACATTCGCCGGCAACAAAAATCCGACTGACTAAACGACCGTTTCATGTCCTTCCTGCATCGACAATTCATAAACCTCAAGAGCAACGAGTAGAATTTTGCTTTCGGATTCGATTTGTTTGTTTTTTTTGGACATTTCGATGAGTTTTAGAATGATGTTGTTTTCACTCCGATAAGAACGAATTTCGAACAGGAAAATAACGAAATGGATTGTTCAACAACTGAATCAGCTATTGTTCCAACAATTAGCACTGTTTCAATCTGTGAAAATCCATCCTATTCAGCACAAATCAAAATTCCAACTCGAAATCTGCTGGATTTCTCAACTGACCAAACAATTCCTATACTTCATCAACGAACTTCATCACTAAAAGATGATAATCATTCGACAGAAGTAAGTCATCGATTGTGAAACTAATTCTAACACTGATTTCGTTTGTTAGTTAACACATTGGTATACGAATATTTTTCATCAACTCTATCGTTCAACATTAGTCAATCTTTCAACACGAAAATGACAGTTGAAATCAAATTTTATTCTTGATTTCTGTTCATTTCTTTTGTCAATACTGTTTTTCGTTTGAAATTGTCGTTCGTTTGTTTTTTTTTCTATCGTTTTTTTTAGTTTTTTTTTCTTATTTGCTTGTATCGATGATTGATATTTTCAACATGACAAACAAAAAAACAGAAACTACTCTCTCTCTCGATTTCTTTAGTTAAAACATTCGAATCATATTCAACGTTGTTCAGTTTCGAGACAAATTCCTCGACCTCTACGAGCTTTTCAAATGCCAACTTTCGTACAGACTGACGAAGATAATGTTCCATCAAAACTTGAATTAACAGTACGAAAAAGATTTGCAAATCGAACGATACAAACAACAATTCTACCGCCCATGATGACCAACAACGGCATCTATCGAAAATGATCAGAGCCTGTTTTTTTTATTGAGAATTGTTTGTCATTTTGATTCGATGAAAATTGAATACCAATAAAAATCTGCAACGGATATTCAAGGGAGAGATACACATATTAAGCTTTTTTTGTCAAATCTACGCATTCCAATGAAGCTCGTTTTCTGCGTTGTGTTAGTTTGCATCTTGAGCATTTCAAATGTTCATCCAAAAGAAGTTCGTATCAAAATTGATCGATAAACAATTCGAATTCATCGAGATCTTTTAGGATATTCTTTCGGAAAAAATTCAACAATTGACCGATTGGTCATTAAAAAAACCGATCGTTCGTTTAAATAGCGAGCGTTTCAAACATTTTGTTCGAACAGCACCAAGAAATTACTCGATGATTGTCATGCTGACCGCTCTCTCACCTTCGAGACAATGTGGCATTTGCAAGTACGCTTTTCATTGATTGAATTTTCGAAATCAAAACGAACTTTTGCATTTTAAAGACAAGCACATGATGAATTTCAAATTGTTGCACAGAGTTATCGATACTCGGGTGCATTTACCAATCGAGTCTTTTTCGCTATGGTCGATTTCGATGATGGTTCGGAAGTCTTTCAATATGTACGTATTGTTCAGACGATTTTTCGAGATCTTAATTGAGAGTTTATTCTAGTTGAAACTTAATTCTGCACCGGTGTTTATCCATTTTCCACCGAAAATGAAACCAAAAAAGAATGATTTCATGGATATTAGTCGGTAGGAGATTGCAGATTGAATTGAATTACAATGAAAGACTTGATTTAGACAAGGATTTGCCGCCGAACAAATCTCAAAATGGGTCCAAGATCGAGCTGATGTTCAAGTAGATTTTCATCGAATCAAAACAGACGAAATCAATGATTCGTATTCGATTTAGATTCATGTTTTTCGACCACCGAATTACTCGGGATTTCTCTTGATTGTTTTACTCGTCACAATGATCGGCGGTCTTCTCTATATCAAACGAAATAGTCTCGAATTTCTTTACAATCAAGTTGCTTGGGGAATATTCGTTATTGTAAATCATTGTTTTTTTCGATAAACGATTCAATTTTTAGTTATTTATTTCAAGTTTGCAATTTTGATCTGCACATCGGGACAAATTTGGAATAGCATTCGAGGTTCACCATTCGTTCATCGAAATCCTCAAACCGGCCAAATTGTTCGTTGGATTTCGATATTCGAAAAAAAACAAAAGCATATCTTTCGTTTTCTAGGGTTTGTTCAGTGGCAGTTCGGGATATCAATTCATTGCTGAAACATACGTCGTCTTCTTACTCTATATCCTTTTTCTTACTGTTTTTTGCAAAAAAAAGAAAATAATTCTCTTTCAGGATCGATTTCATATTTTCCTTAACTAGATTTCTTTTCTCTTTTTCACATTTCGGAGTTTCTGCAGGAATGATTTTATTAAACGAAGCACCGAAATTAGCAGGTCAACCTGGTAAACGCAAAGGTCAGATTCGAAAATAGTTCTATTTGCACTTAATCGATTCTGTTTTTCAGCAATGACAGCTGTTCTTGGCATACTAATGGTCGTCTTCTTCTTCAGCTTCTTACTGTCGGTATTTCGAGCTAAATATCAAGGATATCCATACAGGTATGATTCATTTCAAATCTAAGTTTTGAGTTGCAAAATGTCCGTTTTTCTTTTAGCTTTTTAATCAAATAATTGGTTCGATTTTGACAAAACACTTTTCTCTCGTTCTTTTTGCTGCTTCATTCTGCGTATTATTGCTGTAGTTCATTTTACTATTGTTCTTTTTTTTTCTGTTTGTGATTGTTTCCAAAGAAAACGAAAAGCAAAAAATACGAAAAAGAAATAAAAATTTCTAAAAAAAAATCTTTTTTTTGTTTCTCGATGAGATTAGAAATGAATTCGATACGTGAATGTATCGAACAGCAATTAAATGAAATCGAATTGTTACGTTGTTGTTATCCATCAGCAGATGAATTTTATCTCGATGATCTCGAAGCTTTCGATCAAGCCAAAGATTTTCTCAATGATAAACTCGAAAGTTTCCAAAGAAATCTTCGATTTATAATTAAACTTCATTTAACCGATATTCAGGTGAATATTTACCCGATAAAATATTCTCATCTACTTACTATTCTATTTCAGACAACGATCGAACTGCAATTTATCTATCCAAGTCTTTATCCAGAATTACCTGTTGATATTCATCTACGTACATATTTCTCTCGCGAATGTCACGATAAATTCAATGAATCAGTCAAAAAATTCTCAGAAGAAAAAGTTCTAAATCAACAACCGTATGTCATGGAGTTTCTCTCATGGATTCAAGACCATCAGGAGCTATTTCGCGGATCGTCAACTACGACAAAAGAATTGCAAACAAAGAAATTAGTCTATGCTCGACTGTGGATCTACAGTCATCATATTTATAACATCGAAAAACGTCGACATATTGTTCATTGGGCGAATGAACTTCGTTTGAACGGATTTTCTCTCCCGGGCAAACCGGGTATTGTTTGTGTTGAAGGCGAAGAATCTGATGTCGATGATTATTGGACTCGTTTGAGAAATTTAACATGGAAAAAATTACAGATTAAAGAAAAAGAAACTCTCATCGATGATGCTCAATTACGTTTTAACAAATTCGAAGAATTAAGTATTCTACTTGATCAACATGGCAAAGGCGATTTCGGACAATTGTTTCAATATTTACAAGAAAAACAATTAGAGAAAATGTTTTATTTATATTTTGGTTTTGATGGAACAGATAAAAAATAAACGATTCGAATTTTTCAGATAATCAATGAATGACGATCAACCGACAAAACGTTTGCCAAGACCAGATCTACGTCTTAATGCAAGCAAATGGAGCGCAGCTCAACCAGGAACTACTGCAACGAGATTTGCCATCTTTGCAACTGTAACTGCCATCGTCGGTGGATTAAGTCTCGTTTTTCTCTATCCATACTTAAATATCGATCGATTTCGTACGTTGAGTTTCATATTGAAATTAAAAATAAATGAACCCATTGATTTTTCAGGAAGAATTCAAAAGGTGAATCGAGCTGGTATCAATCCTGAAGATACTCAACCAGCTGGTGCGTGTTTTCAAACGAAAATTTGTTCAAATGATTCTGTTTTTTGTTTACTTTAGGTTTACCTGTTTGGCGTGATCCATTTGATCGGAAGAAAGATTGATAGTTAAATTCACTTATTCTGATTGTTCCTTTTTTTTTGTCTATTTACTTAAATAAACAGTCCATGTATCTCTCTCTCTCTCCTAATAAATGCTGTTTAAATCATTTCCCAAAAATAGAAAAAGGAAGATCGATCAAGAGAGAGAAGAAATTGTTTATATAAAAGCAATGTATTTATTCTTCCATTAGAACATGATTTTTTCTCCCGTTTGGTCAATAAGAGAGAAAAGTAGCAAATATGTCGTTTCTTCTTTTGGTTTCTGTTCTTTTCTTTTTCTCCGCCCAGTTCCTATCTTCATCGATAGATAGATATATATATATACCAAGATAGATGTATATGTATATACAGAAAATAACATTTTCTCCTCAGAGGCTAGTTAAGAATCTTTTCTCGACGAAAATCAAAACACAAATAACATATTGCTATTATAATTAGTATCAATTACATATTTGTAACCGAATATTTCTGAGTAAGTCGTCTCTTTTTTTACTCGTTTTGTTTTTTGCTTCATTCTTTTGAACTACAAACTAAAGAAGATCATTTACACTCTATTGATTAATCCGATAAAATAAGGTTACGTATGAAGAAGAAATTCGATTAATTATCGATTAAGATCGCAAATAGAGAACGAAAGTTCTCGATTTTTCTCTCTCTTTGCGGTATTTCTTATCTTGATTTTTCAAGGTCGATTTCCTGTTATGATAGAAGAACAAGATGCACTGATAGTAGTATTTTTATGACTTGAATACTACCTTGTTGATATGTAGACATGATTTTATGATAGAATATAAACGAAAAAAAAAACTTACACATATAAGTGAGACTTGGTTTCAAGGCCAGATGATAATGATGAGAAAAAGAAACAACAAACTGGCATTATCATTATCTTCAAGAGAACAGAAGTTCGTTGAGACTGCGATATCACAGTCAAGGATGAAGATTTAGAAGATTGACAATTGAAAAGAGAAACAAAAGAGTTCTACAAATAGGCCAGTTTGATTTGTGTTGTTTTAACCAAATTGAAACAACATAAATCAATATGTCCTTCGACAGGTCTTGGGGATGCGACAGTTGTTTAAGTATACATGCTTTTCTTCTTTTTTTTACATCGTAAAATGAGACGATCCAACTGTTGACAGCCGTCCGTTATCATTACATTAGCATGAGTAATAATATACTCAATTAATTCTTGTTTTTTTTCTTAATCAACGATCAGATATGTAGTTTTTTTTTCTCGAAAATTAACAAACTTCAATCGAATACCTCGATTTCTTTTTACTTAACTGATAAGTATATTTTATCCTTGTTGAAACACAAGGTTACTTGACTCTTCTTCCTATTGATTATGTAAGATTTCTTTCTTTTGTAAGCGATTGATTAATTTTTCTTCTCTTCCTATGAAAAAAGAGCAAGAGCAAGAGAGAGAGAGAAAACTGATATCAAATTCAAATCAGAACAATTGACATTGGAAAAAATGAAGCAGAAGAGTAATAATAATTGCGACTATTCAATGTTTGTTCATACCCTGTAGAGATATAGCCTCACTAGTTGTTGATCGTAATAGTCGTTCTTTTTTTTCCTCTAGTACACTACTATCATCTCCCTGTATGTTTGAGTGTGTCTTCTTCTTCTTGATCGACTCGCATATGATTACTAAATGAGGTGCTATGTTCATCATAGACCTCCAAATGATTGATTACATCAGAATGAAATTATTATTTCAGAACGAAGGGCAACAAAAAAAGAGAGAAAACGAGAAGAAGAAATCTAATATAGATATATATATGTATGTAAAACTTTTTTTTCTTTTGATTAATCGCTTGTGATTTTATCTTCTCGTTAAAATAAGTAACTATTTGCATTTGAAATATTCCGATAAGATTCAATCACGTACATGTAAACTGACTTACTACTTTAGATAAAATCATCTTCTAGTCAAAGAAAACAACCTCGATATTATAATGTATGCAATTGTTTTGATCATTGTTTCATTGTCGATGATAATGGCTAAGCCATGTGATATATTAGAAAATATGTCATGTGAATGTCATTCATCATTGACAAATCAAACTGAAACTTTAACATGCACGAGCTTTTATGTTCCATTAAATTCATCGATCGAATTAACTAATTCATCATTACAAAATCCTCGTGCATTCGATTCATTTCATTTAACATTTCATACACGAGAATTTAATATAACGCCAATGTTTCTCAATCAATTATCGTATTTATTTCCTCGAACACCATCGCCATTAACATCGGCATTAACAGGTCGACAACAAGGAACAATCAAGATTATTTTGACATTTCAAGATTATCTTCAATTAACAGTACAGGATTACGCATTCTATCAGTTATTTGGCGAGAAATCCGATTTTCAAACGAGTTTATCATTGGAATTGACAGCTAATGGACAGATTACATTTGCACCGATGGCATTTAATCAATTAACAGTTGATCAAATGGCTTTACATAGTTCAACACTCGAACCTTATTCATTCGAAGAAATTTTCAATAATACCAACATTGGTAGTCTATCAGTTGAAGGTATATCAATGAAATATGCGAAACGAACAAGATAAAATTCTTCTTCTAGGATGTACACCTCGAAGTAATCTGACATTACGACGATATTTCAATGGCAAAATTCGTTCAGCTAAATTCATTAAAATGGCTGAATTAGTTTCGAGCGAAGAATTTCCGAATTATCCTGTTAGTTCAATGGTTATTGAAGTTCACGAACCGAGACGAATTAATGCATCGACATTTATTAATTATTACAATTTACAGGGTCTTCATCTTGTTCGACCGAAATTCTTCTTTGACAATCGATCATTTGATGGTTTTCAATATTTACAAAATCTCGAGACAATTGAACTCGATGCTGAAACAATCAAAGGTATTTTCAACTTAAAAACACGCCATCATTTCTCTTTGTTCTTTGTTTTCGAAGATAATACATTTCAACATGCGTCTCGTATTCGTTTTTTCACTCTTGGACCTAATGTTCGTTATCTAACTGAACGTTCGTTCGAACATTTAAATTATCTAACGCGTTTCGATGCATCGAAAATTATTTTGGATCAATTATATCCATCATCGAAATGTATTCTTGCTCGATATTTACAAAAACAAACGAAAACCAATCCATCAATGATCATTCTTCCTCCTCAGGCCGAATTCTGCGATTGTGTCTATGATTTTATTCTCAATTTAATTCACAAGAAACCGGAAAAATCCTATGTTGAATTATGTCAAAATACTCAACAAGAACGTTGCCAATTGAGTGAATGTGATGTTGTTCAAAACTTTCGTTTTCCTACGAAAGACAAACCGAAATATCAACCAATGGTACCATCAATTGACGGAAGTCTCATCGATCAACAAGGATCATTCTATCCCAATTATGATCCAACAGCTCGTTCGCCATCGTATATTCCTCGACATCCACCTGTTTATCATGGTTCAAATGACGATAATTATGATGAAACCGATCAATCGATTGTCGAAACACAGGTGATTATTCTTCAGGCAAAACAGACATTATCATCACCATCACCACCACCGCTACCGCTACCGCAAATACCTTTTGCAGTTAGAAAGCGAACGAGAAAGGGAAAGAAACCAGTTCGAAAATATTTTACTCAGACTACGCCAGTATTTTCCTACAATGGACCACATTGGTGATCGATTTGCTTAGTTTTATTTCTTAGTTTTGTTTCTTCTCAATTCCCCTTATTTCTTCTCTAGCGCAAATTTTTATTAACAATCTTTTCCCTTGTTTCCCAACATGAAATATTTTCATATAAATTCAATTTCGTTGAGTTTAGCTTTGATTTCAAAGATCATTACAATTAAAATTTCTTTGTTTTTTCTTTCAAAGGATTCACATGCGTCATCAGCTCTGCTAAAAGACGATAAACCAATCGATCCCAATGCGATACCAACAGGAGAATTCGATGAACACTACGGAAATTATGCTGAACATCATCATTTATTGAAAAAGAATCGCAAATTAAAATGGATATCACTGTCATTACTAAGCATTACAATTTTGAGTATTATTCTCGTTAGTGCAATCATTTGGATTACTTGTCGTCGGCAAAGTAAAGATGGCTTCGTACGTGTACCAGCCACTGCAACCAATGTTTAATTGTCTTTCGATGTTAATAATCTCAACCGGTGATTGAACTGCTGCTGCTTCTGTCTGTCTCTCTTTTTTTTCTTCTTTTTTCGCTTTACGTAATGGCATCACTGATGAACAGAATTGTTTATATAAATGGAATGAACTGATGGGAAAGAAATGATGAAGAACTACGATATACATTAATGACCTTGTTTAGTATGGAAACGATTATGGATGAATGACGTGCATATGTTCGTTGAGATATTCATGTTATTTAACCGACTCAGGGACACAATCGATTCTCTTTGAAAAAAAAAGAAACGCCAATAGAACTACTTAATACCCATCAACATTCCCTCGTTATTTACTAATAGACAAACAATAGCTTTAGCAAAAGAATTTGTTTGCTTGTTTATTTGTCCTCTAATATCATATTATCCATTAATCGTTCGTTGTTTTTCTTTGAAGTATTCTATCGAGTTTTCCTTTTTCTTTTTATTTTCTTGAATGTGTATTATTGTTGTTGTCGTTCGAACTAGAATAGATTTTTGTTTTGCACAATTGTAGTGTTTTTGTTTTTTCTTTTCAGGAGTTATTTATACGTTTACACTGTGTCGTTTTTTCGTTTGGTTCTTTTTCAGTTGATTTTGTTATCTATCTCAAAATATATGAACAGTCTCTGTTGATTTCATAACAAATCTACGCGTAGATTCTATGATAACATCAATTTTGGTGTCGTGCCGAGGTCACACGTGTTGGTCTTTTGACACGATTTTAGTGACATAAAGAAAATCGTCAAACAGATCGTATCCTTGTGTCAATGGGAAGTAGCAGACAAATAATTATAAAATAACTCTGCTATTTTACCTTGACGCCACACATACATGCTTATCTTCTGCTTGTTTCTATCGTTTTTATTTTATAACATATACTCAGCGATCGAATAGAATTCAGGTGAAAACATTGCCAATGTTTTCGCAGAGTTGAAAGAGAAAAAAAACGTGGTTTTCAATTGCCTTTTTTTCCTACTTTCGAAGAACAAAAAAAAACGGAAGAAAGCAAGTGTTGTTAAAAGATTTTATTTTTGGTAAAGATTTCTTATCGAATGGCGACAGCTCTTGTAACTGCAAACAACAAAAATGAGAATCTTGAAACCTATTGTTTGGTCTGGCTCGATGCAGCTGTGAACAGTTCAAAAGAAAATATCGATGCACAAAAGAAACTTCGAGCAACAATTAATCATTTATTAGCGTTCGAAGAGGAAAAACAATGTTTCGAATTTTTCGATTCACTTCCTAAAGATGATCGTGTCGTTTTAATAGTAAGCGGACGATTAGGTCGAATTGTCGTGCCGAAAATGAGCTCAATTCGACAAGTTATTTCAATTTATGTCTATTGTATGGACAAAGCAGCGAATGAAGAATGGGCTTTGAAACTGCCGAAAGTTAGTGTGTCTCATTCATATTGCAATTTTTCGGGAATCAACGTTCGATTTTAGGTTAAAAGTGTACATAATCGATTGAATCAATTGATAAAACAGATTCAAAGTGATCATACGGAACATCCTGAACAATTCAACAGCAATGAAGCATTACCCATCAGTGTTTTTAAAGCAAAAACTGAACTCGACGAGCAATCATCGACAGGTCTCAATGGTCAATTTATACATTCTCAACTGTTAATCGAATGTCTCATTCGTATGAAACCAACATCGAATGAAAAACAAGAATTAGCTGATTTCTGCAAAGAAGAATACAAAGATAATCCGGATCAACTCGAAATTGTCAAAGAATTTGAACGTGATTACACATTAGACAGATCATTATGGTGGTATACGAGAGATTCATTTCTCTATCGACTATTAAACAAAGCACTTCGAGTGCAAAACATCGATCTTTTGTATTTATTTCGTTTTTTCATTCGAGATCTGCGAAATGCATTAGAACAACACAAATGTTCATCGGTCATGTCGAGCTATCGAGCTCAACGAATGTTGAGAGAAGAAATTGACACGTTGAGGAAATCTGTTGGCGAATTTATTTCAATGAATTCGTTTTTTTCAACGAGTATCAATCGCAATGAAGCTCGACGATTTTGGCAATTCGAAACAGTTCAAGATGATATCGAAGAAGTCTTCTTCGAAATCACTTCGAATCCAAATTTAGATAACATCAAACCATTTGCTGATATCACAAAGCTCAGTTTTTATCCAAAAGAAAAGGAAGTTCTATTCATGGCTGGTTCAATCTTTCGACTGAGTGATATCAGACAAAATACAGATGGTGTTTGGATTATTCAAATGACATTATGTTCAGAAAATGACAATAAATTACAAACACTTCTTCAGTATTTGAAACAAGAACTCGGCTCAGACGAAACAAATCTGCTTAGTTTCAGTAATACTTTGTATCAAATGGGACGACTTGATCATGCTGAAAAATATGCTCAGCTGTATTTGGATTCATTGTCAGCGAATCATCAACATATTACAAACTGCTATCAAGTCTTCGGCAATATTGCAGATAAACGAGGAGAATGTGATGTTAGTCTGAGATGGTATCAGAAAGCATTGAAAATGGAAATGGAAAAAGAAAAAACACCTGTTTCGGCTGTATACAGTCTTTTGAATTGTATTTCAAGTATTTATCGTAAACGAGGTGAATATACTTTGGCATTAAAATGTTATGAGAAAGCATTGGAAATCGGAGTGAAACATTATGGTAAAAATCATCCAAATATTGCAATGTGTTTGACTAATATTGGTACTGTTTGTCATCAGGATAAAAATTACGAGAAAGCTCTCTATTTTCATCAAAAAGCTTTATCTATTTGCGAAAAATATCTACCAGCTGATCATTCAGATATAGGTGTTCTACATAATAATATTGGTACTGTCTATCAAGGTCTTGGCAATTTCGAAGAAGCACTCAAACATTACAATATCGATTTGCAAATCGTGAGAAAAGCACTACCTCCTCATCATCCAAATATTGCAGTGTCATTAGAGAATATTGGTCTGGTATATGCTGCGAAAGGTGATTTTGAAACATCACTTCAGTATTTATATGAAGCATCGGATATCTTTCGTAAAACTTTGTCATTGACTCATCAAAGTGTGATCAAAATCGATCAGTCTATTCAACGTGTAAGATCAAAGAAAAAATAACTTTGCAGTTAATATTATAATTTCATGTTTAAATTTATTCAACAAATACGTAAAACGTCTACTGTGTGTTCATTCAATCTTCTTCCTCGATTTCACTGATATTTCGTTCGAATCTTGACGGAAGATGAATATAAGGTTGTCTCAGGAATAATCGGGATACAGTAATCGGAAAATTTTTCGCGCTTTGAGCTTTTAGAGCTCCCTTCACATTCAACCATAGGCAATATTCAAAAGTTCTTTAATTGTTGGAATCATGTCGGGTGCATTTTCAGCAATAAAAAGCACCGGGAAGTGAAAAATCAATGTCTCATCCGTATTGAATATTTTCGTGCGTAGATGTTCAAATATATGGTATTCTTATAATGTTAGATGAACGGGAAAAGAAGACGAAGAACAATACGCCATGATGTCATAAGTCTAAACAAAAGAAGCGGGACTACAATTAATTAATCACCAACGAGAATTAGAAAATGATTTACTTGAGGTCGCACTAATTTATTGAAATACGATATCAATACGACTATCTGTATTTATCCATAATTTTGCCACTTATAGATGATATCATAATTTCATGTAATCGAGGATGCCTATTTTCTAGACATGTAATTCTTGAACCTACAACGAAGATTTATTCGAAAAAGTCACATGAAATGGAAATCGAGAGAGAAAATTAGTAGAACGAAAAAGAAAACAACGTGGTATTTCGTATATCTTTTCCTCGAAATAGAGATAGAGTGAAATTGTCATGGCATAAATACATCTCATATTGTTTGTTGCTGTAACTGATTAAGAATTCAAATAATTAGCACTTGAAAACTAAAAAGAATTCCAGATGGCACTATTAGGCAACGAAAATGTTTACCTGAAAATTTTTATTTGATTGGATATACTTTCGATTTCAATCATGTTGAATTCCTCCTATTGAGTACCGTAGCGTGGCGCATTGCTGTCAAACCTTTTAAATGGAATCCATGTGTAAAAGCAAGAGAATAGTTTTTCGTTTCATTTTCTTTCGAAATGCGTTTACTTTGTGCCATTACTGTTGTTCTATTTGTTCTTATTTATACGTTCAATTCGATACATGCTGACGAACAAGTAAAACCAAAAAAGAAAAAAGATCCTCAAGATTACACAGAAAATGACATAAACAATCTATTCGAACAATGGGAGGTAATTTCATTCGTTTTTTTCCTTCTGAATATCATCTGGATATAATAATTACTTAGGAAAACGATGAAGATATTCTACCTGAAGACGAAAGACATGATTTCTACTTAAAACATCCATATGGTAAACATCAACCACCAATGTTTCGACCTGAAGAATTAGTTGGTCAAGACCCTGAGAAATTAATTAAAATGACAAAACGAGGACAAACAATGATGATGTTTGCAACTGTATCAGGAGATCCAACACGACGAGAAACAGAAGAAATTACTCAAATATGGTGGGCAGCATTAAAAAACGCTTTGTATGATGTAACTAAGTATGTTTATTTTTCGGTTATGAGATCAATTTATTTGGAAATAAACTGACTTTTAGATACATTGTCGATGATCGACGAGTTCTATTTCTTCTCCAAGATGGTTCACAAGTTTATGAAATCAAAGATTATCTTGTACAGCAAGATCGTTGTCAAGAAGTCACGATTGACAATCGACCTTACTACGGCAAAGGAGCGAAAGTATGTCGAAAATTAAAAACATAATCTTTTAATTAGTTCTTTTTTTAGAACTCTCGACAGACAAATGATCCAGAATTATAAAAATTCTGTTTTTTTTTGTTCTAACCAGACACATTGATAGTTAGTTTGGTTTTTTCTTACACATTGCATTTTTTTTTCTAATAATTAAACCGTATATGATTTGTTCTCCTGGGATGAAATGTATTTATGTTCTTTCTATTTTGATTAATTATTTAAATAAATATTTTTGGGGGAATAATTCAATCTTTTTCTTCTGCTCGAAATGATCGTTAGATGGTTTAGTCGAGATTTGAAATGTTCCTTGAGAGTCACTGAATACCAAAATGTTGATAATTCGTCATGCATATCAATCCCATGAGATCGAGAGATTGAATAGATCTCGTTGTCCTTGTTGTACTTGTTGATGCATGGATAGTGATTTTTTTATTCGCTTGAGAATCAAACAACGAATGAAGTCATTTTCACGTCGTCTTCTATTATACATACTCGATCATATTCAGTTAATATGATCTGATTGAATGAGGTTTTTTCGTTCTTGTCTATACTTTGTTTTTGTTGACATTTCTAACGAAATTGACTTGTCACTATGTTCAGTTTTGATAATAAAAGAAACAATGATTATAATCATGTGTTTATATATGGTTTGTATCAATAGGCATTCGATAGATTAATACTCGTATATTAACTTTCATCAGAATTGTTAGTGCCGTAAGTAATTACATGAAGAACGAGAAGAAATAGCGGCAGTGATAAAAACAAACAGCCTATCGCAAAGAATCAATCTATGCGCATATATACACTCGGTGTCTGCTCATATACGATCGCCATATGAGTAGCCGCTACTTTTCCATTATCTCGGCTATATATACAAGCTAATTTGATATCCAACTGTGAGGATTATTTTCTTACTATCGCTTTTATTTCTTAGTTGAGACGAAAATCAAATGAATATTCTCTTCTCTGCTGTTGTTGTTGTTGTTTTATCTTTGAACTGATCTCGATATAAAACGAGAAGTACATTCAAATGATTACATCATCTGTAATGTTTCTGTTAGTGTCGTTGATAGAAATCAATAGAAGATGATAATCTCTTGTAAGTTTTCCATTCGAAGCCATCTATGTATCACTTTTTACGAACAAGTTGACTTCAAATACATACTCATTTCATTTTGACTCCATCATTTATCGGTCAAGGTTTATTATTTGTTTATATCTTTTCTCTTTTTCTTTTCTCTCGTTTTTTTTGTTTGATTCATTCATTCATTTTGCTTGACGATATCTAAGCATCTGTTTGTATGCTGTCTCTCTCTCTCTATCTATCTCTCCCGTGTCGTTTTTTTGTGTCTGTTAATAAAGAATTGACTACTTATCATTAGAGTGAAGATGATATAGGCGAGAAGCGAAGTGTCTATGTATTTAGAATAATAATAATAATAATAGTTGATAGGATCATCTGTTTAATGATGTTGACAACTAAACGAAAGAGATAAAAAGATCGACATATGCAACCAAATCAAGTGAATAAATGAGTAATGTCAGGCGTATATGACAGAAGACAAGACAATCTTTTTTTTTTTTATCTTACAGATTTCCACTTTAAGAAGAAGAAGAAGAAGAAGAAGTCTGCACGAGAATTGTGGTAACATATATTGTTTTAGAAGAAGACAACGTGTAAAGTTCATTCCGCTTCGTAGATTAATTGTCCTCTGTCTATTTCAATTAAATAAGGATTTTAAGATTTTCTATCTTACTTTCTCTTTTTCCTTTTTTTTTCTCGCTCTCTCTCTCTCCTGAAGGCTATTTCGAGATTGTAAGTATGTGCCCCATGAGAGATGTTGATGAACAGAATTCTATTCGCAATCCAATTAACGCTTGAGTTTTTCTTTTTCTTATCACATAAGTTCAACAGTAACACTTTTCTACTATTGCGTTTCGACCTTTTTTTTAATCCTAAATGACGAAGTTCAAAAAATCATCGAAACAATTATCTTAACCGATCGTCGTACAATTTAATTATACGGATAGGAGATGAATATGAGATTTTCTTTCTTCTGTAGTAACGATTAAGAACGATTAATCTTTCGTTCTCTTTCGAGTATCGTTCAAAAAAAAATGTCATTTTTCTTTCTTGATGATTTTTCTGTCTCTTATCGTAATTGACCTTCTTATTCCAAAGGAATGTTGGCCATTTCTGTCGCCTGAATCGATATACTGTTATGGTTACTTTTCTTCCTTTGCTCAGTAGGAATCGTTTGTTTCGAAACACACACGCACGCACACAAACGTATCATGTCTTTTTGCACTAACACAATCATCACTCGACTGTCACATCAGCAGTAGTATGTAACAAAAAAGATAATAACGAATCCTTTCGTGTTTCTTTTCTACTTAACTAACGGAAGAATAAGATGAACAATGAATAGAGGATTTCTTTTTTTTCTCTTCTTCTTCTTTTACCGTTTTGTTTTACACGATGATAATACTTATCAAACTTGACATGTAACTTGTCGTTCGCTTTTTTTTTGTAGAAAGATAATGGAAGAATATTTACGACAACGAATTAATTGTCCACCAATTGGCGGTACACGAGTATTAATCGAACAAAAAGATCAAATTATTAAAAAGCAACAAGACGAACTAACAAAACTTCGATCAGAAATCAAAACCATTCAAAACGAACGTGATTATATCTATTCATTATTAACCGACGAACAAAAATCCAATCTAAATCATCTGTAAGCACTTGCTTGACAAAATCTTCATTTGTTTCAATTAGTTAAAGTTAGAATATATCGATTAAGTCTCTTGATGATCAAGGCTACATATGTATGTATTTGTTTTGCGTAATCGATTTCAACCTGGTAAGCATATGCGCGTACAGAGTCTGTCATCAGAGAAATAGATAAATGCACATAGTTGCTATCATATCCATGAACAGAATGTATGTTATGCTGCAGGGCGAACAATGACACGACATTTTGATCCATCTTTCTCCTTTTTTTTTGCCATTCATCATCATCGTTCGTCAATTTTGACAGTTCCAAGGCAAAGAATTATTTTTGTGAAATGAAAAAAAGAACAACTAAGACAAGAATGTCGTAATTTCTCTTTTATTCGATAGACTTGCTCGTGATACAAAACCAACAACGCTCATTGATAATCATTCGATATTATCAACAAACTATGAACTATCACAAGATCTTCATGATAAACAAATCGAAATTCTCGAGAGAAAATACGGAGGCAGTTTGAGATGTCGACGTGCTGCGACAACGATTCAACGTGCCTATCGACAATATAAACTCAAAGAAAACTTTCGTCATTTATGCGCAACTGTGAAAACCAATAAACGTTTATCAATTTCTCGAAAACCATTAAAACCATGTTTAAGATTACCGAAAACGGCCGATCATCACCTCGATTTACCCTCAATTAACTTCGAACATTTTATTGAAACAACCAAACAACAAGAAAATCTTTCGCATAATCATCGAAAACGTGTTTGTATTATAACCGACGATCAAATGGAGAATATCAGTGATTTTACCGAAACGAATCAACATTTGAATTTCTATGAAAATCTCTCACATTCGCCAATGGAAACTCGGAAAGTAACACCAACGGGTAAAGCCTTGACTATGATTGATAAAACATATTTTATCAATAGAATTAATCTAACCTTGCTCTTAAATAGAAAAGTAAACACATGGACAGAAACAAAAAAAAAAGGAAACCTTTACTAACTACGATATAACATCAATCAGACGATAATCTTAACAGTTTTTCTGTTGATATTATTTTTTCTAGTGCGAAATCTCGCGTTGAAAACTCGTTCGATTCTTTCGCCATCGCGAACATCACCGATCTGGAAACGAAAACTCGAGCCAACGATCGGCGAACAATCGGATCCATCGATAATTACATGTACAAGTCCTTCGCCAACGATTTGTTCCGATCGAGATAATATGAGTCTACAATCGACAAGTTCAAGCTCATCAGCAACTCAAGTCACCCCGTCGAATTCTCTCGAAATCAATCACCAACCGTTCATCACCGAACAAGAATATCTTCTCCTTCAAGGCCAAGACCGTCTAGTTCGAATTCGTACTGATGAAATCTATCGTCGACGTTGTTATCGAGCCGGATTAAATATATTTAATAAGTATGTTGTTTCCAATCGAGTAAATAAATGAATATTTAATAAACGGAAATCTCGTTGACTTTTATGATGAATTCATACATATGATTGATTTTTTTCTTCTTTCTTGTGCGCGAACAGGAAACCTGAACGTGGTATTCGCTATTTAATTAATCATCGATTTCTTGATTCGAATCCGCAAGCTGTCGCGAGATTTTTTCTCGCAAGAAAAGGCCTCAGTCGACAAATGATTGGCGAATATCTCGGCAATCTGCAGGATCGATTTGCTATGGACGTTTTACAGTAAAATTTTCAAGATAAAATTTATTCTTAAACAGTTTTTGTTTGTTTGCTTTGCTTTTCTAGTGCATTTGTCAATGAATTTGATTTTCATGATATGCCGATCGATTTAGCACTAAGGAAATTTCAATCGTCATTTCGATTGCCAGTAAGACTGGAAGAGAAATTCAATTATTTTAACCTTTTACTTTACTCTTCTCGTTTCTTTTTCCTATATTAAAGGGTGAAGCACAGAAAATCGAACAATTGATGAAGGTAAATCAATTTTGAGAACGTTTAAGACACTTGAATAAAGAGAAAAGAAGAATACTTGAGTTTCATTGAATAGATTTAATTGAAAAAGAAATCTCGTTGCTATTGTCGATTTTCTTATTCATTCGTTTTCTTTCCGTTTTGATTTAGATGTTTAGTCAACGTTATTACGCAACAAATCCGTCGTCATCATTAGTCAATGTCGATACAATATTCATTTTAGCATTCGCGATAATTATGTTAAATACAGATCTACATAGTCGCAACATAAAACCCGAAAGAAAAATGCGTTTAGAACAATTTATTAAAAATCTTCGTGGTAAGATTGATTCATTTATGATAATTTCATCAAAATGCGCATGGATCGTTTATATATATATATGTATCGTAGATGTAATACCGACTTCTTTTCTCTCTGTCTAATGTAAATATACCGAACATAATGAATCTTTTCCCATTACTACAGGCTATTAGTTGCCGTAGTAAGAAAAGCGAATAGCACTGATTGCCAATTTGTCACTTTTTTTTCTTCTTCTTCTTCTTCTTCGTTTCTCGTTTGCCTGCTTGCATAGACGCTCATGTAAGAGACGGATTACAGCATAAGTAAAAGTTTTCTTTTCTTTTTTCCTTCTATGTCTCCTGATTTTTCTTGTCTCTCTCTCCTTCTCTCTTGACAGTATGCGTTTCCGTGATCGGACAAAAGAATGCATGTGGAACTTTTCTCCCTCGTTTTTTGCTTCATATGCATGTATGTTAGTTGCGTGTCAGATTAATTTGCCGGTGTATGAGCCGAAATGAATCGGAGAAGAAAAGGGGAAGAAACCTTTCTAAATCTTATATATATATATACTCTGATCAACGTAGAAAAATTTCTTTATTCATATCTTATTCAATCGTTCGAGTGAGTAATGACTATCCAAGACCTCGTTTTTTCTTTGTTTCTCGTAATGAGCCACGCGAACACACACATACTCGTATTTTGCTTGCGCATCAATAGATAATCGAAAGGACAACATACACAGCATCATCTGTATATGTGTGTGTATATATGCTAGACATTCGACTTGTATGCGTAGCTCGCATCTTGAGAATCAATTAGAGAATGCTTCTTCGAGTAAACAGTACTACTAGCAAATTGACCATCTGTATGTGGGAAAAAAAACGACGACAAGGCAATCCAAACGGGAACTCGTTTTCTTTTTTTTCTCTCTCTCTTTTATTCTATCACTGTGTCTGTACGCTTCATTCTGATAAACTGGTGTCTCTATGTCGACGCATTTATTCGATTCTTTCTGCTAGATAAATCTTTGGTGTGTCGAACATCATCGACATTCATAGATTTGTTTCACCCAAATCATAAATACTAATAATGTAAGTTATTTGAAAAACACAAAAAAGAAAAATTCGTTCTTTTTTAATCCTATTACGCACTATTGCTTGATTAGTAATCACGATAAGAATAGTCAGAGACCTATTATATATCTTTGAATTTCAATGAGATGCGCGCGCATCCCGTCATTTTCGAGAACATCATTGTCAACGATGATAGACATTGAGCTAGCGAAGCGCAGCCAAATAGGGCAAATGAAGAAAAAAAGATGAAACAGATTAGACAATATTGAACTGATGTGAATGTAATACGAAGCCTTTGTCATGTAAGTTCATTATTTTAGTCGAACTAGGATCGTTAAAAAAAGAAGAACGACAGAACAATGACAGAAAATTATGGGAAAAGCTCGAGTTTGAATAAGATGATCTTCATGTATGAGATAGAATTTCAGTTTTATCTTAGAAGATTGATATGATTAATGAATTCCAATGCATATGACAGACGAAATTTGATTTTTTTTAGTAATCTACTATCTAGAGAAATCGAATACATTTCAGTTATTGACTGACATTCTCTTCTCCTTCTTTTGAATTAATAGTTTGATGATTTGCTCGAGTTTTTTCTTTGTTGATCCACAGTTTTTTTTATTTATATTGACTTCGAATGAATTGTCGATGTCAATTACTTTGACAAGCATTAAAAGTTAGTTTTAATTAATGTATATCCTGTACATTTAGTCTAAATAAATTTTGTTGAACAAAGAAAAACTTTCTTATATGTATACATCGTATGTAAAACGGAAGGGTAAGAAAGTAGAAAGAAAATCGAATCATACGGTTTCTCTTTTCAAATGCAGAGGAAACACCCACTACTACCGTTGCTCGAGGAATAGCTCTTGCTTTTGCTTTCTCTAGACACTCCATCCGTTTGATTGCTATAAAGAGGCAACGAGAGACACCAGAGAGAGAGGAAGAGAGCGCTGATTTCCGCTTAGCGCACAATTCAAAACTCGTTCATTAAAGACAAGTGGAAAAAAACGCTTCTATGAGAACAACCGTTCATTCACTTATTCACTCAGTCGTTTACTACTACTTCTTTCTTTCTTATCATCAATTCTGTCAAGGTCTTTCGCTCATAGTTAAAATCGAATTTAGCTTCGACTCGTGCGAATAGTTTTCTCTGCATGTCAGTAATATTATTAGCGTTAAGAAGAAAAAGCCCGAGAAACAGGAGAGAGAGAGAACAAGAGAAATTATTGCTTTTTTTTTCTTCTTCTTTTTCTTTGTCAATGAGAAAAGCTAGAAGAAGAAGAAGGAGGAAAGAATAGAATCAAAATCGATCATTTCAATTTTCACAATACTATATACTAGACTGATTCTTTCCGCAAATCGCAGCAACGGCAGAGAACGGAAGCGGAGCAAAAATGTTGCACTGAACCGGAGAGACGCTAGAGACAGACAGAGAGCGAGTGCGGCTTTTTCTTCGTTTCCTTTTTGGATATATGTTGAGGAGAAAGAGAGAGAGAGAGAGAGAGAGACCGAGAGAGAAGAAGAGAAACGCATAGAAGAAAATCATCATCTATAAATCATCGACCCGTTCGCATGCAGTAGTACCACTCATTGCTATCGTTCGCTTGTCGTTGTTAAGCTAAAACAAGCGAGAAGAAATGAGAGAAAATTATATGTCAACAGACATTCAACTTTATTCTTAATCATCATTATTATGCATGTCTTTAGCTATTGATGATGGCGAAGATCTTAATGCAAACGATTTAACTGCCATTTACGAGCGTATACGTTCGGAAGAATTTCGGCCTGATAATGATCATGTAACTCAAGTTACACTATTCGAACAAACATTGCTGGGAAAGAAACCAACATTAATTGCAGCACATCGTCGATTAGTATGCTATTGTCGGTTATATGAAATCTACGACGTAATTAAACGTGAAAAATTGACAGCACATCAACGAGAAGTTTATTTATTCAATGATTTGCTTATCGTAAGTCGTAGGATGAAGAGAGAGAGAAACAAGATGATCAGGTTTTGTTTTTCTCGATTAGATTACAAAATTATCGGGAAAGAAAAATCAAGAATTTCGACAAATATTTCGTCTATCTGCGATGAATATTTATTTTTTTGAAACACCTTGTAAGTCTATCGATTTTCGAGTCAGAAGAACAAAACGAGATGATCAATCGGCTTTCTTTAGATTATCATTATGCTATTCGTCTTGTACGTAAAACAGACATGAATGAAGAGAATTTGATCATGTTCAATGCGCGAAATGAACATGATCGAACGAAATTTTGCGATGATTTGAAAGAAGCTATTCTTGAAACAAATGAAATGGAAGGTCTACGTATACAAAATGAGCTCGACAAACTTCGTGGTTCATCAAGTTCACTGGTTGACATCACGAACAACAATGTCAATGTTGTTTCATCGTTAATTGATTATCCAACGAATAAACGAGATCGACCATTGTCAAGAACATTGTCAAATTCATTGCTTGATATGACATTGAATCATCAACCATTGCCAACATGTCGAACATCGCAATGTTCGTTAGATAGTGGAATGGTAAGTCGAAATAATGCTTTGTTTTTGTCTGCCTTCACACTCGTAATCATATCCTCTTCACAACCAAAAAGTGTCCATTCGACATGATTTTATGGTTGCTTTCAGGTTGTGGATAGGAAGGATTAGTCTTTTGTGCCTTTTTCTCTCTCTCTCTCCGTCTCTCAGCGTTTTGTTTTATAGTTTATATTTACACATTATTCTTGTTCTATTTTTAGGTATCAATGACGAATGAATTTTCACCAAACAATAGAATCATGATGCGGTGACAAGCGAATAACGAAACGTGAACTTTGATATTGATTTTACAGATAAAGATAAATGTTCTTTTGTTTTTGTTTTCTATTTTATGAAACTAGTCAGTCAAATGTAAACAGTTTTTTTCTCTCTTTTTTTTGGAATTCCTCTTTGTTGTGAAATCAAATAAATTTTATTCATTGATGATTTGATTCTGAATACATACACTTCTTTTTACTAGCGAATCGTTTGCTGTTTTAGAGTCTCAAAACTGAAAACAAAATAATGAAATCTGTATATACGCGAGTAATTTGAATCAATATTATTAACACAGACTGATTGTCAACAGGGAAATATTCGTTTTTTGTTTATTATTGATTTACAGACGATGAATGTATTGATAGAAAGACATAGTTCAGTAAAACGTACATAATCATAAGCATTTTATACGTTAATTGTTGTTCATGATTATGCAAATCTATTTAATTAGATTGATCAGATTTCTAAAATAACTAATGCCACCTACTACTGTTTTTAATAATCACTGACTAAATCAATGATAATTGGTCCACGATGAACATTGAAAATCATACGGATGTGTCTATATTTATTTCTACTTTGTAAATGTTTTGAAGAAAAAACTGAGATTTAAATTTGATGAAAGCATTAGTAAGAAAAAGAGCGAGGAGAGACAAAAACATAAATAGAATTATCGAGTTAATAAAAACGGTCTCATTTTCGATGTTGAGTAATAATTCAGATTGTCATTCGTATCATTATCTCGTGGTTCTGATGATGAGCGGTAATTCGTTAGATTTCGTAGGACACTTTTGTTTGTTTCCAACGATGATTGTGTTATGGCATTGAGATCATCGTTGAGACTTCGTTGATGAATCTTCGTTGATTTTGGTTGAGGAGAATGAATAAACGAATAATCACGTGATGAATTCAAATGAAAACGTGAATTATGATCAATCTCTTCGTCGTTGTCGTCGCTATCTTCTTTCAATGGTACACGAACATCTCGATTTGAATGTGCTCGAACAAGTCGTTCGTAATCAGGACTCGATGCATGTTCGTGTGAATCTCTATTCGATCGATATCGATTCGATGAATATCTATTCGGTATCGAAAGTAGTGTTGCATAAGTTTCGCTAAATAATGGTACAACTGTTGGTGGCAGAGATGAAGCTCGATAGGAAGCATATGTTTGTGTCTTATCTCGATCGATTTGACATGTTCGATTGATCAATTCAAGTTTATTATCCATATTTGTTTCGAATTGTCGATAACGACCAGTAGGTGTCTTGCAAATCGGCACATCGTTTTGACGTCGTTTAAAAGCCGAAGATTTCGATGAAACATCATAAGAAGTACGATTGAGCAATGGCGATGTTGAGCTCATTGCTCGAGCGATATTTGCAGCAGTATTTTCGTCATTGACACTGCTGATTGTTCGATCGAGAAGAATAGCACTTTCCATTTCGCTTTCATGTCGTTGCCGCATTAATTTCAAACATAAATCATGATTTCGTTGTCGATCTTGAATTTGTTCGAATTTTTGTGCACGTAAAAATTCGGCTTGTGAAATTTTCAATTCTTCTTCTCGATCCCATAAACTTAGTTCTTCCAATCGATTCATTAAATGTCGAATACGATGTTCACGCCAATTAGGAGTCAAACGTGTATGTGTCGTTTTCGGAACGTATTTTTTTTCTTCTTGATAATGAAATGGATATAAAGTTGTTAGCGTTTGCAGTTTATAACTTTCAACAAGTGCATCAAGATAATCTGTCGGTTGACACGGTGAAACATACGACGGATCATAACGTGATGGGATTTCATATTCTTCAACTACTGGAGCAAAACTTACAGAACGTGCTTTACGATGATTGGGACTTTTTTGTTGAGAATTATTGCTTCGATTGGATTCATCAGAAGATGATCGATCACTTTCTTCTTCTTCTTCTTCTTCGATTTCTCTGTCAATCGATGGTTCAGACAATTGTGCTACCAGATCTTCTGTTTCGTCTTGTTCCATTGGAAATTTCCGGTCCGATGACGACATATTGACCTCATCACTCGTTGTTACCGATACTTCATTAAATGTGAATGTCATCGAATTGTTTTCGACTATGAAAACTAAACAAATCTAAAACAATTTGTTCTCAATGTTTATATTGTTCTAACTACGTATATTTTAGGATAACAATCGCACTGTACGAGTTCTACTAAGTATCGTACCGTAAGGTTGTTTCCTTTCTCTACGTTATTCTAAGAGAAACACAATAAACAAGACAAGTAATCATCGTTCGGAGTGTTTTGAGATATTTCTTTTTCTTTTCGGTCGATATAAATATGACGTTGTAACGATGAAAGAAAGGATAAAAAGTTACAACTATCTTGATTTTTTTTATCTGTTGTTTTTCTCCTCGTTGGTGATAATCACAACGTTTGCCAAATTCTTTTCTCTAGAAAATGTACAGAAAAACTAGAGAAGATCCTATCGTCTCATTAGCACAAGAGGAAAGGAAGAAAAAGATTCGAAGACAGACAATTGCTCTTTAGAATCCCAGTATGAGATACCAACAGAAAATCTATCGTTTTTCTTCTTCTTCTTCTCTGGCAAAGGTTGACGTCAGAAATAAACAAATAACGATGATGTTATTTGATAATTTCACAAAAATGACGAGATATTTAACAGCAGGCGCCATTTGATTCTTCTCAAATCGTTTTTTTTTCTCTCTTAGTATGACTAAAAATTCATCTTTTCTTCTCACAAAATGTTTTCGTTTTCCGAAATCTTTTTCAATTCCACCGAATAGAAGTCAATTAACAAGTCAAACATGTCCATCGGACAGTTCGCCATTGACATCAATTGTTGAAGCGATTCAAACGATCGATCAACTAGTTCAAACAGCTGAACTCAACTGTCATCAACAAGGTGACTCGAATTGTATTCCAAAATCTATGAATATCGAACAAATCGAAGAGATGCTCGTTAAATGGACACATATCGCTCATTTTCTTGTTGAAACCTACGAACAAATACAAAATCCAACTCGAGATCATATTCCAAAATAATTCCGACATAGATTTTTATTGATATTCACACTGTTTATAAAAAAAAAGAAGAAGAAGAAGGAAGAACAGAGAAAACAGATTTGCTATGGACACAAAAGAGAGAGAGAGAGACAGACAGACAGAGAAAATCGAAGATTTATCGTAGGAAAACAACGTCAAATGGCAGCAGACAAAATCATCTTTCATAGGGTAAACTTAAAAATTTACCAGTTTGAAGATGAACAAGTTTTTGTATACGTTCAAAACAAGCACTATCACGAAACCATGCGTAACGAAATAATTGACTCATATCTGGTCGAGCATAGGAATTTTTTTCGAGAGTTTTCATGAGAATTTCTTTTAAATCTTTTTTCGCATGTGAAACTGAATTCAACGCTCGAATGCCTCGTAATCGAAAGACATTATCGCCAACATACGCATTCAGCAATGTCATACCAAATGACCAGACCTAAAATTGAGTTTTTTTTAGCAAACAAAAAACATCGAAAAATTTCAAAGTTTATTTTACATCAGCATTTGTCGAATGTCCAGTTTGAAATTGTACTTCGGGTGCCATGAATTGTTGTGTACCGGCAATCGTTGTATTTAAATATCTCGATGATGCATAAACATATTTTGCAACACCGAAATCACTTAATTTTGCGACTGTTTCTCTGTCAGTTGACATGAGAAGAACATTAGCTGGTTTGATATCTCGATGAACCTACGCACAATCGTAATCGATCAAGAAAAACGAACGATCTCTACTTACTATTTTTAATCGATGCAAATAAGCTAACGCACAACCAATTTGATAGAATACGAATTTACATTCATCTTCGTCCATAATATAAGTTTTATGAATTCGATCGTATAACGAACCACCAGCTGCGTATTCCATTTCAACGAATAGATCGGATTTTTCATGATAAACATCGAATCGACGAAGAATACACGGATGATCAACACTTCCGTGAATCGATCTTAAATATTCAAAGGAAAGATCGAGAAGAAGAAATTTCAGCATGTGTTTACACTTCTCGATAGAGATATTTCGAAAAACCGGGTCCGATTTGCTTTTCACATTGATCTTTATTGATAATTTTAATTGCTCGACGTGTTTGTGTAACATGAGATATCGCTCGATAGACATTAGCAAACGAACCTGAGCCAAGCAGATTGGCTTTTAAATATCGTTCATCGAGATTAATCACTCCAAATAAACCCGATAAATGTACATATCGATATGCACGATTTTCTTTCAAAGCTAGAGAACTAAACAGAAAACGAATTGTTTCATTTGACTTGTCCGTTTTCTTACATAATATGTTCACTATTTTGTAGCAGAACCTTTCGTTGATGAATTAATTCACCATCAATATAACAACCATTTCGACTAACGTCACGAAAAACGACCGATTGTCCATTATCAATCGATTCAATTATGAAATGTTTCGAGCTTAAATGAATAAAATATTCATGTTGACGAAGTTCTTTCGAATCTAAGATTAAATCACATTCGTTCGGATGACGTCCGACAATATACGTTGATTTAGTTAAAATTCCACGTGGATAAATATTATTAATTGGTTCAAGATAACCCCATGGTACACATGAAAACGAAGACATTTCAATGAAAATGAATGCGAAATAAGAAAATTTATCATCATCGTTCGACGGACAAACAAAGAATCGATAAACACAATCGATCGTCAGTCATTTTTTATCTATTCTCCCCTGGCTTACATAGATGTTTGTATATACGTGAGGAACAAACTTTATTTACACAATCTTTATGTGATAATATAATGTTTGGAAAAAAACAAAGAAACATATCCAAGAGACTAGAGAAAAAAAAACAAATGAATTCTAATTAGTTGGACATTGTTCGATGAAAACATTTAAAAGTTCTTCGCATTCTTCAACTAAACCATCGACTTCACTGTACTGATTGGTTTCCAATTGTGAACAGATATTCGAAAGTAAATTCGATAGTTTTTCAGTTGCATTACATTCTCGAAGAATCTAAAGTCAAATTTTTGCTTATAATTTTTTTTTTCTTTAAAACTTTCTCTTCGTTTACTTCTTTTGCTTGATCGTATTTGACCATTTGTTTGAGTACACGTAATGCAAATTCTTGAACAGTCACGTGTGTGTCGTGACAAGCAACGTCGAGTAATTTCTCGGGAACTTTTAGTTCAACTAAACGATTCGATAGACGATATCGAGCGAGAAACCCGAGAGTATCTATTCAACAGCAATAAAATGAATAAGTAAACAAACGAAAAGGCTTGACTTTCGATGATACGTACTGACAGCATGTGAACGAATTTTTGAAATCGTATCATTCAATGCTTGCACAAGAAATGGCGTTAATTCATCGACATATTCGTAGAGAATTTCGTTTGTTGAAATGAAATTTCCAAGGACAAAAAAAGCCATCTATTTTACCGAATAGAAAAGCAAAAGTGCAGAGTTTTTTTTTTCAATTTGTTTTGATTGATTTTACTTTTCGAACATGTGAATCTTCTTCGAAACAACATTGTCGTAATTGATCGAGCACATCCGGATGTGATTTGAGTATTGTACAAAATGTTCGCGATGATTTCGTCATATGACCCATGAGAAAACAACATTTGGCTTTGGTTAGATTACTTCCCGAGAGAGCACGAATTAAAACATCGAAATTATCTACTCAGAATAGTTTTTTTTTCGATTGACGAAGAAACAAAAACAAAAAGTTCGGTTTACTTTTTGGACCACAAAGAATATCACTCAAACAAGACGCGACACTTTCGTTTGTTTTAATTAAATTTGTGAATGTGAAAAATGTATCACAAAGAATAAATTCACTTTCATTGGGTCCATAGAGAACATTCGAATAGAATTGACATAACTAAAACCAATCATTCAACTCATACAAACAAAAAACAATCGATGATGAAATTTTACTTGAACATCATTCATCAACATTTGACAGATCGTCTTTCGAGCAGCTAAAGAATTTTTGCAAAACTTATTATTAAAAAAAAAACATGTTTGTTCGTACTTTCTTGATAATAACTTAATTGTGCAATTAAACCAATTGGTACTTCGATTCGTTCGATAGGCAGATGTGTCATAGCTACCCAAAGGAGTTTGGGAATGATTTCAAATCGTTGACATAATCTAAATATTCGAATATTACATCGGAATTTATCGTCTATCGAATTTTATACTCAAGTGTTCGTTCGAGAAAGGTTTCACTTGTTTCAATCGAAAATGGAAACATGAATATATGACATGTCAATGTCACAACATCAGTTGTTAATTGTGCAGATCTAATATCAAAAAAGATCGTTTTCTTTGAAAACTATGTTTGTTTGTTTTTACTTTGAATCAAGTTGTTCGACTAATTCTTTGCTTAACATCATGCTCAATGATTCGAAAACAATACTTTCTGGTTGAATAAATAGGCTTAAACATTTATGCATACGCTGAAATGAAGTTCAACTAAGAAAAAACTGAATTTGCTTATGTGTTTTTTTTACTTGAAGAAATAATTCTAAAGTTAATTGTAAAATTTGATGAATCCCATCTCGAGATATTAAAATCCAATCTGGCGTTGTCACCATTGTTCTCGGCGTCTCTTCATTCGTTTGTAACGATTGAAAAGCGGCACGTACTTGCTGCCAAAGAATATGAAATAAACCGCAATCGATTAACGTGCCGATCGATTTCTGTGGATCCGTATGAACAATATGAAAAATCAACATGATCAGCCCATCGAGAAGTCCATGGTGAAATGGAAATCGAACGATGAAATCACATTCCGATTGAACAAATACTGCCGAGAGACTGTCGATGTATTCATCGGCATTTAAGAGGAATTTCATTCCGGAATAGATCGCATAGACAAGATGAAGAGCACAAGCAGCACGTTGTGGTAAAGTTTGACTTGTTATTGCTAATTGAGCGATGTGATTTGTAATTGGTTGAATTCTGAAAACAACAAAACAATCGAAGATCGAAATAAAATTCCTCGATTTTACCGGTCTAATCTTCGATCATCTTTAACCGTCAATTGACTTCGTAGATCGATTCTCGTTTGATTTTCACTGAAAACAATCACAATCATAACTATTCGCTTTTTTCAATGAAAATTTACTATTGTAGAATAATCTGTTTGATCATTACAGTACTGAGATGAATCGACAGTTCAATGGCTTCATCGGCATCGGACTCTTCGATTGCAACCTAAAGCAAAAAAAACAAACGATTTTTTAAAGGCAAAAGATTCGATTTCAATGATTTACTTCGCCACGTAGTAAACTAAGTAACTCATTCGAAAGAAATGATCCGTCGAAAATGAATGAAGTAAAACGTGGTGTTGATAAACACATGCCATACATAGCCTAATTATACAAGAAATATGAATTTTTTTCAAGAGAATATGAATCTACTTTGAGAATATTGGAACCACATTTTGCAGTACGAAATTGGCCAAGCCAAACATCACGAAATGATGCGAAATTTGGTTCAAATAGCTTCAAAGCGAGAGAATTCGCAACCTGAAAAAAAACAAATGATTCGAATATTTCGATAATCGATGGAAATTTTACTCGAATCTTCGCTTCGAGTAGCTCGTCAGGCAAACATTGAGACGGATAGGTCAATGCTGCCATAACTGCAACTGTGTACATCAATGTTTCATCATAGAGTTCAGCATTCGAACCTGAAATACGACGAAACAATTTCGAATTATTTACACTTTCTTGTTTTACTATCAGTTTTAGGAGTTTTTGTGATTAACTGAGCGATAGACGGCCAAATTTGACATTGATCTAATCGTACTGGATCATACCAAGCTTGGCAAAGCAATGGTGATGCATCTTCGTACGATTCACAAAGAATAATAAGAATCATTAGTGTCTCACAACAGATTGCATAATCTAAATTCGATGCAACATTGAGAATCGTTGCTGTTTGAGAGAGAATTTCATGTGACATTGCCAAATATAATTGACATTGTTCTTCGTCCAATTGCTGAAGTGTATATGCAGTTATCAGCTCAAACCAAAGACGAACAAGACTCAAATTATCGAAGAGTACATGAGCAAACCATGGCTAAAATCAAGGAGAGAATTGATTGATCAATACAAACGGAATTATTCTGTACTTCTTTTCGAATAGTTGCATGCTCGAGAATGGATCGAAGATGTTTCAATTGTGTGCTGGGGATTTGCATTGTTTGACAAAATGAAATGATTAAATGAGGATCGAGATCCGATTGAAGAATAAATCGAAAGATTTTCATGAGATTTCGATAGAATGACGCACCGTTGAGTGTACATTCTAATAATTTCGGAAGAATTCGTGTTGAAACATTTTCTAAGAGTTCAATAAAAGATTTTTGATGAAGTAAACCGAAGAGATCTTCGGGTGACATGATTTCGATTTGTTCGGCATATTGTTCGACATCTTGTTCTTCGGCTGTTCGAGCGGTTAGCGGTGTTTCGCGAGCAGACGAGAATTTTTCTTCTTGAACCGATAGGGAATCGACAGGAATCGCTGATTTGCTGACAACAGGTTCGACAGTAACGGGAATCGGTATGGAAACAGGAGGAGGAGCAGACGAAGGAGGAGGAGGTGGCGGCTGTTGTACTTCAACAGGCGGAGGAGCAGCAACTTTGGTTTTCTTTGGAGTTTTATCTTTGTTTCCAGGAGATTTCTGTGCATCCTTTTTTTTCAAAGCATTCGGTATTTATTGTATTAATTTAAGACAAAAAAAAGCACATTTACTTTTCGATGTTCATCAGGCATAAATTTCGAAAGTAGTTTCGACGGGCCTCTCGAAACGCCTTTAGCTTTGATTTGTTGTTGTTTCAAAATTCGTTGTTCTTCCGTTGGAGCTTGTGTCAATGGGCCAACAATCGATTCAGTTAAAGTCGGTACTAAACATTAAATTCATCGAGAAAAAGAAACTAAAAATGACTTTCTATTCATACATTTAACTCCCGTTCGAACGAATGGGTGTTGCAACAAGTCAGGCCATGTCAAACGAAGATTCGAATCTTTTGTTAGAAGACCTTCTAAGAAACTGCGCATATCAGGAGTGATCGGCTTTGGCCATTTCACAGATTCTGAATTTATATAAATCAAGATCAAGTTCACAATCGAATATTAAACACGTAATAATTACCTTTGCCAATCATTTTGATCAAATGAAAAACATTGTTAGTAAAAAAGGGTGGTTTCCCGTGATAGACTTCGTAGAGAATGCAACCAAGAGCCCTGAAAATTGAAATGTAAAACAAAATTAAGAATCCATATTTTGACAAACCAGAGATCAGCCGAATGATCGTAAGGTTTTTCATCGACTAATTCTGGACACATGTACAACGGTGTTCCCTAGAAGATTTTATTAAATTTCGATCAAAAAAAAAAGAATTTCAATTGAAAACAAACTTTAATCGATGTCAAAACCATGGTATCCATTGTCATATTTCGAGCAAATCTACATTGATTTACAAGATCGTAGCGTTTTTTTCTCTGATGGAATTCAAATTCACTTACCCAAAATCACATAATTTCACTTTTCCACCCGGGAAAATTAAAATATTCTGCGGTTTCATATCTATTCAATAGAATCAATCACAAAATCAAAGTTCATTCCGATATTTTGCCACAAACCTCGATGAAGAACTCGATGTGAATGTAAATAATGAAGTGCTGAAACTAATTGGCAAGCAATTTTCTGTACAGTCTCTTCGGGTAAACTAACATCGTCTTCTAACAGTTGATAGAGATCAGCAAGACCACGTTCAGTAACCACGACAATCTGTCGAAAAATAGTTCAAAATCAAATCGAAATAGAAAAATAGTTCAAAATGATTACTTCATTGTTCGTTTCGAAATGATTGATCATTTCGACGATATTTTCATGTTTCATTCTTCGTAGAATTTCGATTTCTCGTCGGAGGAAATACAAATCTTTTTCCGATTTACCTAATTTCGAGATAAATTTCAACGCAACATCCTAAATAATAACGTTCAAATTTGTTTTATAAATAATCAATTAGTAAACGAACTCGTCCAGTGTATTTCTCTCGACCACGATAAACTTTAGCAAAGGATCCTTCGCCAATCGGCGATATAATCATGTACTTCTCCATCTTATGGCAATACGTTTGACTAAAATGTTAAAAGGTGAAGTTCATCAGCCATGAACTCGTTCGATTGAGGTCGTTGCTAAGTTTTTATGTTAGAAAATGATTCATCCATAAAAATATATTTTCATTGAAAAAAAAAACTTTTTTTTTTCGTTTACAAATAAAATTTCTTTCGCTCGAAAAAAAACGACTGAGTTGAGCACGCCATCTATCTGTTTGTATTGGTTGCTGAGCTTTTTCTTCAAGAAATAATGATCATCATCATCATCCTCATGAGTAGCAACTAGCTATCAAAACGTTCGTTCGCGTTCGTTCGTTCTTTCTATTTCTCTTCAGCGTGTTTTTTTTCTTATATGTCAATAAATGTTTTTTTTTGTTCGATTCAAATGCGAAGGTCATTCTGCATCAATCCGAGTTGACAGAGATTTTTTTTCTTTCATCTCACATTAACAAAAATAAAAACGAGACAGCAGGTAAAAAACACGCCGCATAGAAACCGTTACTATCTATCCATCTAAAAGTGACGCAAATCATCACTCTTCCTTGGTTTTTTTTCTAGCCATTACCCTACGCCTGAATGATGTCATCGCAAATTATCCTTCGACGTGCGACGGGCCTCTCCAACCTGTATAAATAATATTGTACATAGAAAAAAAAAAGTTTTCCTATAATTTAATTGCTGTGTTAAAAGCCAAGTTATTTTGTTTTTGTGTTTTTTCATTCCAATGCCGTCCGTTTTATATTCAACAACTTGCTTGATTAAATCTGATCTCTATCGTTTACGTATTTATATCGATGATATTCAAACAGAAAGCTCAGCCGATTTCACGTCAGTTGACATTCCAACTCAGCATATTCGACCAGCATTCACTCGATTAAATTTCCAATTGTTAAATGACAAAAAAATCGGCTCGAATATTCCTCAAACAATAACATTAAATCATTTGTTAAATGTCAAACAAATTGTTTCAACATCGAAGAAATCATCGAGAAGTTTGAATACAAGTCTTCAGACAACGCCTTCACTCGAAGTTAACACAGATTTTCCACAAATAACCTCAATCGAACAATCACGTGAAATCAGTCAAATAACATTAACAACTGAAAGTTCTCAAAGCAGTTTTAAACGTCGACAATTCAGTTTCAAACGTTTCTTTTCATCATCATCATCAAATCAACCGTTGAATGATGATTTCCTAGCTAAAACTGCGATCAAAATCCGTTATGTCGATGTTTCAAATTCAATTCAATGGGCCATCAAAACACTCGAATTAGAATTAGACAGTGAAGAACTTGCGAATGAATTATACACTAATTTAAATCTTTGTCTCTCGACTTTGAGCCAACGTCCACATCGGCTTCTTGCTTTCGTCAATCCCTTATCTGGCAAAGGTATTTTCTAGATAAACACACGTCGATTTAATTAGTATCTCAATGTTTTTTCTTCTATTGAGGTCGAGCACGTTTGGTCTATGACAAAACAGTTTTGCCAATATTTGAAGAAGCAAATATATTTGTCGAAACAATCTACACCGAACGAGCAAATCATGCCCAAGAATATATTTTAAATGAAATGTTAAATGATTACGATGGACTCATATGTGTAGGTGGCGATGGCATGTTTGCTGAATTATGTCATGGACTTCTACTGCGAACAGCTCGAGACGAACAAATCAGCATCGATAATCCGCATGTAAATCTAATTCGACCGAAAATGCGTATTGGAATTATACCAGCTGGTTCAACGGACGCAGTTGTTTTCGGTACAACGGGTCTGAATGATCCTGTAACTAGTGCTTTGCAAATTATTGTCGGCGAATCACTTCTCATCGATATAACGACTGTAAGAAAATCGATAATTATTTGGTTTCTTTGATATTTTATTGTTGATTTAGGTTCATAATGAAAACGGTTTCGTTCGATTTATGGCTACGATGCTTGCCTATGGATTTTTCGGTGATATTATTCATCAATCAGATAATTGGCGTTTTCTAGGACCATTACGATATGATTTGGCAGGTTTCTGTCAATTTATTCGTAATACATCATATCATAGTGAATTAACAATAACATTGTCTTCACCAGAAACTGTGCAAAATGCTCATTCACAGACAACAAATTCTGTTGGTGGTACATCAACAGTTGCACCTGATTGTCAACAATTAATAACTCAATCGACGGATACAATTGAAAAATTAGTTCTGCCAAAATCGAAATTTTGCAGTCGAAATTGCGGCCAATGTTCCGACGAACAAACCATCAATGCAAACAAAAATCAATTACCATTACAAATTAAACGTGAAGGACGATATACAACCGTCAATTGTTTAAATATGCCATGTCGATGTGCCAAAAGTAAATACGGCATGTCACCATTTGTTCATCTCGGTAAGTGTCTTACGAACTTTTGAGTTTCCAATGAAGTTTCGTCTTTTGTTATTTAGGTGATGGAACATTTGATTTAATTCTGGTCAAACGTTCGTGGCGAACGGGTTTTCTTCGATTTCTTTGGCAAGTTGCTAATGACAGTCGATCGATTGAAGATCTGCCCAATGTTGAACGTTATCGTGTGAGTGAAGTTCTCATACGACCGATAAATACCGGTCGTAAACAAGCGGGTAATTGGTCATGTGATGGTGAATTAGTAACTGGCAATGAAATTCAAGTTCGTGTGCATCGACAAGCATTGAATCTATTCGCATCGGGAATTCAATTCGAAGAAAAATGTCCAAATAAAGATTTACAAGTGAAATCCGAGAATTGGTTTCCTTGTTTTAAGAACAAAAACAAGCCAAGAATGTAATTCTTTCAAAAGCCTCTCATAGATTTCTATTGTTTACCCTCCCTATTGTTGTTATTGTCTTCTATATTTCCTTTCATGTGCACTCTTCACTCTCAATTTCTTTGCTTAAATATTAATTATATGCGTATAAATAAACAAAATTCATTTTATTAAATAATTTTCGAAAAAAATTCAATCACATTTTTCTCTTGAAAATCTTCGGCTAGTTGCAAACAAGTTTTAGTCTTCATCAGCAAAGTTCGATCAGCACCTGATTGAATTAAATATTGAATTAGTTCGAAATTATTATAGATAATTGCAAGATGAAGAGGCGTCGCATTTTGTTGATTATATTGATTGATATTAACATTGGGATAGGTTTCGATGATTAATTGAAGATAATCACGACGTTGAAGAGTAACACATAAATGCAAAAGACTATTTCCGGATTGAGCAATTGAATTTATATCGAGATTGGGAAGCTTCTAAATAACAGAATCGAAGTCAGGGGAAACAAAAAAGAAGAAACAAAACTGAACTGATTTTATGAGATATTCAATCATTGGCGTATTTTCTAAAGGTAACGCATGGAATAGAATATTACGATTTTGTTCATCAAGAGGTTCGCCAGTTAATTGATTTGTTTTAATAAAATATTCAATAACTTCAATATAACCTTTCCTAAAAACACAAAACAAAAAAGATTATTTAATGTTAAATTATTCATCGAACCTCAATGCAATTAGTATTCGATTTCGTATTTGATCGATTGGCTTTGTAACTGGATATGGATCCGGTATGTCCGATAGGTAGACATCTACAAAAATACTTCAAGATTTTCAAAAAATAAAAATCTTATTTTCTGCTTCGAACTTGTCGATGGACTTTCAGCTTGCAAAGATTTTTGTATGTTGTCAAAATATTTCACTGCAGCTGTACAAATCGTAACTAATCCGAATGCTCGAATGGCTAACATCCATTGTAAATGCAAATGATTCGTGATATTATTCGTTAGATTTTCCGGTAAATTAGCTAACAAATTTCGATATTGATTATCACGTTGAAATCGATTGAAAACATCAATCGATAGTAAAAATTCGAAATCATTTTCTTTCGAATTCGTTTTCAATTGTGCGTGAAGATCGTGAAGAACTTGTTGAGCAAATTCAATGATCTCATTCGAATCGAGACTGTTCGGTGTCAAAGCAAAAACTAAATGTTCAGTGAATAAATCAATTTCCATACGGAATAGATCTCGTTTGTGTTCGTAATCGAATTGTTTCAACCAGAAAAAGAATAAATTTACGAGCGTATTTGTTGAAAGTAAACGAAGATTTTCTAAATGTGTTCCGGTTAATTCAAGCCAATTGGTTAAAATCGATGGATCGAAATAGAAAAGAACGGATTCATTGTTAGTTGATTGTTGTTCGTATTCAGCTGGATTTTCATCCGAACGAAAACCGAATCGTGAAAGACAGATTAATTCACGAAGATCACGAACACTTCGAGACATTTGCTATTTGTTTGCTTTATTAATATTCAATATCAACTCGAAGAGTATGACCAGATAAATAAGTTGTAAATGAGAATAAAACGGGAAAACTAGAGATCGAAAAGATTAGATCTTTTTTTTTCCTCTTCTTCAAATGTCTTACAAAAGAAGTGTTTTCCAAGCTAAAGAAAATAACAAACGAAAACAACGTGATAAAACTTTTTTCTGCAAAAAAACCATGACACTACATTTGATCTGAAATAAGACGAGAAGTAGGAAAAAAAACATTAACATGTTGGTTACTATGACTCATGCACACTAACAAAGAGTTTTTTTCTCTTATTCTTCCGACTGACTTCTATCGTTATCATTCTTTTCTGTTCCGGGAAAAAAGTTTTTCTTTTTTTTTCTGAAACTAGAAAAACACACACACACACACGCACACACTGTTAGACAAATTCACAGATTGTCAGCAGATCAAATATTACATACGATGGGAAACATCTATCCCGGTGCTCTTGACCGGCCTGAATTAAGCGAGAAAGATCTATCGTACATAACTTTACATACGAATTTTACGAGAAAACAAATCGATCAATTTCAAATGAGATTTCTCACGCATTATCCGCGTGGTTATGTGACATTCGAAGAATTCTGTGATTTATATTCAAGTGAATTAAGTCATCTGTCCAATACTCAACCGTTACTTGAACGTTTATTTAATCACATCGATTCGGATAAAAATGGTCGATTAAATTTCAAAGAAATTCTCTTTTTCAAAGCAATAACATTGCCCGAAACCGATCTCAATGAAAAACTTCGATGGATGTTTCTACTTTATGATATCAATCATGATCGACAAATCGATCGAGAAGAATTTCTCGATCTATGCCATTTAGTCTATCACATACATGGCCGAATATTAAAAAATGATCGATTAGATGAATTAAAACTTTTATTTGATAAATATGATATCAATCATGATGGTGAACTTAACTTCAATGAATTTCTTCTTCTATGTAAAGATTCAATTGATTTACTCGAACTCATGAGTCCTATGTTTAATAATACACAATGGCGAGCGGATTCCCAATCGAATGAAGAAGATCTTCCAACATTTACGACGATCAATGACGAATTAACAACTAAACAAATCGAATATCTTATTAAACGAACGAAATTCTCTTCCGAACAAATTCAACGTTACTATCAAACATTTCGACAACGTTGTCATTCAGGTCGTTTAACTAAAACTGAATTCATCGAATTCTATCAACAATTACTTCCATCGAAAAGTTCGCAAATCTATTCGGAATTTATTTTTCGCGCATTCGATCGCATATCGAAGGATGGTTTCATTCAATTCGATGAATTTCTCTTAGCTATCTACATACATAGTAATTCAAGTAGTCCAAAAGAAAAACTCGAATGGTTGTACGATGCATTCGATCATGATTGTGACGGAACAATTGATTACAGTGAAATCAGTCAGATTGTTCAAGCACTTTTTATTCTCTATGGAATCGATCAAGAGAAATTCAGTGTCTCCTATGTTACCTATGAAATCATGGCGATTTTAGATTTAAATGAAGATGATAAAATATCGAAACAAGAATTTATGAATATGCTGAAAGATAAAGAACTTACGAACTTTTTAACGCCATCATTTATCAAACCAAAATGAGAGAATTCGTTTTTGTTGTGTTTTATCTTAGTTTCAATGGTGAATAACAAATCAGATTTCTCAGCAAAGATGACGCCAGTGAATATGTTTAGTGTCGATCGGATTTTTTTCTTCTTCGTTTTTTTTTTGTCAAATAAAATTCTGCTATTCAATGTATCTAAATATATCGAACTAAAGAGCTATTCAATTAATAGAAGAGGATGTGAATTACTTGTTCTTCTCGTTCTCTTGTGTGTTTGCTAATGCAAATGACAAACAGTTCGAGAGATGAATGCTTTGCGACATGTTGCATCGCGTTGTTTTTCTAATGGCAAATATCAACGTCGAAGTAAGAGAAGAGTTTTCATGAGAAGTAAATTAATGATTTGGCTTTTGTTCGCAGGAAATAGTGTTCTGTCTCGAGAGCCATCAGGACCAAAGATGAAAACACAAATTCCTGTAAAAATTAAAGAAAAAAAAGCACTTGTTTTTGTAAAACATATTTGTTTAGGGACCTAAATCCAGAGAATTTATTCGTAATTTAGAAAAAACACAAGTACAGAAATATAGATTTTTTCTTCTTCGAAAATTTGACAAATAATTTAGAATGCATTGAGCACAATATTTGTACTTGATGTCGATAAATCCATTGGAAATTATGCAATTGATATCGATGGAAATATTCTTTTGGATGTTTATGAACAGATTGCTTCACTTCCTCTCGGTTACAATCATCCAGCGATTCAAAAAGTTTTTCAAAATCCTGAAAATCTCGTAAGTCGACGAAAAACAGAATCACAAAAAATACTTTCGCTTTCCTAGAGTCAATTAGTCAATCGACCAGCACTCGGCGTTCATCCAACACCTCAATTTATCAAACAAATTCAACAAACACTTCTACCAGTAAATCGAAAGCAAAAACTGTCTCGTGTTATAAAAATCATTTTCATTTGCTATAGATCGCTCCGAAAGGTCTCGAATATGTTCAACCAATGATGTGCGGTTCCTGTTCGAACGAAAATGCGTTCAAAGCTATTTGTATTTGGTATGCAAATCGAGCTCGTGCTGATAGAACGTTCAGTCACGAAGAATTGCAAACATCGATTTTGAATAAACCGCCAGGATGTCCGACTGTTTCATTGATGTCATTTCAAGGAGCTTTTCATGGTCGAACATTTGGTATGACAAAGAAAATGGAAATAAGGAGGAGAAAAACAAATCTATGAAAACAATTCTAGGAGCTTTAGCATGTACACATTCGAAACCGATTCATAAATTGGATTTTCCGAGTTTTGATTGGCCTATTGCACCGTTTCCGAGATATAAATATCCGTTAGAAGAACATCAACGAGAGAATCGAAAAGAAGATGATCGATGTTTAGCTCGAGTAATTCGATAGGTCAGATGATACGTATGTGCTAAAAGCTTTTTGTCGGATTGTTTAGATCGAAGAATTATTTTATGAGTATAATTTCAAACAGAAATCAGTTGTCGGCGTTGTTATCGAGCCGATTCAAAGCGAAGGCGGAGATTTTCATGGTAGTCCGCGGTTTTTTCAACAACTTCAAAAATTAACAAAAAAAGTATTCTGTTTTTCTCTCCTTTCGAGCCACGAGAACGCCTAATTCTTTCTCTTGTAGAATCATGCAGCTTTACTTATCGATGAAGTTCAAACAGGTCTTGGTGTTACCGGGAAATTCTGGGCACACGAACATTTCGATTTACCCGAACCTCCTGATCTAGTCACGTTTTCGAAAAAATTTCAAACAGGTGGTTTTTTTGCTCGACCAGAATTTCAGCCAAAACAGGTCTTTCTTCATTCATCGATCTTCTCATTCGAACGAAAGTCACATTTTCATTTCAGCCATATCGTATATTCAATACTTGGATGGGTGAGCCTGCTAAAATGTTAGTTCTCGATGCAATTCTGCAAACAGTTCGAACGGAAAATTTAATTGAACAAACACAAACAACAGGCGAAGTTCTTCTCAATGGTTTGAAAGACTTCAACACGACATATCCTCATTTAATTCGAAATGCTCGAGGCCGAGGAACATTCTGTGCATTCGACATGCCTACTGCTTCTCTTCGTGATAAATTTCTCTTCGTGATAAATTTCTCTTCGAATTAAGAAATCTCGGTACTGACTGAAATTCATTTCATTATTTGTTTCTGAAAATATTTTATTGATCTTTGAGGTATTCAAATGGGTTCATGTGGCGATTTGGCTGTACGTTTTCGTCCTGCGTTAATCTTTGCCGAGCGACACGCTCATATAGTTCTTGATCGAATGAATGAACTTCTGAAAAGATTATCTTAATTAATTGTTGTCGAGAGATCTTGAAATGGATTTTGTTCAATTGGTATTGTAATTTCCGATGATTTATCATCTTGAAATGATTTCAAACAACTCACAAATGGACCTGTGGCTGTTAAACAACCGTGAATAACGAAAAATAATAGAGTACTGAAGAAAATCAAACAGAGAACAGCTAAAATAATTGTCCACTGAAACATCGAAATTATTTTTAATACCAAAAAATGTCAATTCAATTCTTTGTCTTACACGTCGCCACATTTTCTGATCATCTAACCAATTATCCATGTAATCTTCGGGTACTTCAATAAATCTCATTCCCTTTTCATCTATATACAAATTATAGTTCGATGTGTCTAAAGATTCGCCTCCGATCGAACGCTGTTGTTGTTTCACATGAGCGTCAATTAACGAACAGAAAGATAATTTTAACAGAAGAATTACGATTAGTTTGGATGAACTCAACATAGTAAATCTTTGATATAGAAGATTTTTGTTTTAGAATAACAAGTTTAACATTAGTAAAAAGCGGGTCATTGCTATTAGTAATATTCGATTTACAGAGACATCTATGACAAACAAAAACAAAACAATTCTTTGCGAATTCAATTTTTATTTTGATAATTCTTTTTTTTGTTGAAATACGTAGTTTTCATTTTGATTTATTTTTTCAAGTCAAATTAATTTTGATTACTATTGGATTGTGAGAAATATTTTTAATAGCAGCAGCTACATTACATTTGCTTGCTTCATAGACCATTGAGTTAGTAACCAAGTATTGAGAATGGCTCTTGTACAACCAAATTCAAAAATACCTTGGATTGAAAAGTTAAAATCTGCTAAAAAAGCAGGTCTACTTCAAAATGGTATCGATCTGAAAAGAAATCAATTGAACAATTTCAAATCTGCCTTTTTTTTCTGTATGATTAGACCGAAAAAAAGTTCATTATACATTCGACGATCATTCAGAAATGGTTGAAGAATACGATGCAAAAACAAATTTACTCTTGAGTAGAAAATTACTTTTCGAAGAAAAACAATTTCAATCTCTTCTCATTAGTTCGAAAATGGAAACAAAAGCCAGCTAATGGTCTTAAAACAGCATCAACATCGGATTCATGGGTATTCGAAATCGGTCAAAATTACGAAACAAAACCTATTGCTGAGAATTCACTTGGAATGATGGAAAGCACTTCAACTGTATGTAAATTAACACAATTATTCGATGATGAAAGGATCTGTTTTGTAGCCGATATTTACACGAAATGATAAAGCCGATGCGTTTGAACTACGTATTCGAAATCTACCGTATCCAGTTGATGTCTATCAATTAACGATTGATCAAGATAAACGAGAATTTGTTCTGCGAACAACAAATAAAAAGTAAATAGAAAATTTCGTTTTTCTTTTTCTATAAATGAAAATTTAGATATTTCAAACGATTTTCCATTGCTGATCTCGATCGTTTAGATCTTCCATTAGAAGAAAGTCAATTATCGTATTGTCATGCAAACAATACACTAATCATCACTGTAAAACTCTCCATTCTAACCATAAAATTCTCAATGTATTTTTTTGATTTAATTTTAGTATAAAAAACCAAAAGCTATTCTCGATTTCGAGAAGCAAGTTCATGCTGAATTAAAAAATTTAAACATGCAGAAAGAAGGCGATAGTAATTGTGGTGTCAGTTAAAAAACGAATACGCTGCTTTGTGTGATATTTCAACTCAACTCTCTCTCTCTCATAACTGTTCTGCGTTTTTTTTTCTCCTCGATCAAAAAATTCGATGTGTTTTAGATGTAAAAATGTTCTTTCAACGAATCATTTTCAATAAGCTGTCACCTGTCAAATCCCTCAATTACTTTCGATTACTCACAGCAAACGCCGTCACACCGCAAGTTCAAGTTGAATTCAAAGATGGTCTTGCTAATATAGCCGTTCCATTGCCTAGTCGTGGAGAAACCTGTGTTTTTCAAGTAAATAAAAAGCAATCGAACTGTTTTTCTTCTTCTTACTCGATCTTATAGATAAAACCATTTAATACGACAGTTGGAGATTTTCTTCAACTTCTACAAACTGAAGATAAAGGCATCGATCGAGCGTCGATTTATCTTTCTGATGGTTCTCGTTTATCACGTAATTCACCAATTGAACTAATCTTCGAAGAACCGTTTACGTTGCGTCTCAATGAACTTTCCTATGAAGTTCAACCAACGAATTTATTTACATCGAATAAACCAGCACGAGACATACTTTCGGATGTATCAAATTCGGTGACAAAACTCTATCATGACCTACGACTAAATCAGTATCTCACCTATCGAGAACGAGAATTAGAAAATCAATTGACATTTCTACGAGACACCGTACGACCACTCAATGAAATCCATCATCAATTAGCTAACAAAGCTATTCGACGTTTGAAATGGTTAATCTCGTTTTGTTTTTGTTTTTCCTGTGAGAATAATTCCAGTTTTATTTTAGGATTCAATGGTCAATTCTCGCTGGTATGTCGTTTCAAACTGGTATTTTATTTCGATTAGTCTGGATCGATTACAGGTAAGGAAATTCGTTGGAATTTTCATTTGATTTTCATTGTAAAAAAAATGTTTAGTTGGGATATTATGGAACCGTTTACGTATTTTATTTCGTATTCAACTGTTTTCATGGCATATTGTTATTATGTTCTTCGTCGACACGATATGAAATACATGAATCTATCCGATTACTTCTATCTCAAGATTTTACATCGTTTATTACGAAAGAAAAACTTCGATTTAGTTCGTTATAATGCGTTGAAAAATGAAATTATGATTGTCGAACACGATCTTCAACGACTTAAAGATCCACTCGATCGTATCATTGGCTCGCCTTAAATTTTGCAGACATAAAATTGCTTTTATTTTACTTTATATTTGTATAAATATATAATCAACTATTAGTTTAGAGATGATGACATTTTTCGGCTTGAAATTTGTGCATTTTTTTTAGTCTCGTGATAGTGTTTCGCAAGTATTGACTATTTTATAGATTAATTGAAATAAAAAAAAGAAAATGGGTCGAAAGAAAAAGAAACAAACGAAACCATGGTGTTGGTATTGTAATCGAGAATTTGATGATGAGAAAATTTTATTACAACATCAAAAGGCCAAACATTTCAAATGTCATCTATGTCATAAAAAGTTATATACCGGACCCGGTTTACAAATTCATTCGATTCAAGTAAAAAAAAACAATGATCCATTGGATTCGTTCGAATTTCAATTTAGGTACATAAAGAAAATATCGATAAAGTTCCTAATGCAATCAAAGGTCGTGATAATATCGAAATTGAAATCTACGGTATGGAAGGCATACCAGAAGAAGATCTACGTGCACATGAAAAACGACTTGCTGGAAAAGATAAAGACGATTTCGATGCAGTTGATACAAAGACAGCAACGGCAACAGTACCACCATCAGCAGTAGTACAACCACCGATTGGTATGCCACCAATGCCACCAATGGGCATGATGCCGACTGCATCGATGATGCCAATGCCATTTCCTGGTATGCCATTCGGAATATCTCCGATGGGACTTCCCATGATGTCGATGCCAATGCCGATGATGACGCAAATGCGACCGCCTATGCCAGTCATGCCTCCTATGCCCGATAAACCTTTATTTCCAAGTGGTGCTAATGATGTGAGATTTTTTTTTCTTTTAAGATAATTGAAATTAAAATATGAAAACTAATTTAGATAAAAAGTGAAAATAATTTAACAACCATGGCATCAGCAGCTGCTGCTATATCACATTTATCAACAACAGCAGCTGGAACTCTACCTGGTAATCATGCTAAAATTGAACCAGTTGCTGGTGCAGCCAAAATTATTCATCCCGATGATGACATATCTTTAGTATGTTTGAATTCTATTCATCGACATTGAATGTTTGTCTTTTTAGGAAGAATTTCGAGCGACATTGCCGAAATATAAACAAACGATGATGATGCCACCAATGCCGCCAATACCTCCTGGACTTTCAATGGCTAATTTCGTTCGACGTACGTTCTCTCCTCTCGTTTTTCTTTCGAATCAATCGAAACAAACATCGATATTTCTATTTAGCTCCCATTGCTGGTATGCCATTTTTACCTCCTCCAGCTGGTTATCCAAATATGGGCTTCAATCCACCACGCTTTTGACAATAACAGGAGACAAGCAAATATGTACGTGGATAGTTTGCTTATTTTCTTTTTGTTTCTATATAAATATACGAATATGCGTAGAAAAATAAACGATGAAAGATGTGTTCCTCAAACAAAAATGTTCTTTTTTTCTGTTTTGATTTTTGTGACAATCGACTCTCTTTTTCCTGCCGCGAAATGTTCTTGTTCGATTTATGTTTATGTGCGTGTGTTGATAAAGAAAAGAATTGCTTCACATTGAACATTTATTTATTGGTTTTCTCTGAATTATTCTAGGCTGTTTACATGTGAATGATGATGGTTTCGTGCGACGACAGACACAGACAACATGTCAGGTCGGTCTATCACACGACGTCGGAAGTCACAGTAACAGCAGCAGTTTTTACTTAGCGAATTTTCTTTTTTTTGCTGCAAGTGCTGTTGGGCGATTTGCCCCTAAGAAAGGATAGTGTCCCTTTCTTGGCGACATATACCGGCATCTATTATAGTTTTTTTTTCTCTTTTTTTAGCTCGCAAAACATTTGCCGTAAGTAATCCTTTTAAAAACGGAAATTTCATCATTTTATTGGGTATTTTTCTAGTATAAAAATGTGGGGATATGATGAAAACTGTGTTTTTTTACACAGATAGCGATAGATGCAACATAATGTTATTTTAGATTGCATGAAAAGAGCTCCAGACAAGAAACGAAAAATATGCCCACTATCATGTGATGATGATTCCAGTAATGAAGACGTAAGTACATGCGAATATTGCTTTTGTTCATAGTTTTATTTATTCTTCTTTTTTAAGTCTGAATCAGGATCATTGAAGAAACATTTCCTCTCAGAGAGCCATCAAAGAGCTCTGGTTCAATATGCACAGCGACGATTGTGTGGCGATATGAACGATGCTGTAAATGAAAGTGAAAGTTCGAATTCGATGATAAAAACTTACGAAACTATTTCGAAATTAACAGATACTCTAGAAAGAAATGTTGAGCAACTCAATGAATGTGATGAGAGTTTATCGAGGATAAAAAATCAAATGTCTCGTTTTTCCAAGGAATTAGATGAGAAGAAAAAAGAGTCTTCGACAGAAACAGAATATACAGAAAGTGTATCGCTTACTCAGCAGATATTACATCAAGATTTTCTATCTTTCATGCAGAAATGGAATAATGATCAACAGGTAATCAAACAAGATCCAGACGGATCTCTAATTTGGAGAATCATTCGAGTACAAGAGCACATGTATGATGCACAAAGTGAACGACAGACGAGTATATATTCGCCTGCTTTCTACACATCGAATTGTGGATACCGATGTTGCATTCGATTGTATTTAAACGGTGACGGTAATGCACGTGGTACGCATTTATCTATATTTTTTGTTATTCTTCGTGGAAAATATGACAATATATTAAAATGGCCGTTCTCTTATAAAATATCGTTTTGTCTTTATGATCAAAGATCGATCATGAATGGAGATAAAACCCAAAGTCCAAAACATATTATAGATTGTTTTCGACCGAATACGAATAGTACAAGTTTTCATCGACCATCGTTATCAATGAATATCGCATCTGGTATTCCTAAATTTTGTTTGCTCGATCAAATCAATTGTTCTGATGTTAACAATCGATATGTTATCAATGATACAATGTACATCAAAGTTCTTATCAATTTTGTTGATCTTCCGCGTTCAATTCTACCAATGATTTACAACGTGAATGTCGGTTTGCCAGTATCAATTCAACAAAAATTAATTGCAGATGAACTCCAACGACGAACAGCAGTGTGAAACACATTAGTTTTTTTTTATTTAATTTAGTTAATAAAAGTTTTTATCTCAATTGATTTTCTTTCTTTTTACTGAATGATTTTATGAACTCAACTATGTATCAAAGTGCAAACATACGATCATTCAAACGTAAAGAACGAACCCCACGTGAGATAAGCAATTAATAATTACGTTTTTTTAATTACTGCATTAATCTAACATCGTATATTTTTTTTTCGAAAAAGAAGAAATTGACAGTAAACTACAAGGTCATTGAAAATATACTGAAATTAAAGTACACATAATTATAAATAACAACAATCTTCAATCTTAGAACGATTAATGATTGAGCATATTCACCCATTTTAGATCTTATCAATAAGATGAATACGTGAGATTTCATAGCTTATCAATAGTATCCAATCTCAATGCTGAGTCAAGTATAAAACGATACATTTTTTCGTTCTGTAATATTAATGATAGTGGCCGTGTTTTCATTACCTTATACTATTGATATAGACAATTTTCAAAAGGGAAAGGTAAAAAAAGTATATATAAAACACATCATTACATATACCTGCTCATTTATTGATGTAAATTAAACGAACATGTCAAGAATTATTATATTCATT